>FSWQ01003809.1_pt1 | contig 10665 bp, 9 predicted proteins | sample 1637691 | NCBI WGS metagenome assembly FSWQ01 (sample SAMEA3914814, study PRJEB12502) | metagenome | biome: forest; material: soil | place: USA | collected 2011-09-16 | depth 0.1 m | reverse complement strand
CTAGCAGAGCACCAGCCGCATGCAGCTCCCACGCCACCCTGAGCGCGCCAAAAGCCCTGAAACGCCGTGCCTGGCCCAGCCGGCGCGGCCTTGGCTTGGTCAGTATTTGGGTGGGTTGCCCCTCAGCGGCTCACTTGCATCGCAATATTCCGCGCAGGGTTTCAGAGCGCGGCGCCACACGGCGTCACGCCGTGTGGCGTGCGGCAACCGCAATGTCAACCCTGCGCCGGCACGACGATAGCGCCGCCGTATCGCACGCCGCGATGTGTGGCACTGCGCGTCGCACTGCGCAGCACGCCGTGTCGTGAGTTGCAAAATCTCGCACATAGCGACGTGTCGCGCAGCGCGTCGCAGCGTCCAGCGCGTCGCATCGTGCAGCCCGTAGTGCGGCGCGTCGCGCGTCGAGACGTGCCGCACCCTGCGACATGCCGTGCTTGCGCGGTGCCGCGCTTGCGAGGCACCGCGCTTGCGACGTGTTGCGCCTTGCAACGTGTCGCGCCCTACGAGGTGCCGCGCTTACGACGTGTTGCGTCTTGCAACGTGTCGCGTGCTGCGATGTGCCGAGCATTTGCTACGCGACGCCCTGCGATGTGCGGCGCCCTGCGATGTGCGACGCCCTACGAGGTGCCGCGCTTGCGACGTGTTGCGCCTTGCAACGTGTCGCGCGCTGCGATGTGCCGGACATTTGCTACGCGACGCCCTGCGATGTGCGCGCCCTGCGAGGCCACGCCCTACGATATGCCGCGCTTACGACGTGTTGCGCCTGCAACGTGCCGCGCGCTGCGATGTGCCGGACATTGGGACGCGTCGTCCTACGATGTGCCGCGCATTGCGATGCGCCGCGCATTGCGACGTGCTGTGCACCGGCACACGCGACACCATCACCAGCACGATGGCATCGCTCAGAACGACGCGATCGAGATCTAGAATTTCCACGCATGTATCTTGCCAATTCGCAAATCAGCCCTATTCAAATGAAGTGGGAGGAGTGATCCAGTGCAGCAATTGGGGTTAGCTTTCGCGAAGTCTCGTGGCGGTGCACGCGCAGGCGCAGGCCGCAAACGTGGGAGCATGCGTCACACTCCGCACCGCGCCCGGGCAAAGCACCAGACCACGCACCCCGTGCACGTCACGCTACGCGCTTCATTGCGCTCCTTCCGCAGCCAGCAAGTTGCACGCACCATACTCGGCGCGCTACGCGACAGCCGCCGCGAAACCTTCCGCATCGCGCACTACTCGATACAAGACAACCACTTGCACCTGATTGTCGAAGCCGAAGACAAGACCGCACTATCCAGCGGTGTACGCGGCCTCACCATCCGCATCGCCAAGCGCCTCAACCAACTCCTGTTCCGTCGCGGCGCCGTGTGGGCGGATCGCTGGCACGGCCACGCCCTCAAAACCCCGCGCGAAGTGCGAAATGCCCTCATTTATGTGCTTCAAAACCGGCGCAAGCACGCCCACGTCTCGGCCCACGCGCAAAGCCACGGCGCAAGCGGCCGTCGCGCGCGTGCTGCGCAACCCATGCGCACGCATTCGCGCGCTCTCGATCCCCTGTCATCCGCCGCTTGGTTCAGCGGCTTTGCCACCGCACTCACGGCAAACTTCCGTAGCATCGGTCCGCCTGCCATCGCCAACCCACAGACCTGGCTCCTGCAGGTCGGTTGGCAACGCCACGGCCTGATTCAGCTGTGGGAGTCTCCTCGCTGAACGCAACACTCGCGAGAGTGAGGTGTCAGTGGCCGGCACCAATCGCGCAGAGGTCAAACACCCATCACGCTCGAGCGTCATAGGCCGCGGACCGCCCCAAAGCTCCGCACCACTGCGAAGCTGATTGAGTCGCCTCCTCTGCGCGCAACATGACCCGCGCGGCCAAGCTCACGCCTCATTCACCTATTAGAAACCCACGACACCGCCCCAGTAGCGCCTCCGGCCCCCCGCTCGGCGATTCAGTTGCGTGAGCCCCAAGCCCACTCACCGTTGCTCCACGCAGGCTCACGCAACTGAATCGCGAGCAGACGGCCGCCCCAGCTCCTCGCCCGCCGCCCAAATCCCAATGCGGCCGTCCCGCCGCGACGACCTGCGAACCACGCCGAACCACGCCGAACTTTCGACGGTCGATACAATGCACGGGCGTACGCGGGCACGCGCGCGATGAGAAGGCCGAGCCCTCGCCCGCTCCTCGCTCGGCTGCCTTCATTCACCCGCCCGCGAGAATTCCCTGCTGTGCGCCGTCATTTCACATGCGGCGCGTGCTCGGTTGACCCAGGCGCACTTCCCAGCCGCCGACGGCAACGCGGGCCGTTCCTGCGCGCTTCATGCGCCGCTGCACCGCACCCCGTCCGCCCACCGCAGCACAAAACTGCGCATTCGAGCCTCCGCGAGGCGACCCCCAAAATCTCTCTAAACATTGCCACTCGAGCCTGTGCACTTTGGCGAAGCTCTCGTCCAGCTGCGCCACACGCTCCGCTGCCTCGCAGCGGTACGCCTCACGCGCCTTCGTTCAGAGCCCGCTCACGCAGAACTGCTTGGCCGTCTCGACGAAGTAGTCCTTGAAGGAAGCGTGGAAGCACTTGGCGTACTCCGGCTTGTAGCAGCTCGCTGCCTCCACGTACTTCTGGCATTGGGTCAGCGAGGCCTCCTGCTGACAGGTTTCCCAAGCCATCCGGGAGCGGTTGATCGAGCACGTCCTCGCGCAGGATGCTTCGATGCAGGAGAGCGCCAGCTGCCTTTTGGCTCCGCATCCGGTTGCGCTCGTGTCGCCATCGACGAGCGCGATGCAACCGGGTTGGTTAGCCTGCGAGAACTGTTCATGCCTGTCGAAAATGACGGCGGCGTAGGGAACGTCCCAGGACTCCGAGAGCAAACACTGCAAACAGATCTTGTTAGCCGGAACCTTCAGATTCTCGCAAGCCTCCTTGCTTGCTCCGGAGCCATCGCAGGCGGCGTAGTGCTCTTCGATCTGCGCAACCGTGCACGCACCTGGCGTCGGCTGTGCTGGAGGAACCCAGCGCGGCGCCCACCAGTCGATTAGCTCCGGATGACAGACGTAGCTCGGCGAAGTGACCTTCGCGATGGTCGCGCGTTCACTCACCGCCAGACGCGGAGCGCGTCGAGTCTGACGCCCCCCGCACCCGACCGCGCACAGCACAGCAGCGCACACCAGCGCCGAACCTACAACGCCCGTGAACCTCGTCATCGGGCGCTGCTTCCCTCAGGTCACTTCAGCAGCACGCTGCGAATCACGTAGTTGTTCGCTTTGTCGTACACGCGCAGGCTCAAGAGCGCGGGCAGCGCGGGGGCGAGCTTGGAGACGTCGGCGTCGAATTCTTCGCGTTGTTCGTCGAAGATGCCGTCGGTTGGGTAGAAGGGCGTCCATTCATCGGAGCCGGCGAGGGAAAATTCGATGCGGGCGATCGGGCCCACTCCGTCGACGGCGACGCCTTGCACGCGCTTACCGTTGATTTTGAGGCCTTCCACGACGGGCGGCGTGTTGTCGACGAGCACCACGCTGCTCTCCATTTGGTCGCGCGTGACGCGGTCCGGCGGATTCGACAGCTCATCCGTAGCGACCAAGCGCACGTGATAACGACCCTCAGGCAAGTCCGAGGTTTCCCAGGTGTAGTTGTCCTTGGTCAGCTTCTCTTGCGGCTTGAGCACGTCAAACCACAGATTGCTACCCACTTGGCGGTACTGAAGGCGGTAACGCAGGTCGTCCTTGTCCGGGTTGTCGACCTTCCAGGTCAGCGCAATCGTCGACTCCGCCTTGTGCGTCACGGGGCCGCCCGAGGCGTGAATCAAGTCATCACTGTCCGCGCTGTCGGAGTCTTTCGCGTCCACGCTGGTGATGACCGCGCGCAGATTGTCGGTCAAAAACGAGATTCCGATCTCGCTGAGCACCGCGTTCGGGTCGGTGGCGAAACGCGCGCGCACCTGCAGGTAGCGCGCTGCCGGGCTGTCGACCATGGAGGGCACGGTGAAGCTCGTGCTCCACGCGCTCCACGTGTCGTCAGGCTCCTTGGTGTTACCGGTGCGCGTCGACAGCTGAATGGCGCCCGTGGCTTCCCAGGTCACTTTGCCGAAGCGCGCGCGGAGACCGGCGTCCAGCACCTTGCTGGTCCACACGGCGTCCGGACCGCCCACGCCTTTGACGGGGTGGGCGACCGCCGGGTCGCTCGCGATCACGAGTTGGTCCTTGCCGTTCAGCACCAGGGCGCTGACTTGACGCTCGTCCACGTCCGCAACGAGGGCCGAGTTGTGGCTCGCGTCCACGGTGTACACGCGGCCCTCCACGCCCGTGCCGACGTACGGACGGCCGTCGTCCGACAGTGAGAGGCTCGTGTAATGCTCGTCGCTGTCGTCCAGCAATTGGTCCGGCGCGCCGTCGGCGGAGAACTTGTACAGCGTGCCTTTGCCTTTGGTCTTGGGCGCGGCGCTAGCCGGCTGCGCGGGCGTGCCCTCACCTTTGCTACGGCTGGGCGTCACGTTGCCCGACTTGATCTCGTTGGCGATCGCAAACACCTCGCCCTTTTTGTTGACGGCGATGGCGCGCACTTCCGTGCGGTCGAAGTCGTACAGCACGCTGGCCTTGCCGGGCGCGGTGATCTTGTACAGCTTGGCTTTGTCACTCGCGCCCGCGTACACGGTACCGTCCGGACCAACCGCCACGCTCATCAAGTGCTGCTCTGGAGCGTCGAAATACACCTGTGCGTCGCCCGTTTCGCTGATGCGGTACAGCTTGCCTTCGGGGCCGGTGGCGGCGAACAGCGCCTTCTTCTTCTCGTCGTAGGCCACGCTCCACACGTGCTCGGTGCCTTTCAAGGTCACCAAGTCAGAGAGCTTACCGTGATCCCACTTCATCACCTTGCCGTCAGGCAACGTGCCGAGAATGACTGCGCCGCCCCACGCTTCGACCAAAGAAGTGACGACCAGTGCTTTGGTTTCGGCCAGCACGCTGACGGTGCCGTTGGACAGCTTGAGCAGCTTGCCCTCGTTTCCCGTGCCGAGCAGCACGGAGCCGTCCTTCATGGGCAACGCGGCCCAAATGGACGTGCCTTGCGACACGGGCACCGAGCCCAAGTTGAAGCCGGCGCGAACGTGACCCGCAGCGTCGACAGCGACGCCCTTCAGGTCACCGCCTTTGAAGTCAGAGGCCTTCTCGAGCGAGAAGCGGCGCGTTCCAACGGCCGCGGCGTGCGCTGCACCGAGTAAGCCGACGGCGAGGAAGGAGTAGCGGAAGAATCGATTCATGGCTTCACGTCGCAATCAAAAACGGAGAAAACGGCCAACGGAGGAACGAACGAATCAGCAGGGAATCAGCGCAAAACCGGGCGAACGGTGACCGACACGCGGTCTCGGCCGACCATGAATTGCGGCAAGTCCGCGACCACGCGGGTGGTCGTCGGAAAACTCTCGGGAGCAATCGAAGAAGTTTCGGGGCGGATCACGTCCAGCGCGCCGGGCGGCAAATCATGGGCGATGCGCCCCTTGAAGCTGACGCCCGCGTCACCGGTACCGAAGGTGATGACGGCAGACTTTGCCGGGTACACCGGGTTCTCGAAATTCTTGATCATGTCCGCCAAGCTATCCGGGGAGGCTTGGTCGCGCTCTTCGGTGTAGCCGGGCTCGATCTCCAGGCTCACCGTTTGACCGGCGAGGTATGCCGGGATCGGCACCGACACGACGCGCGTGACCTCAGGGCCGGAGTACGGCACGAGCGTCAAGCGCACGCGAGCTGGCGAACCCGCGTCGATTTCCGACTCGAGCACGTCTGCGCCGCGCAAGCGCAGGATATCGCGCGCGTAACGCAGCTCGATGTCCATGGACGCGCTTTCGATGATCGCCGGCTGCCACGGGTTGTTCAGAATGGTGCCGATGGCGCGCACTAGGTTCGAGCGCGCGAATTCACCGGCTTCCGGCGTGCCGCCCATGGCAACGCCGTAATCCTGCAGCTTGAGATCGGGATAACCCTTGATTTTGAGGGTGCTGGTGGCTGTCCAGCTCACGTCTTGGTGCTCATTCGCGACGGTTTGCAGGGCGCTGCCCAGGGCAACGGCCGCAAACGAAGGGGTCATGAACTTGTCGTGCGCGACCTCGAAGCTCCAGTTGGAGCTGGGGAAGCCCGGCGCACCGTGGATGCTCATCTTGATCGGAATCACTGGCGCCTTCGCGCTGTGTGACACCACGATTGCCGATTGCCGGTCGTTGACCAACGCGCCCACGTCCCGCACGGCCATGCCGATCTTGAACGAGCGTTGATCGCTGGCCAAGAACCACACCACGCGACCAATGGCCGTGGGCAGTGCGGTGACGCCGAGCTCGCTCATCGGGTGACCGAAGGCCACGAGCTTGTCACCCTCTACTCGCGTCACCGTGCCCAGGCCCATGGCGCTCATGTCACCGCGCACGAGCTCCACGCCGATGGCGCCGCCGTCCACGTAACGCGTGGGCGCGTTGGGCTCTTGCGCGCCGCCGCCACCCGCCTGCAGCGGCTCCAAGCCGAGCGGAGCCATCATTTGCTGAGCAAACGCGATCGAGCGGCTACTCATGCCGCCCATCAAAATAGGCGTGGAAACCGGGGTCAATGCGCTCACGGTGTTCGACCCGCCGGTACCGAGCGCGCGCGACAACTGGGCCGCGTGCTCGCGTACGTCATAGTGCGCGAGATCACCTTGGAAGCGATGCGGTGCATCCAAGCTGGCGTGACGTTGAGCTTCAGCGTTGGCGGCTTTGCCAGCAGCTTGCGGCATCAGCTTGAGCGGCCAGCCGTCAATCAGCTGCGGCAGCGGCCGCGCCATTTCATCCAGCATGTTGCGGATGGGCGTGACGCCTGCCACCGGTTCGGAGCCGAATGACCAACCGTACGCATACGCGCCGATCATCTTGTCATTCAGGTAGATCGGGCTGCCGCTCATGCCCGCGACCACCTTGGTGATCTCGAGCCGCGGGTGCTTCGTCTTCACCAAGATCAGATCTTGCTTGGGACGGAAGTTCTTGAGCGTGCCGATTACCTCGACATCGAAGCGCTCGGGCTTCGTGCCTTCGAACACGGTCAGGCCGTAGCCCTTCATGCCGGGTTTGATGTCACTCACGGGCATGATGTCGGGACGGCTGGATGCGCCGTCCGCGTGAGCCGCGCGTAAGCCGAGGGGCAGCGGGAGAAGCAGGCCGACGAGCGCGGCACCGAACAGCAAGGAGGAGGAACGCACGGTTTTGGCCAGTGTAGCAGGCTGCCGGGGCACCAGGGCAAACCGGCAAATCACGGGCTTTCTAGGAATTTTAGCGCTTCTGCGACCGGCTGCGCTCCGTGGCACGGGCGTTGCTCTACGGAACACATGGGCATCAGGTGGGCTGGGATAATGGCTTTGGTTTGCTTTGGCTTCGGTTTCGCTCCGCGCGCTGCACACGCACAAAGCTCGGCAACGGAGGCAACTGCCGTACTTGCAGAGCCGCTCGCAGCACCACCAGCGCCACCACCGGGTGTGACTCCACCACCACAGGCGAGTGAAGAAACGCCTGTGCCGCGCTTGCCACCCGCGTTCCCCGCATCGGGTTACGAACGCAGCCCAGAACGGCCCACCTGGCGGCCTTTCGCAGGCCGGCCCTGGTACGGCAACGAAATCCTGATCAGCGATGCGGTGACCGTGTCACTCACCGGCCTCGGTATGGGCCTCGCCGCTAACCACGGCAACAACGGCGAGGTGCTGCTGCTCGGATTCGGCAGCTACGTGCTCGCATCGCCGATCATTCATGGCGTGCATGAACGTTGGGGCATCGCGACGGCCAGTCTCAGCATGCGCTTCTTCGTCCCGCTCGCGGGTGCGCTGATTGGGGCCAATTCCGGTACGTGCCCGCGCAATGACGAGGGCGACGACCTGTTCTGCGGTAGCTCTGCGGCAATCGAGGCCGGGTTCCTGGGCGGCATGGCGCTGGCCAGCGCGATCGACGCGAGCTTGTTCTCCTACGAAAACCGCAAGCCCGAGGCGTACGCAGCTTCGACGTTCGGGATCGCGCCGGCGCTTTCCCCGGACGGGAAACGCGGCGAGCTGCGAGCGTTCGGAACCTTTTGAGGCGTCACACGCGGGAGTTCCAGGGCTTCATCGAGATGATCGTGGTTTGAGCCCGGGGGTCTAGGTATCTTCCCGGCCAGCTCCCGTGGACCTCGCTCTCATGATCGGACTAGCAGCCTCGCTCGGCCTGCTGTTAGCGAGCCACGCGGCCCTCAGCTTCGGTCTTGCGCGATTGGGTCCGTGGCACCGCGGCCTAGTCGCATTCGTGGTGCCGCCATTGGCGCCGTTCTGGGGCTATCACGGCAAGCTGCACACGCGCTCGCTGCTGTGGATCGTCGCACTTGCCGTGCACTTGCTGTGTTTGATCGCGGCGTCGATTGGCAGCTGAGGGGGCACGGTGTGACGGGGTTGAGGCGGCGACTGTTGGGTACGTTGGGATTGATTGCGGTCTACGGCGCGTTGAATGCGGTGCCATTGCCGGGGTTGGATCCGAAGTTGGCCACCGTCACTGGGAGCCTGAGCATACTGGGCGTCGGTATCACGACCTCGGCTAGCGCGTTCCTTTGGGTCGAGGTGGTCGCCATGATCGTGCCGCGCTGGCGGCGGCTTCGGCTGTCGTTCGCGGGACGCGCCAAGTTGGATCGCACCGTCATGATCGTAACGATGGCCCTCGGTGCCATGCAGATCTTCGGCGTGATTCTCTCGCTCGAGCACCTGCTGGACACGGAACCGACGTTCCAACGCCTCGACGGCAACGGAGAAGCCGTCGTCGGGCTCTGCCTGTACGCGGGCATGCTGATTGCGTTCTTCCTCGCCCGCACCATGTCGAAGCTGGGCCTCGTCAACGGGTTCGTGCTGATGACCGCGATCCAGTCCTTCCGCGGCGTGATAGCACCGACTGCTCATGATTGGTCTGGAGCGGTGGGTTCCCCGCACCCGTGGGCGCTGCTGAGCGCTTTTATCCTACCGCTCGCAGCAACGTTGGCTTGCTTGCCCGAACAGGAGCTCGAGCCGGCGCTGCCCGAGCCGCTGGCGGATTTCGAGTTGCCAGTGCCAGCCAGCTCGGCGGAACCGGTGGCGATCGTCGTCTGGATTCTCGGGCTGCCGACTGCGCTCAGCGCGTTTTCGCAAGGTGCGGTGGGCCCGCTTCAAGCATTGACCTGGCGTTTCGGACACAACGCACTGCTCAGGGTCGCGCTGGGCTGCCTGTTCGCGGGGCTCATGTGCTGGGCTTACGGCCGCGCACGCAACGTACGACGCCTGTTCTCGTCGGTCATCGGAGACGCGATCGCCGAGCGGCTCGCCACCCGGGCCCTGCGTCGGTCCATCGCGCCAACTCTGCTCTTCATAGTGACCCTGACGCTCAGCGAGCTGCTCCTTAGTACGTTGTTCGACATGAGCAACTTGGTGCTGCTGTTGCCAACGGCAGCAGTGGTAGTGCTCGACTTCGCCGCCGCGCTGCGCGTGCATCACAGCGGAGAATGGACCTGCGCCTGGCGCGATCCGCGCCCGTACGCTTTCACTGCGGTTCGTCGGCTGTTGCAGCGTGAGGGCATCGACTCGCGAGCGCTATCGCGCGCGCAGAACACGCTGTTCCGAGTCTTTTGCCCGTACGCGCTGAGCGAAGTCTGGGTGCCGACCGCGGAGGCCGCGCGTGCCACCGAGCTGATCGAAGCCGCGTTTCGCGCGCCGAGTGCGCAGGGCGTCGAGCCCGAAGCCGACTATCTCGAACCGTCCGTGAAACACGCGGCTCGCTCGCGCAAACGCCTGTACCTACTCGGGGCGGTTGCAGTCGCCTCCTGCCTGATGACGCTGGCGGTTCTGCCGTTTACTTACGAACGGGCCGTAGGTCACTCGCCACCGCGAGCTGCGGAAAGCCCTCGCTGACGAAGCGATCACGTAATTTCTGCGCGAGCTCTGGGTGATCGCGCCAAGGCACTGCGACCGCCAGCACCAGGCAGGCATCCTTGTAGGAAGGGTACGCGGCCCAGGCGCCCGAGAACTCGGCAGCTTCGAAGCCTAGGTTCACTTTGCCGTCAACGCTGCGCGACTCCAGGATTTGGCTCTGCCATTTGCCTAGGTGTGATTCGAAGGGGCTGAACTTCACGTCGAAGGCGTGTGTTTGCGGCAAGCCCCAGGCTTCGAACGAGCGCACGCAGGTATCGCTCTTCATGGGCGTGCCCGCGGGCAGCTCTTGCACGAACGCGATCAGCATCGCGTGATGTTCGTCGCCGTAGCGGAAGCCCACGTAGTGCTCGACGCCGTAGTAGCGCACGCGCTTCCAGTTGTCCGAGTCAGGCATGGGCACGCTGACTTGGTCGGCCTTGTCACTGCGTAGACCCCAGGGCGCAGTCAGCAAACGCTCGAGCGCGGCCTCGTGCGGATCAGTAGCGTCCCCGCCCGGCTCTTTTACGGTCACCGTGGCGGGTGTCGGTGCCGGAGCGGCTTTCACCTCTGCCGGATGTTGCCCCACTTGCGCGAGCTGTGGCTGGGGGCTAGCTCCGCACGCCGCCAACAACGCAAGGGGCAGGACCGCCAAGCCCGAGCGGAGCAACGAATTGCCGCACGATTGAAAAATAAGAGAGCGCACGTCAGTTATACGCCGCACGCTGACAAATATGACTCAACCCGCTGCTCCGCGCAGCGAACGCGCGCT
>FSWQ01001464.1_pt1 | contig 10671 bp, 11 predicted proteins | sample 1637691 | NCBI WGS metagenome assembly FSWQ01 (sample SAMEA3914814, study PRJEB12502) | metagenome | biome: forest; material: soil | place: USA | collected 2011-09-16 | depth 0.1 m | reverse complement strand
CGGCCGCCCCACAAGCCACGACGCCCAGCACCAACACATTGCGAATGAACGCACGCATCTCGACCTCCCTCGAATTGATCAACACCCAAACCCCTGAGTTGTTGTCACTCCTCGTACACCGTCTGCTCGTCGGTTGCACGTGGCTATTTCCAAATCGAGAAGCGCCTCGACACGTTGCCAAAACGGTTTGGCACCTCGAAATCTCGGCTGGAAAAAGCCTCGCCTTGCAAAAGCACGGAAGCTCCGCGCTGCGTACACTGACTAGTGCAAGCTCTGCTCACGCGCTGAGACGGCTCTTCGCATGTTCCAAGAAGGCGTGGCGCGTGTCGGCGTGCGTGAGCGGCGCAGGCGTGGGTCTCACGAGCACGCTTGCCCGAAAAACGGGCTCGGGCTAGCCTCTCGGGTGAGCGCTCCGGGCGCCTCCCGTCCGCGGAAAGGGTCGAACCCACCGGCAATTGCACATTATTCGGCCTCCTTTTGAGCCTGATTCAGCGGACAGCAGGCGTGATTCGAAAGGAGCCTCCATGTCCGATTTGAAAACCGCCCTGCCCGAGCGCCCAAGCCTCGAGCACCTGAAGAAACAAGCCAAGCAGCTGCTCGAAGCGGCGCGCGACAGCGAGCCCAGCGCGCTGAGCCAGCTGGTCGAGGTCGCGCGCGAGAGCACGAGCGCGCGCCCCACTTTGGCGAACGCCCAACATGCGCTCGCACACCGCTACGGCTTCAGCTCTTGGCTGAACCTGAAGGCAGAGGTGTTGCGGCGCCAAGCCGCTCAGCTCGCAAGTGAGCCTCTACCCAGCGACCGCGAGCTGCGCATGGACCTGGTCGATCGCGCGCTCGACGAGCACGACGACGAAGCGCTGCGCATTCTTTTGCAGCGGGATCCCTCGCTGGCCGAAGGCTGGGGCGATCGGCGCCCGCTCGCGCGAGCAGCGGAGGGCGACCGCGCGCAGGCCATCGATCTGCTGCTCGATGCAGGGGCGACGCTCGAGCCGAAGCACAGCTATCACCATCCGCCTTTTTCCTGGGCCGTGACGACTCATTCGTTCGCGGCCGCAGAGCGGCTGCTCGCGCGCGGCGCCGAGCTCGACCTGTGGTGTGCAGCAGGGCTCGGCATGGTGCACCGGCTGCCCGAGTTTTTCGACGCGCAGGGCAGCGTGTTGCCGGGCGCCTCGCGCTACGGTTCGACGCGCTTCGACGCGCAAGGCCAGGTGCTGCCCAAGCCGCCGCTCGACCCGCGCGACATCGTCTCCGACGCGCTATCCGTCGCGAGTCGCAACGGCCAGCTCGAAGCTGCGCGCTACCTGCTGGAGCGCGGTGCGGACCCGAGCTTCGAGGGCTTCAACCGCACCCCAGCGCTGCATTGGGCGGCATTTTCCGGCAACTCGGCGGTGGTGGCGTTGCTGCTCGCACACGGTGCCGATCCCGAGCAGCGCGACGGCACGTACCACTGCCGCTATCGCCAGTTCGCCGTGCGAAATGCGGTCGAATGGAGCTGGCTGAGTGCCCTGCAACGAGCGCTCGCCGGGGATGCCACGCTCGCCAACGAGCACGATGCGAGCTGGGGCCCGCCGCTGCACGTCGCCGCCGAGCGAGGCCTCGACGACCACGTCGAGGCGCTACTGGTCAGCGGCGCGAACCCGAACGCGCTCGACGCCTCGGGACAGAGCGCGCTCGAACGCGCGCAGCGCGCCGAAAATGCTAGCGCACGGGCCCGCGTCGTGAGCCTGCTGGAGGCCGCGCGCGTAGCTCCTTAGGCCGTCGACCGCGGGCCAGCCGCAGGTTAAGTTGGCCCACGGTCAGCATGCCCGAGCGCACGTTCAGCTACGAGACCGCGCCGCGGGGCCCGATGATCGCGTTGGGCGCGTTCGTCGCCTGCGCGGCGCTCGTGCCCTCGACCATCGTCCTGGTGCAGGCGCTCACCTGGTCGGCGGGTGACGCGCCGTTGCCCACCAGCCCTGCCAGCATCATCCCAGGGTTGATGCTGGCACTCTGGGGCGGCTGGCTCGCGACCCATCACGAGCGCGTGACAGTGGCTCAGAACGCCCGTTCACTGACTTGGGTGAGCTACGCGTTCGGCCTCCGGCTACGCAGCGTGAGCTGGCAAGCGCAGGACATTCAGCAGATCCGGGTCGCGCCCAACGCCGGCGTCAAACCCCGCGGCTACCACGCCCAAGTGTGTGGGCCCCGCGGCACGCGCAGCTTGCTCCGCTATTTCCATGGCTCTTACCCGCCCAGTAGCGTGCGTGACACGGCGCACCTGCTGGGCATCGAGATCGAGACGCGACGCTGAGCAAGCGCCCGCTCAAGCTGGCCAGAGCTGGCCGCCGCCGTCGGCGCGTAGCACTTGCCCCGAGACGAACGACGCAGCATCGCTCGCCAAAAAGGCGACTACGTTCGCGATTTCCTGCGGCCAGCCGTAGCGCTCCAAGGTACCACCGGTCACGTTCATTGCGTCGTCGATGCGGCGGCTGGCAAGGAAGCGCGGGGTGACGACGGGCCCCGGTGCGATCGCGTTCACGTACACGTTGTACTCGCGCATCTGCGCGGCGAGGCAGCGCGTGTACTCGTGGACGGCGGCTTTGGCCGTCGCGTAAATCGCTTCACTCGCGCGGCCTTCCAGGCCGGAGATGCTGCCGATGTTGACGATGTGCCCGCTGCGGCGCGCCATCATCTCGAGCGCGACGCTGCGGCAGGGCAGGATACAAGTCAGCAAATTGCGCTCGAGGACACGGCGCAAATCCGCGACCGAGACGTGAACGGCGTCGTTGTTGGCGGGCTTGCCGGCGTTCGGGCCCATCGTGCCCTCCACGCCGATGTCGCCGCCGGCGCAGTTGATCAGCACGTCGATGCGCGAAAAGCGGGCATGGATTTGCTGGACGAGCTCGCTCACGCACACCTCGTCCGTCAGATCCCCGTGCACCGCCAGCACCTCGGCTTGCGTGTGGTCGACGATCTCGGAAGCTACGGCGGCGAGCGACTCTGCCTCGCCGAACGCGCGCGCCGAGTCCGGGCTCGTGCCATGAATCACGACTTGGGCGCCGAGGCTTGCCAGGTGCTGGGCCACGACGCGCCCAATCCCGCGGGAAGATCCGGTCACCCACGCCACTTTGCCCTCGAAGCGGTGCTCGCTCATGGGCTTCCGTTAGCACGAGCCTCGGCCGAGGCGCAGCCCCTCGTCTCTTCGGCTATTCGGCGCGCGCGTAGGCGCGAGCGCGCTCCAAGAACAGCGCGCGGTCGCGCGCGTTCTTGGTCAGAGCAGCCGCGCGTTCGACCTCGGCTTTGGCCTCCGCAAAGCGGCCGAGCTTGGCCAGTAGATCGGCGTGCACGCTGGGCAAAAATGGGTAGCCGCTCAAGGCCGGGTCTTCGAGCAACGGCTCGACCAGCGCGAGCCCTGCCGCCGGCCCGAATGCGCGGCTGGCCGCGACCGCGCGATTCAATTCGACGATCGGCGACGGCGCGATGTGCGCGAGCGCCGCGTACAAGGCGACGATGCGCGGCCAATCGGTGTCTTCCGGATTGGCCGCGCGCGCATGGCAGGCAGCGATCGCCGCTTGCAGGAGGTAGGGCCCGGGTGCATTCCGACTTAGCGCTTCGGCACGGGCCAGGCCGTCGAGCCCGCGGCGCACGAGCAGCGCGTCCCAGCGCGAGCGGTCCTGCTCCAGCAGCAAGATGGCCTCGCCGTTTGGGCCGATGCGCGCACGCGCACGCGAGGCCTGAATCTCCATCAGCGAGACCAGCGCGTGCACTTCGGAGGCGCTCGGCACGAGCTCGGCGAGAGTGCGCCCGAGCCGCAGCGCGTCTTCGCACAGCGCGGGGCGCATCCAGTCGTCGCCCACGGTCGCTAGGTAGCCCTCGTTGAACACCAGGTAAATCACCTCCAGCACGGATTCGAGGCGCGCTGCGAGGTCCGCCGGCTGCGGCAGCTCGAAGGCAATGCCCTTGTCGGCGAGCGTGCGCTTGGCCCGCGTGATGCGCTGCGCCACGGTCGGCTCGGGCACCAGAAACGCGCGCGCGATCTCGTCCGTAGTCAGGCCGCCGAGCAAGCGCAGGGTGAGCGCGACGCGTGCTTCCTGAGTCAGCACCGGGTGACAGGCCACGAACATCAGGCGCAATAGGTCATCGCCCACGACGTCATCCAGCGCTTCGTCGAAGCTCGCGGGCAACGACGCTCCCTGCTCGCGCTCGATTTGATCGTGCTTTCGTTCGGCACGGCGGCTATGGCGGAGCGCGTCGAGCGCGCGGTGCCGCGCCGCGGTCATCAGCCAAGCGCCGGGGTTGTCGGGGATGCCGTTCTTCTGCCAACTCTCCAGCGCTTCGACGAACGCGTCTTGCGCCAGCTCTTCGGCGCGCTCGACGCTGCGCAGGAGGCGCGAAAGCACCGCGATCAGCTTGGCCGCTTCGATGCGCCAGATAGCGGCGGCCACTCGGTGCGTGTCGGGAGCCGACATGGGCTCCCGACCAGAGCACCGAGCGCGCCCGGCGTCAGCGGGGAATTTCTTGAATTTCCCGGAGCTCGACGTAACTCCAGGTGTCGAGCTGGGCGGCGGGGCAGCGCGCCGCCCATTCCACCGCTTCATCCCGAGATTTGACCTCGAGCACGAAGTAGCCGCCGATGATCTCTTTGGACTCGCTGAACGGCCCATCCAGCAGCTTGCGCTTGCCGCCCTGCGAGGTGATGCGCAGCGCGTCCGCGCTGGGCTTGAGGGGCTCACCGCCCAGCAGCACGCCGGCTTGCCGCAGATCGGCCTCGTACTTCTGGTAGCCGGCGAACAGCGCCTGATGTTGCTCCGGGCTCAGGTCTTTGCCGCCCTTTTCGTCGTGGCCCACGAGAATCAAATATCGCATCTGGTCGTCTCCGTTTCTGGGACCGCCTTCGGCCCACCTTCTATGGCTCCCAACGCCGGCTGGAAACGACAACGGGCGAGCCTTTTTTCGAAGTTAGCCGAAAGAGGCCTCGCCGAGCGCCTTCATGTCTTTGGCTTCGAGCACGGTTTTGGGCGCGCCGCTGCGCACCGCGTTGATCATGGCGCGGCCGACGGTGCTCAGCGGCACTGCCGGAAAGAACAGCTTGAGTAGCGGTAGAGCAAAGCGAATCCACTGATAGGCCGGCTTCAGATTTTTCTGTCCGGGCACCGGCGTCATCAACGAGGGGCGGAAGTTGTACACGGCTTTGAAGGGCAACTTGGCCAGCGCATTCTCTGCTTTGCCCTTCACGCGGGCCCACATCACTTTGCCCTGCTCGGTGCCGTCGGTGTGGGCGCCCGAGACGTGCACCAGCACCATGCCCGGGTTCAAGCGCGCGAGCGTCTGCGCGAAGTGAAGCGGCGTGTCGAAGGTGATCGCGGTGTACTCGGCTTCCTTCATGCCCACTGAGCTCACGCCCGCGCAATAGAAGCAGGCGTCGTAGCCCGTCAGCGTTGGCTCGAAGCGTTCGAGCGCCATGAAGTCCGGCACCAGGCATTCGCGGAGCTTCGGGTGCGTGTGACCACAGGTGCGACGAGCTACCGACAAGACGCGCTCGACCGCCGGATTTTCCAGGCACTCGAGCAGCACGCCTTCGCCGACCATGCCCGTCGTTCCGGTGATGATGACTTTCATCCGCTAAGGGCAGCATGCCCTGCGTGGCGCGACAAGCCGGCCAGCCCCCCATGCGCGGCCTGCTTGGCCGAAAAGTAGGCCGCGGCGAGCGCCCATCGAGACGGCTCAGCCCTCCGCGCGCAGCAACGCTGGCGGCACCACCGTTTCGACGCGGCCCGTAGCGACGTCGTATACCAGGCCCGAGACCAGGAACGCGCCTGGCAGCTGTGGGTTGGCCTTGAGCGCTGCCACGTCCACGGCGACGGATGCGCGCGCGTCGTCGATCGAAAGTGCCGAAAGCTCGCTCGCTGGAACGCCGAAGTACTTGGCCAGCAGCTCGGGCGAATTGCCCAGGCGCGTGATGCCACAGTCGGTGTGGTGGAGCACGATCAAGTTCCAACCTGGCCCGAGCTGCCCGCCGCTCTCGCGGGAAACGACGCGCAGCATGCTCAGGGTCTCGAGCGTGGCCGGAGTGATGCGGCCGCCGACATTGCGAATCACGGCGGCCTCGCCCTGTTCCAGCCCCAGGATTGCCTCTGGGTCGACGCGCGGGTCGACGCAGCCAATCACCATTGTCCTCAGCGAGGGCATGATGCGCAGATCTTTGGAGAAGCGCGAGCTCGCGAAGAGCTCGTTGCGTCGAGTCAGGGTGTCGATCACGTTCATTGGGTTGCCCGCAGTGTGGCACAGGCGACTGCGCCACGAGCGAAGCGACTACCGTGCACGGTACGGTATGGCTAGCAGCGGGCTGCATTGGGCCCGCAGCGATCGCCCCCAAATCCCCCGCGTAAGCTCAAGGAACCCAGCCCGCGCGGCCCATCGGGAACTGGTCGATCAGCGCGAAGGTTTCGCTGGGGCGCTCGAGCTGCGGCAGGTGGCCCGCGCGTTCGACGAGCGCGAAGCGGCCATTGCCGAAGGCTCCGGCGTAGGCCTTGCCATAGGCGGGCGTGAAGATTCGGTCGCTCTCGCCCCAGATGGCGAGCATGGGGATGCGCACGCTCTTCAAGCGCCGGAGCAGCTTCGGGTCGTGCATGTACGGGTCGGTCGAAAGCACGCGTAGCGTTGCGATGTTCGCGCGTTGCATGGCGGCCTGCTCCGGAGGCAACTGCGCCGGGTCACGGAAGAATTTGTCCGGCTCGTGAAAGGAGTGCTCGGCAACCTGACGAGGAGTGAGCGAAAAGAAATCCGTAATCGGCTGGCCTTCGACCGCGACGCCTGCGGAGTTGATCAGGATCAGCCCGCCGATGCGAGCGCCCCGGTCGCGCACGGCCATTTCGGAGGCGATCCAACCGCCGATGGACGAGCCGATCACGAGCACGTCTCTCAGCTCCTCGCGCTCGAGCAGCTCGAGGTACGCGAGCGCGAGGTCATCGACCCCCGTGAGCCACTCGGGCCGCGGCGTGCCATTCCAACCCGGGTGGGTGGGCGTGATGGCGCGCGCCTTGGCGGCAACGTGCTGCGCAATGCTGGCGACGCTGAACGGGCCCGCGCCGCCGTGAAGGATGAGCACCGGGCGGCCCGTGCCGGCCTCCGTCAGGGTCAGGCCGAGGCCCGTGGAAAGTTGAATTTCACGCGAGTTGTTGGGGTTCGTCGTCATGAAGCTCAACCTAACTCAACATGTTTATATACGCAAGTTGATTTGAGGTGCTAGGCTCCGATTCATGGCCGTGGAGCTGCAAATGTTGGGACGAGCAATCAAGGAGGCGCAGTACCGCCATCACCGGGCACTGGACACGCGGCTAGGCGAGATCGGCACGACGCTCGTGCAGTGGGACGCGCTGCGTGCCATTGCGCGTATGCCTGGAGCGTCCGCGCACGACTTGGCGCTCGCTACCTTTCAGAGCGATCAGGCCTTCGGCACGCTCGGCAACCGCTTGGTCGCGCAAGAATTGATCGAGCGGCGCCCCGGGCATGGCCGCCGCATCGAGCACCACCTGACGGCGGCTGGGCAACGCATGCTGGCTGCAGGTCACCCGATCGCAGACGAGCTGCTGGCCACTTCGTTCGCGCGCTTGAACGAGAGCGAACGCGGCACTCTGCTCGACTTGTTGCAACGTGTCGGCGGCACCGCGGCCCAGCCGCAGCACCGCTGACGGGCTTCACTCGAACAGCATCGGAATCGAATACGGCGGCCAGCGATCGCGCCACGGGCAAGCGAGCTCTAGCTCGTAGGCGAGCCCGAGCAGCAGCGCGTCTTCTCCCGGGGCGGCGGCGAAGTGCGTGCCAATCGGCAGCCCGCGCTCCGACCAGTGCAGCGGGACGGACATCGCCGGGCAGCCTGCGATGTTGTGAATCGGGGTATAACCGAGCACCCGAGTGGTCCGCTGAAGCAGCGTTTCGCGGCTCAAAGTGGGCGATAAATAGCCGAGCGGCACGCTTTCCACGCCCACCGTGGGCGTCAGGATCACGTCGAAGCCGCGCGCGGCGTCGTCGTACGCTTGCACGGCGCGCGCAAACGTCGCGAGCGCTCGAGGCACGGCCTCGGCCCCGCGCTCGGCCAGCGCATCGATCAGAGCCCAGGTGAAAGGCTCGAGCTCGCCTTGCTGCACGGGCTCGCTGCGCGTGCGATCGATGGTCTCGACGACGTTGGCGATGGCCGCGCCCGCGATCGTGTAATACGCGTCGCTCAAGGTCGGCATCTCGTGGCGCGGTGCCGCGATGGGCTCGACGTGGTGACCGAGCTCGCGCAAGAGCAGCACGGCCTCTTCGTGAGCGCGGAGCACCGCCGGCTCGGGCGCCTCGCCCGCCATGGTGTCCGACCAGGCGCCGATGCGCAGCCGGCGCGCACAGGCCTCGCGCACGAAACCGACGGGCTTTGCGTGCGTGTGATCTTCGGTCAGCGAAAGGAACAGCGCGCTGTCGCGCACCGAGCGGCTGATGCAGTGCTCGCTGGTCATGTTCGTGAACTCGGAGCCGCTGCGGTTCGCAACGACCGTGCGGCCGCGGCTCGGCTTGAAGCCGAACACGCCGCAGGCCGAGGCAGGGGCGCGAATCGAGCCGCCGCCGTCATTGGCGTGCGCAATGGGCACGATGCCTGCGGCCACGGCCACGGCACTGCCACCCGAAGAGCCGAGCGGCGAACGCGACAGATCCCAGGGGTTGTGCGTCACGCCGTCGAGCAGGGACTCGGTGCTCGCGAGCAGGCCGAACTCCGAGAGCGCGGTCTTACCTGCGCAGATCAGACCAGCGTCGGTCAGGCGTTTGCCGTATTCCGTTTGTTGCTGCGTCACGCGCTGGCCGAACAAGCGCGCACCCAGCGCCCAACGGAGCCCCGGCCATGGGCTCGAATCCTTGACCAAGAATGGCACACCGCCGAGCACGCCTTCGTTCGTGGCGCTCGGTGCAGGTGCGGGTGCGACCACCGCGCGCAGCAATGGGTTCAAGGCGGCGATGCGCTCCGAGCAGTGCGCCCAGAGCTCGGCCGGCGAGCTACCGCCCTGCGCGCGGAGCTCGGCCTGCGCCGTCGCGTCGAGTCGGGCCAAGCGAGCGAGATCCTTCACGCGCGTGAGTCTAAGCCGGATCGAAGCTTATCGAGTAGCTGAGCGTCGAGGTCACGGTGGGACCATTGAAATAGAAGCCGCCCTCGACCGGCATGGTCCCTGCCTGCTCGGGCGCGGCCGAGAGCGCCACGTGCCCCGGGCCGACCGGCACGCCATGCGTCGGATCCCAGCCCAGCCAACCGAGCTCGGGCACGAACACCTCCGGCCAGGCGTGTAGGTGCCGCTTGCCGTCGGCGGAGTCCTCTTGACCCTGGTAGCCGCTGACGAAGCGACCCGCGACGCCTTGGCTGCGGCATACCGCCAAGAACAACACGGTCAAATCGCGGCAAGCGCCGCGGCCCGACCGGAGGGTCTCGGCGGGCGTCTGCGCGACTCCTTCGACGCGGATCTGGCGATCGAGTGTCGAGTACAAGGTTTGGCAGAGCAGCTCGAAGAACGCGATCGGCGCGTGAGCGGCTTCGAAGGCGAGCCGCTGCCCGAGCGCGCTGACCTCGGCGCTGCCATCGGCTCGGCGATACTCGAACAGCGCGTCGGGGTACGGCGACTGCCAGGGCAGCTGCGGCAGCAATTGGCTTTCGGCGTGCTGATTTCTGGTGAACGTCTCGACCACGAGCTGGCTGTCGATGATCAGCTCGTCCGAAGCGCCGGCACCGAACGTGACTCGCGAATAGGCGTTGCCGAGCGCATCACTCAGATCCGCGACCTCGATCGGCTGGGGCGTGACGAGCAGCGAGCGCTGCAGGCTCCGCACGCTGTCCACCCGCGGCGTCAAGCGCAGCACATGAGGCGCGAACACGACCTGCGTGCTGTAGCGGTAGGTGGTCTGGTGGCGGATCAACCAGCGCCCGGCAACCGTTGGCTCACCCTGCATCATGGCACTCGGATCAGAGCAGTAGCCAGATGTCCGGGCGGTTGCGAGCGTGCAGCATGCGCCGCCTTCGGCCCGGCGCGCATGCTCGCGCCGGGGCCGAAAGGCGCACCTCGGGCACCGCTCAGTGCGGCGCCGGCGGTTGCGATTGCGATTGCGGCTGCGGGATCTGGATGTGCGGCATGCCACCGGGCATCCCGCCCGGCATGCCACCGGGCATTGCCCCAGGGGGGCGCATGCCGCCAGGAGCACCCATTTGCGGGCCGCCCTGTTCCTCCATCTGCTTCAACTCGGCGATCACCTTGTCGTAGCTCTGCAGCATCTGATCACAGCGCTCGCTCGGGAAGGCCGGCGTGCGCTCCTTGACCATGGCGCAGGTCTTCGAGCCCGGCGGCAGATCGGCGCATAGCTTGCCCACGAGCTTCTCGCACGAGGCGCGGGCTGCTTTGATCTTGGCCAAGGTCTCCGGCATCGTGCCGAGCGCGGCCTCGCAGGTGGTAGGCAGTAAGACGGCGGTCGCGGCTTTCGCCTGCTGGCAGGTCGCTGACTGTTCACCCGCGGTCGTACACAGCTTCGACTGCCAGACGCCACACGGCCCCGACGGTGCACCGCTGCTGATCGGGCCGGCAGACGCCGACTTCAAGGCGGCCTTCGCGGACTGGATGTGACCAAACCAGCCGCCAGCGAGGCCGACGAGCAACGCGAGCGCGCCGATACCGAGCAGCT
>FSWQ01004725.1_pt1 | contig 10689 bp, 10 predicted proteins | sample 1637691 | NCBI WGS metagenome assembly FSWQ01 (sample SAMEA3914814, study PRJEB12502) | metagenome | biome: forest; material: soil | place: USA | collected 2011-09-16 | depth 0.1 m | reverse complement strand
GACGAAGCGCCGCAGCTCTTCCGGCAACGAGAGGAGCGCTGCTCGCGCCGTCATCTCGAACGTATCGCGCGACAACGACCAAGGCGGCGTGCCGAGCTCGAGATCCAAATCGCGCGAAGCCAAGAAGGCTTGCGTCGCCCCGTGCGAGTCACCGCGCTCGTCCCTGAGCAAGCCGAGGTAGTACCAAGCCTCGGCGTTCTTCGCGCTGCGCTTCACTGCGTCGTCGATCAACGGGAACGCGCGATCCAAATCGCCGATCTCGTACAGAGCGCGGCCGACCAGGAAGGTGTGGTTCGGGTTCTCGAACGGCCCCTCGGGGAACTTGCGACACAGCTCGCTGGCTTGCTCGGCCTCGCCCTTGCCGAGCAGCGCGTCGAACTTGAGCAAGAGCGCGTCGACGACTTCATCGTCGGTTTCGGCTAGGTCCAAAGCTTGATCGCACAGCGAGAGCGCTTCCTCGAAATCGCCGAGCGGATGCACGTACACCTCGGCGGCGTTCAGCATTGCTTCGAGGTAGGTATCGTCGAGGGTGATGGCCTGGCGGTAGTGCTCGGTGGCCTCGTCGAACTCGCCCTTCAACGCGGCGACGTAGCCGAGCAGGTTGTAAGCTTCGGGCGATTGGCTGTCGATCTCGAGCGCGCGGCGCGCAGACAGCTCGGCGCCGCGCGGGTCGCCGCGCTGCACGAGGTCCCAACCGCGATCGAGGTGAGCCGAAAACTGATCCATTGCCGCGTGGTGATCGTCCGTTCGTAGGGACGCGTCAATTCCATCCGACCGCTTTCGCGGAAAGTTTAGTGGTGGGGGTGTGCCCGCTCGATTTAAGTCGCGTTCGAGGGGGAATTCGAGGCGAATTGGGCGGGCCGTATTTCACAGATGCACGATGACGCGGCTACCGGGGCTGGCGTCGGTCGCGTGCACCCCATGCCACCCTTTGGGTAGGGGCGGGTCCGCGAAGAAGAACAGGTACTTGGCGTCGAGTGGCGAAAGGTTCACGCAGCCGTGGCTCATCTGGGAGCCGAAATTCGAGTGCCAAAAGGCGGCGTGGGTCGCGAACGAGCGGTAATAGTACATCACGTAGGGCACGTCTTCGATGCTGTACGGTAAGTCGCCGGCCGCGGTGCCGTCGCCGTCCATGGTGGTCGTGATGTGCTTTTCGCGCACGCGCCATTCGCCGGTCGGGGTGCGATGATCCTTGTCTTTGATCTTCGACTCGCGACCGCTCGAAACGAGGGTCGCGTAGATCGGCTTTTCGCCCTCGAAGGCGACCACGGTTTGGGTCGTCAAGTTCACGTCGATCCAACGCTCGTTGGGCTTCAAATCGGCGGGCATCGGCCCCGGACTCGTTTGACGGATCTGCGAGCGCTTGATCCAGCTGCCGTCGCCGGTCTCGGCGTAGCTCGTGCCGTGAAATTCTTGCTCCTTGCCGGTGAGCTGTACGGGCGCGAAATGCTCGTAGGTCTTGGCCGGCTTGATGGTCTTGCCGCCTTCGTCGATGGTGTACGTCGAGATGCTCTTCGCGCTGCCGAACACGAAGCCCATCGGCAGCTTCCAGTCGGTGCTGAGCTCGACGCCTTTGAACTTCGAGCCGCTGGTCTGCCAAAAGCGGTCGCTGGGCGTGACCAAGCCGCGCGTGGTCTTGTACCAAGAGCGATTGTTCCAGCGAAACGTCTTGTCGACGGCCACGTAAAAGCCGGCGACCATGCGCTTGGCGAGGATGTCGTCGGCGTCTTCGGACAACTGATCGAGCTTGAACTCGTGCATTTTGTCCTTCATGTCGTCGCGTTGCCACCAGGGCTTTTCAGGCTCGGGATCCGCCGGCGCTTGCGCGGTGGGCAAGGCGACCCCCGCGTCGGCGAGCGCCGCGTCGAGGCGCGCGGGCAGCGCTTGGGGCGCGCCGGCATCGGCGTCTTTGCGAGCTTTCTTGGCGGAGTCCAAGTTTTCGTCTTCGTCCTTGGCCTTCAAGTACGGTTCGTACTTTTCCATCTGCTCGCGTGAGGGCACGGACTTGTACAGCGGGGTGCCGTTCTTGCCGTTGCGCGCATACGGATAGGGGAGCACGTCGTCCAAGTTCGGTGCTTGGGTCGCAAACTTCACGTCGGGATGACTGAGATCGGTCGTGCCCAGGTTGCCGCACACGTAACCGCCGCCGAGCAGCTTGTACCAACCTGCCGTGCAGTTCTTTTTCGAGAGCGGGTTCGGCTCGACCGCGACGCGCCCGCCGTTGCGGATGTAGCCGAGCTTCTTGCCCTCGAAGCTCGGCTCGGCGTACACGCCGGCGGCGCTCGAGGTAATGGCGAGCCAAGGGCCTTTGTAGTCCGCGGGTGGGACGAGAGGAGCGACGCTGGGCGCTCCTTCACTGCCTGCCGGGCCGGGCGCGGCGGCAAGCCCGCTCGAGGTCGGGCTGGGGCTCGGCTTTTCCGCAGTGGCTAACTCCTTGGGGAGGGTCGGGGTGCCGGCCTGCGGTCGCGCGGGGCTGCTGCTCCCCGTGCTCGGGGTGGCTTCCGCTCCCGGTGGCGGGCTGCGATCACAGGCTGCGGCCAGCACGGCCAGGAGCACGGGCGTCAGGGAAAGGGCGAGCGAGGAGCGGGGGCGAGGCATTCCAAATACGGCTTTCCCCGGGTTCTTTCCACAGTCGCCCCGGGCGATCCACTTCTCGGTGATTTTCATGGTCTGGGGGGCCCTGCTGCGAGCGGCGTGCCAACAAAAGCACTGCTGATTCGCAGCTCTTGCGCGGTTTAGCTATGTTCCGCCCGTGGACTCGAAGACGCACCGGCGCGGCCGCCAAGACACGAGCAGCGGCCGCTTCGCCAAGTTGCTGGTGGTCTCCGTTCTGCTGCACGTGCCGTTTACGCCTTGGGCTGCCTTGGTTGGTTTGTTGAGCCTGTGGTCGCCGCCGGACGACGCGGTCGACGCTCCGCCCATCACCGGCATCCCGATCGATCTGATTGAGGACCAAGCGCCAGCGGTCGACGCGCCCGAGCAACCCAAGCCAGCGCCCGACTCGCCGAGCGACGGTGAGCCGGTGATTGCTCGACCGAGCCAGAGCAAGAAGCCGACGCCCGCCAAGATCGCCGACGCTGGTGCGCCGGACGCGCCCGATGCTGACGTCGCGGACGCGCAGGCGGCGGACGCAGGCGCGAACCTGGCGCACGATGCCGGCCTGGCCGAGAGCGACGCGGGCTCGCCGCTGAATCATAGCGACGCCGGCAGTGCTGCCGACGCCGGGCTTGGGGCCGACGCGGGAGCCGCGCCCCTGAGCGATCCGGTCTTGGCGGCCGGCACCAAGCGCGTCGCAGATCCGAACGCGAACGTGCGCATCATGCTCTACACCGACAAGATCCGCTCGAACCCGCTCGGTGCGCGGGTAGGGCCGTTGCTCGGCTCGCTCTACCAGTGGCGTGATTTCTTCGGCCCCGCCGGCGTCGATCCGATCCGCGACATCGATCAGATATTGATCGTCGGCCCGCAGCTACGCGACTCGAGCAACGTGGTCGCGATCCTCAAGCACCATTTGCCGCAAGCTCGCATGCGCGCCGCGATCGACAAGATCGTGGTCGCCGACAAACTCGGCGGCGAGTGGCTGGACGCCGGGGTGCCCGTGGCCAGCGCGCACGCGGACGGCGCCGAGCGGCGCTTCGTGCTCGCGAACCCGCGGACGGTCGCGGTCGTGCCGCCGAGCGCTTATGCCTCCGTCTTGGCGGCGGGCAAGCAACTCAGCCTTCCGCCGAGCAAAGGCCAGGAAGCAGCCATGATTTACCTTGCCACCCCGTGGCGCGCCTTCAAGGGCTTGCGGATCAAGATCCCGGAGTCGATTCACTGGGCGCGCATTCGCATCACGCCGACCGTCGACGGCGGCGCCAACGCAGAGCTCGAAGCGGAAGACGAGACCGCCGAGAGCGCCGAACAGGACGCGGCTTACCTGACGAGCACGGCCAACGCCCTGTCGCAGCTCAATTTGGGCTTCTTGGGCTCGCTGCTCGGGCAACAATCGCATCGCCTCATCGAGCACATCGGTTTCACGGCGGACGGCAAGATGATCCGCGGCACGGCGTCGGTGACGGCGGATCAACTCTCGAGCGCGCTGGATTTCGCCGGCGCATTCTTGTCGGATCGCGCCACGCGACGCGCGCCTCCGGTGAACTCTGCGGGCCACTGAGGCGCGCGAGCCCGAGCTCAGGCGTGCGCTTGTTCGGCGATGCTGCTGAGCATGGCGTCCGCGCTCACCGGATCGAGCGAGCCCACGCACAGGCGACGCCCGGTTTGCGGCACGATCACGATGCGGCACTTACCGCGCGCACTGTCGGAGGCAGTCGACAGCAGAAAGTCCAACCCCAGCCCGACGATGATGCAGGTCACGGCCATGCCTAGCAGGGGAGGTGAGCCACCCGGCACGCGCACACCATCGACGATCAGACCGACGCCGAAGTACGTGCCGATCACTAGCGCACACAGCCCCGCGTACAGGCCGATGCGCGCGAAGCGCACCTCACGCGTGACGCGCGACAAATTGGACAGCGGGACCAGCGTGGCGCGGTCGCGCAGCACACGCCCCATCAGTTCGATGCGATGCGTCAGCTCGAGCCCTTGGGGCCCGATGCGCAGCGTCGCCGGCCTGCGATACGCGAGCGCAAAGCGGGCGATCAAGGCCAAGCCCCGCCCGATGAAGAGCAGCAGGGTGAACGCCAAGAGGGTCGTGATCACGGGGCCGAACGGCGCGCTCCTCAGCTCACCAGAGAGCTCGGTGCGGCTCGGGCCACCCGACAAGATCGCGCGTAGCACTGGGTCGAGCGTGTTCTGCGCCAAGTGCAGCCGAGCGCGATGCGCGATTTCCGAAGCGCTGCGGCACAAGGCGGCCGCCGCGACCAACGCTTCGGTGTTCCCGAAGTCAGGCGAGCTCAGCCCGGGCGCGCGCGCCACCTTCGCGATTGCTTCCCAGATGACGCCCGCGCGATCGCCGAGCGCGTCATCCAAGAACTCCAGCGCGCTGCATGGGGTGTGCGCGGCGAGCCAGACCAAGTTTGCGGTCATGGCCTGCAGCTCGTCACTGCCGTCCGGAAGCGAGCGGGCAACGCCGAGCGCCAAGAGTGCGCCAAGCAAATTCTGCTCGGCGGGGTTTTCGATGCCGCGCTCGAGCACCGCGCGCACGTTGCCCAGCGATGTCTCCGCTTGCTCCGTAGTGACTTCGACGGAACTGCCGCTTGCGGGCGGTGCCGTATGAAAGCGCGACGCGAAGTCCGAGCGTCGCGAAGCGGCGGCATCGAACGCAATCGAGCGCACGAACTCGGCGAGTAGGTCGACGTTCGGGTGCTCGGAGAGCGCGGTGACCGCGTTAGGCGGAGGAGTCGGCGTGTCGGGCATCGTTGAGGGCTCGAAACAGCCCCTTCTTTAGTCGAAGGCTCGCCTCAACGCCAAGGAAGCAACGCTCGCGCCTCGGCAAATACCGGGCGCGTCGGACGCTTGGGAATGCCGACTCAACCGAGAGCTGACGAAAACCCGAGCGAATTGAGCACCGGCCCGGGCTTTTCTTCGCTCTTGTCGGTGAGCTGGCGGTTCTTCGGATCGACCCGCACCACCACCGGCTTGTGCTGACGCGCCTCTTCCGGAGTCATTTCGGCGAACGTCGCCAAGATCACCAGATCCCCAGGCTTGTTCAGGTGCGCGGCAGCACCGTTGACGCAGATGGCACCAGAGCCGCGCGGGCCCTCGAGCGCGTAGGTCATGAGCCGGGTGCCCTGGGTGGCGTTCCAGATGTGGACTGCCTCGTACGGTAGAATGCCTGCCGCATCCAACAGATCGGCGTCGATCGTGACGCTGCCCTCGTAAGCCAAGTCAGCGTGCGTCACCGTCGCGCGGTGGATCTTCGACTTGAACATGGACAGTTTCATGCTCGCTCCTGATGCGTCGCGTCATGGCGGCCCACGGCTTGCGGGTCCTCCTGCCGGACCTCTTCAGCATAGTGCCGGAAAACGCCGTCGACAACTTGGCCGTGCTGCGCGGAGTCCGGTACCCGTTCGGAAGGCTGGTGAGCCCAAAGCACAGCTCAGCCGCCGAAGGGAGTCGCTGCCACATGGCCAACGCGTCGAAGACCGAAATGCTCGAAAATCTCCGCGGGATGTTGCGGGACGTTCTGCGCCTGCGCACGGAGGGCGTGGCGTACGCCAAGCTCTCCCGCGCTCACGGTTACCTGGACGGCTACATGCGTGTCTTGCTCGAGACCGGCTTGTTCAGCCAAAAAGAGCTACTGATGCTGATCTCCGAAGAGCGCAATCACCATGACGGCCCGGCGACGGGGATCGTGATCGAAGATGCGCGCGCCGACGCGCCGCGCGTCGAGGTCCAGGCGACGCCCGCTCGCGCGAGCCGCGCCCACGCGGCCTGAACCGAGCTCAGGGCTGAACGAGGCTGCGCAGCTCTTCGAGACGCGCAGCGACGGCCTGCTGGCTGAGCTTCGAAGTCACGCGCGTGCCGACGCCCTCGACGCAGAACGAGGCCACGCAGCCCGCCATCATCAACGCGCGCCGGAAGCTCGAGGCGTCCAGCTCGCCGACGTTGGATAGATATCCCATTAGAGCGCCCGCGAACGTGTCGCCCGCGCCCGTCGGATCCACTTCGCTCTCGAGCGGGTAGGCCGGGGCGAAGGCGCAGCCGTGGTCGTCGAACAGCATCGCGCCGCACTCGCCGCGCTTGACCACGAGGCGCTTTGGGCCCATCGCGATCACCTTGCGCGCCGCGCGCTTCACGTTGTGGTCTTCGGCGAGCTGACGCAGCTCCTCGTCGTTGATGATCAGCAGATCGATCTTGGACAGCACGTCGCCGAGCAACTTGCGCTCGCCCTCGATCCAGAAATTCATGGTGTCCGCTGCTACCAGGCGCGGCTTTTTGACTTGAGCCAACACCTCCAACTGCAGCGCGGGGTGGATGTTGCCGAGTAAGACGAAGGGCGTCGCCGTGTACGAAGCCGGCAGCTTGGGCCGGAAATCGGCGAACACGTTGAGCTGAGTGTCGAGCGTGGTGCGGCTCGCCAGGTTTGCGGCGTAACGACCGACCCAGCGGAACGTCTTGCCCGATGCTTTTTCGACGCCGGCCGTGTCGACGCCAGCGCGATTCAAATCATTCAGGGTGGCGTCGGGGAAATCGGAGCCGACGACGGCCACGATTTGCACGGGCGCGAACAGCGCGGCGGAATAAGCCGCATACGTCGCGGCGCCGCCCACGACATCCTTCTCGTTGCCGCTCGGTAGTTCGAGGTCGTCGAACGCCATGGAGCCGACAATCAGGACGGGAGACGCTTGTTCGCGAGGCTTGTTGGTCATGGGCGGTTACTTTCCGTTATTTTAGTGAAGGCGGTTTGCTGCCGCCGAAGCCGCGACCTTCGGCGAGGAGGCGCTCGGCGTGGCGGGCGGCGCGATGCCGGCGGCACTCTTCGGCGCGAAAGATCGAGATCAGTTGCTCGGTGGCTTCGTCCAAGACTTCGTTAACGAGGACGTAATCGAAGAGGCCATAGTGTTCGATCTCGCGCAGCGCGACGCCGAAGCGGCGTTGCACGGTTTCTTCGTCTTCACTCGCGCGGCCGCGCAGGCGCTGCTCGAGGATCGCCATGCTGGGGGGCAGGATGAAGACCGCGACCGCGTCGGGCTGCGTGCTCTTGATCTGACGAGCCCCCTGATGGTCGATATCGAAGATCACACCGCGCGCGTTTTCACTGCGCGTGAGCTCGCCCTTGCTGGTGCCGTACAGGTTGCCGTGTACCTCCGCCCATTCCAAGAACGCGCCTTGCTCGATCAGCCTGAGGAACTCGCCGCGATCGACGAAGTGATACTCGCGTCCGTCCTGCTCGTTCAGGCGAGGCTTACGCGTGGTGTGCGACACGCTGAAATGCACCCCTTCGATCCGCTGGCGCAGGCGCGCGGTGAGTGTGGTCTTACCGGCGCCTGACGGCGACGATACGATCAGCGGCAGCGGACCCTTACTCGACATTCTGGACCTGCTCCCGAATCCGTTCGAGCTCTGCCTTCATCTCGACGACCAAATGGGCAATTGGCGCATCTTGGCTCTTAGCGCCAATCGTATTCGATTCTCGGCCGATTTCTTGGAGTAGAAAATCGAGCCGACGGCCCACGGGGGCGCCCGACTCGAGCAAGCGCGAGAACTGCTCGAAGTGAGACTCGAGCCGCACGAGCTCCTCGGTCACGTCGCTGCGGTCGGCCAAGATCACGATTTCAGCCTCCAAGCGACCGGGGTCGAGCTGGACCCCCGACTCGGAGAGCAAGCGCCCGAGCCGTTCGCGCAAGCGCGTTCGATAGCCTTCCAGCATCTCGCCGCCGCGTGCGGCGATCGTCATGCGTAGCCGGCGCGCCGAATCGAGACGTGTGCGCAGCTCGCGAGTGAGCGCTTCGCCCTCGTGCAGGCGCATCTCGTCGAGGCGCGTCAGGGCGGCGTCGAACGCGGCCTTGAGCGACGCGCGCGCCCCCACGGAGTCCGCGGTGGTCGGCGTGGTCACCAGATCTGGCATGCCCGTGAGCGCCGTGATCGGCAGATCGGTCCCGGGGGCGAGCTCGTCCCTCAGTTGGCACAGACCGCGATACAGCGCGCGCGCGCGCTCGATCGAGAACAAGGGCGGCGGAAGCGCCGCGCCCTCGAGCCGGACCCCCACGTCGAAGCGCCCGCGCGCCAAGCTCTCTCTCGCGAGTTGCTCGATGAAGAAGCTCTGATCGTTGAGCTCTTCGGGTAAACGCACGCGCACGTCCAAAAAGCGGTGGTTCAGCGCGCGCAGCTCGACCGTCACTCGCCCGTCGCCGAGCGGTGCATCACCGATGCCGAACCCCGTCATACTTCGCACGCGGACTCACAGCCCTTTGCGACGCTTGATATCCTCCGCCATGCGGCGATATTCCACCTCCCAAACCGAGGTGCCCTCCTGAACGTGCTTCAGTTGGCCGCGGATCTGTTGTTCGATCTCTTCGTCTTCGGCGAACTGGCGGCGCAGCGGATCGCGCATCTTGCGGCGCAGCACGTAATCTTCGACGAAGATCTCGTCCACGTTCGCGGAGTGCATCAGGATTTCGATCAGCTGATCGAGCAGGTAGTCGATGGCGTCTTCGCCCAGCTTGATCTTGCGCTCTTCTGCGACCAGTTTGCGGATGCGATTGAAATCCGTCTGCGGCAGGTTGCGGGCGGCCAGCATGTTCTTGGCCTGCTCGCTGACTTCCTGCTCATCGTGGATGTACTGGTTCAGCACCGACTGGATGTCGAGCGCGACCTCTTTGGGCGAGTCGCTCTCGACTTCGCCGTCGGCCAAGAGCGCTTTGACCATTTCGGCCGCGATTTGTGGGACCTTCGCGCTGTGAAGCCGCATGCGCCCCTCCTATCCTATTTTGAGCGCGAGCTCAGCCGGTTTCGGCTCAAATAATGCGCCGGGCGTCGAATTTTCGGGGTACCCGCCGCCACCGAGCCCGCACAACCCGAAAATCACGGCTTGGGCGCAGCGCGGGAACCTCGGCGCAGGCGCCGAAACACGGCCTGACGCTGACGCTGCTTGTAGGCGTCGTGGCTGGCCTCGCCGGTCTCGTTGGCCGCCTCGCTCTCGGCGTCGAGGACCTGAAACTCGCACAGCATGTACACGATCGGACCGAGGTTCTCCGAGCCGGGAGGGGCGAGCTCCATCAGGTGTGGCGGAACTCGCACCGGCACGTCCGTGACGAACTGAATCACCCGATAGGTTGGCGCGCTGAAACGGTTATCGGTGGGCAAGAGCGCGTCGTCCAAATGGCCCTGAAAGTCCTTCACCATGTTGGCAAGGTGCGGGTTTTGGTCGCAGTAGCTGCGAAAGTGGAAGATCGTGTTCGTGCTCTGCTTGGGCACGACATAGTTGAACGGGAACAGCTGTTCGGTCAGGTAATGCAGCACGGGCAGCACGTGGTCCGGCGTCTTCGTGACGATGCGAAAGCGCAGCTTGTCGTACAGCGCCGCGGCGGTCGCCTCCGGTTTGGAGAGTAGCTTCGTGTACGTCGAATCGAGGTTCTTCCGGCCGCCGATGAACTCGGTGATCGGAAAGCCGTCGCTCAGCATCGTGCCGACGACGCGGTACACCTTCTCTTCGACCAAGTGAAAAAGATCCCGATCGCTGACCGGCAGGCGAAACAAGAGCTCGCGGCCCGCCATGTGATTGATGATTTGCACCGTCTTCAAGATGGTGCACGCGCACAACTGGCGATGCCCGGAACTGGAAGCGATGAGCATCAGCTCCTCGATTCCGGCGGCTTCTACCGGCTTTGGGATCGCAAACTTGAAGTGACGCCTGAGGTAACTCACGGCGTCCTTCTTCACGTGCTCGATGAAGGCGCGATCACCTGGCACTTCCAGGTTCAGCTCGTGATTCTCGAGAAAACGCCGTGCGGCTTCCGGGCTTTTCAGATTGAGCCGATGCCAGTCGATGACGGAGCTGCCGCTCAAAATGAGGCGCAATGCCTCTACGTCATGCAGCGAGAGATCTTCGATGCGCTTCAGGCGAGCAGAGCGCTCGCCCGAGCGTGGCGGTTCGCTGTCCGAAAGAGTCAGTGGTTCGTCGTGGTGGCGTTACCTGGCGTGGGGCGGCCCAAGGCCAAGGTGCCGAAAAAGATGCCGATCGTAACGCCGAGCACTGCGAGCTGCGCGCCAAACGGGCCGTTGGCGGCCATCAGTGCAACGGGG
>FSWQ01004354.1_pt1 | contig 10699 bp, 8 predicted proteins | sample 1637691 | NCBI WGS metagenome assembly FSWQ01 (sample SAMEA3914814, study PRJEB12502) | metagenome | biome: forest; material: soil | place: USA | collected 2011-09-16 | depth 0.1 m | reverse complement strand
TTTGCGCGGGCCGATTGAGCGGCGCGCTCGCCCGGGGTAGCGTTCGAAAGTGCGCTCGCTCCGTGTACCGTTCGTCGCTGTGGCCGTCTCGTTCACCTCGTTTGCCGCGTGTGGCACGCGGAGTGCCAGCTCGGGGGCCGCGCTGCCCGGGAACTGCCAACCGCTGCCAGGTGCAAGCGCCCGCTCGGACGCCGCGGTGGTGTCGAACAGCACCTCCCTGGTTGCGGAGACCCTGCCCAGCCCGACCGCGAAGCGCCGCATCTATTTCGGCAAGCCGGAGCTCGCCGAAGAAATCCCGCTCGAAGCGCGACTGTCCTACGAAGTTCGGCTGCTGCGCGACAAAGCAGGTGAGGAAGACGGGCCGATCGACGTCGCCCTCGATGGTGAAAGGCCGCGTCGCCTGTTGGCCTCGGAGTCCGCGATCCCGCTCGCTCGATTGCTGGCGGCCGACGCCGAGCTCTCTGCCGGCGCTCATTGGTTATTCGCGGCGCCCGTGCTCGCCTCGGGACTGGTGCCGCGAAACGCGCCGAATTTGCCGCGCGCCGGCATCGCGCGCCGCTTTTTCATCGGCAAGCAGCCGCCCAGCGAGCCGGGCCCCACGGGCGCGCTCTGGCTCAGGAAGCCGGAGGGCACGTACAACGGCGCAGAAGCTGCCGATCACGTGCTGTTCGACGTGTTCGTGTTCTCCGCGGCGGGCGCGCCGCTCGACGCGCCGTACACGGTCACGCTCCACGGCCCGAACATCAGCGGTGATTTGCGGCTCGCTTCGCCCTTCTTGGTGCACGGCCTGCCGAGTGGCGACTACGAAGTCGCGGTTTCGGCCTTGACTGCCAAGCCACTCGCGGCTCGCTTCGTCGTCAATCGCGAACTCGCCGGGGCGCCTTGACGGGCACGTACCTTTCCGGAATTTTGTCGGCCTGGGCCGCAGCGCAGCTCGGCTTGGGCGCGTTCTTCGTGCTGGCGTATTTCGCGGGCCGGCGTGAGTCGGAGTACTTCGTGTTCGGCTTGCTCTGCTTCTCGCTGAGCGTCATGAGCGTGGGCGTCGCCATCGACTATCACGAAGGGCGGCACGCGCTCGGCATTGGCGCCGACCAAGTCGGGCTGTCGGGTGTGATCTTCGCGGCCGCGCTCAACGTGCACTTTGCGCTCTGCTTTTCTACGTTGAAACAGCGCTTTCGCGCGGTGTGGCCGTTGTATTTGCTGGCGGCGAGTTTCTTCGTCGCCAATTGGGCGGGCCTCTTGTGGGTGCCCGGCAAGTTCCGTCTGGTGAGCTCCAACGTGTTCGGGGAGCACGTCGAGCACGTCGTGGGTACGGCCAGCGCGCTCGGCGACGCGTTCTATCTGGTGGGGCTGTTCGAGACGTTGGCCACGGTGGTCATTTTGGCGCGCGCGTACCGCGCCGGTCGGCGCGACGCCTTGGCTTCACTGATCGGCATCTCGCTGGCGTTCCCGGCCGTGTTCAACGACGTGGGCTTGGCTTCGGGTGTGTTCAGCAACACCATTAGCCTGTTGCCGCACGCATTTTTGCTGTTTGCGTTCGGTGTCGCCGGCACGGTGCTGATGCGCTATCGGCTGGCCGCCGGTGGCCTCGAGCAAACCACCCAACGCCTGCAGCTGCGCACGGACGAGCTACGCAGTTCACACGCCGAGCTGCGCACGGTGCAGAGCGAGCTCGTCAGCAAGAATCAATTGGCGGCGGTCGGCGAGCTCGCCGCGGCCATCGCGCACGAGGTGCGCAATCCGCTGGCCGTGATCGTGAACGCGGTCGCGGGCTTGCGGCGCGTCTCCGGCAGTGAAGAAGATCGCAGCATTCTGCTCTCGATCGTCGACGAAGAAGCGGCCCGCTTGAACCGCCTGGTCACCGATTTGCTGCGTTTTGCCCGGCCCGTGAACGTCAAACGCTCGCCCGTGTCGCTGGTCGAGCTGGCCGACCGCTCACGCTCGCAAGTGCTCGACGGGCACGAGATCGTCGTCTCCATCGCTGACGATCCGGACATCCAGACGGTCTGGGTGGACCCTAATTTGTTTCGCTTGGTGTTCGACAACTTGGTGCAGAACGCTTGCCAGTCGATGCGCGGCGGCGGGCGCGTCGACATCGTGGTCAGTCGCGGCGAGCTGCCCTCCGGCCCTGCGGTCTCGATTCAAATCGAAGATCATGGCCACGGCATGGAGGCCGAGGTGCGCGAACGCGCGCTCGATCCGTTTTTCACGACGCGCCCGAGCGGCACTGGGCTCGGGCTGCCCATCGTGCAGCGCATCGTCGAGGCCCATGGCGGAAAGCTCAGTATCGAGAGCCATGAAGGCGAGGGCACCAAAGTGACCTTGAATTTACCGCTCGGTGCACCTCGCGAAGAACCGCTTGCGGGCGAGGAACCCGCGCCCCATCTACTGGCCTGAGCAAATCATGAAGGCACTCGCTCGAGAACAAGTGATCGCGCTGGACAAAGCGCACGTGTGGCACCCGTACACCGCGATGGATGAGTACATCGCCGAGACCAACCCGCTGGTCATCGCGCGCGCCAGTGGCTCTCGCCTGTTCGACAGCGATGGTCGCGCCTATTTGGACGGCAATTCCTCGTGGTGGTGCGCCGCCCTCGGCCACAATCACCCGCGCTTGGTGCGCGCGCTGCAGGCGCAGGCCGAGCAGCTCTGTCACACGGCACTCGCCGGCATGACCCACGAGCCCGCGGCGCGCTTGGCCCGCAATTTGGTCAACGTGGCGCCCGCTGGCCTCGAACACGTCTTTTTCAGCGACGATGGCTCGACCGCGGTGGAGGTCGCCTTGAAAATGTCGCTGCAGTATTGGGCGCAGAACGGGCGCCCCGAGCGCACACGCTTCGTGGCCTTCGACGGCGCGTATCACGGCGACACATTGGGTGCGACTGCGCTGATGGGCGTCGAAGTGTTTCGGCGTCCCTTCGCCTCGGTGCTCATCGAGTGCCTGCGCGTGCCGGCCGCGAGCGACGGCTACGAGCGGGCGTTCGCCGCGCTCGAGCTGCTCTTGAAGCAAGACGCCGATCGCATCGCCGCGGTGGTGCTCGAGCCCATGGTTCAAGGCGCGGCCGGCATGCGCACCTACGACGCCGAGTTCCTGCGCCGCGCGCGCGCGCTGACTGCCCAGCACGACGTGTTCCTGGTGCTCGATGAAGTGTTCTCCGGCTACGGTCGCACGGGACCGATGTGGGCCGGCGATCACGCGGGCATTTCGCCGGACATCCTATGCACGGCCAAGGGCTTCACGGGCGGCATGTTGCCGATGTCCGCCACCCTGTGTACGCGCCGCATTTTCGAGGGTTTTTTCGGCGGTGGTGGCCGCGCATTCTTCTACGGCCACACCTTCACCGGCAATCCCCTGGGCGCCGCCATCGCGCTCGAAGTGTTGCGAGTTTACGAAGAAGAGTGCGTGCTCGAGCGCGCTGCGGTCAAAGCCGAAAAGATCCGCGCCGCGTTCACCCGCTTCGCCGATCTCCCCGGAGTGCTCACCACGCGCTCGCTGGGCATGATCGGCGTGCTCGAGCTCCAGGGCCGTCAGAACTACCTCGAGCGCGGCGGCTTGCGCGTCTACCACGAGGCGCTACGCCGCGGGGCGTACCTCAGGCCGATGGGCAATGTCGTGTACATCACGCCTCCGCTGAACATCAGCGACGCGGACTTGGACGAGCTTCTCGGGATCGTGGCTGAGTCGGTGGAGGCGGTCACGCGCGCTTAGCCGCGTGACACGCCCGCCGATCAACGCTCGACTCGACTCACTGGGCCGACAACGTTACTGACTTCGCGTCGAGCGAAACTTCGTAGTAGCCGTGTGAATCCCAAGGGATTGCGGTGCCGCCCTGCTTCAGCACGCCGCCGTCCGTCGTGACGCGGATGTAGTGGCCCGGTGGGAAGTTCGCCGGTAGCGTCCACGTGTAGGTCTTGTCCGTGCCAGAGGTCATGCTCGTCGCCGCGTTGAACGATTTCTCGCCGAGCCAGTACGAGCCAACGGCGGAGATGGTGTCGACCCACGCGCCTTGAGTTTTGGCGTAGCTGATGCCCGTGCTGATCCCAGTCAAGTTGACCGGTTGGTATTCGCCGGAAAGGGCATTGCCATTTTCCAAGAAGCCGTGGACGCACACTGTCCGCCACTTGTTGCCAGACACGGCCCCATCGACTTCGGATTTGAAGTTCGAACCGCTCGTGTCGGCCGCCGTTCCTTGCGGAGGAATGTACGTCGGGAGGTGCCACGGGTCGGTGTTGTCGTTCGGCGCCACCAGGCCGTCCGAGACCATGCGGTTGATGAAAAACAACCCTTTGACCAAGTCCACGTACACCTCTTTGCCGCTCGGTGCGGCGAAGACGTACGGCGGCTTGTTGAACGCGCTGCTGATGAAGGTCGTGGCGGCGGTAATATCGCCGTCACCCGACGGCGTATCCGAGTGGCTCTTCGTGTGATTGCCGATCTCGTGACCGTCGTTGAACGCGGTCTTCCAAATCGCGTTCGACGCTTGTGTCTTGCCGGTCCACATGAAGAACGTGTAGTGCCCGCCCAAAGCATTGAGCGCGGCATAGTTGTCGATTTGACTCTGGTTGCTGTCGTCGAACGAGAACGAGACCGCGCCCTTGAATCCGGCCCAGGCTACCGTCGTGATCTTGGTGGGCGTTCCGCTCGGTTGAGACACGTTGCCCGCGCCGGGCGGCACTGGCAGGTGAGACACCGTAGAGGTCGCGCCGGCGCCGCCGCCCGTGCCGGTGCTGGCACCGCCCATTGAAGAACCGGCGGTTCCCGCGCCCGTGCCGCCCGTGCCGCCCGTGCCGGCATGTGTGCCGCCGCTGCCAGGCGCTCCCCCCGCGCCGGCCGTCGTCGCGGGGGCGCCTGCCGTGTTCCCCGCGCCGCCGCTGCTGTTCGCCGCGCCGGCCGTCGTCGCGGGAGCGCCGGCCGCATTCGGCGCGCCGCCACCAGCATGCGCGCCCGCCGCCCCCGGACTACCAGCCTGGCTGCCGGAGGTCGCGCCCGCCGCGCCGTCGCCACCGGGGGCGTCGCTCGAACAGGCGGCGAAGATCAACGCGAACGGTAACAAAGATACAGCGATGTGTTTCAAGGGAAGGCTCCGTATGGGCGAATGGCAGGGTGGATCGGCAAGGCGCCAGGATCCAGGAATTCAGTCCTACATTCCCGGCACGAACCCCTGTGATCTCGACGGGACACGGCCAGTTCGTTAAAAGCAGGAACCCTTCACCTCGGTGAAGTGACCCATGAATAGTATCGTCCGTGAACCTCTGGTTCATTTCTTCGCTCTGGCTGTCGTGTTGTTCGTCGTCCACCACTGGTTGGTCGGCGATCCGCGAACCATCGAAGTGACGGCCGGGACGCGGGCCGCCGTGCTGCGGCGCTTTAGCGACCAGATGGGACATGCGCCCACATCCGCGGAACAAGACAGCGCGCTCAAGGATTGGAAGCGCGACGAAGCGCTGTATCGCGAAGCATTGCGAGACCGGCTGGATCGTGACGACCCGGACATCCGGGCCCTGTTGATCAACAAAGTGCGCGGACGAGCCGCCCTCGAGGCGCCTCATCGCCAGCCGACGCCGGCTGATCTCGAGCAATGGCTCGCGGCTCACCGGGCCATGTACGAGACACCGCGGCGCTACGTCCTCGATTGGGTGCCGTTCCCCAAACAGGCAAGTGACGCGAGCGAACAGCGGGACCGGTTCGAGCACGCGGCCCAAGGAGGCGCGGACCTACGATTTCTGGGTCGCCCCATCTACGGCGCAACGCTGGCCGCAGAAGAGCTGCATGAAAAATTGGGCAGCGCGCTTTCGGAAGCCATTGCCGCCTATCCCCTCGCGGCGTGGCAACGCTCGGAAAACGACAGCGATCTGCTGCTGGTTCGGGTCAGTCAAGTGACGGGCGGTCTGCCCAGCCCCGAGGAGCTGAGGCCGCGGATGGTCGTCGATTGGACGATGGACCAACAAAACAAAGACGTCGAACGAAGCGTCAGCCGAATCGTAGACCGCTACCATTTCGCGGAGCGCGGTCGATGAATCGAGGCCGGGCACTCTTGCTCCGAACGGCGGCGGTGGTCGCGCTGCTCATGTTCCCGTTGTCTTCTGGCTCGTGGGCGCACACCATCGACGCCGCCACGCTGTCTATGACCGAAGTCAACCCAGGTCGCTTTCTCGTTCGATTTCAAGCGTACGCACCTAGCCTTCAGGATCAGGCGCAGAGCCCGGCAATTTTTCCCGCATCGTGCCGCTTGAACGGCGCCTACCTCGAGTGCGGTTCAGCTGGCTTGTCCGGCCGCATCGCATTTCCGTACCTGGAGGGGAGCCTGACGCGCTTCATGGTCGACATCGAGTGGCTCGATCACACGCGCGTGCTGCGCATCGTGACAGCGAGCGAGCCGAGCTTCACGGTCTACGGTCCGGCGCGCGGCACTCGTCAGTTTCTCGAACGAATCGCCATCGACTACACACGGCTCGGCATCGAGCACATCTTGACTGGGTTCGACCACGTGCTGTTCGTGATCGCGTTGACGCTGCTCGTCCGCAGCCGACGAGCGCTGCTCGCCACCATCACCGCCTTCACCGTGGCTCACAGCCTGAGTTTGGCAGGCACGGTGCTCGGCATCGTGAGCCTGCCGTCAGCGCCCGTGGAAGCCAGCATCGCCCTGTCGATCGTGCTCGTGTGCGCCGAGTGTTTGCGTCCTCGCGAAACGCTCGCACGGCGCGCGCCGTGGTTGGTCGCATTCGTGTTTGGGCTCTTACACGGGCTCGGCTTCGCGTCGGCGCTGCTCGACATCGGCTTGCCTCGCGAACACGTACCGCTCGCGTTGCTCTTCTTCAACATCGGGGTGGAGCTCGGGCAATTGGCGATCATCGCCGGCGCGGCCGCGCTGGCCGCGTTGATCGAGCGCGTCCGCTGGCGGCCGACTTGGCTGCGCAGCGGCCTGATCTACGCCATGGGCACGCTGGCGGCGGGTTGGTCGCTCGAGCGACTCGCGGCAGTGATCGGTCGCTGATCGCTCACAGCGCGTTCGAGTGCAGCTCACAGATCAGCTGGGCCGCCACGTCGCTTCCCGGCTCCGAGCAATAGCCATAGCCGACCGGGCAAACGCCGACGGCAACGGCCGATGGCTGCGCGCAAGCACACGCGAGCGGCTGATTGGCACACGCACCGTGGAGCTCGACGCACTCGTATGAAAAGTCGGCCGCGCAGGTCAGACCCTCCATGTGCTGTCCATCAGGACACGCTCCTGCATCGGGATCGGGAACGACGATTGGACCCCCGACGGTGCGAAAGGCAATGCAGGCTTGCGTTGCGCCGCAAGTTTGGCCAGTACAGGCGTGGGTTGCGCCTGAGCTCGAGCCACCCGCGCCGCTCGTCCCGTCGTTGTCGACGCACCAAATGGTCGAGTCGCACGCCGTCAGCTCGTGACACGAGGCTTGGCCCGGGCATTCCGCGTCGGTCGCGCGCCGTTCACCCTGCGGGCAGCCCGGAAATGCGCCGCAGTGCGCCGTCGCTCCGCCGCTTCCGCCACCCGCGCCGCCTCCATTGGCACCCGCGACGCTCGTGTCTCCAGCCGTACCGACGTGGCCCGCGCTCGCACTCGGGACGCCGCCAACGCTTTGGCTGGCTTCACCACCACACGCCAGCAGCAGATTCGCAATCCACGCAACGAGCAGCGAGCGCCTGTTCATGGGCCGTTCGGAAGCAAACGCCGATCCAGCCCCTAGCGGCGGGGTTTCCGCTTGTTTTGCGGCCATAATCGAAGGCTGCTGGCACACCTTCGGCACACCCAGCGCCATTTCGATCCGGGCTTAACCAGCTCACCATGGGCGTTGCCGGCGATGTTGGCAGCCGCGGGCCGGTGTGTAGCGACGCGCATACGCATCAGTGATGCCCATCTCAGCGGGCCGCCGCTAGGGCTGCTGCCGGCCGAGCCGTCGCTTCCGACACCAGACCGTGATTTCCGTCGCCGAGCGAACTACGGTGTGCACCGATGGCCGAGCGAAAACGTTACTTGTTCGTGTGCGTGAATTGCAGACCCGACGGAACTCCCAAGGGTTCGTGCGCAGCGCGCGGCGCCGTAGAGCTTCACGACGAGCTGAAGTCCATGCTCAAAATCGTGGCATCGCTGAACTCGGCGCGCGCGCCTGCACCTCGAGCTGTCTCGATGCGTGTTGGGCCGGCCCGGTGATCGCGGTCGAACCCGACGGCTATTTCTACGGCCGCGTCACCCAGAGCGATCTGGAAGAAATCGTCACCGGGCTCGAGACGGGCCAACGCGTCGAGCGCTTGGTGCTGCAGCCGAACGACTACGTGGAACCCAAGGAGCTGAAGAAACTCGAGAGCTAGCGGTCCGCTGACGGCACGTGGTTCTCCAGCGCAGTCAGTCCGCGAGCGGCGCGAACAAGTCGTCGAGATCGCCCTCGGTCAACCTCGATGGGACGCCCGCGCTGCCCAGCAGGGTGGCCGCCAATTGTTGCTTCTTCTGCTGCAAGCGCAGCATGCGCTCTTCGACGCTGCCCGCGACAATCAGGTTGTACACGAAGACCGGGCGCTTCTGCCCGATGCGATAGGCGCGATCGGTCGCTTGGGATTGCGCGGCCGCGTTCCACCACGGGTCGTAGTGAATCACGGTGTCCGCGCTGGTCAGGTTCAGGCCCGTGCCGCCTGCTTTGAGGCTGATCAGGAACACGTCCGCCGCGCGCGCTTCGAATTGGTCGACCACCTTTTGCCGATCCTGAGTCGAGCCGGTCAGCTCCAATGTGCTGATTTTACGCTCTTTCAGGCCATTCGAGAGCAGCGCGAGCATGCGCGTGAACTGCGAAAAGACGAGCACGCGCCGGCCTTGCTCGAGCTGCGTGGTGACGAGTTCGAAGAACAAATCGTACTTGGCCGAGCTGTTTACCGCGCGCGCAGAGGGCGTGGAGACCAGCCGGGGATCGCAGCACACCTGACGCAGCTTCATCAGCGCGTCGAGGATCGCAATCGCCGAACCGGGGATGCCCTTCTTCTTGATCGCGCTCCGCACTTCACTGTGCGCGGCGGCACGAATGCTCTCGTACAGCTCGCGCTGATCCCCACCGAGCTCGACCGGACGCACGAGCTCGGTCTTGGGCGGTAGATCTCGGGCGACGGTTTCCTTCATGCGTCGCAGGATGAAGGGGGCCACGCAGTTCCGCAGGGCCTCGAGCTTCTGCGCGTTGCCTTCGCGCTCGATCGGGTACCGAAAAGCTGTGCGGAAGCGATCGGCGTCGCCCAGGAAGCCCGGCATCAGGAAGTCGAACAGCGACCACAGCTCTTCTAGATTGTTCTCGACCGGCGTGCCGGACAGACACAGCCGGTGACGTGCGGACAGCGCGCCGACTGCCTTGTTGATTTGGCTGCGCGGGTTCTTGATCGCCTGCGCTTCGTCCAAAATCAGCAGATGAAACTCGATATCCCGGAAATGTTCCAGATCACGCAGCACGAGCGGATAGGTCGTCAGCACCACGTCGGCAGAGGGGAGCTCACCGCGGCGAGCTTCGCGCTTGCTGCCGTGCAGCACGCACACCTTCAGGTGCGGCGCGAACTTCTTCAGCTCCCGTTGCCAGTTGCCGATCAGGCTGGTCGGCATCAAAACCAGGCTCGGGCTGCTCTGGCGACCAGACGCCTTCTCGGCGGAAAGGTGGGCGATGGTTTGCAGCGTCTTGCCGAGACCCATGTCGTCGGCGAGCACGCCGCCCACGTCGCACTCCACCAAGTGCTGCAGCCAGTCCAAGCCCTCTTGTTGATACGGACGCAAGGTCGCGGTGAGACCGCTCGGCTCGGTGCCGGCGGTGCGAGGCGTGCCCTTCTTGCCCAGCGCGCGACCGCGCTTGCGGACGTCACTGTCACCGCCCCAGAGCAAGGTGGCCGAACCAGCCAAGGCATCATCCAACTTGGCCACACTGCCCGCGCGCGAACCGGGAAAGCCGAGCGCGCCATTTTGCAGCTCTTCGCCGCGATACAACTCGAGTAGTACCTGCAAGACGGAGCGCAATCGCTCGGGAGGCACCGGCAAATAGCGATTTTCACCGATCGGAACGACTCGGAAGCGCGCCGGCATGCGCAGCAGCGCCTCGAGACTCGAAGCGTCCGAACAGTCCTCGAGCAGCTCCAGCAAAGCGGGCACGAGGTTCACCCGCTTGCCCTCGATTTCGATGCCCAGCTCCAAGCTGAACCAGTCGCTGCGAGCATCGTCGGCAAGGGCGGTGGCGTACCAAGGCACATCGGGAGACACGACTTGATACGGATAGTCGCCCGCAATCTCGATCTCGAAGCCGAGGCTCTCCAGTTGCGGCAGCGCGTAGGCCGTGAATGAACACAGCGTGTGCACGTTGCCGCCGACCTGCACGATGTAGTCCGCCTGCGAATCCAGATCGGCGGCGTAGGCCGTCGCGCACTCGACCTCGACGGCGCCAAAACCCTCGAGCAAACACTGCGCGCGCGCCTCGCCCGCCGAGTCACGCTCGACGCGCTGCAGGCCGCCACCGGCACCGACGAAGAATTGCTTGCGGCGATCGGAGGCTCGAATGCGCGTGCCCGCGTACTCGAACGACAACGCGAGCACCGGCACGTCGAGCTCGGCATAACCGCCGCCCTCGTCGTCGGCTTGCTCGACCGACATCCGCTCGACGAACAAGCGAACGCACGGGACGAAGGGGATGGCGCCCGCGGCGACCGGCTGGGATTGGGTAG
>FSWQ01004890.1_pt1 | contig 10712 bp, 7 predicted proteins | sample 1637691 | NCBI WGS metagenome assembly FSWQ01 (sample SAMEA3914814, study PRJEB12502) | metagenome | biome: forest; material: soil | place: USA | collected 2011-09-16 | depth 0.1 m | reverse complement strand
GACCGGCGTGGCGGCGAGGAGCCACTCGGCGCTCTTGAGGTACTTCTGCGGCAGCTCTTTGCGGTCGATGAGTCCGCCCCGCAACATCGTCGCCATGACGTAAGCCACGTCCTCGTTGATATACTGCAGGTAGCCGGTGCCCTCGGCGTAGCCGCCCTGCTCGCCCATCTTCGCCTCCAGCCACGACTTCATCGTTCCGAAGGTGGTCTTGTCCCCGCTCGAGACCATGTCCCAGAGGGCGACGCCCGCCATCAGCTTGATGGGGATGTTGCCGTTCCCGTACATGTCGTGGGTGAGGCCCAGGAACGAGTGCATCTGGTCCCGCAACGACCCCGCTCCGCTCCGCCAGACGTCGCGGTACTGCGGATCCGCCCAGAACAGGATCGCCATCTGATTCAGGAATTCCGACGCCGACAGCGCGTGGCGGTCCCGGTCGCCCCAGTACTGTGCGAGGTTGTTGTCGTTGTAGTACTTCTTGAGCAGGTCCGCGTCGGCGGCGCACGAGATGAGATCGGGCGTGACCCACTCGAGGGCGTCGGCCGGCAGCATCAGCGCTTGCTGGCACGCGCCGCTGAGGTTCAGCTTCGTGAGGTCCTTCAGCGAGTCGACCACGTGCCCGATGGTGTGGCTGAACTCGTCGCCCAGGCCCAGCATGCCGCTGCAGTCGACGAGCGTCTCGAGGACCCGCGGCGAGACCGCCAGCAGCGCCGAGGAGAAGCGGAAGAGCTTGGTCGGGTCGTAGTCGACGTTCTTGGTAGCGTCGTGAATCAGGTAGGCGGTGGGCCAGTTGATCCGGGTCCCCCCCATGCGCGCCGGGAGGCTGAGCGTCTGCTGGGTCATCTTCGGTGCGAAGCGCCGTTTGCCGCCCGAGCGCGCCGCCAGGATCACGTCCGCCATCAACAGCTCGGCGTTGCGCGACGACTTCCACCACTGCTCGAGCTCGTTCTGCGCCGCCAAGGGGTTCGACTCGGTGCCGAGCGTCAGCAAGGAGGCGAGGCTCGAGCCGCCGTCCAGACGGGCGCCAGCGCCGGGGTCGAGGGCGTCCTTCCAGACGGCCTTCTGGACCAGCTTTTGTAGTCCCGCCAAATCCAGTTTGCTCGAGTTGGCGGCGTCGGCGAGATCCAGCTTGGGCGGGCTATAGGTCTTGCTACCGTAGAACAGCCGCTTGTACGTGCTGAAGTCGAGCGTCGAGCAAACTGTGGAGACCATGAAGGTGTACGCTTGCTTGATCGTGTCCGTCACCCCGTCGATGAACGTGCTGACCCCGTCGGCCACGAAGGACACGGTGTCGCTGGCCACGTTCTTCGTCTTGCGCAGCATCCGGCCGAAGAAGCTCGAGAACGACGACGTCGTGAAGTACACGTAGCCGCCGGAGACCTTGTCCGGCTTGATCTCTGTCCAGGCCTTCGTACTGGCGTTGTAGTGCATGATGCTGATGCTGGAGAGATCGACGTCGCGCATGAGCGCCACCTCGGGGACGGGCAGCGCCACCTGGGTCAGCTTCCCCGACTTGGGGCTGGCGTGGATGTCATACGTGGGACCGAAGACATCGTTCGGTCGATCCGGATAGCGAACGCCCTGCAGGTTGTGCTCGAGGCGCTTGAAGGTCGGAGCGGCCCCGTCGCTGAAGTTCGCCGCGGTGAAGTTCATGCTCAGGTCATTGTCCACCGCGTGGTCCGTCGTGAAGGCGTACTTGGCGGTGATGACGCCGCTGGCGGTGCTCGTGGTCCGATCGATGCTCTTCGAGGCGGGGACGCGATCGGCGACCGACCAGGTGATGGTCACCTTGCGCGCCGACGGCAGCGCCAGGGCGAACACCACCGACTGCGTCGCGCGTTCGCGGAACAGGATCGTCTGCGACGTCCCTTGCAGCGAGAGGGTGCCCCCACCCGACTGGACTTGCCCAGCCAGCGGTTGCCCGTCGGCCGACGCGATGACGACGTTGATGACGTTGAAGGACGTGGTGGGGAAGCTCGCGATGCGGAAGACGCCCGCGCTGGTCTCCACCGTTAGCGCCGTGTTCTGCGCCGGAAGGTCCTTGATCGTCGGCCCCATGCTTGGCGGCACCGCAGCGACCGCCCGGTCGGCGTCCGTGGGCGCCGGGCAGTTCGAATTGCACGCGCCGAATTGGCCGGCGCAGGTGGTGTTGTTCACGCAGTTCGGATGGTTCTGGAAGTAGGCCGGGTAGGCGCTGAGCTTCTCCGCGCAGACCGCGCAACCATTGCCGCGACAACCCTGCCACTGCCCGGCCGTTCCGGAGCAGGTCCCCGCCGGCGGCGCCTGGTCGGCGCTAGTGGGAGAGGGGCAATCGGCGTTGCAGGTGAAGAACTGACCGGCGCAGGTGCTGTTCTTTACGCAGTTGCGGTGATTGAGGAAGTAGTAGGGATAGGCGGTCAGCTTCTCCGCGCAGACCGCGCAGCCGTTGCCGCGACAGCCGTCCCACTGACCGGCGGTGCCGTTGCACGAGCCGGCACTCGGTTCCTTGTCGCTCTCGGTGGGCGCTGGGCAATGGGCGTTGCAGGTGGCGAACTGGCCGTCGCAGGTGAGGTTGCGATCGCAGAGCGGGTGGTTGACGAAGTAGTACGGGTACTGAGCCGTGAGCTCGCCGCAGACCGCACAGCCGTGGCCGCGACAGCCCTCCCACCCTCCGGGCGTGCCATCGCAAGACGCGACGACCTGCGCGGCCTGGGACATCAGCGGCTGCACGCTGCTGAGGGTCGATGTCGATGACGAGGAATCGTCGACGGGCACGTCCGCGCTTCCGTCCATGCCCCCGCAGGCCCCCAAAAGGAAGAGACCGACGATCAGCAGGCGACGCAGGCGGCTGGAGAAGCTCATGCCTACACAAACCCGCTTCGCCCGCCGATTGCGCAGGACAATCGATACAGCCCAATGATTTCTGTGGGCGCAGCGGGACTCGAATGCGTCGGCTTCGCCTCGTAACCACGAAGCGAAGCCGACGATGCGCAGGTCTGGCCAAACACCGCCGTGTCCTGCGTCAGCGATTCACGCTTTGGCGCGAGCCCGCTCGGTGCTCGCTCTCAGAACAAGGGGTCGCTGCCGACGCCCCAGTCGTGGACGACCAGCGTTGTTTGTTTCAGGCCGACCTTGGCTTGCCAGTACACTCGAAACTCGAGCCGGCCGGTGAGCTGCGGGATCCAACCGTCCTCATAGAACTGCAGCGGGAAGTAGTTGTAGACGTTGGGAGCGCTGAATTCGAGTCGCGTGATGGTGCGAGTCGCAAGCAGCTGACCCGAATCATAGTCACGGACTTCAATCGTGGCAGCCGGGCTGTTGTCGTACGTGTTGTTGTCGACCATCAGCTTGAAGAGCGCGGTCATCTTGTGAGCTTTGGGCAGCTGCGCGTACGGCCCGTACGTCATGTAGCCCGCCGTATCCATGACCCCGTTGACGGACCAGTCCTGCCCGTCCGCGCGACCGCGCTGATGCGGGACACTACTCATCGCGTACGAAGCAATCACGTCCGCGCTGCCCACGACTACGATGTGAAAGACGTCAATCGTGCCCACCCCGGGCCATTTTACCCGAAATTCCAGGAGATTTCCGGGGTGTGCGTTGACGAACGGCAGTTTGACCTTGTTGCTCTTGCCCGCGACGAATTCCGAATACTGGACGTCTCGCGATGCGAGGACGGTATGTGTGGTCGCGTCGTTGACGTCCACAGTTGCCATCAGACCCGAGCCTGCGGGAAACCCCATCGTGTACTCGGCGATGTTGTCCCCCGCCGGGATGTTAGTGGCATAAGGACCGAAAACCACGTGCTGAGGCGGCTGGTGTTCGGCCTGGGCGGCGCGCCAACACGCGCTCACAGTGTTCGAGGAGTACCGGCAGTAACTCTCGTAGCGACCGGTGTTGTGATACATGTCCGTGGCGAAATAGGTGGACGAAGCGTGGGCTCGCCCGGGCGGCAAGATCACGGCCGCGGCGACAACGAGAACCATCAGCAGGTGCCTGAGCATGTCGAATCCTTTCGATGAAAGTCGATCGAGGTCACTCAACCATCCAAGTCGTGGAACTTGGATGGCGGTCGTCAACAGCCGGACATTTGCTGGTCCGCGTCGACGCAAATCTCTTCATGCGCTAATGACCCGCGAACGGCCGAAGGTGCGCAAAAAAAAACGTGGGCGTGGCCCGTCCGACCCAGGCGCGAAGCGCCCGCAGCACGAACATTGCGTACAAACCAACACCGCATCGCGAGGTGCGACGCGAAGGTGTGCCGAAGCCCGAGAGCAGAGAGCGTCTGCCAAGACCCGTCGCTCGGGTCAGTGCCAGGCCTAGCGGCTACGGCGTCATCCTGGTCGAAGCGTAAAACGCACAAAAAAGGGTCCGGATGAGCATGGCTTACGCTGCGCGAGCGCGCTATGGGTAGGTCTGGTTGGCTTTCTTACGCGGGTAGGGGTGTGATGAATCGAGCGACAGTCGGTGCGGCGGTATTGGGTTTGGGTTTGCTAGGAAGCGCGTCTGCGTGGCCCTGCGGTGGCGGGGGCGTCGCGAGCCAAGCCGGCGTCGTTACGAACTCGCAGCGGGTCTTCATCTCGGTTCGCGCGGCGGGCACCACGGACATCGTGGCGCAAATCGCGGTGCCTCAAACCAGCGCAGACTACGGCGTACTGATCCCCGTTCCCAGCGAGCCAACGCTCGATAGCAGCCCTGTTTCGTCGGCGGATATGGACTCGCTCGACCAGAGCACGCGTCCCTCGATCAATCATTATTCGACTGGCTCCAGTGACTCCGGCTGTGGCTGCCTCGGCGCCGGCGCGAATGATGACGATAGCTCGGCGACCGGCTCCGGCAATGGTGTGGTCGTGAGCGACCCCGTCGAAATTGGGCCGGTGATTGCCGTGTCACTCACCGGTGACAACGCTGACGCTGTGCGCGGCTGGTTAACGGACAACGGCTTTGCTTTGCCCGATGACGACGCCGCGACGCTGGGCGGCTACGTGGGTGATGGCCGCTATTTCATTGCGATTCGGCGCCGTGACAACGCGGCGACGGGAGCGCCGAGCAGCATTGGTGTTCACTACACGCTAGTGGGGGACCACCGCACGCTCTCGCTCGGGTTCACGCGCATCGGCGCGGCGCCGAAGCTCGCGTTCACGGTGTTTCTTGCCGCGCCGCAAACGACTGGTCCGTCCGCGCCGTTCAGCGCGCTCACGTTGGATGAGCTGGATTCCGCGCCACTGCGCCGAGGCGACTACGCGGGCGCGGTCGAGGCCGCCGTCAAGGCTCACGACTCCAAGGCATTCGTGCTCGAAAACGCGACTCAGTTCTCCCGGGTCGTGACGTTTGGGTCTGGCCTCGCGCGCTTCGCCGATGCCAACGTGATGCTGACCCGCGCAACCACTGTCGTGGCGCGGGAGAATCTGAGCGATGACGTGATCTTCGGGACGCGCGTCACGCGCTACGTCCCGTCGCAAAGGACCGCAAGCCTGAACGCCGTCCGCGTTCGCTACGCGAGCATGGGCTCGCTGGGCTTGCTGCTATTGGCCGGCGCACTACGCCGTGTCGCAAAGTCCAAAAGAGGTTAATCAGAAGCGCCGAAAAGGAGCGCCGGCCCGCTATGCGCGTTCGCGACGCATTTCAGCGATTTGTGCGAGCGCGCGGGTCATCTGCGCTTTCCCACCTTGACCGGCGAAAGCGACTGGCACGCGCGCCTCGCGGGCTGCAGCCACGACCGGCTCGGTGTGCTTGTGCGAAACGATGCGATCCAAAATTACGACTGCATTCACACGGCCCTGCCGAATGCGTTGCGGCAGATTGCCAATCGCGTGCACGCCGTCGCGCTCCGTGTCGATCCATTCGACATCCGCGTCCAGCTCGGACGGCAATGAGCCAGACTTCTCGCGCCCAGAAAGCGCGCCGATGATCACGAGCTTACCGTCTACGTGCCGCGGCTTGACCGGATCGGTTTCGGGCGCCGAGTCCGTTCTTTTGCTCGCCGGGATCCCAGAGCTCGCCGCACCGCCCATATTGGCGAGCTCCGGCAACGCTGCGACGGCCTTGGCCAATTTGCGCGCCGCATCGGAGGCGTGCTCGCCGCGAGCGGGCAGCTTCAACCCGTGCTCGGCCGCAAACGCCTCGGCGATCTCGAGCTCCAACGCTCGTTCATAACCGCGCAACGCCGCTTCAATTGAAGCCACACGCCCGGACGCTTCACCACGCTTGGCATTCAGTGCCGCTCGCACCGACTCAATCACATCCTCGAAAGCCGAACCGCTCATTCTACCCAGAGCTTGAACGCCTACCCCCTCTAAGTCGAGGCCATCCCCTGCGCGCTGACCCACTCCGCGCCGTTTCGCAGCGAGCGGGTCATGTTGCACCGCGCCGCTGACGCCGCGTAATTCGTTGTAAGAGATTGTCGGGCCGAGCAACTGCGTGTTTCCGGCGTGTCAGGCTCTGTCCATGAATCGTTCTTCAGTCCGCTGGGTAGTCTTGGGGCTGCTGTTGGGGCTCGCCGGGTTGCTAGTTGGTTGGTCCCCCGGGCTACGGTTCGTGCGAGCCGCTCGATTTCTACAGCACCTGTCGCACCCCGCGCAGGCGGTGGCGGTGTCCGTGACCCCGCGCGTCGAGACTCGCGACGTCATGATCGCTGGGCGCGCTGGCCCGATCCGCGCGCGCTTGTACTTCCGTGCCGATCAACCACGCGGTGAGGGCATCGTCGTGGCGCACGGCGTTCACTACCAAGGCATCGACGAACGGCGGCTCGTACCGTTCGCCCGGGGCTTGGCGGAGGGCGGGCTCACCGTACTGACGCCCGAGCTAGCGGACATCGCGGACTATCGCATCACGGCCAGCGGCGTGGGCGTGATCCAAGATGCCGTCAGCTACCTTGCCGCCGATCGCGAGCACGTCGCGAGCGATAAGGTCGGCCTACTCGGCTTCAGTTTTGCCGGCGGCCTGTCGCTCGTCGCAGCCGAAGACCCGGCAACTGCGGAACGGCTGTCGTACGTAACTAGTGTCGGCGGGCACCACGACCTACGCCGCGTGTTGCGCTTCTTGATTCATAACGAGATCGAGACGCCGCACGGCGTGGTGCACCTGCAAGCCCATGAGTACGGCTTGGTTGTGCTCGTGTACGGCAACCTGGAGCATTTCGTGCCGGCGGCGGATTTGCCGCCGATGCGTGCGGCGTTCAAGGCTTGGCTTCAGGAAGACCGCAAAGCCGCGCACTCGTTCGCGCAAGCTGCAACGACCCCGGACGCCGTCGCACTCTGGCAACTGCTCGAGGTCGGCAAGTTACAAACGCTCGCTCCACAGCTCGATGCGCTACTTGAAGCGCAGCAAGAGCAACTGAGCGCCCTGTCATCGGCGGGTCACCTCGCCGAGCTGAAGCTGCCCGTCTACCTCCTGCACGGCGCGCACGACAACGTGATTCCCCCTTCGGAGACCGACGCCGCCAATTTGGAGCTGGGCGCAGCCGAGCACTTGGCGCTCGTGTCTCCGTTGATCGAGCACGTCGAGGTGAGCAAGACCGCCGAGCTCGGCGACGAACTCGCGCTGGTCTCGTTCATGGCCAAGCTGCTGTGAAACCAGCCGCTACTTGATCTAGCCTCCGCCAAGGGATTGGCTCGCTGTGCAACAACGACACGGCGTACCCGTCGTCGCTTTCGTGCGCCACGGAAGCGTCGAGTTCAGTCGAGGGTCAATGTTTGGAAAAGCGTAAGACCGCAGAAGAAGTGGCGCACATCTGTGCGCACATCCGTGCGCACAAATGTGCAACCTGCCAGCTCTTGCAAGAATAGTTGTCGTTCGAGTGCAGACAAGAATAGTTGACGTCGATCAGCGCAGTTCGAATGTCCTTGGGACTTGACGCGCAGACTCCTGTTCGATTACTAAGTCGACGCATTACTGGGGGACTCGTTAGACAATCGTCCGGAACGAGCGGATCCCATCCAAGGAAAAAAATGTTTGGAATCAACACCAAGTCGCGCGGTCTTGCGGTCTCTGTCGGGGTTGCGGCGAGTCTGATAATCGCTACGGTAAGCACCCTAGCTCACGCGACGGATGCGTTCACCACAGTCGGCGTCGTTGAATATGCCCCTAACTCTCTGCTCGTGCAGGGGGCAGATGGTGTCAACTATCTAGCCAAAATCAACGCACCAAGCGGCTGTACTTCGAACAACCAAACGATTGATACACTCAAGGCTTGGCAAAGCCTTGCCCAGGCTGCGTTGCTCTCGGGGAAAACCGTCAGAATTTACTACAACGTTTGCAGCTCCAACTCCCAAAATTACATCGCGGCGATGGATCTCGATAAGTAAGCAGCCGAAAACCGGTGCATCTCAAAAGCGGTTGTTGCTTCACTCGTGCACATGAAGTGCGTCCGTGTCGTCACTTGGTGTACCCGTCCGTGAGTTATTGGGGAGCTGGCTGTCCAACTCCCGTGGACATTAGTCGTCTCGTCGTCGGCTGAGCGACTAGTCCCCGCCGAGGTCCCGAGCTCCGAGGTCCCTCCACCGAGAACCGCACGTCCTGCGCTAACACCGAGCCAGTCAAGCGTTGGGAATCGACGGTCTGCTGGAATGACGCGTGCGGTCCTCGCGGGATCACGAGCCTCTATGTAGGAGCTCGGTGTCGCGATCTCGATTCGAAATAGCTTACTCGAAGCGCTGAAGGCGTCTCGGCTTTCCGAGGCGCTTTGAGCTCATGCCCCTCACCGGGCACTGCCGCGATAGCGGTGCCCGGTGGCGCTCCAATACTTTAGAGGAACCGATGAAACGATTACTATTGGGTGCCGTAACCTGTGGGCTCGCCGTCGCGTGCTCCGGCTATGACGGCGAATCCGTCCAAGACAACGCAGAAGATCTCAACGCGACCTACGTGACCAGCGGAGGCCCACTGACGAAAAAGTCCTACGCCGAACCAGACGAGGCCAGTCGGCAACAGAACACGTTAGACTACTACGGAACGGTGAAGGTGGTCGATACGGTATTCGCGGCCGGTACGAATGAGGAGTTTGTCCTCGGTACCATCGCCACTCGTCTCAATACCTTGAGCAAGTTCCGTGGCCTGTATTTTGATTTTCTCCCCGGGCATTTCCCGCCGGGTAGCTTCCCAGTCGAGCAAACTACCTACTACTATAACCGTGGGGACCTCGGCATTGGCCGCGAGATGCATTGTGCCGAGTCCTTGCCCTATCAGGCGGACCAGCAGCTCAACACCACCAATCCGAGCTCAGGCTACATCGCCTGCTACGTGAAGAACTTTGCAGCCGGTGACGACCAATCCGAGTTCAGATTTGGGTTGAGTCAGAATATCGCGTTCACGAACATGGACGCCCACAACGAGTTCGCCACCGTCGCGATGGTGATGCAACTTGGCTCGCGCGCCAATCAGAAGGTGTTTTTTGCGGTGTACGGTAAGGACGGCGGGCTCCTGAAAGCTGCGCCGCTGGATCGCTCCGGGTTCAACTTCGCCCTCGGCCTCCAAGACGAGAGCGGCACGGTCGGCACGCCGGGCGTCAACTTCAACAATCACATCCCCTCAAATTGCCTGAATTGCCACGGCGGGACTTACGTCGCTTCCACCAAGACGGTCTCGAAGGCTCTCTTCTTGCCATTCGACCTCAATCAATTCGAATACGAGAGCGTCGCTAATCGAACACAGAGCGTTCAAGCTCCGGTCTTCAGGAAACAAAACGAGTACGTGAAGCATGTCGCGCTCCTCTCCGGGAGCGCTGGCAACGAGGTCGTGCTCCAGACAAACGGCTGGTATAGGAACGCAGCGAGCCTCAGAGAATCTCTGACTGGAGACTTCAATCCTGACTACGTCCCGCCGGGTTGGGACACCGATCAAGCTCGAGGCGTCTACGCCAACGTCGTGCGCCCCTCCTGCCGCGGTTGTCACATGACATCGCAGTTGTTTCCGTTCTCGAGCGCGGCTGGCTTCAACACAAATCTGGTGATCAACGACCTGAGGGCGTTGGCCATGCCGCACTCGTTACAGGCCATGCGTGAGTTCTGGCAGTCCAGCAAGCCTGCCTCGCTCGCGAACTATTTCACAACCGTTGCTGGCGCTTCCGCCGGCGCCCAGGTTTTGGCCATCTCGCCGGGAAGCGTGGTGACGCTCGACCCCCCGAGCATCATGGCGAGCTTGGTCGACAACTGACGGATCGACGAGCGGCGTTTGTGGACGCCGCTCGTCGCAACTCTGAACGTTTAGCCGCCACCGCGTGCTACAAGGACGCGCATGCTGTCCTTGCTCGTTCCTTCGCTGGTGTTCTACGGGTTTCTGGTGCTGGTGGGCGGGGTCATCGGCTACGTGAAGGCGAAGAGCCGGGCCTCGCTGATTGCGGGTCTCGCGTTCGCGACCCTGCTGGGCGTCGCGGCCTATCTGGTCCGCTCGGGGTCGGTGGGCCTCGGTGCGGGGCTGGGCGCAGTCAGCGCACTCGCCCTCATCGCGCGTTTCCTGCCCGCGTTCCTACGCACGAAGAAGGTCATGCCGGCTGGCCTCGTCGTTACGGTTGGCGCGTGGGTGGTCGTGGTGTGTGCGCTTGCTCTGGCCCGCTGAAGCAGGACCTCGAGCGTGGGCGCTCAGCCGTCGGCCGTGATCTTCGCGATCAATTCAGCTTGCACGGCTGCCGCCTTGTCGGTGTCGATCTGGCAGGTACCGGCGGCGTTGTGCCCGCCGCCGCCGTAGCCCAGCGCAAGTTCACCGACGATGGTCTTGGAACTGCGATCGAGAATCGATTT
>FSWQ01001261.1_pt1 | contig 10730 bp, 5 predicted proteins | sample 1637691 | NCBI WGS metagenome assembly FSWQ01 (sample SAMEA3914814, study PRJEB12502) | metagenome | biome: forest; material: soil | place: USA | collected 2011-09-16 | depth 0.1 m | reverse complement strand
TGCTGAGCTGCCAGAAGTTCTTGAGATGCGCGTAAGCGTCCGCATGGAACACGGTCTCGAGATTCAGGCCGTGCGGGCTGCGCAGTGACCACGAGGAAACTCCACTGTTGGCCTCCAGGAACGGCCCGAATGACTCGAGCTCACGATAGGTGACGCCGCCGTGAGCAAAGTAGTCGCCCACACGCTGCTGAAACCCCAAATCATTCAGCTCCAACTTAGGGCCGAAGTATTCGCCTTCAACTACGCCAAGCCAGTGCAGGCCCGCGTCCTTGGTCAGCTTGGCCGTGACCCCAGCGCCGACGTCGCCCGGTCGAGTCACGGTTCCATCCGGCGCGTGCCGCGGCGCTCCGGAACGCAGCGTGGAGGCCAGCGCTTGCCCCGAAAATACCCAAGAATTGCCACCAAAACGCAGCTGCCAGTCGGCGCTGCCCACGTACGCATCGTTGAAGCAACGCGAGCTCGGGCGCACGGCCAGGGCTGGCCCCGAGCGCAAGGAGGGGCTCAAGCTACGGTCTTGGCTGGTGGCTTCTACTGCGTTTGGGCAAAGCTGCGCGGGCGCCGTCGTGCCTTCGTTCGGGGCTAAGGGATATTGGCCGGTGGTCTCTGCGTACGTCGTGCCGGTTGCCATCAACCCCACGTAGCCACTCTCGCCGATGTCGTGCTTCAGGCGCAGTGCCTGATATGCCGCGAGCGGCGCGACCGTGCGTCGCTGGCGCGAGCCGTCGGCCAGCTGCACGGACACGGCGTTCTTGGCGGTGAGCGCTTGGAGTAAGCCGATGGACCAACCGTTGGCGATGCGCCCGGTCAGTTTGCTCGCGCCGTAAATGCGCAGCGGGTCCGGCGTATCGACGAGTTGTTCCTCGTACGGTGAGGCCATGCGCAATTGGGGATACCCCGGAGGCAGCGCAGCACCGATGCGGCGCGTGTACAAGAGCTTCACCGGCGTGGCGAAGATGTCCGTGCCTTCGCTGAAGAAGGGTCGTTTTTCCGGGTAAAAGGTCTCGAAGTTGGAGAGGTTCAACGCCAGCTGGTCGGCTTCGACCTGCGCGAAGTCCGGATTCACCGTGGCCTCCAAGGAGAGATCGGAAGCCGCGTGCCACTTCAGATCCAGCCCCGCACTGACGGCGAAAAAGTTGCCGTGCGCGAGTCGGAACGCCTGCGGATCGCGGCGCTCGAATTTGGCCAGCACGAACGGGCGCAGCTCGAGCGGATAGCTCGGCGTCAGGCCGTCGAGGCCATCCAGGTGGCCGTAACGCGAGACTTCGCCCGCGTCCTGGCGCGACACCAGCGCCCACTCTTCGGTCTCCTGGCGTTCGGAGATGTAACGCCGCGCTTGAAAGTCCCAGGACTGAGCCGCGGCCGCGCTGAAGCGCAGCACGCGCAGCGGAATACGGATTTCCGCGGACCAGCCACGCGCGGTCAACGCGGTGCGCGCCTCCCAGTTCTCTTCGATGTCGTCCGCCTTCTCGATGTCGTTGTAGCGCAACGCATCCACGAGCACGCCGGACGCGTTGACCGTGAACTCGAACGCGCTACGCCCGTCACCGCGCGCGCCCAACGCAACCGACACCCAGTCCGACTCGACGAGCCGCCCGCGCCGCGTGAGCCGCTGCACGACCTGCGAGTGTATTTGCTCACAGTCGATCGCGATGTAGACAGCGCTGTCGTCGTACAGCACGCGCAGCGTGGTTCGCTCGCTGGGCGCGTCGCCTTCGCTCGGGAATTTCTGCGTGAAGGCGCTCGATTTTCGCGCCTTTGCCCAAGCCGCGTCGTCGAGCTTACCGTCTAGGACGGGCGCCTCGCTGATGCGAGTGGCTGCGAGCCGCGGCCTTACATCGGTCGCGAGCAACGCGAGTAGCGAAAGCATGGGCGTGAGACACCTGTCGATGCAGGGCCATGGGTGACCATCGCCCAATTAGCAGATGCGCTTCTCGCCCCGGATCCGAGTCAGTGACGGGCGCACATCAAGCGCCGTTTGTGTTCAGTGAGCTGCGCAACTTGCGCAGCTTGGGTGCACCGGCCGATGTTCAGTTCGGAGCGCGAGCTTGCCCGGTCTTGGCCGCGACGATCTCCCAGGAGTGCTTGCCGTACTTCCAGCAGATGGCGTCCTCGACCGTGCCGACTCGGAACTTGTTCTTCGCGAGGTAGCCGGTCGTGGGATCGAACAAGAGCGGGATGGCGTCGTGCGTCCACGGGAAGATGCCGTGCATCAGTAGGATGCCGTAGTTCGCGCCGGTTCCCGGCGTCTTGATTAGGTTCTCGACGGTGGTCGCGACGCTCGCCCCGGTGGGACACTTCGTGGTGATCTTGCCCTTGGCGTCCGTGCAGTTCGTGCCGTCATCCCAGTTGGAATCGTCCGAATCTAGATTCCAGCCGACGGCGACTGCGAACGGCGAGGCTGCTGCCGGTACGAAGTTGAAGCCGGCCGCGCCCGAGCCCTCCTGATAGGGCTCGCCGAACGGCGCGCGAAAACGGGTCAAATGCGGGCGAGCACCGGCGGAAAACGCATTGATGGCAGTCTCCACGCCTTTGATTTCGGTGGTCACACAAGCCGCGTCGCCACAGCCATCAGGCGCGGCGGCGGTTGGGGTCGTGCCCAGGTGATAGTGATGGACCGTGTGGTTGCCTGGGTAGTGTTTCGCGAGCACGTCCTTCACCGCATTCTGGCAGCCGGTGGGGCCAGTCGTAGAGCTGTACGTGCAGGCGTTGTCCGTGTTGATGAACATGTCCCAGTGCATGTTGTGCGCGTCGAGGTACGCCAGATCCATCGTGGTCCACCCGCCTTTGCCTTTGGCAGGGGTGGACGTGGCCGAGACGTCATCGGGCACGTCATCGAGCGTCGGGATGATCACGTCGTTGGGGATGTACGAGGGCTTCGCGTCGAAGCCGGTGTCGGGGTTCGTTTCCGCTGCAACTGCGGTTTTGTAGGGTTTGCACTCGGGATTGAGGCACGCGCCGCCAATGCACCCGAGCGTGTTCGCGACGCCGCCGCTCCCGGCCATGCCGCCGGCTCCGGCACTGCTCATGCCCGCGCCGCCAGCGGTGCCCGAGCTACCGCCGCTGCTGCCCGCAGCACCAGCGCTGCCCGCACCGCCACCAACCGTGCCCGCGCTGCCTGCAACGCTCGGGCTGCCGCCGGTTGCGCTACCGCCCGTCGGGGAGCCGGCAGTGCTGCTACCTGCAGTTGCGCTGCCTCCTTGAGCGCTAGCGCCACCGCCGCCCGTGGCGACGCTGCCTGCGGTGTTTCCGCTGCCCGCATCACCGTTACTCGTCGGGTCAGGCGTGCCGTTCGAGCCGCAGCCCGCGGACGCAGCAACCGAGACGAAGCACGCAGCACGAAACAAAGATTGGATGCGATTCATTGATGGAAGCTCCCAACACACGAACATCACTTGCTCGTGGTCGATTCGAGACTGGCGGTCAGAAGGCGAAACACTCGGCCCGCGTTTTGCAAACAGGTGGGGAATTGGCGCGACGCAAGCGAGCGCAACCGGACTCCGTCAGTGCAAGATCCTTGTTCAAAAATTATCGGCCGCAGGAGCCGACTCGCGAAGTCATTCGCGCTCGGGCTGACCGGATTGCTATTTCTGTGCCAGCCAGCTCGCGCGAACGGTCGCTTCCCGCGCGCGTCGCAGCTCGTGGTCGATCGCGCCGATCCTGCACACCTCTTGGTGTCTGCGACGTACGGCCTGCTGACGAGCACAGACGCCGGTCGAAGCTGGTCGCTGATCTGTGAAGCTGGCTACGGCAGCGTCGGGACCGAGGACGCGGCGGTGGCCATCATGCAAGGCACGCTGATCGTTGGCGTGCACAACGGTTTGTCGATTGCGGCGGACGGCAGTGGCTGCGCATTCGATTGGGCAGAGAGCCCACTCGCTCGAATCCCCACGATTGACGTCGCCATCGACCCGGGCGAGCCGTCACACGCGCTCGCGTTGGCCGCGGCGGCGAACGTAGAGGACGGCGGCTTCAGTTTCGACACGGGGCTCAGCGAGTCCGTAGACAACGGCAAGAGCTGGCAGCTCACGGGCGCGCCGCTCGCGCAGGATCTCGAAGCATTCACGGTCGACCCAGCGCCATCTCTACCGAAGCGCGTGTACGTGAGCGGCATCTCGGTTGCTTCCTCGCAAAACGGTCTGATCGAGCGCAGTGATGACCGCGGAGCCACGTGGCAGCGCTGGCCCATCGAAGCGTCACCCCCGGGCTCGTTGCCGTTCATCGCAGCGGTGGACCCGCAAGACGCCGAAACCGTGTACGTGCGCGTGACACGCGGCGCAGAAGTGCTGCTCGTCTCGAACGACGGCGCGCGCTCCTGGCGCACGATCTACAGCGCTGCCAGCCCGATCGTCGGCTTCGCGCTAGCGCCGGACGGCAGCAAAGTGGCGCTAGGCACGAAGGACGGCATCTTCGTCGCGCACACGAGCGACTACGTTTTTCAGCAGACGAACAGCATCGCGCCCACGTGCCTCACCTGGAGTGCCGCAGGGCTGTACGCTTGTGCGCAGGAGACCACAGTTGGCTTCAGCATCGCGTTGTCCGGTGATGACGGCGCACACTTCAGCCCGCTCTATCACCTAGCGCTGGAGTGCGGCCCGAAGTGTGCCGCGGCTAGCCCGACCGCGCTGGCGTGTCCCGCGGCTCCGTGTGAGGCCCCGAGCAACTCTGGCGGCGCGGGAGAGAACGCAGGGGGCGACTCGGCAGGCGGTTCCGCCGGCGCCGCACCGGACGCGGGCACGAGCGCAACGGTCAGCCACGCAGGCGAACCAAACGATCACTGCGCGTGTCGAGTGGCGGGCGGCGCGAGCCGTAAAGGGAACGCGTGCGCGGTGCTCTTGGCGCTGCTCGTGGGCTACCTAACGAGCCGAAGACTCAGGCCGGCCGCTTGCGGTGCCGCCGCGAAATCAAGCGACAAACCGGCGTAGCCAGCGCGGGCCAGGCGTCACGGCGGCGCTAGCCCAAGCCCGTTTGCGATCTCGCCTACGCCCCAATTGGCGTTGGGCGCCCAAGTCACGTCCGGCCAGTAGAACCCGCCGCTCAGCTTGGAGGCCGAGTCAGTCCACCAGGCGGTGCTGTGGTCGTTGCTTTCCAAACCGGCCACGACGCGAAAGCCATTGCCGTATGCGCCATTCCATTGGCCCGGGTCGTTGCCTGCGCCGCCTTGGTAGCACTGCAGGTACACGACGTCGCAACCAGCGCCCAGGTTGTTCTTCAACTGCACCCAGAAGCCTTGGTTCATGTACGGCGCTTGCGTGAGCTTCATGCCCAGGCCGTTCAACATTTTGCCGAACGCAGTCGATGAGCCAATGTCGTAAGTTTGCTCGTCGTCATCGTTGATGGCGTCGATACCAGGGCAGGCCTTCTTCAAGGCTTGGAAGTTCTTGTACAGGGTGCTGCCGGCGCCGGTGCCCTGTGCGGCGTTCAGGCTTTGGATCGCGTCGAAGCTCTTGTCGCCCCAGCCACCCAGTGTGACTTCATAGCGCGTGACGGTGGTTGGCGGCGTTTTGAGCGCGGCTACGTTGGCGCCCCAATTCGCATCACCCACGTACGCCCCGTCGTGCACGACCAGCGAGCCGCCCGCCGTGATGTCGCCGTTGCCCTGCACGGTGATTGCGAACAGGAATAGCGCGCTCCACCCGGACGGCTTGAGGTTGGCCAGCGAAGATTGACCCGTGAATCGATAGAAGTCATTGCCGTCCGAGCCGTACAGCGCGGTGAGTGCTCTGGCCCCGCCAGATTTCGCGCCGTTGCCGCCGCAAGCACCGCAGGTCAACACACCGTTGCAGGCATTGATGCTTGCGCTCAAATCTATGGTCGTGGCCACGCTTTGCGCGGCGACGTTCTTGCACTGGCAAGTGAGGGCTGAGCCGCCGCGCAGCACGCAACCAGTGCACGAGCCCGCGAAGCCACCGTTGTTTTGCCAGGCGAGCGCGCCGTCACTGTTGCTGAGGCAGGCATTCAGGTCCAACACGGGGGAGGTGAGGTCCTTGGTGTCGTCTTGGCAGTTGGCAGCCAGCATTCTTCCCGCCTGCAATTGGCTGCCGCTGCAGGCCTTCGTGAAGCCCTTGCCAATGGGCGCGCGAGTCCACAGTTGTGCGGGGGATTTGTTGCAGTCAAACAACGCAATGCGTGTGCCGGCGGCCACGTTCGCATTCGGCACGTCCAAGCACTTGCCGCTGCCCACGTTCAGTAGGCTCACGAGCCCGTTGCCCTCGTCCTTCAGAGTGTAGTGCTGCGCGGCGCTGCCATCACAAGTGGCTAGCTGGATTTTGGTGCCATTGGCAGTGCCTGCTGCTGCCGGTTGCAAGCACTTCTGTGCCTGGGTGTTCACGAGGCGAACCGCGCCGTTGCCCGCATCCGCGAGCAGAAAGGATTGTGCGCCGCTCGCGTTGCAGCTCCATTCCTCTAGCTCGGTGCCGTCCGTCTTGGCGCCGCCGACCACGTCTAAACAGGCACCGGGATCCACGGTGATGCCGAAGTAGACCTCAGGGCCTTTCAGATTCAGTGGCGCTGCGGCGTCGCCTGCATCAGAGGCGGGCAGGCCCGAATCATCGGGAAGACCGGCATCCGTTGCGCCCGAGCTGCCCGCGCTGCTCGTTGCGCCTGCCATGCTCGTGAGGGCGCCAGCGGTGCCCGCTGTGTTGGCGGTACTGCCTGCGCTGCCCGCGCCGCCGGCGATTGGCAGCGTACTGGAGCCTGCCGCGCCGCCGCCGCCTGCGATACCTGAATCGTGGTTGGCACTCGTGCTGCAGCCAATGATGCACAGCACGGAACAGACCCAGGCTAAAGATGCGTTCACCCTGTCACTGAAGGGGTTCGCCGGCTTCGAAAGCTCAAAAATGTTCGGGCGCGCGCCAGGTTTTTTCGAGTAACCTGGGAGAACCGGGGATATGCACTCAACACTCCATTCGCTTGCGGCTCGCATGACGCTGTGCGCTACGGCGCTTGGGCTCGCCTGCTCGTCCGCGGGCAATGCGGGCAGCGATCCTGCTGGCGCGAGTGGCAGCGGCAGCAGCGGCGGCGCCCCAACGGCCGGAGCCAGCGGCGCCCCTAGCGCCGGAGCTCCGGACAGCGCGGGCTCCAACTCAATGGCTGGTACTGCCGGCACGTCTGAGCTGAACGGAGGCACTTCGGGCACGGCCGGCGACGCACCGGCAACGGCGGGCGCGGCGGGCAGCATGAACGTGAGCGGTGCGGGCGGCATGCCTCCCGCGAGCGGTAGCAACAAGGTGTTGATCTACGCGGTCACTACGGGCTTCCGGCATGAGTCCATTCCCGCCGCGGCCACGGCGCTCGCACAGGCCGCAACAGCAGCCGGGCTAACCCCGGAAATAGTGGGCGCGAGCAACGCCACGAACATGGCGGACGCCAGCAAGTTCAGCGCCGCGAGCCTGGCCCAAGACGGAGCCGTGATCTTGCTCGCGAACTCCGGTGAGCCCTTTGGCTACCCGGCCACGCAAGAGATCCAAAATCTGATCGACTACGTGAAAAACGGCGGCGCGCTGGTCGCGATCGAGAACGCCACGCATTGCTATGACGGTTCGATCGCCGGCCACCCGGCATCCGTGCCCTACGTCTCGCTCTTGGGTGGAGATTTCATCGGCCACCCGGGTGACGTCGCGCCGGCAACGTGCACCAAGGTCGGCACGCAAGCGTCCGTGTTACCGCTGCCCGCAACCTTCGCCGTTACCGATGAAATCTACGAGTTCTCGCAGTTTCGTATGGATAACATCGTGGTCTTGAACTGCGTGTCGAGCGCGGACACCAAGACCGTGCGTCCGATTTCGTGGGTGCGTGAAGAGGGCAAGGGTCGCTACTTTCACACCGCGCTCGGCCACCCAGATGCCAGCTGGACCATGCCCATGGACCCCAAAGCGCCGTCGTCCCGCTTGGTTCAAGATCACATCATTCCTGGCTTGCTGTGGGCAATGAAGCGTTAGCGCTCACGGTTTGCTGATCGGATAACCGCGCCACAGCCAGAGCATCGCTGCCGGTAGGTACTGACGACGTGCTGCGTTGTCTTCGTGGCCCGCGCCTTGCGCTTGCACGTAACGATAGTGATAACCCTTTGCAGCGAGCGCCTGCGCGGTCGAATCATTCGCGGCGCGCCAGCGCCCATTGGCTAGGTCATTGCTGCCGGCCTCCAGGAACACGCGCAGCGGCTTGGACGCGCTCTCGGGGATCAGGCGCGTGAAGTAGTCCGCGCCGCCGTCCGGGTACGCGCTGGATTTTTGCAGAGCCACGAAGCTGCCTGAAATAGTGAGGATTCGTGTGTAGGACTCGGGGTGAAACCAGCCCAAGGTGAAGGCCGCTGAGCCGCCTGAGCTGCCGCCGAACGCACCGCGTCCTTGGGGGTCTTGGGTCAGATTCAGCGTCAGACTCGTTTTGGTTTTCACCTGCTGGATTGCGGCCGGCAAGAGCTCGGTCTCGACGAACTGATAGTACTTGTCGGATACGGTATCGTACTCAACGCTGCGCTGCCCGCCCGGGTCCACGAAGACTCCGGCCATCATCGGCAAGCGCCCGTCCGCGATCAGGTTGTCGAGCAGCGGCCTCAAGTCATCGAGTCCAAAGCTGCCGCCGCCCTGTGGGTTCACGCCATCCTGCGCGACCATGAATGGCAGCTCGGTATTGGAGACGTAGCCAGCCGGTAGGTACACCGCGACTTTGCGCGAGCCGTCGGCGAAGGTCTTGGAGTTGGCGAGCGTGAAGCTCACGACCTGACCTCTTGCCACGCCCGCTTGGTCAGACATCTCAGGCGCAGCCTTGAATGGCTGCGAAATCGCGACAGTTCCGTCACCCTCGCCGCCCGGATCCGTGACGCCGCCCGCGCCCGCGCCCGCGTCGCCCGCCACCCCTGCTTGCGAGCCACCTTCATTCGGCGTTGCGCCCCCAGTCGCCGCGCCCGCAGCAGCACCGACACCAGCGAGCGCGAAGCTACCGCTCGCGCCGGAGCTCCCTCCGCCCGCCTGTGCGCTGCCGCCTTGGGCTGCCGCATCCCCCGCGTTCGACATACCGCCGAGCGCTGCCTCAGCAGCAGCCGGCTCGCCGCTGCACGCCGTCAACACAGCCAATGTAACCAAGCAGATCGCGTGTGACATCACACGCCCACCATGACGGTCGCCGGGTTCCGTTGACAGTGTCAGTTCTGGCAGCGCGCAGCGAGGCCAGACGTGCCGACTCCGTGAGCGCTCAGCCGTGCGCCGCGCGGCGTAGCGCGACTTGCTCCTCGGGTGCCTGTGCTACGAGGCGCGTGCGGCTGTACACCATGAAATAGGCGATGGCGACGATCAGGAAAATGGCCGTGGCCCAGACCGCCGGGCGAAAATCCGAATTGGCGAAGCATGCCCCGAGGGCGACGAGCGCGAGCACCGTGCCCAGAATCGCGCCAAAAATGCCAAGCGGGCTCTTGTACGGCCGCTCCAGATCCTTACGGGTGAGCTTGAGCTTGATGTAGGCCAGCATCACGATGGAATACGAAATTACAGCCCCAAACACGGCCATATTCAACAAGGCCGCACCCAGCTTGCTGGTTGCGCCGAAGCTGTCGATCAAGAACACACAAGCCAAGCCGATGCCGCCGCCCGCGAGCAGCGCTAACCACGGTGTCTTCTTCTTGCCTGTGATCGACAAGATGCGCGGAAAGTAACCCGCGCGCGACAGCGCGAAGATCACGCGACCGTAGGCGTAAATCGAACCGTGAATCGTCGTCAGTAGCCCAGCCACTGCAGCGATGATCAACGTCGTCGAGAGCGCACCCTTGCCAAAGATGGCGATCAACCCGTCTGACATCGGCGCTGCTGACTTGCCCATCGCATCTGCGCCGCCAGCGATGCCCGTGTTCAGCAACAGGACCAGCAGCGAGAGCCCAAGCAGGGTGAAGATGCCGGTGATCAGCGCTTTGGGTACGTCACGCACGACGTTGTGCGTTTCTTCGGCCGCGAGCGGCAAGCTTTCGATCGCGAGATACCACCAAATAGCGAAGGGAAATGCCGCAAAAATACCGAAGATTCCCTTGGGCAAGCCGTAGGCACTATGGCCCGGATCCGGCGCCACGTTGAAGAGCGAGGCGACATGGAACGCGCCCTGCTGCAACACGCCGGCACCAAACACGAACAGCACCACGATCGCAATCAAGGTCAGCCACAGCTGGGAGCTCAATGTGAGCGCAACGCCAAAGATGTTGATCGAGAGGAAGACCGCGTAACAGGCCACCCACCAAACCCAAAGCGGCACAGAGGGAGCAAGGGGTTGCAGGTAGCCGGCCACGGCCACCACAGTGACGGAAACCGTCAGCACGTACTCGATAGTGTCGGTGACTCCGCAGATGAACCCTCCCAGCGGACCGAACGCCGACCGCGTGAAGGAGTAGAACCCGCCGGCGTGCGGCAACGCTGCCGTCAGCTCCGAAATACAGAACACCATGCACACGTACATGGTGGCCATCAGCGCGGTGGCGATGGTCAGGCCCCAGAAGCCACCCGAGGCGAGTCCGAAATTCCAGCCGAAATATTCGCCGGAAATGACTGCTCCGACGCCCAGCGCCCAGAGCGATATCCAACTGGCCTTCTTTTGGAGCGTGCGCTTCTCCAAGTATTCGGCACCGACGTTTTGATAGCGGACGAAGCCGGTGCTGTGGGCCTCCGCTGACAGCATTGGTTCCGCGATTACCGTGCTCGAGTCCATGGCGTTCTCCTGTGCGTAGGGGAAATGAAACTCAAGGTCGGACTCGG
>FSWQ01001029.1_pt1 | contig 10743 bp, 8 predicted proteins | sample 1637691 | NCBI WGS metagenome assembly FSWQ01 (sample SAMEA3914814, study PRJEB12502) | metagenome | biome: forest; material: soil | place: USA | collected 2011-09-16 | depth 0.1 m | reverse complement strand
CGGACCAAGACGCTCATCGCCGAGGACGAGCTCCAAAGCACCGCCAAAAAGCTCAAAATCATGCTCAAGCTCAGGCTCCCGGACGGCCGCGCGATGAACTTCGACAGCTCACCAATGACCACGTCGCGCGCGGCCACCGGCAGCGACCGCGCGACACCGTAGATAGTGTGCTGAATCGCGATCGGGTCCGCGATCAGCCCGTACAATGAAACGACCGCGAGCAGCGCGGGAAACAGGCCGAGAAAACCGTAAAACGCGAGGCCGGCGGCGACGATGTCCGCGTCGTCCGCGTCAGCTTCATCCGAGACGCGGCGGAGCACTGACCAAACGCGCTTGAGCGAAGCGTGATTCACGCCGCTTACGCTGCACGAAGCATGCCCTTACGGCAATTCTGCGACGAGACGCCACACCTTGAGGCTCATTTGTGTCCGGCACCGCGCGTCGCTGCGACTGACCGCGAAAAAAAGCCCACCGAGACGCCTTGGCACGCGCGCTGCAAAGCCGGCCCCCATGACAAAATTCGTGTCGGTTCTCTTGGCTTCAATGGCACTGGCTCTGGCCACCGCAGGCTGCAGCGCGGCAGACCCCATCACCAATCACTTCACCTGCAAAGACGTGTGTCAGAGCTACGCGGACTGTTTCGACAGCGGATACAACGTCGATGATTGCAAGAGCAAGTGCGAAGACAAAGCCAGCAATAGCGACTCGCAACAGGACAAGTTGGACGAATGCCACGCTTGCATCGATGACAAGTCCTGCGTCGCGGACGTAGCCAGTTGCTCTGGCTCGTGCAGCGCCTTCGTGCCCTGACGGCAGCACACGCGCGAAAGACGGCCATGAAAATCTTCACCTGCTCCGCCTGCAAACACGTCGCTTTCTTCGAGAATTCCCAGTGCACCCGCTGCGGGCACGCCCTGGCTTACCTGCCGGATCGCGGAGTGCTGAGTGCAATGGAGCAGGACCCCGCGCCCCTGGCACCCAACGAGAGCCCTCGCTTCCTGGCCTTGGACGAGGCGGCGAAGGGCTCTCGCTATCGGCTGTGCCGCAACTACGCGAGCTACGCCGTGTGCAACTGGGCCATTCCCGAGCACGACCCGAACGAGTATTGCCCGTCTTGCCACCTGACCGAGACGATTCCGGCCCTGAATGACGCGGCCGCCATCGAATCCTGGCGCAAGCTCGAGGTAGCGAAGCGGCGCCTCGTGTACACCCTGATCCAGCTTGGCCTGCCGCTCGAAGCGCGCGCCGAGCAGCCTGCCACGGGGCTCGCGTTCGCGTTCCTGAGCGACGGGCAGAACGGCGAGCGCGTGCTGACCGGCCATTGTGATGGCCTCGTGACCATCAACGTCAAAGAGGCGGACTCGCCCATGCGCGAGCAAACTCGCGAGAAGCTCGGCGAACGGTACCGCACCGTGCTGGGCCACTTCCGCCACGAGTCGGGCCACTACTACTGGGACCGCTTGGTCAAAGACAGTGAGTGGCTAAAAGAGTTCCGCGCGCTGTTTGGTGACGAAGAAGCGGACTACGAAGAAGCCGTGAAGCGCCACTACGCGACGCCGCACCAGAACTGGCCGGACGCATTCATCAGCTCGTACGCCACCATGCACCCGTGGGAAGATTGGGCCGAAACCTGGGCGCACTACCTGCACATGGTGGACACGCTGGAGACCGCACAAAGCTACGGCCTAGCGCTGCGCCCCACGCCCATCGGCGGCGCGATGTCCGAGCCCGTCACCGCGCGGCGTGTGCACTTCAACGATTTCGAAGACTTGATCGGTGCCTGGGTGCCACTCACCGTGGCACTGAACAGCCTCAATCGTTCCATGGGATTGCCAGATATGTACCCGTTCGTGCTGGCGGAGCCGGTGATTGCGAAGCTGCGCTTCGTGCATCAGGTCGTGGAACGAGCCTCGACGGGCGTGGAGCCGCACCTCGAGACGCCGCCCCGGCGCGCGCCGTCGAGTGACGGCAACGCGCCGGAACCGGCGCAGGCCGTTAGTCCCGCATGAAGTGACAGGTGTAGCCGCCGGGATGCTTGTCCAAGTACTTCTGGTGGTACTCCTCAGCGGGCGTGAACGCGCCTGCGTCCACGATCTCGGTCACGATCGGCTTCTTCCAGCGACCGCTGGCTTGCGCGTGCTGCTTGGCTAGCTCCGCCACTTCACGCTGCTTGGGTGAGGTCACGAAGATTACCGAGCGGTACTGACTGCCGCGGTCATTGCCCTGCTGATCCTTGGTCGTTGGGTCGTGCATGCGGAAGAACCAGTTCTCCAGTAAGTCCTGGTACGACACGCGCTTGGGATCGAACAGGATGCGAATGGCCTCCGCGTGCCCAGTGCGCCCGGTGCGGACCTGTTCATACTTCGGGTCCGCCGTGCTGCCGCCCGCATAGCCAACGGTGCTCTCGATTACCCCAGGGATTTGGGCGAGGATTTCCTCCATGCCCCAGAAGCAGCCGCCCGCGAGCACGGCTTCTTCGACCGTGGCCTCGCAGCTGGGCGCCTCACCGGGCGCTGGGATGGCGCAGGCGTTATCGTGGTCCACCAGCTCGGCCTGCGGCGTTGCCTTCGCGTCACCGAACAGTGCGCGGTACTCGCCATAGCCTTGCGCCTCCAGCTGCGCGACCGGAATGAAGCGCAACGATGCCGAGTTGATGCAGTAGCGCAGCCCACCAGCGGCGCGCGGGCCATCGTTGAATACGTGCCCCAGGTGCGAGTTCCCGTATTTGGATCGCACTTCAGTACGGGTGTAGCCGTGGCTATGATCCACTTTGTCGATCACGTGCTCCGGCTCGACCGGTTTGGTAAAGCTCGGCCAGCCGGTTCCGGAATCGAACTTGTCCAGCGAAGTGAACAGCGGTTCACCGCTGGCGATGTCCAAGTACAGACCGGCTTCGTGATTGTCCCAAAGCTTGTTCCGAAACGGCGGCTCGGTGGCATCGTGCTGCGTGACTTCGAACTCGAGCGCGCCCAAGCGAGAGCGCAGCTCATCGATCGAGGGTTTTGCGTAAGAGCGAGGGGCCATGAGTGGGGTTCCTTTCGGCGGAGGCCGCGCGGTTCGCGCGACTCCTTCAGTATGCGGCCAGAAGCAATGTGGTTACCGCTGTCCAGCTGCGTTGCAAGGGCGATTTCCCGCGCAGGCGCGGGCGAAGAAAGAAAGTGTAGCTGCAGCGCAATCTGAAAACTTGCGCAGCGTGGCAACAAATTTAAGTCCGCGTGTGGCTGTGTACAACGTGCACGGCAAAGAAATGTCCGACCGACACGAGCAGGCTTGGCAAGCGCACTCGACTCGCATAGTCCATGGCGGTGCTTTCCGAATCGCACCCTGAGGCGTGGCGCTGCGTGTATGGCGTGCGTTGGCGCCTACTCGAGAGCTATGCGCTAGCCCGCCAAGAAGGCCTCGCGAGCCCCATAGGCCTGGTGGCGGATGCGCGACATGCGCGAGCGGCACAGCTGCTCCGGCAACTGCTGCTTGCTCACGGCGGCACGGACCCAATCTACGCGGGCTGCGTGGAGCGTGGCGCGCTGTGCTCCGCGCTGATGCCCATCGCACCCAAGCTCGCAGAATTTCTGTTTTCGCGCGCGGACGAACCGGGCGCTTGGACGGCGCTCGTGCTGCAGGATGAAGAAGTCGTGCTCAGCGCCAGCTGGCAAGAGTTGATGACCGGTGCCAGCGCGCGAGACAGCGTTGGTCAGCGCAGCGGGCGTCGTAAGTAGCGAGCCCGTCAGGGGTCGCGAGGCACGTGTTTGGAGCTGGGCGCCTCACGGTCCGCTGATTCGGCGCGGAACGCGGCCTTCAAGTAGACCTCCGCTACTTCGGTTTCGTCCAGTAAGCCGACCACGCGCCCGTCCTTGTCCAACACGGGTAGCTCGCGCAGCCCGCTCGAGACCATGCGCTCCGTGGCAGTGCGCAAGTCATCCTCCACGCGCACGTACACCACGTGCTGCATCAAATCAGCAGCCAGAGTCCAGCTCGTGTCCTCGTATTCGAGCGACATCACGCGCAACGTGCTGGCCGTCACCAAGCCCACGACACGCTCTTCTTCATCCAGGACCGGGAACACGTCTTGATCTACGGTGTCCCGCACCTTGACCAGGATTTCCTGGGCGCCCGTTTGTTTGCGGAAGCACACGGGGGGCTTTTCGTCCTTCATCAGCTCAGACACGCGCATGCCACGCAGCACGTCCAAGAGCAGGGTGTCGCGGTGAATGGGCGAGTCGTTCTGGGTCGCGACTTGCGACGTGTACAGGGCGCGGTTGCGCAGCGCGACGAACGCAATGCCCTGGGTGAGCATGAGCGGCACGAGTAAGTCGTAATTGCCGGCTAACTCGCACACGAGCACTAGTGCGCTGAGCGGCGCGTGGGCAATGCCTCCGTAAAACGTGCCCATGCCCACGAGCGCGAATGCGCCGTAGGAAATTCGCGGGTCATGAAACAGCAGGGAGGCCGCTCGCCCGAACGCGCCACCAAGTAATCCTCCGATCGCCAATGAAGGCGCGAAATCACCCGCGCTGCCGCCCGAGCCAATGGTGATCGACGCAGCAATCAACTTGGCAAAGCCCAGCGCGACGAGCCACGCCACCGCAGACCAGCCCTCCGGCAGCCAAGGCGACCCGGAGATCGCCATTTGCACGGCGCCATAGCCACCACCCAAAAGGCCGAGGCCCTGCCCTGGCGCCTGCATGTGATGGCTAACGAGCAAGATCAGCGGCGTGCAGAACACACCCAAGCACAGGCCGCCAATCGCCGGCTGCGCCCAGGCGGGCACTGGCAAGCGCTTGAAAAAGCGGCTCAGGCCTTGATACACGCCCAGAAACCCGACCGACACGGCCGCGATGATCAACGCCAGCAGAAGGAACAACGGTAGGTGCGCGGGCACGAACGGAAAGCGCGGCACGCGCGCGAACAGCGTGCTCTCACCGAAGATCGAGATAATCACCGAATAGGAAACGACACTCGCAAGCACCGCCGGGATCAGGGCCTCGGACTCGAAGCCATCGCGATACAGCACTTCGACCGCCAACAAGGCCGCACCGAGCGGCGTGCGAAACACTGCCGAGATACCCGCACCCACGCCAGCGACCATCAGGATGCGCCGCTCGCGCGTGCTGACACGGAGCACCCGGCCGACCAGTGTGCCGAGCGCGCCGCCGATTTGCATGGTCGGCCCTTCACGACCGCCCGCGCCACCCGTGCCGAGCGTAAACATGGACGCCAGCGCTTTGACCCAGATCACGCGCCGGCGAATGAAGCCGCCTTCGTGGTGAAAGGCGTCGATCATCGCGTCGCCGCCACCGCCGCGCGTTTCGGGCGCCAAGCGGGTGATCAGCCCGCAGGCCAGACCGCCCAAGGCCGGCAAGATCACCAATAGCCACGGCCGAAACGTGTGCGTGCCGGTGCTGGCGGCGAACGTTTCGCCATCAGCGCGCAAGGGAATGTAGCCCGCGAGCTCTTCCAACACCCCGCGCGTGAAGTACTCCAAGCCTGCGAAAAACGCAGCGCCAGCCAGGCCGGCCGCGACACCGACCGCTGCGGCGTGCAGCAGCGTGCGCCCGACGATGCGCAAGTCGAGCGGCGCGCTGTCTGCAAACATCTGAAACGTGGGCCTGCGCCAAGCGGCAAGCGCGCGCAGCCGCTGCTTCATGCCGTCCGTGAAATGTTGCTGGGCCATCCGTTATTGCGGCAGAAAAACTGCCTACACTTTAGCGCTTTACCTCGCCCGAAAGACAGCGCACAAATTCATTCGTGAGCGACCCGCCAGTCTCTATGGCTCCGTCTTCGTTGAGCGGGCGCTACATCGACTCGGACGTGCAACAAGGCGTTCGCTACGTGCTCGAGCAGCAGGTGGGCGAAGGCGGCATGGGTGCGGCGTATTTGGCGCGCCGTGAAGCGCCCGAAGGCGCTTCGCCGGTCGTCGTGAAGGTAGTGCGCCGTCAATTCGGCACCACGGACATCTCTCCCGAGCTCGTAGCCCAGAAGGAAGCCGTCGCGCTCGGCCGGTTGAACGAGCGCGTGCCCCCGAGCCCGTTCGTGGTGCGCTTCGTGGACACCGGCAGCACCCCGTATTTCGGCTTACCGCCAACGCCGTGGATCGCCATCGAGTACGTGCACGGCGGGGTCGAAGGCACCACGCTCGAAGACCGCGTCACCTATTCGATCCACAAAACGAACTACGCCTTCGATCCCGTGCGGGCCTCGCACGCGCTGCGTTGTCTATCGAGCGGCATCTCGGAGATCCACGGCGTGGGTGTGATCCACCGCGATCTGACCCCGGGCAATGTGCTGTGCTGCGGCTTCGGCGCTACGGAAATTTTCAAGATTTCGGATTTTGGTTTGGCGCGCCCCGTGGGTCTCGGCCGCACCTTCGCGGGCGTGGGGTTCGGCACCGTCGGCTACGCCGCACCGGAGCAAGCGCTGGACCAAGGCGTGGGCGTCGAGACGGACGTGTTCGCGCTGGCCTGCATCGCGTACTACGTGCTCACCGGGAATCATTACTTCGACGGCCAAACGCCGTTTGAGGCGTACGAGCAAATGCGCGGCAAAGCGCGCAAAAGCATCCTCGAAAGCCCAGTGCTGAGCCCGGACATTCGCGAACGCGCGGATGCCTGCCGCGCCATTGATGCAGCCTTGGCTTGGGGCACCGCGCTGTCCGTGGAGCACCGCCCGCAAACGGCGGAAGCGCTGGTCAACGCCATTCTGCCGTGGCTGACCGAACGCGCCGCGCCGCCCGCCTCCAGCCGGCTACTGCTGCGCACGATGCAAAGCCTCTCCCCGCCCTCGGATATGGCGGGCTGGCGTTGGATCGTGCGCCACCGCCCGCACGATGAATTGGTGATCCAAAGCGCGGCATGGGACACGGACGGCCGCTGCTTCGCGCTCACACCGCGTGGCCCTTTGTTCTGGAACGGTGAGTCGTGGCTGGGCGCAAAGAGCATCTTGGCGCGCATTCCTCGTGGCATGGCCTTCGCGCGCCGCCATGAGGCCGGCGGCTTCTTGATCGGTGGCTCAAACGGCACGCTGGCGGTGTTCGGCCCTGAGGGCGTGCGCGAGGTCACCAGCGCGCCCGATCCAACCCTGGAGCTGCTGGATGCCAGCGGCATTTTCGATGATTTGTTGGTCGCGGTCGGGCGGCGTCCAGGCCTGCCCCCGGCGTTGATCGCGATGTCCGGCCGGCGTTGGATGAAGCCTTTGCCACTGGATGGCGTGCAAAACGTGGCCTCCGTGCTCAGACTGGATGACACGCGCTGGATGGTGTGTGGGCGGCGCGTGCAAGGCGGCGCGTTCGCCGCCATCTATTCGCCCATGGAGTGGGAGCTCAAGTTCTTACCCACACCTGCAACGCGCGCCTACGTGAGCGGCGCGAGCAGCGTGGAGCGCAGTCTTGCCTTGGTCGTGGGCAGCGACGGCACGGCGTTGCGCACCGAAGGCGATCAAACGACGGTCTCCGTCGTGCCGGGTGCACCGGACTTGTCGGCCAGCGCGCTGGACGTGCTCGATCGCGAATGGGTGGCTAGCCTCGGCACGTTGTGGACGCGCGATCCGCGGCTGGCCGAGGCATGGCGCCCCGCGTGGCAGGACTCGACGTGGGAAGCGCCCTTCGTGAGCATGATCGCGGATTCAGGGCGCGTGATGGCAATGACCGCGAGCGCTGGCATCGTGGAAGGGCGTACGGGCAGCGAGCGGCGCTGAGCCACCGCCGCGGTATCGATCTTGCACTGACTCGAAGCAGCTTTTGACGCCAATTTCGAGGCGTTTTTGGAGGTGCTGTAATGAGTCCGTTCGCATCGCCGCGCTTGGCGCGCTTCACGTTACTGAGCGCAATTATTCTTGCTCACTGCCTACTCGGCTGCAGCAGCGATGATAACCACGGTCCGACCATTGGCGCGCCGCAAGGGCCCGGACCGATCGTGGAGGGCGGCGGAACGAGCAGCGTTGGCGGCAGCGGCGGAACGGGAACCGGCGGCGTGAACGGCACGGCCGGTGGAGTCATTGCCGGTGGCGCGACCAGCGCTGGCGGGGATACTTTTGGCACGGCGGGCACCGGCAACGGCACCGCTGGTACGGGTACTGAACCCATCGGCACGGCAGGCACGGGTGCAGCGCCTTTCGGCACTGCCGGCACAGGCACCATCCCTGGCAGCGGCGGTACGTTCTGAGTGCGTGAGGCAATCCTGCACGTGCCTGCAACACCGCTACGCCTGGCAAACCCTGCAAGCGCCGCGGCAACGCAGATTTCGCGCTGAGTGCCGCGCTGTCTAGGTACTGCAATATCGGCACGGTCATTGCTCACACGTTTGGAAGTTTATTGAGCCCGGGGCGCGACGCCTGCGCGCGCGCACTCGGCAACCAAAGGAAACGTCGTGAGCAACAAGCCGGGTAACCCCTATCCACTGGGGGCCACATGGGACGGTCGGGGCGTCAATTTTTCGATTTTTTCAGAGCATGCGACGGGAGTCGAGCTGTGCTTGGTGGGGGCTGACGGCGTCGAAAGCCGCGTGCCGCTCAAGCGCCGCACGGGCTTCGTGTGGCACTGCTACTTGGACGGCATCGCGCCCGGCCAGCGCTATGCGTACCGCGTCAGTGGACCGTATGATCCCGAGCATGGGCAGCGGTTCAACCCGCACGTACGCGTCATCGACCCGTACGCCAAGGCGCTCGCTGGCCTGCACGATTGGCAGGCGGGCTCATTCGGCTACGAGCTCGAGACGGACCGAGAAGACCTCGTCGCCTCCGAGCAGGACGCGACCGGCGCCCCGCTCGCGCTCGTGGTCGACTCGAAGTTCGACTGGGGCGGAGACAAGAACCCCAACCTGCCCTTTCACGAGCTCATCGTGTACGAGGCGCACATTCGCGGCTTGACCATTCAGCACCCGGAGGTGCCGGAAGAGCTGCGCGGCACGTACTTGGGCATGTGCCAACCGGTGATCATCAACTACCTGAAAGAGCTCGGTGTCACGGCGATCGAGCTGATGCCCATTCACGCCTTCGTGGACGACCAGTTCTTGCTCGACAAAGGCCTCAGCAACTACTGGGGCTACAATACGATCGGCTTTTTTGCGCCTGATCCGCGCTTTCGCTCGGGTAGCGAGGCTGGGGCGGAGGTCAACCAATTCAAGGAGTTGGTCAAGGCCATGCACGCGGCCGGCATCGAGGTGATCCTGGACGTTGTGTACAACCATACGGCCGAGGGCAATCACTTGGGCCCCACGATGTCTTTTCGAGGCATCGACAACACGAGCTACTACCGCGTCGTCGAGGACACGCCGCGCTTCTACATGGACTACACGGGCACGGGCAACACGCTCAACGTGCGCCACCCACAGACCCTGCAGCTGATGATGGACTCGCTGCGCTACTGGGCGTTGGAGATGCACGTGGACGGCTTTCGCTTCGATTTGGCCGCGGCCCTCGCCCGTTCGCTGCACGAGGTCGATCAGCTCTCCAGCTTCTTCATGCTCATTCATCAAGACCCGACGCTGAGTCAGATCAAGATGATTGCCGAACCTTGGGACGTTGGCCCAGGCGGCTACCAAGTGGGCAATTTTCCAATCCGCTGGGCGGAGTGGAACGGTCGCTACCGCGACGCGATGCGCGCCTTCTGGCGGGGTGATGGCGGGTCCGCCTCGGAGCTCGCTTATCGGCTCACCGGCAGCAGCGATATCTACGAAAATGACGGACGAAACCCGTACATGAGCATCAACTTCGTCACCTGCCACGATGGCTTCACGCTGGCGGATTTGGTCTCTTATTCGCAAAAGCACAACGAGGCGAACGGCGAGGACAACCGGGACGGCAACGACAACAACTTGTCGTTCAACTGCGGGGCGGAGGGTCCCACCGAAGACCCGAACATTCGCGCACTGCGAGCCAAGCAGCAGCGCAACCTACTGGCCACCTTGCTGCTCTCTCAGGGCACGCCCATGATCTCTCACGGTGATGAGCGCGGCCGTACCCAAGCCGGCAACAATAACGGCTACTGCCAAGACAACGCTTCCAGCTGGCTGGATTGGCAGCTGGATGACGAGCGGCGCAGCCTGCTCGCCTTCACCAAGAAGCTGACGGCATTGCGCCAGGCGCACCCGGTGCTGCGTCGCTCCACGTTCTTCAAGGGGCGCCCGCTGCGCGGCTCGGAAGTGAACGACATCATGTGGCTGCGCCACGACGGCGAAGACATGTCGGACGCTGATTGGAGCAACGCCGAAACGCGCTCTTTGGGCGTGTTCTATGCGGGCGAAGGGCTGGACGACGTCGATCAAAACGGCGACACGCTGAAGGACGACGACATGCTGATCCTGGTCAACTCGCACAGCGAGCCGATCGACTTCTTGCTGCCCTTTGCGGACGACGAGCGCCCCTGGACGTTGCTGCTGGATACCGCGCAGGACGACGGGCAGGAGCAGAAAAAGGGCGGCGAAACCGTGGGGCTCGCGCCCGCTTCACTCAAGCTCCTGACGCGGAGCCGGAAGCCATGACCGACGCCGAGGGGGCCACCCTCGGCGCGCGCACGGAGGCCGCTGGCGTGCGCTTCACGGTCTGGTCGGACAAGGCGCGTGAAGTGTCGGTCGTGTTGTACGACCGGCCCAACGAGCCGACGCGCGAGATCGCGCTCGGCCGGGGTCAGGAGCCGCACACATTCGTGACGTTGGTGCGCCAAGTGCGCCCGGGAACACTGTACGACTTCAAGTTGGACGGGCGGACCGCGGTGGATCCGTACGCGCGTTGCTTGCCGTTCGGCGTGCACGG
>FSWQ01003836.1_pt1 | contig 10747 bp, 7 predicted proteins | sample 1637691 | NCBI WGS metagenome assembly FSWQ01 (sample SAMEA3914814, study PRJEB12502) | metagenome | biome: forest; material: soil | place: USA | collected 2011-09-16 | depth 0.1 m | reverse complement strand
CGCCGCGCCGGCCATGCTCGAAAGCGCGCCGCCGGTTCCCGGTGCGCCGGCTACCGAGCCATTCGCCCCACCGCTCACGACGGGCCCACCGCCGCTGGCGGCCGGCGAGCCGCCGCCGCCAATGCTGCCGCCGGTGCCCGTGCCGGTGCCGGCGCCGGCGTGAGCCGCCGTGCCGCCGCCGATGCCCGTGGCCGGCGCGCCACCACTCGTGGTGCTCGTTCCGGCGCCGCCCCCCAGTGGGCTGCCCGGGCCGCTGTCGGAGCTACAGGCGACGAACCAGAGCAGCGCGGCTGCAGTGAGGAGACCCGGACAGTGCTTCCACAAAGAATGAGTAGGCATCGCTGAAGTAGTAGCTAGCACACGATGTGGGCAGGCCAGCTCGCCGCAAACACCATGAAACTCGGCAATAGTTCAACGAAGCGGTATTTTTGTGAGCTCAGCGACCGAACGCGTTCGATTCTGAGATCTCGCGCACGCTGAGGAAAATCGTAAACCGGTTGCGCACCCAAAAACGACTGCACGTCCGCGTAGGCTTTAGCGTATGGGTCGGAGCGCGAACGGCTGCTGAATCAGCGAGTGGGCAGCTGAATGTAGCCCGAGCCGATCGTGCCACGGGTCGGCGCCGCCGTCGTGGGTTCGGGCGAGCGAAACAGGAAATAGCCGCCAACGCTCAAGCCGGCCGCAGCGACCACGCTGCCGCCGATCCACCACAAGAGCGCGCTGCCGTGCGAAACCGGCACGAGGGACAGTTCGACGGACCGGGTCTGCTCTGGCGCTAGGTCTACTTCCGCGGTTCGCTCGACCATCCCCGGTGCGCTCACGACGACGCTGTGTCGACCCGGCGTCACCAGCCCTTGCCAGCGCGAGGTACCGACGTGCGCCCCGTCGAGGACGATGCTCGCGCTGCTCGGCTGCACGGCGATCGCCAAGTGCGCTTTCGCCGCCTCTTTTTCGAGTGCGATACTTACCACGACCTCCGAGGCTCCGGGCGCGTTCAGCACTTGCTCTTGCTCCTGGTAACCGGCTTTTTTCAAACGAATGCGGCGCTCGCCCAGATCGACGAGCACGGGCTTGCTCAGCGGGGTGGTGCCCACCCGTTCGTTGTCCACGAACACGGCGGCCCCCTCGACGTTGGCGCTGAGCCGGATGGAGCTCACCAATGCGCGCACGGTTTGCTCGACGGCAGTGGCGTCTTCACGTTGGCTCTCGCTGAGCCGGCTACCGCCCTCGTCGAGGTAGCGATTCATGAGCCCGAGGAGCTTCGCGTAGTGGCGCAGATTCTTTTCGCAGACGCCGATGTCCCACAGCAGACGCGGATCCGACGACAGCTCGAAGGCGTGCTGAAACTTCACGAGCGCGCCCGCGTAGTCGCCATTTTCGACCAGGATGCGACCCAAGTCGTAGTCTTGCTGGGCGGCGCCGCTCAGCGAATCCCGAACCGACACCGACACCGGCGCTGGTTTGGGCGCAGGCTCGGCTTTCGGTGGCTTACCGAGCACCGCGTGCGACAACGTGAGCACGAACAGAGCGGCGCCGAAACGGCCAGAGCTGCTGAGTGTGCGAGCCATGCGCGTCATTTCATTGCCGCCGCGGACAGGCGATACACACGGCCGCTTTGGTTGAGCCAGAAAAGGTCGGGCGAGAAGGCGGGCGCTTGCAGTTCGAAGATCGGAGTGTCGCCGCGAAAGCTCGCGACGATGCGCGGCGTGCTGCCGTCCGGAGGGATCAGGATCACCGAGCCCTCGCTTTCGGCGGCTCCTGCGTCGGGCGACTGCGTCGCGTCGCGGGCGAGCAGCACGGCGCCGTTCAGCGCACCGAGCAGCCGGAGCCGTGTCGTGCTGACGCTACCCTTCTCCGAGTAGAGCAGCGTTGGTGGGTCGTCGACGGACGCGCCCAGCTTTTGCACTGCCAAATCGACGGTGCCGTCGCTGTTCGGCTCCGGCTCGTACACCGCGTACAGCGACGAGCCGTCATCGGCCAGACCGACGAAGCCGCCGCGTGTCGGATCGGCGATGGTCAGCGTTTGCTGGGCGACAGTGCTGGCTTTACCGCCCGCCTTGGGGATGCGCACCACCTGGGAGATGCGTTGCACGCCTGCGTCGCCCCGGGCCTCGTCCGTGTCCACGGCGACGAACACCGATTTGGCGTCCATGGCGAACTGAAGCACCGGGTTTGCGCCGCCCGTGTCGAACGCCGTCGTGTCCCCGCTGCTCGGGTCGATGCGCAGTAGTTGCACCGCCGAAGCGCCCGCGGCGAGCCCCGCCACGTTGTCGGCGAGGGCATACAGATTTGCGGCGTCGGCGAGCAGATCCGCGCCGTCGTAGACGTCACCGTCGACGACCGCCACTTGACCGCTCGACGCGCTCTTCGATACCGCAGTTTGGTTCACCGGGCAGGTCATGGCTCCGTTGCTGGTCGAGCGATCGACCCAGTACACCCCGCCGCCCGCGAGCACCGCCGCGTAGCGCGAACGCCGCGTGGTCGGCTTGAACGTCGCGCTCTTCGTCGTCGCGCCCGTCGTGGGATCGATGGCAACGATCTGGGGCGCGCCCGTGGCGTCACAGGTGCAGGTGTAGAGCGCGTGGTCGTCGGCCATCAGCGGGCAGCAGGCGGTGCTCGTCGAGCCCTCGGGCAGCACGCTCGCCACGAGCGATGGCACGGACAGAACGGGCGCGCTCGCGTCGCTTGCGTCCGTGCCGGCCGCGGGCGCGGGAGTGACGCTCGACCAGGGGCCGCAAGGCGGCGTGGAAGCGAGCTTCGTGGCGCAACTGGTGCTCACTACGACGCCTGAAACCAGCCCCGCCCGCAAATTACTACACACCGCGGGCGGCAGCGCGATGCGCCCGTTCTGTGTGGTCCAGCCCTCTGTGCTGCTGCCGTCGAGCGGCACGAAGCAAGTCGTGCCCGTCGTATCGCAGATGCCGTCATTGGCGACGCGCAGGCCGACATTGACGCTCGCCCCGTCGCCCGTGTCGGGCAGTGGCAGCGCGCACTGATCATCGGGGACTTCGACCGTGCCGGGCAGCAAACACGCGATCGTGTCGAAGCACGCTCCGGTCACTTTTCCGGTGCTGCTCGGCGCGGCGCCGCCCCCGAATACGTTCGCCGGTTCGTAAGTCGGTAGCGTCGCGGACTCGACCGTCGCGGCCACGCATTTGCCGGCCTGGCAGGTGGCGTCGGCGCCGCACTCCGATTCATAGCTGATGCCGCCGTCCGGACCCGCCACCGGTTTGACCTTGCCGCTGCACAACCATTGCACGGGCATGCGCAGCATCGCCGAGCCCTCGCTGGGAACCGTCGTCACGACTTGGCGCAGGGTCCGAACCACATCCGCGCTCTGACCCGAGAGGCGGATCGTGACCGGCAAGGTCGGATCGCTGCCGGCAACCAGGGTCAACGTGGCGGGAATTGGCTGCGCCTCGTCTCCGCCCACCGGCATCGGATTGTCGAAGATGTGCGTGCCATTGACGATCACTTCGAGCCGAATGGTGCCGATCTGATCGGGCAGCGCCATGTCCGTGCTCACCGCAATCACGAGCTGCCCCGGTTCTTTCGTCGGGTGGCTACACGAACTCGTGCACGAGGCTGCCAACAACAGCGCCCCGGCGGCCTGCAAACCCGCGCTCGTCAAGCGTGCGTTGCCCATGATTTTTCGCCACTTTATGTGTTAACGCGCGGCGCGGGCAACAGTCATTCCTTCAACCCTGAATCATTGCACCTTCATGTCCAACGGGTTCCTGCGCGGTGCGTTCGCGGAGCTCGTTGGCAATGGAGTTGATTCGGGCGCGTGACTCGGCACGGTCGGCGGAGGCGAGGGCGTGACGGTGTGCGTCGGGGCTTTTTGGAGCACGGAACTACTGGCCGCAGGGTGCGCGCTCGTGCTCGTTGGCTCGGAGGACGGCGCGGCTGCGGACGCCGTGCTCGTGTCGCTGGGCGGCGCCGAACCCTGGCGCGCAGGCGCTAGGGGCGCAAACGACGCAGGCGCGAGCGCACTGGCACTCGGCAGTGCGGGCGGGGCAGCGCTCGAGCCCAGGATGGAACGAGCGCTCAAGGCGAGCAGCGGAAGCGCGGCGAGCAGCAATGCACCGAACAACAGCCGCTTGCGCTGAGTCGTGGGGGGACTGGTGCGACCAAAGGAGCTCAGCGTGTTGGGCGCCGGCCGCACGGCTTCCGGGTCCGCTAAGGTGCGCGAGGCCGGCGGCTGCGTTTGGCTCGTCTGGCGCGTCAGACCCGTCACAGGCGCCGGCGGCACCGACCGGCTGGCGCGCTGCATCAGCCCCGAAATTCGATCCAGCGAAGCTCGCGAATGGGGCGGCGCGAATTCGAACAGGGCGGGGGCCAGCTCGCCCATGGTTTGGTAGCGCCGCTCGCGGTCCTTCTCCAAACACTTGAGCAGCACCGCTTCCAGGCCCGCAGGGACTTCGGGACGCGCAACGCGGATCGGGTTCGGAGGTTGGGTCACGACCTTCAACACCAACTCGGGCATCGTGCTGCCTGGAAAGGGCGGCTGGCCCGCGAGCAACTCGTACAAAACGACGCCCAGCGCCCAGATGTCGGCGCGCACGTCGACGTCCTTCGAGGAGCGCATTTGCTCGGGCGACATGTACAGCGGCGAACCCATCACGGTCGCGGTTTGCGTCACCACTCCCGTCGTTGGCCCGAGCTCGGTCGTCCTCGAAATGCCAAAGTCCAAGACCTTCGTGCTCAGCGCGCCATCCGGGCGTCGAATCACGAACAAATTGGCCGGCTTCAAGTCGCGGTGAACGATGCCGAGCGAGTGCGCCTCGGCGATCGCCTCACTCGCCTGCAGGATGAACTCCACCGCTTGCTCGATCGGCAGGGGGCCGTGCTGCGCGAGCCAGCCGCCCAGATCGAGCCCATCGAGGTATTCCATCACCAGGTAGGTCGCGCCGTTCTCGAGCGTTCCGACGTCCGAAACGCGAGCTACGTGCTCGCTCTTGATCTTGACGGCGGCGCGCGCCTCTCGCGCGAAGCGCCCCACCGCGTCCGCGTTGGCGAGCGCCTCGGGCAGCAAGAACTTGATCGCGACCTTCTCGTCCAGGAGCAGGTGGTGCGCGGCGACCACCACCCCCATGCCGCCGCGTCCGAGCACGCGCTCGACGCGGTATTTGCCGGCCAGAATTTGCCCCTCGGACAGGTCCATCGTTGGCCTCGGCATATAACACGGACGCTCGCCCCGCGGACCCGCGCCGATTCATCACCGCGCCCTGAGGTGAAGCCTCGATGAAATAAATGACTAGGCGTCGCGCTTCCACCGCTTGACGCGCCGTGTTTTGCGACCAAATCGATTGTGGATAAATATTATCCATGATAGCCTGCTCTGCGACACTGCAACGAAATGAGGAACGCCATGACGAACCGACTGAACTACAAACGCCAGTCGCCCGAGCTCTTGGAAAAGCTGATTGAATTCGGCAACTGGGTCGCCAAAGCCGCGATCGACGAGAGCACGGTGCACCTGATCAAGATCCGGGCCTCACAACTGAACGGCTGCGCGTTCTGCGTGGACATGCACGTCAAGGAGGCGAAGATCCACGGCGAACGCGAGCTAAGGCTGCATCACTTGGCCGTGTGGCGCGAATCACCCCTGTTCAGCCCGCGCGAACGCGCCGCTCTGGAATGGACCGAGGTGCTCACGCGCCTGCCCGAACACGGCGTGCCGGACGATGTTTACGAGCGCGTGCAGGCGCAGCTGTCCGAGAAAGAGATTTCGGATCTCAGCTTCGCCGTGCTGACGATCAACGCGTGGAATCGCCTGAGCGTCGCGTTCCAGAGCGTGCCCGGCTCGCTCGACAAAGCCTACGGCCTGGACAAAGCCCACCTCGAGTGAGCGTCGGTCCCGTCGCGTCGGCGCGCGGGTGATCGCCGCGCCTTGACGAAGCGGCGATCGTCGATACTCTGTATCGATGATGCGCCGCAGCCGTCGAGGACCGCGATGAAGCTCGGCGACGGCGTCGAGCAGGCGATTCACTGCGTCTTGATGCTCTCGCGCTTGCCGCCGGATGGCGTCCTGCCCGCCTCCGCGCTGGCCGACTTTCACGGCGTGTCGGTCAGCTACCTGCTGAAGCACTTGCAGGCGCTGGCCGGCGCGGGCTTGCTGCTCTCGGTGCCCGGGCCCCGCGGTGGCTATCGCTTGGCGCGCGAGGCCGAGCACATCTCACTGCTCGACGTCGTGACAGCCGTGGAAGGGCCCGAGCCTGCGTTTCGCTGCACGGAGATCCGCCAGCGCGGTCCTTCGCCGCTCGCCGAGCGCTTCTTCAAAGCGCCCTGCGCCGTCAACGCCGCCATGCAACGCGCCGAGAAGCTGTATCGCGCCGAGCTCGAGCGCGTGAGCGTGGCGTCGCTCAATGCCGATCCACGCTCGGCGCTCGGCCAAGCGATCGGCGGGCGCGTGTGTGCGTTCCTAGAAACGCACCAACGCCTAACCAAGCCGACTTAGGGGCGGCTCGGGCTCTCCCTCACTTCGGAACGGGGGGATCGACGTGAACGATCGGAACCAACTTGCACGGGAAGATCACGTTCACGTCCCCGCCGCTCTTCTTCCAAGCATCGCAGGCCGTGCCGTTCAGGGTCACCGAGACCAGATCGCTGCCGAGCACCCAGCCGTTCGGATCGCCGAAGGTCAGGACATTGTTGTTGTAGGTCAGCGTGCCGAGGCTCGCGTCGCCGTTGACCTGCGCGTCCATGTTGAACGTGCAGCTGCGGGTCTGCGCCAAGCTCGCCACGATGGCTGATGCGAGCTGGGTCTGCGCGGTGGTGCCATCCGCGGCCGACACGGTGAAGAACGGCGCGGTGGCGCCCCCGCCGACCGCGGCGTAGGTTGCGGTCAGCCCGTTGTTGGCGGCGACGCACTGCGAGTAGCTGTAATTCTGAGTGTTGGGCTCGACCGGCTGCCCCGTACCCGCATTGGCCACGTCCTGAAGGTGTTGTTTGCCCACGCGCATCGACATATCGGCGCCCACGCCATTGACGATATCGCCGATGCCGATCACGAACGTGCCGATGCCCGCGGCGTACGCGTCTTGCACGGCCTTGATCGAGTCGTCTTGACCGCACTGCGGGTCGCGGATGGCGCAGGTGTCGGGATCACCGTCCGTGACCAACAAAATGAACTTTGGCCCGGGCGGATCCGGTTGGAAAGCCGTGAGCGTCTTGGCGACGGCGGCGACTGAAGCGCCCGTGGGCGTCTCCCACTTGTAGTCAGTGGTCGGTTCCACGCCGGCGGCGGTGTACGCGGCCTTGATGGTGTCGAAGTTGTCGATCTTGAGATCGGTGCTGAGCAGCTCGGGACACGTGGTATCGCCGGTGGGGCGCGTCACGGACTTATAACTGGTGAAGCCGAAGCGCACTTTGTGCTGCAGCATGGCGACCACGCCGTTGGTCGGATCCATCAGCGCGTTGAACAGCGGATCCCACAACTGGGCGCGGGCCGGGCCAAACATACTCGACGACGTGTCGACCAAGAGCAGCACGGTCGGCACTTGCTCGTAGGTGTGGACGCTCGTGTCGTCGCACACCGCGGCCTCCATCGGCGCGTCGGAGCCAGCGTCCATGCCGTCGTTCGGATTCACGGCGAGCGAATTCCCAGCGCCGGCGTTGTTGACCACGACGGGCGCGCCGCCTTGCCCGGTGCCGGCCGAGCCGGCGGAGCTCGCGTTGCCCGCGCCCGCGAGCCCGCGGTCACCCCCACCGTTGACGGGCGCCTTGCCCGCGCTGCAACCGAATGCCCCGAACGCAACCCACACGCCAAGCGATAAACCAAGAACCGAACCACGCATTTGCGGAGTATACGTCGAATTCCCGCGCCCGCGATGTGAATCGCAGCGCTCGCGACGCGCTGCGTCGACGCGCTCAGCGAACGCGCGGAGCGGGCGCGCGCTTCATGCGACTGGACGCGTACGAAGTCGGATTTGGCTGGATTTCTCGCACACCGGACGAACACGACGAGCCCGAGACGCGCCCCGCTGCCGGCCCCCTTGGAGTCTGTAACGATGCCTCACATTTGTCGCCCAGCGCCGCCGCGCGCGGAGCAACGCGAAACCGCGCTCGAGGGTGATTGAGGAGAGGGGGCGCTCGCAGGCTGCGCAACGCACCTCAAAGTGCCGCCGAGCGCCCCACGTTGCGATCGCGACGCAACGATCTTGAGTTGCGCGTGACCGGCCAACGCTTTGCCGGTGAAGGCGATCGAAGGGGTAGGCCCTGGAAGTCGTTCACCGGTGAAGGTGATCGAAGGGGTTGGCCTTGGTCGGTCGTTCACCGGTGAAGGTGATCGAAGGGGCACGCCTTGGAAGTCGCTCACCGGTGAAGGTGATCGAGGGGGTGACCCTTTGCAGCTGCTTGCCGGTAAGGAATCGGACGGAATTCATCGGTTCGCGATCGGCGCAGCCTGCCCTTGCCGCCGCGGAGCTGTGATTGGATCCAATCCTCTCGCGCTGGCTTGCGGCGCCGACGAAGTCCCGATGGCTCGCCCGCGGCTGCGAGAGGCCGCTCGTCTCGGGAGAGGGCGAGCGTCGACACGCTGAGTTATTTTCTGCGCAATCGCGCTGCTTGCGAGGGCCCGAAGATCTGCGGACGCGGCCCGGATCGCTCGCTGTGCGCACGCTTCGCTGGTCCACGAGCGCGATGTGAACGAGTGTGAGTGTGCGGTCGGTGATTGTCTTACACTAGGCGCGCGCGCAGCGCGAACTCCGTCGCTGCGGGCCATGAAGTCGCTGCGTGGCGCGTCGTAAGCAATGCTAAGGTAATCCTATCGTGGAGGTCGACACGCAACTCTTGGGCCCCGCACTAACTGGCGTTGGTGCACTCTTACTCGGTTGGCTCGCTTTCGGAAAAAAACGAACCAAGTCAGCCCCCAGTGCGCCGCAGCGCGACGGCACCTCGGCGCCCAAGAGTAAGGATCGCAAAGCGAGCAAGGCAGAAGCCGGGCCGCTCGCGAATACAAAGCCGAAGCGCGAGGGCAGCAAGGCCGCGCTCGCCGAGTCGAAGCCCACCGACCCGAAGGCGTCGAAAGCGTCCAAGCCGTCCGAGGCGTCTCGAGCGTCCGACTCTGAAACGTCCGAGGACACGAAGCCTGCGCGTCCCAAAGCGATTGTGTGGACCGCCCCGCAACCCGAGCACATGGCGGACGAAGACATCACCGTGCTGCACGTGCTGCCCGTTCTCGACGGAGCCGCCGACGAGATCTCGATTGAGGCCGCCTCGGTCGCAATCGAGGGCGAAGTCGACGAAGACCGAGTGTCGCGCGTCGAGCTGAGCTACGAAGAGAACGCCGAGGCCGAAGAAGTGACGTCCGCGTCGGCGCGTATCCTGCTGTATGCCGCGGGCGACAGTGATCAGGGGCGCGTTCGCCAGCGCAACGAGGACAGCATGCTGGTCATGCCCGAGCGTTCGCTATTCGCGGTGGCCGACGGCATGGGTGGGCACCGCGGCGGCGCGGTCGCCAGCAGCCTGGCCATCGACGCGCTGCAAGATGCCTTCGATCGCTCGGCGTTCGACGGTCGCATCCAAGCCGCCGACAACGTGCCGCGGCGCGCGCGCGAGCTCGCTGCCGCCGTGCACATGACGAACGAGTGCGTGCGCTCGATGGCCTTCGCCGACCGCGAGCTGTCGGGCATGGGCACCACGTTGGTCGCGGCCCGCTTTTCACCGAACAAGCAGCGGCTGTACATCGGCCATGTGGGTGACAGCCGCTGTTATCGCTTGCGCGCGGGCAAGCTGACTCAGCTCACCACCGACCACACCATGGCTTCACTGGGCATGACCGGCCCGCGCTCCAATGACTTGTACCAAGCGATCGGCGTGACACCGGGTTTGATGATCGACCTGATCGTCGACAAGCCGCAAGACGACGACGTGTACTTGCTCTGCTCCGACGGCCTGTCGAAGATGCTGAGCGACGACAAAGTGCGCGACGTGCTGCTCGAGAACGAAGATCTGGAGAGCGCCCTGTACACGCTGATCGAGCTCGCCAACGACGGTGGCGGCAAAGACAACGTAACCGTGATCATCGTCAAAGTGCTGGCCCGCACCTCGAAAAAGGCCATGGAATCGATCGCGCAACAGGCCATCAGCGGCGGCGGCTGAGCCCCTGAGCGCCCCTGAGCGCCCCTGAGCGCCCCTGAGCGCCTCTGAGCCACTGAGCTCGTAGCCGAACGCGCAGCGCGGAAACAGCGGCGCGCCGCGAGGTGCGCTGCGGGATTGCGAGCGCCCCCCCTTCAGCCTCGTTCCGCTGCAAGCACACGAGCGTACACGAGACGAAGTGTGATTGATGACGCTCGCGTATGGGCACGTGCGACTGGCACTCACACAATTTGTTCCGACTCATTACCTTCGATTGAAGTGTGATGCAGTCGTGTGCGTATGGACGTTACGGTGAAGGCCTTGTCCAAAAAATTATTTAGCGGGTTTGGGTTTCCGGCGGTCGTGTTGGCAACGCTCTACGTTGCGTGTGCGGATCCGCCGAAGTCATTGCCGTCGCACGGCGGCGGCACGAGTGGCTCCGTCGGTGAAGCCGGCAGTGACGACCACGGCGACGCGGGCTCTGACGCCGTGAACGGCGGCTCGGGCGGCGCAATCGGCGACGCGGGTGCGGGCGGAAAGAGCCCCACCGCTGGTCACGCGGGCACGATCGAAGCCGCGGGTGAAGGTGGAAGCGGCGACGGCGGCGACGGCGGTGAGGGCGGCGAGGGCGGCGAGGGCGCCGCAGCAAGCCAAGCCGGCGGGGGCG
>FSWQ01001862.1_pt1 | contig 10756 bp, 11 predicted proteins | sample 1637691 | NCBI WGS metagenome assembly FSWQ01 (sample SAMEA3914814, study PRJEB12502) | metagenome | biome: forest; material: soil | place: USA | collected 2011-09-16 | depth 0.1 m | reverse complement strand
GTGGGACCCAACGCGTTTACGTTTCCTGGTGGTCTGATCATCGTGACGGACCAACTCGTGAATCTGCTCGACAACGACCAGCAGGTCAGCGCGGTGATCGCGCACGAGATCGGGCACGCTCACTATCGTCACTCGCTTCGTCAGGCCGTCAGAACCTCCGGCACGGCGGTCGTTGCGGGGGCGCTGCTGGGTGATGGTTCTTCGGTGGCGGGTGGCCTCAGCGCAGGCCTGGTTCTTCTAGATACCAAATATTCCCGCGAATTCGAAAGCCAGGCCGACGCCTTCGCGCTGCAGTTGCTAGAGAAGAATCAGCTGTCCCCCGCGCTTTTCGCCGACGCACTAACCGCCATCGAGGCCGACCAGCATGGCGCCAATGATGGCTATTCCTTCCTAGCCAGTCACCCCGACTCCCTCGCCCGCATCGCAGGAGCCCGCGCCGCCGCGAGCGCGCAGCCGAAGGAATGACACTCAATTACATTGAGCGCCCTTCACTCCACCTGCCGCAACATCACCACCGAATACCCCACCGCCAAGCGTCGGCCGACGTTCGCATACGAGTGCCGTTGGTCGCCGCGGAACACGACCACGTCACCCGCTCCGATTCGGAAGGATTCTCCGGATGCGACGAGCTCGATGTCGCCGCTCTCGCAGGTCAGGTATTCGCGCGTGCCGGCCGTATGGGGCACGCCGATCATGCGACTGCCCACCGGCAGCTCCAAGCGTTCGATCTGCATGCCGGGGACCTTGTCAGGCAGTAGCGAGCTGACGTGCACGTCACCGCGTGTGCGCTCCGGCAGCGTGCCCTTCGGATACAAGCGCGCGGTGGCCCGCGCTTCCGCCACGATTTCCTCCAACGTGACTTGAAACGCGCTGCACACTGCGTGCAGCACCGTCAGTGTCGGGTTGCCCGTGCCTGATTCCAAATTGGACCAGGTGGCTCGCGGTACGCCGGCGAGCTTCGCCATCTGTTCTTGCGTGAAACCCCGCGCTTGTCGCAATTCTTTCACATTGCGCGCCAAGCGCCCGGCCAAGTCTTCGCTGCCCGCTGTGCTCATGGGATGGCATTCTGACAGTATATGAGCAGAGATTCCAATATGCCGTCCGTGACTCGCTACGCTCCAGATGAAAGGAACGGACACCATGGACATTTCTGGAATTGCTACGCTGGTCACCGGCGCAAGCCGCGGCCTGGGGGAAGCCTTGGCCTTGGAGCTCGCGGCACAAGGCGCGCGGGTGGTGCTCACCGCACGCAGTCGCGCGTCACTGGAGCCCGTCGTGCGCCGCATCCGCGAACGCGGCGGTGAGGCGCACGCGCTCGAGGCGGATTTGGGCGTCAAAGAGGACATCTACCCGCTGGCAGGAGCGGCGACCGCGTTGGTCGGCGCCATCGATCTGCTGATTCACAATGCGAGCGAGCTTGGCCCCACGCCATTGCGCCTGCTCTTGGACACTGAGTGTGAGGATCTGGAGCGCGTGTTGGCCGTCAATCTGCTGGGCCCGTTCCGCCTCAGCAAGGTGATTGGGGGCTCGATGGCTCTGCGCGAGCGCGGAACTATTCTGCACGTGAGCTCGGATGCCGCCGTCAACGCGTACCCCACCTGGGGCGCGTACTCGGTCTCGAAGGCCGCGCTCGACCACTTGTCGCGGGTCTTCGCGGCAGAGCTCGGCGCACGCGGCGTGCGCTCCTTCAGCGTCGATCCGGGCGAAATGGACACGCGCATGCACGCCGCCGCGCTGCCCGACTCGGACCCCAGCAGCCTCGCGCGTCCAGCCCAAGTTGCCGCGCAAATCGCAGCCTTGATCCGCTCGGATCACACCCCCAACGGCGCGCGTGTGGAAGCCAGTCAAGCTGGAGCAGCGTCATGAAGCCGGCAAGCGCAGCACGCCCGGCGTCGGGTCAGGGGCGTCTGCTCGTGATCGACCCGCGGCGCGAACAGTTTGCTGATTTCACGATCGCGAGCTTGCCCGAATTCTTTCGTGAGGGCGACGCGCTGGTCCTGAACGACGCGGCCACGTTGCCTGCCTCTTTGCGCGCCTCCGAGGATCTCGAAGTGCGCCTGATGTCGCGCTTCGATGATGGCTCGTGGCTCGCGCTGGCGCTCGGCAGTGGGGACTATCGAATGCCGACGGAGCGCCGCGGCGCGCCACCCGCGTTGCCACCGGGCACCCTGCTCGACTTCGGGCATGGCCTGACGGCGCGCGTCGTGTCCGTGGATAGCGCCTCGCCACGCCTGCTGTGCCTGGCATTTCAGCAGCAGGGGAGCGAGCTATGGCAAAACCTGTATCGAGCAGCCCGGCCGATTCAGTATGCCTACCTGCGCAAGCCGCTCGCGCTGTGGAGCGTGCAAACCGCATACGCTGCAAGGCCCTGGGCGGTGGAGCTGCCCTCCGCGGGTAAGCCGCTCGATTTCGAGACTCTGTTTCGCATCGGGGCTCGCGGCGTAGCGCTCACCCACGTCACTCACGCGGCAGGCCTCTCGTCGACCGGTGACCCGCAGCTCGACGCGCGTTTGCCGGTGGCTGAACGCTATGAACTGAGCGCCGCGAGCGCGAGTCGGCTGCACGCCGTCAGAGCGGGCGGCGGTCGCGTCGTGGCGGTGGGCACTAGCGTGACGCGGGCGTTGGAAGCTGCTTGTGAGTCGGGAGTGTTGCGCGCCGGTTCACAGCGCACCGCGTTGATCCTTGGCCCGGGCTCTCGGCTGCGCGTCTGTGACGGTTTGCTCACTGGCCTCCACGAGCCCGGAACCAGCCATTTTTCCCTGCTGGAGGCGTTTGCGCCGCGTGGCTTACTGGAGCGCGCGATGCGCCATGCCGCGCGCTACGGGTACTTGCAGCATGAGTTCGGGGACTCTTGTCTGATCTTGCGCGGCGCCCTTGCCAGCTCAGAGCTGGTGGGCGATCGCGCTGACGCGCATCCGAAACTCGTGGCTTGAGGGCGAGCCGGCTAGCCCTGAGTTGCTTGCCAGTGATAAGCTGTCGTGACTATGCCCCCTTGGCTCATGCGTCGCGTTGAAGCTCGCTCCTCGCTGTACCGGCTGCCCTGTTGTGCATTGGCACTCGCCGCTGTGTTGGTCGCGGCCAGCGGCTGCGGCGGGCGTTGGCGCACCATCACCACCACCCCGGACGACGACAGCTCCGACAGCGGCGGGTCCGTCGGGGTGTCCGGGGCTTCGTCTAGCCACGCGGGCCACGGTGGCGCCACGGGGCAAGCCGGCGGCACGGGGCAAGGCGGGAGCGGTGTGGCCGGCGCGGACAACTGTGACCTGGGTTGTCCGGATCTCGTGTGTCCCAGTGGCAGCACACTGGCGTTTGTCGTTGGCCAGTGTTGTCAGGTGTGTCAACCAGTCTGCAAGCAGCTGTGTCCCGCGTGCGGTCAGGGCACCAAGCCACAAATGAGCGGCGGGTGTTGCCCAGACTGTGTGCCCGTCCTTAGTTGTGAGGCTGGGCGGATGAACTATCAGGATGTCCGCACCACCGCGAGCTACAAGTTCTCCTACGGTTGCTCGTCTGATGCAGACTGTGCGGTTGTCGCGCCCGTGAACCAGTGTGAAGCGGGCTGCATCGGTACGCCCATTCCGAAGGACACCGTGGATACCTTCACGGAATATCTGAAAAACGAGGCCGAGCAGGATTGCGCAGCCTGCAAGGAAGGTCCCGTGCCGCCCTGTGTCGCGCCTGCCGCCGCGCACTGCTACGCCGGGCAGTGCGCGTTCACCCAGCCTTGAGCCTCAGCGCCGTGTGCGTCGGCGCGCACGGCGGCCGAGCACGCCGAGCACGAAGAGCGGCAGCAGGCCGAGCAGCGCCGCGCCGCGCTGCGAGCCGACCGCGCTGACACTGCAACTCGAGCCCTGATCGACGTTGTCGGTCGCATCGCCCGCGCCGGCACTCCCGCTGGCAGTGCCTGCGCTGCCGCTCGCGTTACCGCCGCCTGCGCTGTTGGCGCCAGCGCCGTCGCCAGCAGTGCCGGCGGAGAGCGCGCCGCTGCTTCCGGCGTTGCCCGTCGTTGCAGCACCGGCTGTGCCTGCGTTTGCGCCGCCCGTTCCGGCACCGGCGCCGCCTGCCGCACTGCTGGCTCCGGCCATGCCGGCCGCATTGCCGCCTGCGCCCGCACTGGCGTTCGAACCGCCGTGCCCCGCCGTACCTGTGCTGCCCGAGCTGCCGCCGCTACTCGCGCCGCCTGCTCCCGTGCCTCCGGCGCCACCCGTGCCACCCGGGTCGCTGCCAAGAGCTACGAACTTGAAGTCGCGAATCACGACCTCCACGGGCATGCCGTCCGTCGGTGTCTTGTCGAAGCACCACAGATTCATGCCGAGCGGCAACGCCTGCTGCGGAATGTTCGTCTGCGAATTATTGGGCGCGTACGTCCAAGAGTTGATCAAATCCGTATTGCTGCCCACCGCTTGTAAACCCTTGATCAAGAAGCTTTGGATGGAGCTCGTGCTCCAGATGAAGCGCGAAGTGCTGAGCGTGCCGCCATTCAACGAGAACGTGTAAGTCTTCTCGCCGATGGTCGTGCCGGAGGCGGGGTAGTCCGTCCAGTCACCGTTGGGCCCGTCTGCGTGCCCCCAACGTGAGTATTCGATGTCGATTTCGTTCGTGCCGTCCTGACCGATGCCGGCGTCAGGGCCGTACGGATACAGGCCCAGCACCACATTCGGGTCGAAGTGATCGATGGGGCCGTCGACCTGCCACTGGTACGTGCCGAAGCCCAGCTTCTCCGTGCTGAAGATCTCGGCCGCGCTCCAGGTAGCGCCGTTCTTGCTGATCTTGAGGTGCAGGTAGCCGTTGCTGTCGACTGACACATTTGCCGGGTTGCCCTGACACACGCCCGCCATGCCACCGGACGTCACGTTCCAGGAACGCCCCGCCCATTGCAAAGCAGCGCCCGCTGGGCGCGGCGCGCACACCCCGAGCGCCAGCAACGCACCGCAAATAGCGGACTTTTTCGGCCAAAAACTCGACGCTAAAGCGTGTCCGAGGAACTGATTCGTCATGCGCTCTCCTGCTGTCTGTCGGGTTAGAGCTTTGCTCCTCGAGTTTTTCTCAGGAATTCGTCGCGACCCACGCGAGCGCTGGTTGAACCAGCGTCCGCGCGCGCACACCCCGCACAGCACACAGCCGCTTACGTTATGCCCCTGAAGTGTGGCAGTTGAGCGGGCGTTACCTCTAATCGTGGCGCAAATGCGCTACCTTGTGAGGTCCCGCTTGTCTGTCTTCGTCCTGTTCAGTTGCAGCATCGCCGCCGTGGCCCTAGCGGGCTGCGCAGTGCCGCCTCGCGAAGCGAGCTGGCCCACGAGCTCGCCGCAAGCGGAGCCAGCCAAAACGGCATTGTCTGACGACGATGCACGGGTGATTGCACAGCCGATCTGCGTGGGCGCGCGCTCGTGGTCGACGGGCGCGCTCGGTGACACGGTGCTCTATCGAACGCGCCACGTAGGTCGCAAGCTAGCCGTCGGCTACTTCATTTACTGGTCCGAGGAACGACCTTGGGGCAGCAATGCGGTCTCGTACACGGTCTTGCCCGCCCTGGCGATGGACGCTGTGTACAGCCATTTTCTGTGGCTTTTTCCCGGCATCAAAGACGCGATGTACGGGCCCGGTGACATCGAGGGCGCGCAAGTCGAATACGAACCGCGCGACGACGGCTCGCTCCGCGTGGTCGACGGTCGTGCTGACGACGGCAATCACACGCCGGTGCTTCTCTCGCGCGAGGATCTGCTGGATAAGAAAGGTCGCGTCGTGCTGCTCACCGACGTCTGGAGTCATCAGCTCGGCGCGCACGGCGGGGCGACCTTCGCCGACACGCCCGGGCACGAGCTCAAGTGCTACTCGCGTGCCCAGCTGCAACCGATGACCGAGCAAATTGCGCGTGCGTTTCGCATGGGCGACGAGCGACACCCGCTGCGTGGCAATCCCGCGTGGATAGAGCCGGCGTCACCGCGTGACGGCTTGCCTGAAGAGCAGTTGGCGGGCAGCAAGCCGCGCGTCCAACCCCAATAGCCCAGCGTAAGCGCGCGTGGCTTGCGCGGGCGGCGCATGCGGTCTACGCAGCGCCCTATGCTCGACCCTCGGATCTTCGCCACCGTGTTCGGCGTGATCTTCCTCGCGGAGCTGCCCGACAAAACCGCGGTCGCCGCCGTGGTTTTGGCCACGCGCCACCGACCCATGCCGGTGTTCGTGGGCACGGCCTTGGCGCTCGTGGTCCAGAGCTTGGTTGCCGTTGCGGCGGGCGGCATCTTGTCCTTGCTGCCCGCGCGGCCGGTGCACATCGCGGCGGGCCTGTTGTTCCTGGTCTCGGCGGTGTTCATGTGGCGCCGTGAAGAAGAGGCGGACGACGACGCTGCGACCGATGCAGCCCACCCAGAAAGCTTTGGACGCGCGCTTTGGAAATCCTTCCTAGTCGTGTTCATCGCAGAGTGGGGTGATCTGACGCAGCTTGGCACTGCGGCTCTGGCGGCGCGCTACCGTGCTCCGGTGACGGTGTTCTTCGCAGCCAGCCTGGCGCTGTGCTTGGTCGCAGCGATCGCCGTGTTCATCGGCAATCGCTTGAGCGCGGTGCTTCACCCGCGCCACACGCAACGCGCAGCCGCGGTGGTCTTCGTGCTACTGGGCGTCGGGCTATTGTGCGGGGTGATTTAGAGCATCGCCACGCCGTGGCGGCGTGGGCCGACGGGAAAAGCAGCGTCGAGCGCTGCTAAGTCGCCAGCGTCCAGCGTCACCGTCGTCGCACCGGCATTCTCGCGCACGTGCTTGGCGTTACCGGATTTGGGAATCGCAAACTGACTCTCACGACGAGTCAGGAATGCGAGCGCGACCTGACGCTCCGTCACCGCGTGCTTCTTGGCTACGTCGTTCAGCACGTGTCCGGCTTTGCCGCGGGGCGGAAACCCCGATTCGCCGAAGGGCGTGTAGCCCACGACGGCAACGCCATGCTCCTCACACCACGGCAGCACCGCGTGCTCAATCGTGCGTTCCTCCAAGTGATACAGGACTTGATTGCAGGCAAGCTTGCCGGGGCCGGCGATTTTCAACACCTTGGCAAGCAGCTCCTCGTCGAAGTTGCTGACGCCCCACGCTCGAATCTTGCCGGCTTCGCGCAGCTCTTCCAAGCCAGCAATGCTGTCTTCCAACGGGTGTGAGCCGGGCCAGTGGATCAGGTAGCAATCCAGGTAGTCCGTGCCGATTCGCTTCAGGTCTTTTTCGCACGTGCGCACGGTGCCGCGGCGTGTCGCGTCGTTGGGCATGATCTTCGAGACCAGGAACACTCGCTCGCGTTGCTCGGCGACCGCCTGGCCGACGAGGCCCTCCACGGCGGAGCCGTAGTACTCGGCGGTATCAACGTGCAGCATCCCGAGCTCCAGGCCCGTGCGCAGCGCGTCCAGCGCATCTTCAGGCTCGGCTTCGTCGAGGTGCCAGGTGCCGAGCCCGATGATGGGCAGGTTGATACCGAGCGGACCGAAGGGACGCGTACGCATAGCGTGATCTAACAAGCTGGGCGGTGCGGGCGCCAGCCGTTCAATTCAACCCCCACGCCAGGCCGCAACACTAAGCGGATTTCTGGGCGCGCAGGTGCTGCGTCCAACACGTTGGGCAACGCCACTCGAGCATCAACCGGCCATCCCGGGTCGGGCGCCGGCTCAGGCGCCAGGCCGCATTTTCCCCAATGGAACTGCGCTCTGGGTCGGTGAGCGGGGAGAGCGCTCCACAATCGACACAGTGATGAATCGTCCCCGGATTGGCTGAGCTTATTTTTGACACGTCCTGCTGCGTCAGCCAGACGGCCAACCCGCCCCCTGGGTAAGCTCGAAAGCCGCGCCCAGGTTTTTTTTATTCGGGGGCAAAAGAAATCCTGAGGCTTGCCGTTCATGGGCCGAGGGAAGCCATGAACCGACGTGATTCCGCGCGCCCAGTGTCGAAACCCGCGGCGGTAGTCGAGCTCGAACGCTTGGCCCGTCAGCTGGGCCAACCGGACCAGGGCCTGCTCGACGCCGCCAGCGAGACCATGCACAGCGCTGGTGAGCCCGCCGACCTGGCCGTCGTGCCCAAGTTCGTCGAGGAATCAGCGGAGGTGGTAGTCGCCGCGCACACCCGTTGGCGCGACCTCACCGCGGATCAGCGAGCCTTGGTGCGTGGTTGCTCCCTGGACCTGATCGGCCTGACTGCGGACCAAGTACTGCGCCTGGAGCGCACGTTCGGCGAATACCGCCAGTCCGAGGCGGACGTGAAAGGCGCGGGCGAGAACCTCGCTGCCGCCTTGGAGCGCGCCGAGGCATTGGCCGAACAAGCGCGCTCCGTGATTCAGACCGTGGCGGGCGTGCCTCAACAGGCGCCATCCGCGGAGAACGAAGACCCGGTGTCGGCGTTCACGACCGCGATTCAAGGCTTGCGTGATTTGGCGCGCGAGCTGCTGGAACGCGGGTCGCCCGGCGTGCGCAAGCGCTGCGCGTTGTATGCGCTCGACCAAGCCTACGTACAAACCTTGGAAGCGACGCTGAGCGAGCTCGGTGATCTGTCACGCAAGGCCTCGGACGCCGCCGCAGTAGCGCGCAAGAAAATCCAAGTCGAACGCACGCTCAACTGCGCGCGGCCGCTGGTCGAGCAGCTCGTGCACGCCTTCGAGCACGCCAGCCGCTTGAACAAGAACATCCCGCTGCTGCGCGCGGCAACTGACGCAAAAAACGGCCGCCCGGGAGACCCGAAGCGCGGCACGGTGCTCATGCAGAAGACCGCCGTGATGAACAAGCCGGCCACGCCCGAAGGCCCGCGCCGCGTCGAAAAACTGGTGATCGGCGCCGGCGGCGCGGACCACCGCTACAAGCGCTGAGCCGCTATTCGCGCGGTCTGATTAACCGCTGAGCTTGGCCAGCTCTTCTTCGGAGATATCGAAGTCGGCGTACACGTTGGCGACGTCATCGTGCTCGTCCAAGGAGTCGACCAGGTTCAGGCAAACCTCGGCTTCGCGACCCGACACGGTCTTCTTGTTTTTGGGGATCCAAGACACCTTGCTGGATTGCACCGGGAGCTTGGCGCCCTCCAACGCGGTGACCACGGTGTACAGGTCATTGGGCGGTGTGTAGACGACCCAGACGTCACCTTCGTCGCGGTAGTCTTCGGCGCCCGCGCTGAGCGCAGCTTCCATCAGTTGGTCTTCACTGACCGCGCTCTTCTCGAGCGTGATGGTGCCGAGGCGATCGAACGCCCATTGTGCGCCACCCGAGCCGCCCATCACGCCGCTGTGGCGCTCGAAGATCTTGCGCAACTCAGCCGCGCTGCGGTTGCGGTTGTCGGTCGTGCCTTCGACCAAGAACAGCGTGCCGCCGGGGCCCGTGCCCTCGTACAAAACGTCTTCGTAGGCGGCGCCCGCGATTTCACCGGTGCCGCGTTGCATGGCGCGCTTGATGTTGTCGGCGGGCATCTGTTGGGCACGGCAATCAGCCACCGCTTTGCGCAGGCGCGGGTTGGAGTCGATGTCACCACCGCCGATGCGCGCCGCCGTCACGACTTCACGGATCAGCTTGGTGAAAATCCGCCCGCGCGCCGCGTCGGTCTTGCCCTTGGCGCGCTTGATCGTTGCCCATTTGGAGTGGCCACTCATGCGGCGTGGTTAGCACCGCCCGGGAAGGATGTGAACCGCCAGCGAGAGCGCTTCAATCCGCCGCGAAACTCACCGCAAAAACCGAGGCTTGTTTGGCGCCGGGGAGCACGCGCTGCGGCGCGCGCAGCGCGTCCAAGACGCCCACCACGTCCTCGAACGCCGCCGAGTTTTGGACGTGCAGCACGGCCTCGTCCAGGGCGGGGTCACGCGCGTCTTGGTGCACACCGTTGGCATGCCAGTCCTGATCGAGGAAGCGCGCCAACTCCGGGTAGCGATGCACACCACGCCCTTCGATCACCACGTGCGCGGGCACGTCATTGCTCGCGAGCACCGTCTGCCCGGTGCGCCACGTGACGTGGAAGGAGTGCTCCTTCACGTCGATGTGCAGACGCTTCGTCGGCAGCTCGGACTCGTCTGACTTTTTTCCCGGTACGCTGGCGTTACTCGACAAGCGCGCGAAGCTCGTGGTCGCCAACAAGAAGATGACCAGACACAACAGGAAGTCGATGAACGGAATCAGCGGCAACTCGTGGTTGGTGGTCCGTTTGTGCCGTGAGCCCCCGCTGTCGATGTTCGCCATGTGTCAGTTCGACACGAGGTCACGCTGAGCCTTGGCCGGGGGCCAACGTTTTCCGGTTTGTCCTTTGAACGTGAATTCGGCGGCAATGTGCAACCCCGCGAGAAGCCTGGCAACCGCGCGGAAAGCAGCCGGAAACCTGAGGGGTCCAAGATCCAACTCGATGTCTATCGCGCTGACCGTACCGGAACGAGCTCAGCGGGTGGTGGCTTCCGACTTGGAAATCAGCATTCTCGGTAGCTGCGAACATCCCTCGCCATTGGCTGAACGGCTCACTCAGGCCGCCGTGCACTACGTCGGCAAGGCAGACAGGGTGCTCCTGGATGACCGCTTGTCGCGCGTGACGGAGTTCAGCAATGACCTGTCCCGCGCGCCCGCGTTCGAGCTTGCTGGCCCGCGTGACAAGTTGTTCTTCGACCCAAGCAAGCTGCGTTGCGGCATCGTGACCTGCGGCGGCTTGTGCCCGGGTTTGAACAACGTGGTACGCGGCCTGGTGCTGGAGCTAAACCACGGCTACGGCGTGCGCAACATCGTCGGCTTTCGCTACGGGTACGAGGGCATGGTCCCGCGTTACGGGCACCAGC
>FSWQ01004232.1_pt1 | contig 10765 bp, 10 predicted proteins | sample 1637691 | NCBI WGS metagenome assembly FSWQ01 (sample SAMEA3914814, study PRJEB12502) | metagenome | biome: forest; material: soil | place: USA | collected 2011-09-16 | depth 0.1 m | reverse complement strand
GCTCCAGCCCGCGCAAATCACTCCGTCGGGTCCAGCAACCGCTTGTATGATCGACGAGATGGGCGACGGCAACAATCAAATCTCTCTGGACGGTGGCCGAAGAGGTTATTGGTACTCGTACGTCGACAAGGCCGGTTCCAACATCACACCGCCCGGCGGGACCACCTTCGTCATGTCGCCCGCGGCGGGGTCGAACGGCGCCGCGTTTGCCGCGCGCTTCTCGGGGCAGATCGCAGCTCAGCCCGTCGTCTATGCAGGCATCGGCTTCACGCTCACCGATCCGAAAGGTGCCTACGATGCCTCGCGCTACACGGGCGTGAGCTTCTGGGCCAAAGCCGCGCCGGGGACGAGCAAGAACGTGCGCGTCAAGATCCCCGACCTGAACACCGATCCCGATGGCCACCTGTGCAGCCAGTGTTTCAACGATTTCGGCACCAACCTGGCGCTGAGCGAAGAGTGGCAGAAATACACGATTCGCTTTTCGGACCTGACTCAGCTCCCCGGTTGGGGCGCGCCACACGTCGCCCACATCACGCAGTCCGCGCTATACGGCATGCAATGGCAGGTCAACTCGCCGGGAACGAGCTACGACATCGCGGTCAGCAACATTTCATTTACTGGTTGCCCATGAACACGTAACCGCCAGCTCGTTGAGTGCTTCGACCCGAACCGTGCGATGGCTAAAATAATGTCGGTGATCCGCATGTGGGCGCCGAAAGTGCCGTGCCGAAGTCCGATCCTCGAGTTCGAGGTGATACGAACTCGGTCTGCATGCGCGCCAAGAAGGGGGACTTCAACTCGTGGGGTCAGCTCGGAGTATTTTCATGGCGTTGGCTGAGCATCCTGTATCGCATAGAGATCCCCGATCCCGACATCAGCCAAACCGCGCGATGAACAAGAGTTTGGCGCGTGCGCGGTTCGTCATCATTTGGATTTCAAAATATCGGCACGAGTAGGCCGTGACGGCTCGCGATCGAGCGGCCAGCGGAGAACGCGCCGGGGCCGAGCGCGCTGAGAGTGGGGGCACGCGCGCTCGACCCCTGCAAAGACTCACTGCGGAACGAGGACGGTATCGATCACGTGGACCACACCGTTCTTGGTCAGAATATTGGCCGTGGTGACGGTGGCGTCATTGATCTTGACGCCGCCCGTCAAGTCGACGGTCACGCTCTTGCCGGTAAGCTCGGTCGGTACCGGCCCTGCTTTCAAATCGCCCGAACCGAAGGCCCCGGCCACGACGTGATAGAGCAGCACATTTTTCAGTGCGTCTCCGGTCGGCACGGCGGCAAGCTTGGCAAAGGCCGCATCGGTTGGCGCAAAGACGGTGAACGGGCCAGGCCCTTGCAACGTCTCCACCAAGCCAGCCGAGGTCAGTGCCCCAGCCAATTTGGTGAAGGTTCCCGCCGCGACGGCCGTCGCCACGATGTCATTCTTGGGCGGCATGAGGATGTGGTCAATGACGTGAATCACACCATTCGACGCCAGCACATCTGCCGTGGTGACGTTGGAGTCATCGACCTTCACCCCGCCGGTCGTGTCGATCAAGACGGGCGAGCCGGAAAGCGTGGTGAACACGCCTTCATCTTTCAAGTCCTTGGACTGAACGGCCGCGCCCTTCACGACGTGGTAGGTCAAGATCTCGGTCAACTCGGCTTTGCTCAAGCCCGCGAGGACGCCGGGGTTTTCAGCCTCGAACGTGGCAAACGCAGCGTCGCTTGGCGCGAAGACCGTAAAAGGTCCCGGCCCCTTCAGCGCGTCCACCAGGCCCGCACTCGTCAGCGCCGCGGCCAGCTTGGTGAAGGTTCCGGCCGCCAGCGCCGTGTCCACGATGTCCTTGGCTTCGGTCCCGACGCCCGCGCTGCCCGCGCTTGCGCCGCTCTTTCCTGCGCTCGACTCGCTCCCTGCGGCGTTCGCGCCTGCGCTCGCGCTGGTTGCGCCTGCGCTCGCGTTGGTTGCGGGTTCACTATCGCTGCTGCACGCCGCAATCGGAAGGCTCGCGAGCAACATCACTGACAGCCAAGGCAAATACTTCATGTTCACGTCTCCTCGGAGTCATCGACTCAGTTTGCGGGCGGCGGTTCAGCGCCCTTGGTTGAACCAAGTCCTGCGTTCGCTCACCGACGATGACCAGAGCCGAGCCCGAGACAGCGTATTCGGATGAATACGATTAGCGCACGGCGCCGCGCACGCGGCGAGCCTTCGTGCCGCACTGCTTCAATGCGCTAACCGCTCAGGTGTGGCGTCGAGCTTTCCGTCACCATCACTGTCCCGATACAGCGCGACGCCGCTGGCGAGGTTCGCCTCGAACTGCGCCAGCAAACCCGTATTCTGATCGGCAGAAATACTGATCGCGCCGCCTTGCGGCGTGGCGGAACCCCAGTCGAGGTTGGCAAACCACGCCGCCACGTCGAAGGCGATCAACGTTTGGGGCCGCTCCTCGCTGATCTCGAAATCACCCGAATCTGCCAGCAAATGCAGCCGGGGGGTGGCCGCGCTCAACAAGCTGAACGGTGTACCGTCGCCGAGCGTGCCCGAGAGCATGATGGAGTGTTGCTCCAAGCTGCGCGGTTGATCGCCCACGGTGCTGCCCGGCGGCACGAGCACGAACGGCAGTTCCAGCCCGCAGTAGGCACCCGCGGCGCTCGCGAACAGCGTCGCGTTGTGCTTGCCCGCCGCGTGGTCGCCAATCCCGAGCGCAGGCACCGACTCGCCGCTGGGCTCGGCTTGATCGCAAGTTCCCGCGCGGAATAGGGCGACGCGATCCAAATCCAGCCAGGCACTGTCCACAGTGACCTCGGCCCCCGAGTTACGCACGGCGACGGCGAGCGGAGCGCTGGAGTAGGCAGCATAGCTGAGCTCTGCCTGGAACGACGGATTGCCCGTCTCGGTGCCGCTACTGCCCCCGCCGAACGGCAAGACCGCGAGCGCCAACAAGGAGACAGCCATGGCGCGACGGTGCATGCGGCGCAGCATGCCCAAGACATTCCTTCCCGTCACCGACCACCTGCGCGCTTGCCGCTGCGACTCAGAGGGAAGAGCTGGAAATTGATTTGAACCACTTGCTCCGGGTCGGTTTCCAGCGCGGAAAGCTCGAGCAACTCGCGTCGCACCCGTTGAATGCGCTCCTTGAACGCGCGCAGTCCGCCCCGGCTCAAGCACAGCGTGAGCGAAGAAATGTCGCGATCTTGCGCCGGCACGAGGTCGATGGATTCGATCGCCCGCTGGGTCATGGCGCGATGAAAGGCCGCGATGTGCAAGCCGCGCGTCTCCGCACCCGTCGACAGCAATGCGTCGGCCTGCACGAGGCGCCCGGTCGCGTCAGTGACGAGCAAGCCCAACTCCACCAAGGTCTCGAGCGCACGCGCGGCTTGCAGCGGCGTGATACTCGGGACGAGCTGATCGGCGATCCACTCGGGATCGCTGTTGAAGTCGCGCGATGCAGCGAGCTCGCGAATGGCGGGCATGAACCAGTCGCTGTAGTAAGCCGCGTGGGCAACCTCGAGCCGATGCGCCTGACGGTAACGCTGAAAGCTCGTCAGTTTGCCGTAGTAAAGGGCTCGTTCAGTCGATGTTTTGGCTTGGTTGAAGGCAACCAGGTGCACGAAGTAGCGAGTCGCGTCGACGTCCAAGCCGCAGGCATGCGCAAATCGTTCGGCCATTTTGCTGCTCAGGCTGCGCTTACCCTCGACCACGAGTTTCAGGTAGTTGGGCGAAGCGACGCCGGCGCGTTTCGAAAATGCTCGATACGAAAACGCGCGGCTCTTGGCCTTCTTCGCGGCATAGAACTCGCGCAGGTAAGCGCGGTAGTCGAGGTAGCCGTAGACGTCGACCGCGCTGTCCTTGCTCACTTCGCGACTCTAGCGCCTGCCGATTTGCGGCGCACGATTTCGCGTATTCTGACGAATACGGCCTGCGCTCGCGCAGCCATGACCGAGGCAACCTTGCGAGTTCGAGGCGCATCGAACACGACTTGCGCGTCGAAGTTAGACAACGCGACTCGAATTGAGTCGCACAAACCCAACTCTGGCCCATTGACGCACACTAAACGTGTACAACGCTCTGGGCGATGAACGTGTCTTGGGCTGCGCGCCTAGCCCCCGAGCCATTCAGGGATTTTCTGCCCTACGCTGCGCCATCCGCGTTGAAAGTCGTGCGCGCGACGGAAGTGCTGAGTCGAGCCCTGGACGTGACCCGCTCGATGAGCGACCACGCGACTCGCAGCCGAGAAGCCAGCCGGCTGCAGGAGTCGCTCGCTGCCGCCGGTCTCGATGCCCTGCGGATCTTGCCACAACCTTGTCCAGGCTTGGTCACCTCTGCCCTCAGCGAGTCAGAGCGCGTGGTCGTCGGCGAGCGAGTGTTGGCACTCTACTTCCACCTGCTGCGCTGGGACGGTCCGCTCTTCTTGGATCTACGACCGCGCTATTTCCGTTGCCTCCCAGGCGGTCAGCTCGGGTTCTATCCGAGCGCGCTATGGTGCCGACCGGAGCCGGAGTTCATGGACCGGCTGCGCGCGCTCTATCGCGGTTTCTATCGCGAAGACCGCGCGGCCCTGGCGAGCGGTCTGGAGCTTTACTGTTGGCAAGGTTCGCCATCGGCGCCGTTCGCGGAGCGCATGGAGCGCTTGCTGCGCGCTCACTTTGGCGCGGCCGATTCGTCGGGCACTCACTTTCGCATCGCGCATTTTCGAGCAACCTTCGATGCGATCTTTCAAGAGGTCGCCGCGAGCCACGCCAAGCTTCACCCAGATCTCGCATTCTTGGGGGTTGAACTGGTCGGCCTGTACTTGACCCTCGAATCCCTGAACGTGCCACTCGACGTGCAGCGCATTTTCGATCGCGCAGGGCCGTGATGCGCGGCGCGCCATCGGTTTTGGTCACCGGGGCCACGGGCTTCATCGGCAAGGCGTTGCTCGAGGCGCTCGTCAACCAGGGCCAAACCGTCGCCGCGGCGAGCCGGCGGCCTCCGGCCCACGCGGATTCGGAGCTGGTCGCATGGCGTGCCTGCGATTTGAGCGAGCCGGCATCTCTCGTGGGCGCATTGCGGGGCATTCGCGTCGCCTACTACCTCGTGCACAGCATGGGCGGAGCCGCGACACACTTTCGACGCCAGGAACGAGAAGCCGCGCTGGCTTTCGTGTCGGCGGCGGCGGCCGAAGGCGTCGAGCGCATCGTGTACCTCGGCGGTCCGGCGCCGCTCGGATCGCCGTCGGAACACTTGCGGAGTCGGCTCGAGGTGGGTGAGATCCTCCGGGGCAGTGCCGTGCGCACGGTGGAACTTCGCGCCTCGATGGTCATCGGCTGCGGCAGTGCATCTTGGCAAATCGTGCGCGATCTCGCGGTGCGCTTGCCTGTGATGGTGCTGCCGAAATGGCTCGGCTCACGCACCTGCCCGGTCGCGCTCGACGACGTCGTCGAGGCGCTGATCGCGGCCGCAAGCCTCGCCATCCAAGACAGCGAATGGTTCGACGTGCCCGGCCCCGAAACCATGAACGGCCAGCAAATTCTGGAGCGCATCGCCGCGCTGAGGGGCCGCCGCTTTTTCGCACTGAAGGTTCCGCTGCTGACCCCCAAGCTATCGGCGCTTTGGTTGAGGTTGATTACGCGTACTGATTTCAACTTGGCGCGCGAATTGGTTCTGGGCTTGCAAGAGGACTTGCTACCAAAGGACGCGCGTTTTTGGACGCTGATCGGGCGCACGGATCTGATGTCGTTCGACGCTGCCGCCCGCCTCGCCTTGGCCGCCGAGTGAAGCTGCCCCGTCGACTGACCATCCTGCTGCCCTTCGTCGCCTGGGCGGGGTGCTTCGCGGTGCTGGGGCGGGATCGCACCTGGTTGCCCTTTGCCTATGTCGGCCTGGCTCTCGCGACCACCGCACTCGTCACGAAGCCGGCCCTGGTTCGGCTGCTGCACCCTTCGCTGATCAGACTCTGCACGGGCGTACTCGCCGGAGCGCTGATGGTCGCGCTCACGCACCTGGCCTACGGCTCACTCGCGGCGGATGTTCCCAGCGTCGTTCCAGCGACGCAAGCGCTGTTCACGCTGCTCGACGTAACCGGCTTTTCCCGCTTCGAGCGCGCGGCGCTGATCATGGTCATCGCGAGTTGTGAAGAAGTCCTGTTTCGCGGGCCGCTGCTCTCCGTCGGCACGGACGCCAGGAACTGGTTGGCGAACGCGCGACGCCCAACCCGAAAGGACTTCCGTCAGATCTTCGGATCTGCAGCCGCGTACGCCCTGGTTACGGTGCCGCTCGGCAGCCCGTTGCTGGTCCTGTGCGCGTTCATTTGCGGAAGCATCTGGGGCAGCCTCGCCGTGGTCACGAGCTCACTTGCGGTGCCCATCCTGACTCATGTGCTCTGGGACTTGGGCGTCTTGCTGGTTTGGCCCGTCACCGTGGCGCACGGACCGTAGCCAAAAGTGCGCCCCGCGAGCGATCCGCCTCGAGCGAGGCGCGCGATCCGGGCGCGACGCTGAGCATACGGTCAAGCATTCGTTCCCCCGTCCACCGTCAAATTCGCGCCGGTGATGTACGAGCTCTCCGGCCCAGCGACGAACGCCACCAACGCCGCGACCTCATCGACCGTCCCATAGCGTTTGAGCGCGGTGGCGGCCGTCTGCGGTGCGGCCCAATCGCCGGCGGCGGGATTCAAATCGGTATCGATCGGGCCGGGCTGGATGTTGTTCACCGTGATGCCGCGACCGCCGACCTCTCGCGACAAGCCCTGCACGAACATCTTCACCGCGCCCTTGGTGGCCGAGTAGGCCACGAGACCCGGCGTCATCATGCGCTCGCCGACGCAGGAGCCAATGGTGATGATGCGACCGCCGCTCTTGAGGTGCTTGAGCGCGGCTTGCGTGGCAATCAGAGTGCCGCGAAAGTTGAGGTTGATCATTCGGTCGAACTCTTCGAGGGTGCCTTCTTCGAAGGGCTTGGGGATCGCGGTGCCCGCGTTGTTGACCAGGATATCCAGGCCGCCGAAGGTTTCGACAGTCTTTCGGATTGCGGCCGGGACGGCGTCCGGGTCGACGGAGTCTGCCTGGATGGCGAGCGCCTTTCCGCCCTTGCTTTTGATCGTTTCGACCACTGCGGCCGCCGCGGCAGCGTCTTTCCCAAACGTGATGGTCACGCTCGCACCGTCGGCAGCCAGGCGCTTGGCGATCGCGGCGCCAATTCCTCTAGATGCGCCTGTTACCAAGGCAACTTTCCCGTCGAGTAAGTGATGCATTTTTTGATTCAGCCTTTCGTCGTTGATTTGTATGGTCCGCGCTTCGATCTGGGAACTGCTTTGTGAGCTGACGAGCTATGCTTTCTGAGCAGAGGCGAACATGGAGCTCCGGCACCTTCGTTACTTCGTTGCGGTCGCCGAGGCGCGCAGCCTCAAGCTCGCTGCCGAAGAGACGTTGCACACCACGCAGCCCTCGCTGAGTCGGCAGATCCGCGACTTGGAAGCAGAAGTCGGCACCCCGCTTTTTTCGAGGGGCGCGCGCGGCGTCGAGCTCACGCCGGCAGGTCGCGTGTTCCTCGATCACGCGCGAGTGATGCTCTCGCAAGCGGAGACCGCGATTCAGTCTGCGCGCCAGATCGCGAATCCGACGAAGCCTTCACTCGCTTTGGGATTCATGATCGGCCACGATACGACCTGGCTGCCGCGATCCCTGCGCCTACTCCGCGATGAATTGCCCAATATTCATGTGGTGATCTCCACGCAAAACTCACCCCAGCTCGCAACCGCTCTCTCCCAAGGCAGGATCGACGTCGCCTTCTTACGCAGCGAAGATGGCGGCCCGGATTTGGCGTTCAAGCCGCTCATCGACGAGCCCATCGAGGTATTCCTGCCGACCGCTCATCGTCTCGCCGCTCGAACGTCGCTCGACGTGCGCGACATCATCGGCGAGGTGTTCCTCAGCGTCTCCGGCGCAGGTCTACATGCTTCAGGCCGGCCGCCCGCGCTCCGCTTGGCCATCGACCGCTACTTGAAAGCGAGCGGTGTCGAGCTCAAAGCGAGCCACGAGGTGGACAACCTCGGTAGCATGATGTCGTTGATTGCTTCGACGGGAGGCATTGCTCTGCTCCCCAGCTACGCGAGGACATTTCTGCCCAAGTCAGTGACCACGCTGCCGCTTCGAGGCCCGGCGCCGACCATCGATTTGTCGATCGGGCAGCGCAAGGGCAGTAGTTCGCCGACGCTAGATGCTTTCCTTTCCAGGGTAGATGAGTTGATCGTTTGAGGCGCTGAGAAACAGCTAGGACAAACCGTCGCGCGGAGTGTGGAACCAGCGGGACCCATGTTAATCGGCGATCGAGGCTAGCCAGAATTGGCGGCCCTCTCTCCTCGAACAACCCCCGGTGCGAGGACTGCTCGCGCTCAGCATCTCGTCGTACGGATGGCCGGGCACAAGCACTTCGCCGCGACCGCGCGCTACGGTCACCTGCTGCGTGGCGATCTCGAGCAAGCCGCCGTGCGCATTGGCAACCTGCTGACAACAGCGGCTGCGGCGGCTCTCAGGCGCCCGCCCTCCGACGCAGCGTAACCGCTTGAATTACTTTGGAGCCGACTTCGAGACTTGAACTCGAGACCTGCGGTTTACGAAACCGCTGCTCTACCACTGAGCTAAGTCGGCGTGGGCGCGGGAGAATACGCGGGGAGCGCCGCGAGTCAAGGTTTCTCGGCGAGTGATTTTTCGGGGCAGCTGGCCGTGGCTCCTTCACGTTGGGCGGCGCGCTGATGGTCACGGTGACGGGCCTTGGATTTACGGGGGGAATTGCCGGCGGGGGGGGCTATGAATCGGCGGCGGGCGAGGGGCGCCCATTTTAGAAGCGAGGAACGAGAACGAGATGACTTCGACGATTGCAGGGTTTCGGTTCGCAGCGGTCTCAGCGGGGATCCGCAAGGACGGCCGTGTGGACGTGGCCTTGGCGGTTGCCGACCGTCCGGCGGTGGTGGCTGGCCTGTTCACGCGCAACCTGGTGCGCGCCGCGCCCGTGCTCGTCGCCGAGGAGCGCGTTCGCTCCGGCTTGGCTCGTGCCATTTTGGTGAACGCCGGGTGCGCCAATGCCTGCACGGGCGAAGCGGGCCTGACCGCGGCGCGTGAAACCACCGAGGCCGTCGCGCGTGCCCTGGGCATCCCGGTCGAAGAGGTGCTGCCCGCGTCCACGGGCGTGATCGGCCAGCTCTTGCCGACCGCCAAGATGAACGCCAAGGCCAAAGAGCTCGCCAAATCCATCACTCCGGAGGGTTGGGAGGCCTTCGCGCAAGCGATTTGCACGACCGATCGCTGGGTGAAGGTGGCCGAAGCCAAGGTAGAGACGTCCAAGGGCGATCCGGTCTCGGTGCTGGGCATCGCCAAGGGCGCCGGCATGATTCACCCCGACGTGGGGCCGCCCCAGGCCACCATGCTCGTGTTCTTGTTCACCGACGCGGTGATCAAGCAAGAGGAGCTGCAGGCGGCCCTCGTGCAAGCCGCGGATCAAACACTCAACGCGTGCAGCGTCGACGGCGACACCAGCACCAACGACAGCGTGATCGCGCTGGCCTCCGGCGCGTCGAACATTCGGCTCAACGCGAGCGAGATTGCGCCCGCGCTGATCAGCGTGTGCGACAAGCTCGCGCGTTCCATGATCGCCGACGGCGAAGGCGCCAATCATGTCGCGGAGATCCGCGCGACCGGCTTGGCCACGGACGCAGACGCCAAGCGCGTCGCGCAAACCATGGCCACCTCGCTCTTGGTGAAGACCGCCCTGCACGGCAAAGACGCCAATTGGGGCCGCTTGCTGGCCGCCGCGGGTCGTTCGGGCGTGCGCTTCGATCCCAAAGCCGCCAGCATCACCATCGGCGACGTTCAAATCGTGAAAGACGGCCTCGCCGTCGGCGCCGACGCGGAGAAGGCGGCGGCGGAAATTTTGAAGGGGCCGAGCTACAAGATCGAAATCGGGCTCGGCACCGGGCCCGGCGCATTCAGCTACCTCACGAGTGATCTCGGCCACGGCTACGTGGACGTGAATGCGGACTACCGCTCCTGATGCTTGGCCGCGCTTCGGCGCGGCTTGCTTCGGTGAGCAGTGTCTGTTCAGGTTTTTGCTTTCTGTGCTCTGGCTGACGGCGCTCGTCGGCTGCGTGCCTCAAAAGGGCACCATCGGCGCGGTGATCGCCCAAGACGACGACTCGGGTCGGCTCTTTCTGAATGAAGTGCCGCCCGGGCTGGCCGCGGCCCGCGCGGATCTGAAAGTAGGCGATGAGATCTTGCTGATCGACGGCCTGGACGTGCGCTTCATGGACGCCAAACAGATCAACGCGGCGCTCGTCGGCGATGTGGACTCGACGGTTAAGCTGACGTTGATCCGAGACGAGCAAGTGCTGCGCGTGACGCTCAAGCGGACTGAGGCGCAAAAGCTGCTCAAACTCGGGAAAAAATCCGCCGCTGCGGCCCATTGAGCGCTCGCTCGCGACCCGCGCGGCAGTGCGCGCGCGCGCCGGCCGCCAAGAAACATCGAGAAACCCGAGTGCTTTCCAGGGCCTCGGCCAAGCATTCGGAAGCCCCGGAAAACAGGCTGAAAGAGCCGCTCGGGCCCTTCCCGAAGGCCGGTTTCATTGCTAGGTTCCGCCGCGTTCATGTGGCGGGCAAGTGAAGCCTGCCGCGATTTTCGAAGATATCGGGGAGAACCCCCGCCCTGGAGACACGATGAGCAGCTACCTCTTCACGTCCGAGTCCGTCACCGAAGGCCATCCGGACAAAGTTTGTGACGCAATCTCGGATGCGGTGCTCGATGC
>FSWQ01003161.1_pt1 | contig 10767 bp, 11 predicted proteins | sample 1637691 | NCBI WGS metagenome assembly FSWQ01 (sample SAMEA3914814, study PRJEB12502) | metagenome | biome: forest; material: soil | place: USA | collected 2011-09-16 | depth 0.1 m | reverse complement strand
GTCTCCTCCCGCGCGCAAAGCGCCGCGTCTCCCTACTCCCGCGCGCGAAGCGCCGCGTCTCCCTACTCCCGCGCGCGAAGCGCCGCGTCCCTTCTTCGTCTCCCTACCTCCCGCGCGCGAAGCGCCGCGTCTCCCTCTCTCGCGCCTAAGCGCGCGCCCAGCAGCCCAGCCGCATGCCCGGAAATAAAACGAGCTGGCGGACCTTGGAAGACCAGATCACGATCTGCCAACAAGGCGCAGACCTACGAGAACCGACCGAACGGGCGCATGCTTTCCGTCAGCTTCAGCGCGGGCGGCCAAGCGCCACCGTCCGAGCGTGCGCAAACGAAAGTCTCCAATCGCGCGCCCACAAAGGCGCCGCGCGTCCCTATCAAAAGGCCCTGCGCAGCCCCACACCTCAACCCCACCCGCTCCGACCCCTCAACTATGAAACGGAATAAACAAGCTCAACCCGCCCGTAGCCGTGATGTCATTCACGATCTTTTCGACACCGAGCTGCACGCGCTTCTGCTGATGCACGGCGTCGCGTACGTCCCAGCGCAGCGCTAGCCACTCGGTCAGGTAGAACTTCATACCGAAGCCAGCGGAGCCGGTGAGGCCGAGGTCATCCGGCTCTTTGATCGCGCCGCCGCCGATCGATAGATAGAAGTCGTAGCGGCTGATGCCGCCGCCCATCCAGCGCACCTTGCCGTAGGCCATGGACCAAATCAGGTGGCCCATGAAGAACTGCACGTTCTCGTCGGTCGAGCCCGTGAGGCCAACCAAGCCCTGCTGTCGCGAGACGATCGCATCGAGCAAGCTGAAGTGCTCGCGCGTGCGCAGGTAGCTCGCCTCGAGCCCCAAATCCTCGGTGAAATGGAAGGTGTAGGCGCCGCCATAGGTGGGCGCACCGTCGGCCAAGTCGCCCGCGAACCAACCACCTTGCGCCGAGATCTCGTGGCGCAACGCTTTCTTGATCAAGCGCGGCACGACGCCGCGGTACGCGCGCTCACCGATCAGCTGTTGCTTGAGCGCCTCGTCGACGCACTGCGCCGATGCACGCCCTGGCCGACCAAGCAGGACCAGCGCGCACGACAGCAGCGCGAACCAATGACGGGGGGCGATACGAGGCAGCAAGTCGTTCCACCGGATATCATAGAAGGCGCGCTTTCGGCGAAACCTCCGCGACGCACTCACGAACGACCGGCCGATTGCCCGGCAGTGCTGCAACGAACCGTGATTTTCGCCGTGAAAACGTGAGTACGACCCGCTCGCACTCGAGGCGCGGTAGCCTTACCCGTCCATGTCTCGTCGCTCGCTAGCAGCCCTCGGCTTGCTCTTGCTGCTCATGCCGAGCCGCGCACGGGCGACGGCTGCGAGCGGCTCCGCCACGCCGCCGGATGTCTCCGCCTGTGATCGCGAGACGACGTCGATCGGGCGTAGCGCGTGTCAGCTGGGCCTCGCGTTCGCGGGCAGCGCCAACTCCGCGCTCGTAGTTGCGGCGGCTGCGAGCGGCGATCAGCGGGTCGCGCTCCCTCCGCAGGTCGCTCAGCGCCTCGCAGCGCTGCTCGCGGTGAAGCTTGGTCCAGCTGCGCAGCCGAGCGCGCAAGCGCTCACGCTCGCCGATGCCGAGCGCGCGGCGAGCTCGGCGCGTGGCTTGATCTACCTGACGGTCGCGCTGTACCGCGATCGGCTCGAGGTCGCTGCCGACTCGTACGTGGGGGCGGGCCACTTCTGGCAGCGCGTGCGCGCGCCAGGGCTGCACTTGCAAAACCACGCGTTCGCCACGAGCCCGCTCGACCCCGAGCTGCGGGCGCTGTTCCCGGCCATCCCGCTGGTCGTCACGCGCGTCGACAAAGCGATCGCTACAGAGCGCGACATCATCGCCTTGGCCTGCGGTGACGTGCGCGGGGATGGCTCGAACGAGCTTGCCACCGTGGGGCGTCGCAAGGTGCAAGTCGGTCGGCTCGAGCATGGCCGCTTCAGCGCTCGCGCCAGCCTGAATTGGGCAGACTACTCCGCTGTCGCGGCGAGCCCGCTACGCGAGCCCATCGCCACCTGCACAATGCCCGAGCCAGGCCAGCTGTGGGTCGGTCTGAGCGATCGTGCGGACACGCTCGAGCTATCCGGCCTGCTGCAAGTCGAGCACACTTGGCACGGTGTAATGCCCTGGCCCGGCGGTGGCTGCACGCGCCGCGCGGGCCTCGGCTACGCCGGGCAAGTGCAGGCCTGCCCGGGCTCGCCCGCCACACCCAACGTCGATTTCGCGACGCCGCTCGATGCCTTCGCCACGCGCTCGCTGGCCAATCGGGACGGGCAGACGCACACCGTGCGCGTCGGGCGCGCCGTGGGCAGCGACACCGCACGCGCGCTCGATTCACTGCACGCCGAGGTGCTCGTGCCGAGCGTGGGCGCACAACTCGCGATCGGCGATCTGGACGACGACGGCCTGCCCGAGATCGTGACTTCGTCGCCGAGCTTGGATCGCAAGGCCGATCAGCTCGTAGTGCGCACGTTGACGGACAATGGGCAGCTGCGCGAACGCTTGCGGCTAGCGGTACCGAGCGGCATCGACGCGCTGGCGATCTGCCCGGGCGACGGGCGCGCGATGGCGCCGCTGGCGCTGGCCACTGGCGACGGGATCTGGGTCATTCGGTGAGCTCGGTCGCGCGCCGCACTTTCTTGGCCGCGTGTTTCAGCGCGGCCTCGGCCGGCGCGCTCGGCCGTACCCCGACTGCCGGCACGCTGCGCCTGCGCTTGCCGCTCTATTTCGGCGGCATCGATCCCCACGTGTTGGACGATCCGCTGTCGGCGCTGTTTGCGCCCGCCATCGCCGACCCGCTGTTTGCGCTCGACGCGAGCGGCAAGCCTTACCCCACGCTCGCCGCCAAGCTACCCGAGGCGATCCCGGGCGGCGCGCGCGTCAGCCTGCGCCCCGAGCTCGTGAGCGCGCGCGCCAAAGCGATCCGCGCGGTCGATGCGGTGTTCTCGTTCAAGCGCGCCCAAGGCTCGGGCGGCGCCGCGGTGCTCGGCGCGTTTCGCGCACCCAGCGTCGACGCGAAGGACCCACTCTCGTTCGTGGTACCCGAGGCGAGCCCAGACGCGCTGGCACGCGCCCTCTCGAGCCCACTCACTGCCGTGGTACCGCGCGGCTTCTCGCCGCTCGCGCCCGACGGCTCGGGTGCCTTCAGCGCGACGCTCGGCGCCGGCACGTTGTCCCTGACACGCAACGAACGCGCCGCGCGCTCGGCTGCGTTCCTCGATCGCATCGAGGTCGGCCGCGCTGCGGATCTCGCCGATGCCTTGCGCGCGTTCGAGGCCGGCCAAGTCGACGTGGGCTGGCTCGGCAACGGCTTGTATCGGCCGAAGGCGAGCGCAGTGCCGCTCGATGGCCCGATTTATGGCTGGTACGTGCTGCGTACCGGGCTGGACGCAAAAGGCTGGGGAGCACCCGGAATCGCGCAACAGCTCGCCAGCGCGTTGCCCAGCGCAGCGCTGGCCCGCTTCGGTATCCGCCCCGTCGCGGGGGCCGTCGACGCGGTGAAGTGGGGCGGCGGGCCGAGCGCCCTGCTCGTCAGCGACGACGCGCCGCACTCGCTCGAGCTCGCGCGTGCGCTGGAGCCGCTGTTGAGCTCGCCGGGCAACGAGCTGCGTGCCACCCCAGTAGCGCGTTCGAGCTGGCTCGAGGCGCGCCGCTCCCGTCGCTTCACGCTGTTACTGGACTTCGTGCGCGCTCCGAGCGCCGACATCGCCGATTCCGCCCGAGCATTGCTGTGCGCGGTCGATCCCGCGCTCGCCAAGCGCCCGCCCAAGAACCTGAGCTCTCTACTGGATGCCACGCGCACGCTGCCCCTCGGCATCCTGGGCGAGGCACGCGTGATGGGCTCGCGCGTCGCCCAGCTCCAAGCGTTGGACGCTTGGCAGCTCGGCGCCGTTTGGCTCGACCCCGACAAGGCGTGAGCGCCGGGCGCATCACTTCGGGAGCTTGCTCGGGACCGGCAATTTCCCGCCTTTTCGCAAGTAATCGACCATTACCTGGGTCAGGCGATCATCGGCTTTGACGCAGGTCAGGCTGACATCACCGCTGACCGCGCCCTTGCACTCGGCGCGCCGCTTCTGCACGGCGCCGTTGATGGTCGAGTCTTCGCGCAGCGCGGCTTGCACGTTGTCGTCCAGGAAGCGCCACTCTACCTTCGCGAATTTCGGCGTCGGAGGCTTGTCGAGCGTGACCTCTTCTTTCGCCAACGTGACGCACGAGCCATTCCAACGCAGCGCTTCGTAGCCGCCGCCCGCACCGCTCACTTGCATGCCGCTCGCGTCCCCACCGCGCTCGACGAGCAACATCACCTCCTCGTCGAATTCGAGGAACGTGTTGTCCGAAGCGCCGCCCGCGGCGTTCCAAGCTTGCGTTTTGCGCGTCAGATAGCCGCGCGTGAAGCCGAAGCCATTGCCGAACAAGTACAGCGCCAGCGATGGATAGCTGTCGTTGCACATGCGCTTGCTGAACTTCGGATCGGGCAAGCACAGCCGCCCCGACTTCATGCATTCCGTGGGCACGCTCGGGGCCGGTGCGGCTTCGGCCTTCGGCTCAGCGGCGGGCGCCGACTCGGCGGCGCTCGGCGAAGGCGCAGAGCTCGCCGGCTCGGTTGGTTTGACTACGGGTGCGCCGCCACAGGCCGCGCACAGGAACGGAGCAAGAAACAAGAAAGGGCGCCACATGGGCGCCCTTTCTATCATGAAGCGAGGCTCCGTCGCTCAGTTGACCGGGCAGCGCCAGGTCTCGAGCTGCAAACCGACTTGGTTGATCTTCGTCTTGTCGAAAGCGGCCTGAGTGCCGTGGTCCTCGCCCAAGGCAGCCGGGTTGTCGAGGTCGAGGCGAATGTCGACCCAGTCGCCCGGCTTGACGAAGATCTCGGCGCCGCGGGCGAACGGGTAGCCGTCGCTCGTGGTGTACAGCCAGGCGCCCATGCAGGCGCTCGGGATCGTGCCCGCTACCAAGACCTTGATCTTGGCGACGACCTCGAAGCCGGTCCAATCCTCTTCCGGAGTGATGCCCTGGTTCATGTCGAGCTGCTCGCTGCCCGTGTGGAAGGGCGCAACGATCTGCGCCGAGCCAACGGTGGGGCTGCCCTCGGTTGCATTGACCGTGAACGTCGACAACGCGGAGATCTTGTCCGCGCCGCCCATTTCGCCAATGCCCGGCGTCGAACCGTACGGGTTCAGGGCCCACGGCGTGAGCGCCGTATCGAACGTGTAGCTGCGCGGCGTGCCCGGCAGGATCGGAGCACCGCCCGCGCCCGCCGAGCCGCTCGTGCCCCCAATACCGGCAACACCAGCAATGCCCGCAACGCCCCCGGTACCGCCGAGCCCGCCTACCCCGCCCGTGCCGCCCGTGCCCGCAGTGCCAGCGATGCCGGCACTGCCTGCGACGCCGGCAGTGCCTGCCGTCCCGCCGATACCGGCGCTGCCCGCAACGCCACCCGTGCCGGCGACGCCACCCGTGCCGGCGACGCCGCCAGCGCCGCCTGCGCCGCCTGCTCCCGTGCCCTTCAGCCGCACCAGAAATGTATCGATGACGACGGTCAGCGGGACGATCGGAGCGCCGGCCATGCCGCCGGAGCCGGCGGCCGCGCCACCCGCACCTGCGCCCGGCGCGCCACCGCTGCCAGCGTTCCCGCCGCCCGTGCCAGCAGTGGGCTCGCCGCCCGCAACTTCATCGGCGCCGCCCTTGCCCGCGCCTGGAGCGCCGGCTTCGATAGCGCCGCCGGCGCCGCCGGGCTTGCCAGCGCTGCCTGAACCGCCCGACCCCGCGGCAGCGCCACCGGCGCCCGCCATCGGAACGGTGTCCACGTGGTCGTCGTCACTGCAGCCAACGAGGCCCCAAGCACACAAGGCGCTGAACCCGACCGCCAAAGCCACTCTAGAATTTCGCATGCGAACCGCCTCGATGTTGATGGACGCAGCCAAACCCTCGGCGGCGCCAAGCCCGACTTCTCAGCGGGCTTAGTGCCCAGCCTAGTAAAGACCCGTGCGATTTCGGCAGGTTTTTACGGAATTGGCGACTTGCGCACCTAGGCGCACATGCCTAGCTCCGAGCGGGGACCAAAGATCGAGGCGCTATTCCACAGTGACGGTCTTCGCCAAGTTGCGCGGTTGGTCGACGTCGGTGCCCTTGAGGTCCGCGATGTAATACGCGAGCAGCTGCAACGGCAGCACGGTCACGAGCGGGATCACCACGTCCGGCACCTTGGGGATGTACAGCACGTGCTCGGCGAGCTTCGGCGCTTCCAGGTCGCCGTCGGTGGCGACGGCGATCACGCGGCCATCGCGCGCTCGCACCTCTTGCACGTTGCCGAGCGTCTTCTCGTAGTGGCTGTCGTGCGGCATCACCACGACGACCGGCATGTTCTCGTCGATCAAGGCGATCGGGCCGTGCTTCATCTCGCCGGCTGCGTAGCCCTCGGCGTGCGCGTACGAGATCTCTTTGAGCTTGAGCGCGCCTTCCAGCGCGATCGGGAAGCCGAGCCCGCGGCCCAGGAACAACATGTGATCGGCGTGCTGCCAGCGGCGAGCGACTTCCCAGACGCTGTCCTTGCGCTCGAGCGCGCTGCGCATCTCGTTCGGCAGCTCGACCAAGGCTTGCAAAATCTCGCGCGCTCGAGCGGCATCCAAGGTGCCGCGGCGACGCCCGAGATACACCGACAAGAGCAACATCGCGGCGAGCTGCGTGGTGAAGCACTTGGTGGATGCGACTCCGATCTCCGGCCCGGCGTGCGTGTACAAGGCGCCGTGAGCGGCGCGCGGTATCGCGCTGTCGACCACGTTGGCCAGGGCCAAAATGCGCGCTCCGGCTTCGCGCGCGGTCTTCAGAGCGGCCAGCGTATCGGCGGTTTCGCCGGATTGGCTCACCGCGACCACGAGATCGCGCGAGGTGAACACCGGCTCGCGGTAACGCACTTCACTGGCCAGCTCGGTTTGCGCGGCAATGCGCGACACTTGTTCGACCCAGTGCCGGCCGGCCAAGGAGGCGTGATAGCTCGTGCCACAGGCGATGAAGTAGACGCGCTCGATGCCGCGCACCGCTTCGGCGTCGAGCCCGAACTCGGCGTCGACCAAGTCGCCCTCTTCTAGCAGGATGCGGCCGCGCAACGTATCTTCGATCGCCCGCGGCTGCTCGAAGATCTCCTTCAACATGAAGTGTTTGTAGCCGCCCTTCTCGGCTTGGACCGGGCTCCAATCGATGTGCCGCGGCGCGCGCTTCACGCGCTCGCCGCCAATCGTCTCCAGGCGCACGCCGTCCCGCGTCAGCTCGGCCATCTCGTTGTCTTCGAGGAACAACATGCGCCGCGTGTGCGCGAGCAATGCCGGGATGTCACTGCCGCACAGCGTCGCGCCGTCCCCCAGACCGATCACGAGTGGCGAGGCATTCTTCGCTACGACGATCCGATCCGGGTCTTTGGAGGAAGCGACAGCGAGCGCATAGGCGCCGCGCACGCGCCCGAGCGCGCTGCGCACCGCCTCGAACAAGGTCGCGCCCTTCTGCACGGCACGATTGATCAAATGAGCGACGATCTCGGTGTCGGTATCGCTTTGGAAGCGCACGCCGTCGTGCTCGAGCTCACGCTTCAGCTCCAAGTGATTCTCGATGATGCCGTTGTGAACGACCGCCACGTCACCCGCCAGGTGGGGATGTGCGTTCGGTTCGCTCGGCCGCCCGTGCGTGGCCCAGCGCGTATGACCGATGCCCGTGGTGCCGTCGAGCTTCTTGCCTTCGATCGCGCGCGACAGGTTGTCGAGCTTGCCCACCGCGCGAATCAGCTCGAGCCCTCGCCCGTCGTGCACGGCGAGGCCGGCCGAATCGTAGCCGCGGTACTCGAGCTTACGCAGCCCTTCGAGCAAGATGGGAGCAGCCCGATCCGGACCTACGTAGCCAACGATTCCGCACATGGCTTCTTATCTGCCATCTTCGAGCGGAACAGGCCCAACTTTTTTCGAAGCCCAGCCAAACTAAGACTGCGATTTCCGGCACTTACGAGCGGCGTTCAGTGAGGCGTCGCGTTCGCCAAAAGTGATTTCACTTGGGCCAAGGTCGCTTCGTCGAGCGAGGCCGAGCGGCGCACGATGCGCCCCGCCTGGTCGACGACGAGCAACGTGGGCAATTGGTTGTCACCCAGGGCGTCCGCGATGCGAAAATCCGGATCGAGGTACACGTTGTAGGGCACTGGATTGCGGGCCAGGTAAGCGCCAACCACGCTCGGCTGCTCGCCGACGTCGAGGCCAATCACCCGCAGGCCCTGTGCGCGGTACGCTGCGTCGAGGCGCACGAGCTTCGGGCGCTCGCGCTCGCAGGCGGTGCACCAGGTGGCCCACAGATCGATCACCGCGACCGAACCGCCGAGGGCAGCTGGCAACGTGGACTGCGCCCCGTTCAGGCCTTGCACGGCGTAGTTGGGCACGCTGACGGCGCGCGCGCGCGGCGGGCCGGCCGAAGCGCAGGCAGCGAGCAGCAACAACGGCAAGGAGCGCCACATCAGAAGCGGCTCCCGTAACCAAAAGAGAGCACGTGCGAGACGAAGTCGTTACTGCGCACGTAGTAGAAGTAGCTCACGTCCAAAGTGTTCGAGCCGCGTGCCAGCCAGAGCAGCTTCAGCCCGAGCTCGTTCGCGTGGAACGCGGCCAGATCGGAGTCGGCGGTGCGCGCCAGCGGCGAGGCGTTCTCCGCGCTGAACGCGGTCGTGAAAAAATCGACGCCGGTTTGCGTGTAGTAACGATACGAGCCGCGCGCGATCACGTGCGGCCCCAAGTACTGGTGCAGCTCCAGCTCGAGCGTGTGCGCCGAGAGCTCGAACGTGTCCCAATAGTAGCGGTAGGCCGCGCGCAGCGTGCTGCGCGTCGCGGGCACGTGCTGGGCGACGCGGGCTTGCACGGCGTGCCGGGTGCGCGAATGCGGAAAGACCTCGCCCGCGCGGCCCGTGCCGGATGCGAGCGGGACCGAATCGTAGGTCGTTTGCAGCGTGCCCTGCTGGAACGTGAGCCCATAGCTGGCGTCGAACACCGCGGTCGGTGAGAGCAGCTGGGACAGGCTCAGGTTTGCGTTCAGCGTGCTGCGATTGCGCCGGCCATAGCGATCACCGTTCGGCTGCAAGAACTCGAAGCGGTCGAAGGTCGCTTGCCCGGAAATACCGAGCACCGCGTTGTCGTCGGCCATGGCGTGCGTGTAACCGAGGGAAAAAGCACCCGAGCCGAAGGGCTCCTCTTCGTGCCAGGCGAGCAGCGAGGTCAGCTGATCGTCGGGCGTGACGTCGAAGCGAGTCGTGAGCTCGACGCCCACGGCCTCGTTCACGCCGGACGCGTGGGACATGATGTCGATCGCGTTGACGGAAGCAGCGCTCACGATGTCGACGGGCACCACCACTTCGTGATGAATGCGCGAATTTTGACGAATGCCGATCAGCGCCATGGGTTGTAGAATCAAGGCGCGCTCGCTGCCTGGTCCGCGCAGCGGTCCGGCGAGCGATTGATAGCCGTGGCCATCTTGGTAGTACGTGCTCATGCGCAGGCGCAGCTCGTCCACGCGTGCCCCTTCGCTGCCGGCGCCCAAGATGGCCGCGTCGCTCGCAGTTTGCGCGTGCGCGGTGGCGGCCAGCAGCAGAGCGCCGAGCACACGCCGCGCGAGGCGCTCAGTTGCCACAGCTACAGCCCCCGCCCGCGGGCTTGCCGTCGGCCCCCGCTGCGCCCTCGCGCGAGGTGTGCAGCTTCCGCATCACCCGCTTCTCGAGCGCGTCATCTTGGGCCGGCATGGTCGGGTCGACCAAGTATTGTCGGCGATTTTGGGGCACGACCGCACAGGCGCCGCTCGTGAGCACGAGCAGCAGGAGCAGCACCCGCGGCGCCAAGCGCGGGCTCACGGGCGCTCGTCCGTTCCCGCGGCACCCGCGTTGGCTTCGCCGTCGTCGCTCGGCGGCGGGCCGGCATCGCAGCCGCGCAGCACCGGGTCGGGCGCGGTCGCTAGCTCGACCCCTGCATCTCGCGCTGCCTCGCACACGTCGCCCTCGGCGTAGTGGTGGAAGGATAGCGCGCAACTGGACGCGCCCAGCACACACGCGAGCCCCGCGAGCAGTGACCATTTCAGCAAGCCGCGCCGCACCGCCACCACGACCTCAGAAGTGCACGACCAGGGCGGTCTGCGGCTGCGAGCCATTTACGATCACGGCCACGGCCACGGCGCCGTCGCGCTGCTCGGGAGCAGTGAGCAGCAAGTAAGCGCTGAGCCCGACACCAAGACCGCCCACGATGAAGCCCGCGGTGCTCACGTTGCGCAGCGTGCGGCCAGTGTCGTTCGCGGCGGCGCCGCGCGCGTCACACAAGTGCAGGGTCGGGCTGCAGTGGTCTTCGGCGATCGCTTTCTGGTTGAGCGCGAGGAACCCGCTCGTGGCGCCCACGGACAGGCCGGACAGGCCAATCGCGCCCAGCACGAACGCCAAGAGCGGCGCGCTTTCACGGGCCTCTTTCGGTGCGCTCGGCGCGGCGACGGCGGCCGGCCCTACCCCGGGCGGCTCGGCCGAAGCGTGTGCCGAAGCGAGGGCCACGCTCAGCCCGAGCACGGAGGGCGCCACACGCCGCCGAAGCCTGGACCCGCAATCGAGGAGCTCGCGCACGCGCAACTTTCTCCGGCCGTTAGCCCAGCGCGTCAACCCGTGGCCCTCTAAATTTTCGCCCGCGTCACTGATCGGGAGTGGGCTTGGCCTTGCAAGTGCCCCCCATGCAGACCACGGCGCCGGGCACGGC
>FSWQ01001083.1_pt1 | contig 10770 bp, 9 predicted proteins | sample 1637691 | NCBI WGS metagenome assembly FSWQ01 (sample SAMEA3914814, study PRJEB12502) | metagenome | biome: forest; material: soil | place: USA | collected 2011-09-16 | depth 0.1 m | reverse complement strand
TTGCTGGCTCGTTGTTCGAGCAGAAGGAGCGATTTGCCATGAAAAGCTTGGAAGGCGTGAAGGTCGTAGTTACTGGCGGAAGTCGCGGGCTCGGCCTGGGCATGGTCGAAGCGCTGGTGGCGCGAAAAGCCCAGGTAACCGTGGTGGCCCGCAATCCGGAGTCACTGCATCAGGTCGCAAAACGCCTGGGAGTCGCGACGGTGAGCGGAGACGTTGCGGACGAACAGCTCGCACGCAGCGTGCTCGGGGACGTGAAGCCGGCAGTGCTGATCCTGAACGCTGGCGCAAAGCCGCCGGGCGGATTGATTCACGAACAAACCTGGGAGGGCTTCACGCGCACCTGGGAGAGCGATGTGAAGGCAACCTTTCATTGGGTGCAACAGGCACTGAAGCTACCGCTACCGAAGGGCAGCCGGGTGCTGCTTGGCTCGAGCGGCGCAGCCATTGGTGGTTCACCGCTGTCGGGTGGCTACGCTGGCGCCAAGCGCATGATCTGGCTGTTGGCGCAGTACGCCAATGTCTCGTCGCACGCGTTGCAACTCGGCATCTCGTTTCAGGCCATCGTGCCGCAGCAGATGATCGGTGACACGGATCTGGGGCGAACAGCCGCGGAGCTGTACGCCGCACGCAAGGGCGTCACGCCGGAGCAGTTCCTGGCGGGGTTCGGTGCGCCGCTGTCGTCCGCGCAAGTGGGTGAGCACGTGGCTGCCATTCTCACCGACCCCAAGTATGAACAGGGTGTTGCGTTCGGCCTCAAAGGCGATACCGGCATCACCTCGCTCGACGCGTGATTGGCAGCGCTCACTGGCCAATCACACGCCTCAGGAGTGTTCTACTGGGCGGCTTCCGGGTCCATCCACATGACTTCCCAGTGGTGGCCGTCCAAATCGTAGAAGCTCCAGCCGTACATGAAGCCGTGGTCTTGTGGGGCCATGGCATGTGCACCGCCGGCAGCGACGGCAAGCTTGACCATCTCATCCACGGCGGCGCGGCTCGGGCAGGACACCGCGAACAGGCCCTCCGTGTGGGTTTGGGTGTCGCACGGTTGCTTCTTGGTGAAGGTTCGGAAGAAGGCTTCGTTGAGCAGCATCACGTAGGCATGCTCGCTCACGATCATGCACGCTGCTTTGTCGTCCGTGAACTTGGCGTTGAACTCGAAGCCGAGCCGGCCGAAGAACTCCATCGAGCGCTTGGGGTCTTTGACGGCCAGATTGATGTAGATTTGGCGGTTCATGCTGTTTCCGGACTACTGAGATTTCTTTGGGAAAAGGAGCGCGCGCAACGCTGGCATGCGCAGGGTCAGGCCGACCCAGAACAGCAGCGCCACGTACAGCGGGAACAGGATGTGACTGAACCAGGGGTTGAGCAGGCGCACGTGTGTGGCCACCGCGCCGCCCAAGTAACCCGTCCACAGGATCGCCCCGAACACCGCGGTGCGCGGCACTAGGTACAAAATCAAACACGCTAGCTGCACTACGCCCAGCGGGAAAATCACACTCGCCGGGTAGCCGAGCTGCGTCGTGCCTTGAACTGCCGCCGGCAATTGCAAAAGCTTCATGCTCGCGTCCATGGTCATGAACAGCACGCCAAGCGTGCTCAGGATGCGGCCGGTCCAAAGCAGCCCGCGCCCGGGCTCGCGTGCGGCGCCGGAAGTGCTGGAGAGAAACTGAGATCGATCATCGGTCATGGTCATATCGCCTCTTTTGAAAGGAACTGACCCATAGACTCCGCGCTCGCGCCAAACTCATCGGCGCCTGCGAAAAAAACTGGCACGAGGGCTCTAGCGCGGAAATTCCAGGGGCAATCCGAACTGTGGAAACAGCGTTTCTGTGTCCAGGAAGGACGTGACGCTGGTGATGCCGCCCGGCGCGAGATCCAGAACGATGAGCGCCCAGGCCTTGTGGCCGCCCGCGTCGTCCGGGCGATATTGACCGAACGCGGGTTGCCCGCTGGCCCAGGTGGGGATCAGCCGGGACCCGCGGCACCCCGAACCTTTGCCCAGCATCCAGGCTCGAATCGAGGCATGACCTTGCAGCCACATCGTGTACGGCGGCATGGAGAGCGTGGCGTCTTCACGTAGCAGCTCGCTCAGGGCATCCATGTCGTAACGCTCGAATGCGGTCACGTAGCGTTCGAGCAGCGCCGCCTGCGCGTCACTCGTTAGGGGCGTGCTGGGCGGACGGGTTGCGAGCGTGGCCCGAGCACGCTGCAACGCGCTATTCACCGCGGATAGCGTGGTGTCCAGGCCCTCGGCAACTTCCACGGCGGACCAACCGAGCACCTCCGTGAGCAGCAGTGCCGCGCGCTGTTTGGGCGGTAGGTTTTGGAGCGCAGCCACGAAGGCCAAGCGAATGCTCTCGCGTAGCACGACTCTTTCCGCGGGATCAGCGTCCGCCGGCACCGCGCGCGCATCAGCGATGGGTTCCAGCCAATGCGTGCGCGGCCGCGTTTCGAGCGCGTCCTCGACAGTGCATACCGGTCCTTCTTCGACGGGGCGTGCGCGACGCGCGCGCGCGCTGTCCAAACACACGTTGGTGGCGATTTTGTAGAGCCAAGTGCGCATCGACGAGCGTCCGTCGAAGCGCTCCAGACCGCGCCAGGCGCGCACCATGGCTTCTTGCACCGCGTCGTCGGCATCCGCGGCTGAGCCCAGCATCCGGTAGCAATGGCCGGTGAGGGCCGCGCGATGTTGGTCCAGCTGAGCTGCGTCAGGTGCCATGCGCGGAGCACTTTATCACCGCGCGCAGGGGCGGCCAACGCAGGCCCGGCACCGGGATTTACTCGGGTGCGACGAGCTTTTTCAATTCATCACACACGCCGTAGCGCGGGTCGTTGGGGGCCGCGAGCAGTAGGCCGCGGCTGGTGTGCACCTGGCACATCGCGCTGACGCTCGCCGCGGGCGGTACGGCCGCCTGCGGCGGCGGTGTGCGCTGCAGCTCTGCGTCGTGCGCGTACAGCCAGCCATGCACGGCTTGTAAGCGCGCCGTCTCGACGCGCCGCTGCGTCGGTTCAGCCCCAGCCCGCACGTACACGAAGCGCCCTGACTCATACAGTTGCCACGACTCCCACGCTGCCTGTGCTGCAGGATCCGAAGACGCGACGCGTTGCTCGAAGATGAGCACCCGGTCGGAGGAGATCCCGCGGGCGCCCCGCAGCGGGCCCACGCAGCCAGTGACCGCGCCCAGCAGCAGGCTCGTCGTCACACGACGAGCCACGGATCTGAACAGCGAGCGCATGGAGCCAGTGACAGCATAGCCGCACTCGCCTGCGCGCGGTCAGCCCTCACCGTGCTGCGCGCTCAATGCGGCGCGGCGACCGCGAGCAGCGCGAACATGCCGCCTTGGACGGGCCGGGCGGAGAAGGCGTCCCACTGGCCGGTGCCGGTGTAATAAAGGTCGCCGAAGGGGACGCGCGCGCTGGATTGGGTGGCGTACCTGTACACGCCTTCGATCAGCTTGGAGCGCGTGGTGGTGTCCGTGATGGACGCGGCGGTCCACACCTCCCAATCACTCTTCGTGTAATTGTTCCGCGGATCCAGGAGCACGCCGAAGTCTTGGGCTTGTGAGGTGTACCAGGCCGCTTCTTCAGCCAACACCTTGTCTGACACAAGGTTCAGACCGAGCACGCGGTCGTAGAAGGCGTTGTACTTGAGGCTCCAGGTGCCGGGCTTATCGTACTCGAGCAAGAGGTGCTTGCCAGACGCGTCTTGGGCCATGGTTTCCCATTTGCCGATCAAGGTTTTGGCTTGGGTCTTGTAGCTGGTGGCATCCGCCGTATTGCCGGCGAAGTCGGCCAAGACGGACATCGCACCGACGCCCACGATGCCTTTGAGAGCCAAATTCACGCTGTGATTGATGAAGCCCGTGAAGTCATCGGTTTGATTTTGGTTCTCTGGGTCGAGCGTGTTGGGCAGCAAGTAGTCAGCCCACTGCTTGGCGATCTTGTAGTGCGCGGTGGCGTAGGTTTTGGCGTCCGCGGGTGTGGCGCGCTGGGCATAGGCGGCCATCATCAGCAGCATGTCGGCTGATTCTTCGATCGGCATGTCTTCTTCGTTGCCGTCGTTGTGGCCAGCGGCGTTGGGGTACGCGCTGCCCAAATCATGCTCGGCGAACTTCTTCGGCCAGCCGCCGTTTTCCGCGTAATCCAGCAGCGGGTCGAGCATCAGCTTGAGTAGCAGCGGGCTCGTGTACAAGAACGCGGGCGAGGCCGGGTACACGACGTCCACTGTCGAGACATTGCCGTCGCTGCTGATCTCTTTGAGCATCAGCCAGGGTTTGGCGGCCGTGCCCACGAGCTCGGTGCCGCCGAATGCTTGGCGGAGTGAGAGCGAGCACAGCGCGGCGTAGTGGTCGCCGCCCACGGCTTTGGCGTCGGAAACGACTTTGGCGTCCAGGGCTGCGGCGCGCGTGGCGGCGGGTCCTGCGTCGTCGAACTCATCGGCGACCATGCTTTGCCAGGTGGCCCAGTACGCGCGCCACAGCGGCGCGACGTCTTTGCCCAGGTAGCTGATGGCCGGGTCGCGCGCATGCCCAATGACCACGGTGGCGGGCTTGCTCGGGTTCATGTCAGCCACACTGCCCAAGTCGAGTGCCAGGCCCAGCACTGGCCAAGCGTCGTTGATGGCGCGCGGCATGTTCGTGTCGACGCTGCCGTCCAGCTTGCCTTGGGTCGCGGCTTGCGCGCGCACCACCGAGTCCGCGCCAATGGCCGAGGTCGTGCTTGGACCGGCTGCTGCGGCGATGAACGCCGTGCCCCAGGCCGGGTACTCGTTGATTTCTTTGAGCGGCTGCGGGGTTGCGGGCGTGAAGCTTTGCACGAGCAGATTACCACCCGCGTGCGGCACTGATTCACGCGCCCAGACGACCTTTTGCGTCGAATCCCCGTGCGCCCATTCGCCAGAAATATCGAAATACACGCTCACGGTGTGGGTTTTTCCGTCCAAGCTGGTAGCGCTCGCGGTCACGTAGCCGATGGGCGCGGACTGGTGCTTCAGATCCGTGGGCTCCACGGGGGATAGGAAATCCACCGTGAGCCCCGCGCCGTTGGCGCTGAACTTGAACGTGGTTTTGGTGGGCGTGAGCGCGCGCGACTCCAGCTTCATTGCGGTCGCGCCGGCCAGCTGTGTGGGCTGACCCATGAAGATGAAGGGCGCGCCATCTACGCGCGCGATGCCGGTGATGGCCTTGACCGAGCCGTTCCAGAAGCTCGACCACACCGAGTTGGGGGAGTCAGCCGCGGACCAAGTGCTCAAGTACGGCGTGCGCACCAGCAGTGGTGCCGCGGGCGGGCGACCCAGCCATTGTGTGTCGATTGCTGGGCCGCCCGCCATTGCCGCGCCGGCCGCGCCGGCCGTTGCGCTCGTCCCGCTCGCGCCGCTCGCGCCGTCCGAGGTGCCGCCCGTGCCCGCTTGCGAGAGGCCGCCCATACCGGCCATCGCTTCGGTCGTGTCGGCACCAGCGCTGCCCGCCCCACCGGGCAGCGCGCCACCGCTAGTTGGCGCGTCCGCGCCCCCCGCGATGGCCATGTCCGAGCTCGAGGACGGGGATGCGCAGGCCGCGAAACCGGCGCACAGAACGCCGTTCGTCAGTAGGAAAAGACTCGTTAAATGCTGGAATTTCATGGGGCGCTGGGTCGAGGCTCGTGACCGTTTGGGTCTACGATGTCGAACCGCGCAATTTTCGGCTCAGGTTTTTGCGTACCTTGTGGGCTAATTTTTGAGCCGCAGTCTCAGCCGTTCGCTCAGCCTCGACCCGTCATGGGCAGTCCGCGAGATTGCCACTCACCGTTTGACCGGCGCCATCGAAGCCCGCCGCCACGAACAGCGCGGCCAGCGCCTGAGCGCGACAGTTCGACAGTTGTGGGTTCTTGACGATGCGCACGCCCGTCCCGTTTTGATCGTGGCTCAGTGTCACGCTCGTGAAGCCCTCCACGTTCTGAAGCTGCGGGTTGCTGTCGAACCAGAGCTGTCCCATCGAAAGGCTGACGTGACTCGGGAGCGTCACGCGCGTGAGTAAGGAGCTCTCCACGCGAACGTTGGTCACGAACTGCACGTTCGATAAGTCGAGCTCCCCGCCGACGTTGCGAACGTCCACGGAGCCGAAGAGCGTTTTCTGGCCCAAGCTTTTCAAGTGAGCCAACCCGCAATCCATCACGGCCAGCGGATCCCCGGCCACGGTGAGGCTAAAGCCCACTGTTTGCAGGTTGCGCAGCGCCCACAGGCTCATGGGTGTGGAGATGTCGAGCCCGATTTGGACCTCACCGTCCACGGTTTCGAGGCAAGCAAGCGGGCTCAGATCCGTGGCCTGCAAGATTGTGACATTGCCCGTGACTTCGGTAACGCCGGCAAGGGTGGAGCCGTCGCCGAAGACGTTTCCCGTCAGCACCTTTTGGGGGCAGCTAGGATCCGGAGCTGCGGCGCACTGATGAAGCATGATCGGCGCGCCGCCCGCGCCCGCGGAGCCTCCGCTCACGATGGTGGCGCCGGCCGCTCCTCCACTACCGTTGGGGCTGCCGCCCTGCGTGGCCGTCCCGCCATTTCCCGCGTCGCCGGCGAGCCCCGCCGAGCTACCGCCACTGCTGTTGCCGGAGCTCCCGGCCAGCGCGTTACTTCCGGCGCTGCCCGCGCTAGTAGCGCCACTGCTGGACGCTCCCGCGTCGCTCGAAGCCGCGCCGCTTTTCGAACCCCCGCCGCAGGCGCACGCCAATAGCGCGAGCGCGAGCCCGCTCCCGATCCTCCGCATTCGCGGATGCTGGCGCGACTCAGGCCTTTGCGCAACGACAGAAGTTTTTTGACCCGCGCGATCACGGGGCGGCGCTGGGCGCAGCCGCGGTTTCGAAGGTTGCGTCGACGGCCAGCTCCAACGTTTCCGCCGAGCCCACTTCAATGAGCGACTTCTCCAGCTCTTGGCTGAGCTGCGTGAAGCCGGGATCTGCCAAGCGCGCTTTGAGCTGGGGCAGCGCTTTCTCCAACATTTCCAGGCGCAATTCCAAGCTACGCTGGATGACCTGCAAGTCTTTCTGTTGTTGCAGGCGAGCTTGCGCAAGCGTTAGCGCCTTGCGAATGGTCATGCGCACGGTCAGCTCGCGCTCGGCTGCGTACTCTTCCTGCAAGCGAGCGGCTTCCTGCTCCACCTCTGTTGTCGGCGTGCCGTCAATCAGAGCGCTGACACGTTGCCCGAGGAATTGATAGTCCAGGAATGTGCGCCTCAGCTCCAGCAGGCCGTGCAACGCAAGTTGAACCTCGCGCGCGGGGATCGACTTTCGCGCGCGTGCGGCCACCGTGAGCTCCGCGCTGGCTTCGCTGAGCGCGGTGAAGCGTTTTGCTTCGTCCGCTGACAGCTCACCGAGCGCGCCATGGATCGCGGTTTCAGCGCGCGCCAGGTACTGAGCGCTCAGCCGTGCGTCGACCCAATCACGGAACGGCGGCAAGCGCGGGCCGATCAACAGCCACAAAAGCTCACCCGTTGCCCCAACCAGCAGCGGCAGCGGCGAAGCGAATGCCGCCGAGAAGCACACGGCGCCAAACATGAGCACCAGGTTGTGTTGATCGGTGAAAGCGTATTTTACGTAGCGGGGAGGGGATAGCTCGGTGTCGGCCATGACTCAGGTTGCTCCGCGAATGAAGAGCACGTCCGTGCGCCGGTTTTGGGCGCGACCTTCAGGTGTCGCATTGCTGGCTACGGGCTTACCGGAGCCGTTGCCGCGCGCCACCAACCGGGAGCGAGGGACGCCGCGGCCGATCAAGTATTCGACGATTGCCCCCGCACGCTTCTCACTCAAGGTTTGGTTGGCGCCTCTCTCGCCAATGCCGTCCGTGTTGCCTTCGACACGTACGGACATGCCACCGGCGATTTCTAGCTGCGGTAAAATCTGTTGATTGACCACTGCGATGGCTTCTGGCGACAGCCCAGTGCCATTGCTCGGGAAGTTGATGGACACGGGCTTGGTGAACAAGGGCGCGCCGCTGTTGGCGATCGCGGGATTGAACGCGTCTGTCGGCTTCGTAGTCGGCTTGCCTGCTGCTTCCCACACGCTGCGCACAGCGTGATCATTACGCAGCATGGCGGGCGCGAAGCGATCTTTGATCTCCGCCTCCGGGTAGCTGATCCAGATCGAATCCGCTTGGTTGTACACGCGGTCGAAGGAGGCAGCGGAGCCGTCCAGGCCGAAGAAGCGGACGTTGTCCGCGAGCTCGGTCCATTTGGCCCAGTCCAGGGCTTTTAGCGTCTTTTCGTAGCCCAGCTCATCGCGGAAGCGCGAGGCCACGGTCGAGATCAGGTTGGCCGCCGCAGCGCGGTTGCCGTTGGCTTTGGCCACGGATTTGAACCAGACGCGGGCAAGCTTGGCGGCTTGTTCCGGATTCGCGTCCAGGAAATCCTCGCGTGCGACCAATACGTCCGCCACGAGCTCGGTCGCGTCCGCGGTGGAGAACAGGCGATGTGAGCCAGGGCGCCCTTCTAGCGCAAGGGTGACGTCCGGCTCCCACAAGCAGGCCACGTCTACCTTGCCTTGGTCGAACAGCGTGCGGGCGTACGTGAAGTCATCCGGGGAGAACTTGGTCGCCTTGCGCACGTCAGCTACCTGTTGCGGCGTGAGGCGTGAGTTGTTGATCATGAACTCGAACACCGTATGATCGGGTGAGAACATGAGCATGGCTGACTTGCGCCCGTACACGCTCTCCACGGTTTGCACGTCATGCGACGCGATGCAGGCATCCCCGCCGCGCGACCAGTCGATCTGCATGAACGCGCGCACGTCCACCCCAGCACTGCGATAGGCGCCTAGGCTGATCGGCAATTCATCGACCGTTTGCCAGACGAAATCGACTGTGCCCTTGCGCAGCGCGTCGTTCTTGCTCGGCGCGTCCTCAATGAACTGGATGTCGAGATCCAGGCCTTCTTCGGCGGCAATGGAGCCGGGTTGAGTTTTCAGCCCGCCCGCGCCAACGAGCAACGCCATGTGACCGGGCCACTGTGACAGCCCGACGCGAATGGGCCGCCCTTTGAGTGGTGCCTCCTGCGCTCTGTTCGAGCCCGAGCTCGTGCTGGCTGCGTTGAGCGGTGCGGCCGAGGCAACGCGCTCGACGTTTGCCTGCTTGAGCGGGGCCGTGCTGGCGCCGCTGTGCCCATACGTGCGCACGGCGCCAAACGCCGACCCCACCGCGATAGCAGCCAGCATCACCTGGGTTGTGGGCGTCAGCTTTTGCATGGGCGAGTAAATCGTGTTGGTTGTGCCGCACGGACTGTTGCCGCCACATTTCACGCGCAGTTCGTGTCGCCTCTCGTGGCCGTCTTTCGGCCGGTATGGGCATGAGAACCCTTGCTAGTGTCACTGGCTCGTCACGGGCTGCCCGGCGCGTCGCGCGTGGCGCGTGGCGTTCCGGGACGTCGTCACTCTGCACACATGGTGCCCAAGCGTTTTTCCGCCCTCGAGCCGGTGCTGTCCGGGACGCAGCCTGGGGACGACAGCGAAACGAGAATGAACGAGAGCCGGATGCGAGTGAGGATGAGGAGCGAGGCGGAGCGCACACACCCTGCTACTTGTTTTGTGTAGGGGACTGTCGCGGCCCGCAGATGTTCCGTTAAACTTTGAAGTTATGCCGTCGTCTCGAGATCCGTTCCGCTGCAACTCCAATAGCTTTCTGTGGGCCGTCCTGACTGCGGGGGTGCTCGTTGCGTGCGGCAGCAACCCAGCCGTCGTCGGCAACGACCAGGGATTTTCGCAAATTCCGCCAGGCGGCGGTGACGCCGGAGCTACGGGCAACGACGACGGCGGCCCCATCTTCGACTTCGACGGCGGTAACAACGACAAGCCCGATGCGAATATGGACGTCCCCGAGGCGGGGCCCGGCTGTGGTGACGGCATCGTCAACCAAAAGGACGAGGAGTGCGACGACGGCAATACCTTGCCCGGTGACGGTTGCTCCGGCGCCTGCACGAAAGAAGACTTTACCAACTGCCCACCAACCGGTGGCCCGTGCACGTCGACCATCATTTGCGGTGACGGCAAGCTAGAAGGCTCGGAAGTTTGCGACGACGGCAATACGGCTGACGGCGACGGTTGCTCCTCGGACTGCTTGATCAGCGACCCGAACTACGACTGTTCGATGCTGGCCATGATGTGCATCAACCTGGTCGTGTGCGGCGACGGCAAAGTCACCGGTGATGAGCAGTGCGATGACGCCAAGAACCCGCACGGCTGTTTGGACGATTGCAGCGCCGTCGAAGACGGCTACTTGTGCAGCCAGCCTGGTAAGGCTTGCATCAAAGTGAAGGTCGCCGTGTGCGGTGACGGCGCGCTCGACCCGGGCGAGCAATGCGACGACGGCAACAACACTACCCCCGGTGACGGCTGCAGCAGCACGTGCACGGTCGACGCGGGTTGGGTATGCCCCACGGCAGGCATGACCTGCTTGCAAGAGATTTGCGGCAACGGCGTGCGCACCCCGAGCGAGCAGTGCGACGACGGCAACCCGACCGATGGTGACGGTTGCGCCAGCAGCAACACGAACGCGGCCACGAAGTGCAAGGTCGAGACCGGCTGGGTATGCCCCACGGCTGGCAAGCCCTGCATTCCCAAGTGCGGCGACGGCGTGAAGAAGGGCTACGAGACCTGCGAGGACGGCAACACGAAGTCGGGTGACGGCTGCAGCTCTGCATGCTTGGCGGAGCCCGGTTACGTGTGCGGAGCCAATGGCACGCTGTGCACCAAGGCCGTGTGCGGCAATACCACGAAGGAAGCCGACGAAGGTTGTGATGACGGCAACACCGT
>FSWQ01004212.1_pt1 | contig 10773 bp, 10 predicted proteins | sample 1637691 | NCBI WGS metagenome assembly FSWQ01 (sample SAMEA3914814, study PRJEB12502) | metagenome | biome: forest; material: soil | place: USA | collected 2011-09-16 | depth 0.1 m | reverse complement strand
TTCCGGATCCGCAAATTCTGAATTCACGTGATGCCATCATTCGCGTGACGAGCACCGCCATTTGCGGCTCGGATTTACACATTTACAACGGCTTCATTCCAACCATGGAAAAGGGCGACATTCTCGGCCATGAGTTCATGGGTGAGGTAGTGGAGGTGGGAAGCGGCGTCTCCAACCTGAGCGTAGGGGATCGCGTCGTGGTCCCGTTTCCAATCGCCTGCGGCAATTGCAACACTTGCCAAAGAGGCCTGACCTCCTTGTGTGAGAATTCGAATCCGAACGCTTGGCTCGCGGAGAAGCTTTGGGGGCACTCGCCGTCTGGGCTATTCGGTTACTCACACATGCTGGGTGGCTTCGCGGGCGGCCAGGCCGAGTACGCTCGTGTTCCGTTCGCAGACGTAGGCCCGATCAAAGTGCCCGCGCACCTGAGTGACGAGCAAGTGCTATTCCTGTCGGACATTTTTCCGACCGCGTACATGGGCGCGGAGATGTGCGATATCGAGCCTGGTCACGTGGTCGCCGTTTGGGGAGCTGGCCCCGTTGGTCAGTTCGCCATTGCGAGCGCTCGCCTCCTCGGAGCGGAGCGCATCATCGCCATCGATCGCCTGCCGTATCGCTTGGAAATGGCGCGCAGCAAAGCCGGCGCCACGGACGTGATCAACTACGAAGAGCAGGACGTTTACGAAACCCTGCAAGAGCTGACCGCAGGCCGCGGCCCAGACGCGTGCATTGATGCCGTGGGCCTCGAAGCGCACTCACACGGCGGTATGTACGCCCTAGACCGCACCAAACAAGCACTCATGCTGGAGTCGGACCGACCGCTCGCGCTGCGCCAAGCCATTCGCTGTTGCAAGAACGGCGGCGTGGTTTCCGTGAGCGGCGTGTACGGCGGCTTCATCGATACCTTCCCCATGGGCGCCATCGTGAACCGCGCGCTCACCATTCGCTCTGGACAGTGTCACGTGCATCGCTACCTCAAGCCGCTCCTGGCGCGCATCGAGAAGGGCGAAATCGATCCTAGCTTCGTCATCACCCACCGCATGCCATTGAGTGAAGCCGCCGCCGGCTTCGACATGTTCTTGAACAAGCTGGACGGCTGCGAAAAAGTAGTGCTCAGCGCGGCTTGAGGCCTAGATGCCCGTCGTCCAAACCAGCTTGCTGGATCTGGCGTACCGAGATGACGGTCCGCGCGACGCGCCGGTGGTGCTATTGCTCCACGGTTGGCCAGACGACGCATCTACCTGGGACGGCGTCATTCCGCTGCTGAACGAGGTTGGTCTGCGCACTATCGCGCCGACGGCGCGTGGCTTCGGTGCCACGCGCTTTCGTTCGCCGGATACGCGGCGTACCGGGAACACGGCCATGCTGGCGCTCGACACAATCGAGATGCTGGACGCCCTCGGCGTTGCGCAATGCTCGGTTGCAGGCCACGACTGGGGCGCAAATATGGCTGAAATGTTGGCCGTGGGCTGGCCCACCAGGGTGAACCGGATCGCCTTGCTTTCGACACCGCCTCGGCTGGGTGGCTTGCGAACGCCACCTTTCTGGCACGCTCGCCTGCAGTGGTACCATTGGTTTCAAGCCACTCAGCGCGGCGAGCAGGCGGTGCGAGCAGACCCTAAAGGCTTTGCGCGCGTCATGTGGGAAACGTGGTCCCCGCCAGGCTGGTTCGACGACGCCACGTTCGAGCGCGTGGCAAAGTCCTTCCACAACCCAGATTGGCTCGACGTAACGCTGCACAGCTACCAGTCACGTTGGGAGGAAGCGGACGCAGATCCCGCAAGCACGTGGCTGGACAATCAGGTCAAAGCAACCAGCTCGCTCGCACTACCAGCGATCTATGTGCAAGGAGCGTTGGACGGAGTCAATCCACCGCAGACCAGCGAGCACGTGACAGAGAAGTTCACGGGGCCGTTCGAACGCATCGTGCTAGCCGGGGTCGGCCATTTTCCGACACGCGAAGCGCCCGCTGAAGTGGCGGCATTGTTGGTGAAGCACTTCAGCTTGCCAGTAACCCAACAGCGTCAGTCCAGGCTCGGCTCGTGACTCACCAAGCAGCCGCGCATATGCCCGAAATGAAGGCAAATCACTACGAGATCACCACGCATTGGCGAGTGCAGGCCTCACTCGAAGAGGTGAGTGAGGTCTTGGGTGACGCGCTGAGCCTGCCCCGCTGGTGGCCGGCCGTGTACTTAGCGGCGGAGCCGGTAAACGGTGGCAACCCGCGTACTCATGAAGGCGGCGTGATTGCGCTGCGCACCCGCGGGCGGCTGCCGTACACGCTCCAGTGGCGCCTTCGCTTGACGGACAACGACGCGCCGCACGGCTATTCCTTCGATGCAGAGGGAGACTTCGTAGGCCACGGAGTGTGGAGCTTCAGTAAAGATGGCGCCTTCGTGAACGTGCGCTTCGATTGGCGGGTCAACGCGGAGAAGCCGCTATTGTCCTGGTTTTCTTGGGCGCTGCGCCCGCTCTTCATGCTCAATCATCGCTGGGCCATGGCACGCGGCGAGGAAAGCTTGAAACGCGAACTGGTGCGGCGGCGTGCGCTCTGGGTGCCAGGTATGCTGAGCACATGACGCTCGCGGTCGCTCCTCCGGTGCTGCCGATGTTGGCAAAGCGCGTGAGCGCGCTACCGCAGGGTAGCGCTTGGATCTTCGAGCCCAAGTGGGATGGCTTTCGCACCTTGATCTTCCGCGATGGCGATGAAGTACTGCTGCAGAGCCGGGATCAGAAACCGCTCAACCGCTATTTCCCGGAGTTGGTTGCACCGCTCTTGGCAGGCTTGCCGCAGCAATGCGTATTGGACGGGGAAATCGTGGTCGCGCGCGCTGGCGCGCTGGATTTCGATGCGCTGCAACTGCGCGTTCATCCCGCGGCGTCACGGGTGCAGCTGCTCTCGCAGGAGCTACCCGCGTCCGTGGTATTTTTCGATGTGTTGTGTGAAGGAGCGCGTGATTTGCGAGCCGAGCCTTTTCACACCCGGCGCGAGCGCCTGAACGCCTTGTTGCGAAATGCCAAGCCGCCGCTGTTCATCACGCCCAGCACTACGGACCGCGCGCAGGCGGCGGATTGGTTCGAGCGCTTCGAAGGGGCAGGCTTGGATGGCGTGATGGCCAAGGCCGACAGCGGCAGCTACGAGCCAAACAAGCGCGTGATGTTCAAGGTCAAGCATGACCGTGATTGTGATTGTGTGGTGGCCGGCTTCCGCTGGCACAAAACTGGCGATAAAGAGGCGGTAGGCTCGCTGCTCCTGGGCCTTTATGATGATCAAGGAGCGTTGCAGCACGTGGGTGTCTGCGCCAGCTTCAACATGAGCAAGCGCCGTGAGCTGGTGAAGTTCCTAGCGCCGTATCGCAAGAACGCGCTCGTTCATCACCCCTGGCGCAGCTGGGCGGACAATGATGCCGGTAATAACGGTGAGCAACGCATGCCCGGAGGGAAGAGCCGCTGGAGCCAAGGTAAAGATTTGTCCTGGGAGCCGCTTCGCCCAGAGCTCGTGCTGGAGGTGGCGTACGACCACATGCAAAGCGGGCGCTTTCGACACACCGCACAGTTCCGCCGCTTTCGCACGGATAAGCCGCCCAAAGACTGTACCTACGCGCAATTGGAGGTGGTCGCCGCCCAAGAGTTATCGGAACTATTTGGCACGTGAGCGTTACGGGTGTGCGCGCTTCGGGCGGCGCGCGGAGCCACTGGTCGGGTCGTCATCTGGGTCCGGCGTGCCTTGCGCGGGGCGTAGTGGCGCTGGAACGTGACGCAAGTTGAGGCGCACACGGGTCCAATTCGTGGAACGACCGCGCATTGAGTCGACGAGTACGTCGTCCACCGTCAGCAACGCCGCTACTTCCGCGTGGGCGAGCTTCCAGCGTTCGAGCCCGGCAAGTGCGGCGTCTCGATCAGCGGAGCGTGCCACGACGATCAGCGGCGCTTTCGTGCGTGAGGGCTTCGCGTTCGGTGTACCGATAGCGCCGGCAACTGGCTTGGCGCTCTTCGCCTTCGCGCGTGATGGCGCGACGCGCGGAGCTTCACCGGCCATTTTTTGGAAGTGCGGCGGCCAGGGCGCATCACCGAGGCCCGCGGCTTCATCACGCGCGGCGAGCTCGAGCAAGCCCTCCAGTGAGCCGGGCACGCGGTCGATTTCGACGTGGGGATCGCCTTGCTCAGCGAAGCGCTTTGGCACGGTAAGCACCGTGAAATCAGCCGGCTCACAGTCTGGCACTTCTGACCAGGCAAGCGGGGTTGACACGCGCGCATCCGGCAACGGACGAACGGAAAAAGCGGACGCGGTCGTGCGGTCCTTCGCGTTCTGGTTGTAGTCCAGAAAGACGCCGTGGCGCTCTTCCTTCCACCACTTCGAAGTCGCCTGCTCCGGCATGCGCCGCTCCACTTCACGAGCTAGCGCAAGGGCCGCACGCCGCACTTCCGTGAATGACCAGCGAGGCGTGATGCGCACGTTCACGTGCATGCCCCGAGAACCGCTCGTCTTTGGATAGCCCACTAGGCCGTGCTCACTGAGCACCTCACGCACAGCGAGCGCGACTTCCCGCACGGCCTCCCATGATACGCCTGGCCCGGGATCGAGATCGACCCGCAGCTCATCCGGGTGCTCCAAGTCCGAGCAGCGAACGGCGTGCGGGTGCAGCTCGATACAGCCGAGATTCACCACCCAAGCCAGGGCCGCCGCATCATTGACGACTAGCTCTTCCGCCGTGCGCCCCGAAGGAAAAGAAAGCGTTGAGCTAGCGAGCCAGGCCGGTCGATTTTCGGGTGCTCGTTTCTGATAAAACGGAGGCGCTTCGGCACCGTTCACGAAGCGCTTGAGCACGATGGGGCGATCACGAATGCCGAGCAGCGCACCTTCCGCCACGCTCAAGTAGTAGCGCACGACGTCCAGCTTCGTGAGCCGCACTTGCTTGCTGAAATACGGCTTTCCAGGGTGCGTGATGGTCACCAAGTGTCCGGCTATCGAAAGCTGCTCGGTTTCGGAATTGCCGCTCATGGTCTGCCTGCATGGGTGGGGTGCACCAGCGCGGCAAAGCGAGCCGCGGGTTCGGTATTCAAAATCTCGGAACGCAGGAGACCACCGCGCCGCGCCATCGTCACGCCGTAGCGAAGTACGCCCAGGCCACGGGTCGAATGCGCATCCACGGAGATCACGAACGGAATCTTGCGCTCACGCGCGGCCGGGATCCACTCTGGCGGCAGGTCCAAGCGGTGCGGGTCCGAGTTGAGCTCAATCGCGCCGCGCGAGCTCGCTAGCGCATCCAGCACCGCAGGCACGTCACACTCGATGGCCGCGCGGTGATTCAAGATGCGCCCTAAACCATGACCCCAAATCTTGTACACGGGTAGAGACATGGCTCGCGTGAGCCGCGCGGTCATCGCAGCCCGGTCCATACGGTATCGCGCGTGAATACTGGCAATCACGACCTCGAACCCTGCGAGCACGGAGTCCGGGTAGTCCAAGTTACCGTCAGCCAGGATGTCGGCTTCCGTACCGCGTAGAATGCGAACGGGCGTCGTTTCCTGAGCCTCTGCGATCTCGTCCCATTGCTGCTTCAGGCGCTCGAGTGAAACGCCGTTGGCATAGTGCGCGCTCGGCGAATGGTCCGTGATGGTCAAGTACTGCATGCCAAGCGCATGCGCCGCCGCGGCCATCTCCGCGATGGTATTCTTGCCGTCGGAATAGTTGGTGTGGCAATGCACCATGCCTTGAATGTCTTGCTCTGTAACGAGCTCGCCAAGGCCAGCCTGGGTGGCTTGCGACAGCTCATCCCGCCCGTTACGCAGCTCCGGCGGCACGAAAGCGAGGCCCAGCGCGGCGTAAAGCTCGTGCTCGCTGGCGAACGCTCGCTGGGCGTCAACGGGCCCGTCATTCCAGCCCCGTATTCGGATGCCACGCTCCGCCGCGCGCAACTGCAAAGCGATGATGTGCGCTTCGTTCCCAGTCGCCCGCACGACGGCGTTCCCCCAAGCTTCATGCGTCGCCGAATGAAGCTGCAAATCGAGCGCCTCGCTCAAGTGCGCGCGCCCTCGTTCCGGCTCGATTCGTAGCACCTGCCGCAACTTTGCTAGCTCACGGAGCGGCTCGCTCGTGTTACCGAGCACGACCCACGCGAGCTCGCGCACGGTTTCTTGGCCGCGGCGCACATCACCCACGAGCTCGGCACGCTCGACGTACCGGAGCAGCTCTCGTTCCAATACCGCTGCCCGCTCCAGCGCCTTCGACAGTAATGTTGGCAGCGGCGCGTCCTCACCGCGGTTGAGCCAGCGATCGCACGCTTCCAACAAGTGTCGCTCGGTTTTCTGTCCAAAACCGCGCAGGGTTCGCACGCGGCCAGCCTCGCACTCGGCGCGCAGCGCTGCCACGGAATGAACACCAAGACCGTCAACCAACGCGCGTAAGCGGCGCAGCGTCATGCCCTCCACTTGGATGAGCTCGCTCGCGCCCTCGGGTTGTTCCGCGCGCAACCGAGTCAAGAGCTGGGAGCTACCAGTGTTCCAAAGCTCTTCTATTTGACGCGAGAGCGCCGAGCCAATCCCTGCCAGCTCCTCCAGGCGCCCGTGCTCGACCAGCGGTGCCAAGTCGGCCACCGCAGTCACGACCTCCGCCGCGCGTTGATAGGCACCCACCTTGAATTTCGGCGCATTCGCGAACGCGAGTAAGGCCGCAATTTCGCGCAGCGCGCTCGCCACTTGGCTCGTGTTCTGCACTGAGTTTGTGGCGTCTAAAAATGACACTCAGTGCGGCACTGCCACAGCTGGGTACCTTCGCGGCGTGTTCGTCGCGTAGCGTTGGCGCGGCTCACGGCGCTGCCTGCTCGCGCTCGGGCAGCGCCTTGTCTAGGGCTTGGGTAACCAGGCGGCGGGTCAAAAGACCCACTGCAGCTAGGCCTGCGGCGCGCGCCGCCTTGCCCAGCCAGGAGCGACGCGGCGGCGCCAGCGCGAATGAGCGCCGCTTCGTGGACGTTGCCGCAGTCACGACGCTGATAGCGAGCAAGCCGAGAGCCCCGCCAATGGCCCACGGTAAATTGGAGCGGGCCTTGCGCACAATTCTCTGTTCCGCGGACTCTAGCTCGCGAATGTCACTCAGCAACGCAGCGCGCGCTTCATCCGCCTGCGTCTCTTCCCGTGCGCTAGTCATTTGACGGCCTCCGCGACCTCTCGAACGTCCAGCTTCAGCCTTGCCACGGTGTGCAAGTTTCGTCGTTTCAGCCCGTGAATGCCGAGTAATCCGAGCACCACGGCCACGGCAAAGAGCCCGCCGACAACGGCAAAGCCTAGGGCCGCTCCGCGTAGCATCAAAACCAAAACAGCCAGTGACGTGAGCGCTGCCTGCAAGAACATCACACCAACCAGCAACGAAACCGCGGAGCGCGCTGCGCTGCCCAATTCTTCGGCTACCTCTTGCTTGGCAAGCGTGATTTCGGCGCGTGCCAGGTGCAGCGCGTCCTGAATCGTTTTTTCGAGCACATGCGCCACGCTCGGCGGTTGCTCACTCCCAACCTCGATCGCTTCCATGGCTGCCATGTCAATGCAGGCAGCGTGCCACGCTCGCCTCCGAGGCCAGGCGAACGCCGCTCGGGCGCAGCACTTGCACCGCGGCGAGCATGCATTCATCCACCTGTGCGGCCCTGATCTGGAGTGGCTTCGCTTCACTCGGCATCATCAGCACGAGCTCGGCGTGCAGCAGCCACAAGATCGAACAGCCGGTGGCGAGCGGCACTTTGGGCCCAACAGAAGACGTCACCATCACCGGCCACGTCTTCAAAGCTCCTCAATTGCCAGCGCCGGATCTAGACAAGATCAAAGTTCCGCAGGGCTTCGTGGTCTCGAGAGCCGCGCAAGGGCTGGGCAATCCTCGAATGATCGCCGTCGCAGATGACGGCACAATTTACGTCACCCGCCGCGACCAAGGTGACGTGCTGATGCTCAAACAGGGCGCCAATGGCCAGCTGGATGCGCCCGTGCTTGCGGCGTCACGGCCCGGTGTACACGGACTGGCGTTGCATGACGGGAAAGCCTACCTAGCGACGCCGCACGAGATTTTTCGCGGCGACATTTTGCCGGACGGCAAATTCGGTCCGCTGGAAATGCTGATTCACGATTTGCCAGATGCCGGGCAACACAACACGCGCACCGTGCAAATCGGACCGGACGGCATGATGTACATTGCTGTGGGCTCGACCTGCAATGAATGCAACGAGCCCAATCCGGAGAACGCAACCATGCTGCGCGCGTCACTCGACGGCAAGCAACGGGCGGTGTGGGCCTCGGGCCTGCGCGATACCATTGGTTGGGGCTGGCAGCCGCAAACGGGCGAGCTATGGGGCATGGATCATGGAATGGACTGGCTGGGTGATGAGATACCGCCAGAGGAGCTGAACAAGATCGAACGGGGCAAGCGTTACGGTTGGCCCTTCTTTTGGGGTGATAATCAACCCAACCCGCATTTGGATCCGCCGGGGACGCTCTCCAAGGCGGAGTGGTTGAAGTCAGTCACACCCATCGCCCTCGGCTACACGCCGCACGCGGCACCGATGCAGCTCTCCTTCTATGACGGGCCTCAGTTTCCCAAGGAGTACCGAGGTGACGCGTTCGTGTCCATGCGCGGCTCTTGGAATCGCAAGCCAGCATCCGGGTATGAAGTAGTTCGGATCCATTTCCAAGACGGACAAGCGAAGTCATTCGAGCCGTTCGTCACCGGTTTTATCACCCCAGAGGGCGAGCGTGGTCGCCTGTGTGGCAACGCGGTAGCGAAGGACGGCTCGCTGCTGTTCACGGATGATCGCAACGGCGTGTTGTACCGCGTAACGTACACCGGAGCGCCGAATGGCCTGGCCGCGTCCAAGATCCCGGACGGGCCAATGCTCGAGCAAGCCCAACGTGGGGCTGGCGTCCCGCTCGCCATCAATCGCCCAGAAACGGCAGCGGCGGGCCAGCTCACGGTTACGTCCCCTGCCTTCGAAGCAGGCGCGGCCATCCCCGCCGTCTATTCAGCCTATGAACAGGGCGCGAGCTTTCCGCTCAATTGGAGTGCAGGTCCCGAGCGAACGAAGTCCTACTTGCTCATCGTCGAAGACCCGGACGCAGCCATGCCCAAGCCGTTCGTACATTGGGTTGCGTGGAACATTCCGGCCAACGTCACCACCCTTCGTGAAGGGCTAGCGCCACTCGACTTTCAGACGGACCCTGCGGGCCTACGCCAGGGTGTGACCTCACGCGGTACCGTCGGCTACGCCGGGCCGCACCCGCCTGCCGGTGATACCGCCCACACCTATCATGTGCAGCTATTCGCGCTCGACAGCACGTTGGATTTGCCAATCACGGGCGCTGACCGCGACCAGGTGCTGGCCGCGGCGGAGCATCATGTGCTGGCGCGCGGTGAGCTCACGGGCAAGTTCGCGCGACCGGACGGACAAGTCAGTCGGCCCTGAGCTCGGCCCCGCTCTTCAACTCACGCACGTCAGCCACTGCGCGCTCGACGGCGGCGAGGATCTCCCGCGCGTGCCTGAGAAACGCCTCTCCTGCCGGCAGCACGCGCATGCCACGCGCGGTGCGCTCGAAGAGCTCTGTCCCTAGCTCTTCTTCGAGCGTGCGGATGTGCCGGCTCAGCGGTGGCTGCGAGATGTGCAGCTTCTTTGCTGCGCGGCTCACGTGGCCCTCTTCGGCGACGGCGACGAAATAGCGGAGCTGACTCAGACTCATGGTGGCGACTTAACCTGGCGAAAGGTGTCACCAATGTGTATGCCGAAACAGTATTGGACGCCATAGGCTGCCCGCGTCAATACGCTCGAGTGAGCATCGAGATCTTCAGCGCCGCGGAAATCACCAAGCTTCGGCGCGCCGGCGCAATCGCGGCGGCTACGCTGATGTACGTGGGCGAAAGGTTACGCGCCGGCATCACCACCGCGGAAATCGACACCTGGGTGCGCGAAGACACGGCGCGCCGCGGCGCCAAGCCGAGCCAACTTGGCTATCACGGCTTCCCCCATGCGGTGTGCGTGAGCCGCAATCAGGTCGTGTGCCACGGGATGCCCAGCGCCCAAGAGCGGCTCGCCGAAGGCGACATCGTAAACGTGGATGTCACGAGTCACATTGACGGCTTCCACGGGGATTGTTCGGCCACGTTTCAGATCGGCAAGGTGAGCAGCGACGCAGAGCGCGTGGTCAGCGCGGCTCGTCGCGCCCGCGACGCCGGCATCGCCGTGGTCCGCGCTGGAGCGCACCTGGGTGACGTGGGCGCCGCCATCACCGAGCTCGCGCAAGCTGAGGGCTTCAGCGTAGTAACGAACTACGGCGGGCACGGCATCGGGCGAAAAATGCACACCGACCCGCACGTTCCGCACGTGGCCGTGAAAGGCAGCGGCATGCGCCTTCGCGCTGGCATGGCTTTCACGATCGAGCCCATGCTCAACGTCGGAGGCTCAGCCGTGACATTGCTGCCCGACAAATGGACCGTAGTCACCGCCGACGGTACGCTATCCGCCCAATTCGAGCACACCGTCATTGTCACCGCCGACGGCTGCGAAGTAACGACGAGTAACTCGCTTTAGAGAACGTTCGCGTCCAAACCTGGCATGCGTGAGGTACTCTGCTGCGACGAATTGGCTTCGTAGAAGCTCAATGTTTCGCCAGCGTTGGCGATGCCTTCCCCGGCGTCCCGCCCTCTGCTGCACTTCCAAGCGCAAGAAAGATCTCGAACCAGCGCTCGTAGAGCCGAAACGCATGTCCGTGCTGCAGGACCACTTTTTGCTGGGCGTCCATCAG
>FSWQ01002277.1_pt1 | contig 10777 bp, 8 predicted proteins | sample 1637691 | NCBI WGS metagenome assembly FSWQ01 (sample SAMEA3914814, study PRJEB12502) | metagenome | biome: forest; material: soil | place: USA | collected 2011-09-16 | depth 0.1 m | reverse complement strand
TGCTGAAAAAGCAAAGGCGGAGCCCGCGCCGGCACCGGCACCCGCACCCGCACCCGCACCTGAGGCCGAGTCGAAAGACGAAGCAGGCGAAGCAGAGGACGAGGACGAAGTAGACGCGGAGAGCGACAAGTGACCGAAGGCCACGGCGAATCCCATTCGGCGACACCGCCGGACGACCTGCCTGCAGTGGACTTCACCACGTTCGTGGTGTCCCTGAGCCACTCGGCTCTGCTGCACTTGGGCGATGCTCCTCATCCGACGGACGAGAAGAGTGATCTGGATTTGCCGATGGCTCGCCAAACGATCGATCTTTTGGCGCTGATCCAAGAAAAGACCCACGGAAACCTGACGGGGGCCGAAGAGCAAGTGCTGACGCAAGCGCTCTACGACCTCCGCGTTCGCTACGTGGAAGTCTCGCAAAAGCACAAGTGACGCGCGGCGCGGTGTTCGGTCTGGTGCTGTCGGTCCTGTCGGTCTTGTCCGGCGGGGCCGCGCCGCTGGCTTGCAAGCGCCTGCCCGCAGGTGGTTCCTCGGGAGCGACGGCGGCCTTGCCGTCCGGCGCGCTACCGGTGGCCCCCACTGCACTTCAGACCGCGTCACCACTGCCGGCGCCGTTGCCCGGCGCGCGCGCGCCGCAAAGCTTCGCCGATCTCGCTGCCAAAGCCGACCCCGCCGTCGTCTTCGTGAAGACCTTACAGGAGAGTCGCGGCGCGCCGGGGGGTCGTCGCGTGATCGGCGAGGGCGTGGGCACCGCGTTCGTTTACGACCCGAACGGCCTGATCATCACGAACAACCACGTGATCGATGAGGCGAGTGAGATCCACGTCATCTTCGGGCGCAAACGCGAGGTGAACGCGACCGTGGTGGGGCGCGACCCGCGCACCGACATTGCCGTGCTGCGTGTGGAAGAGAAAAACCTTCCGTTCTTGCCGCTCGGTGACTCGGATGCGCTGCGCGTGGGTGATTGGGTCGTGGCCATCGGCAATCCGTTCGCGCTGGCGCACACCGTATCGGCCGGTATCTTGTCGGCGAAGGGCCGCACGAGGGAGGACGTGAAGGGCCTCGACGGCTCCGGCTACTACGACTTTCTGCAAACCGATGCCAGCATCAACCCCGGCAATTCCGGGGGCCCGCTCTTGGACACGGCCGGCAACGTGATCGGCATCAACACCGCGATTCGGGCCCAGGCCAACAGCATCGGCTTTGCGATCCCGATCAACATGGTCAAGGAGCTCTTGCCGCGCGTCCTGAAAGACGGCCACATCAAGCGCAGCGCGATCGGCGTGAGCGTGGCTTCCGTGCTGCCCGACGACATGGATCGCCTGAAGTTGAGCGACGAAAACGGAGCGCTCGTGCGCTTCGTCGCTCCGGGCGGCCCCGCCGACCGTGCGGGCCTGCAAGTCGACGACGTGATTCAGGCCTTCGAGGGAGAGGCGCTCACCGGCCCCGAGCGCTTGCGCTGGGTGGCAAGCCTGGCCGGTGTAGGCAAACCGGTTACCCTGCGAGTCTCGCGCGGCGGACGTGTCTTCGATCTCAAGCTCACCTTGGTCGAGCTGCCGAACGAGGCACCCACGACACCCGACCAAGACGCCCCGTAGTCGTCTCGGCACCTACACCGCGCAATTGCTCCGACGCTGGAAATTCGCTTGAGAATGCGTGAACTCAGCTCCAATCCGAGCCGCGGTTCGGGAATCCCGGTCCTTTCTCGGGCGTACACTGCAGCGTGATGGCGTCCCAGGCTCGCGGATCCCTGAGCTCCCTTGCCGCGCTGGTCGGGGACGCCGGCGCGCTCGTGCCCGAGGCCGAGCTCGATCACGCGCCGAGCGGCGGTCGAAATATCGCGGGCGTGAATAGCCCCACGGTTTTGGCGTCAAACCGAACGAGCCGAGAGCTCGAAGCGGAAGAAGACCGTGTCCTCATCGAAAGCGCGCAGAAAGGCGATCCCGTCGCCTTCAAGAAGCTGGTGCAACGCCACCAGCGGCGCGCTTTTGCGATCGCCTTGGGCCTACTGCGCGATGAGCAGGACGCTCGGGAGGTGGTGCAAGAGGCATTCTTGCGCGTCTACCGCGGCCTCGATTCCTTCCACGGTGGATCGACGTTCTTTACCTGGCTGTATCGCATCGTCACGAACCTCTCGATCGACCTCATGCGCAAGCCCTCGCGCCGGGATGCCGAGCTGGACGAGAGCCGGGAGATCGACGAGTCGGATATCCCGCTACTCAGCCGCATCGACGGGGCGGACCCGCTGGACGTTCTGCGGCGTGCCGAAATCCGAAACAAGCTTGAAGCCGCGCTCGAGGCTTTGCCGGTCTATCATCGTGGGGTCATCGTGATGCGCGAAGTCGAAGGCTTGAGCTACGAGGAGATGGCCGAGGCCATGGGCGTGTCCAAAGGCACGATCATGAGTCGGCTATTTCACGCTCGCCAAAAGCTGCAGCGCGCCTTGGCCGACTGTTACGCAGAAGAAGTCGCGCCCAACTTGCAAGGGAGCAAAGCGTGACCGTCTCGCGCGAGCTACTCATGCGCTACCACGACGCTGAGGTGTCGGAGGCCGAGGCGCGCCAGGTCGAGGCCGCCCTGGAGCAAGCGCCCGCGCTGCTGGAAGAGCTCGAGGCGTATGCCGAGCTCGGTTGCTTCGTGCGTGCGTCGAGCGAGGCGAGCGCTGCGCAGTCGTTCGACATCGCCGACAGCGTCATGGCCGCGATCGCGCCGCTGCCGAAGCCGCAGCGCGTCGTGACGCGTTCCGCGGCGCGCGTGCAGCCGCTGCTGCCGCGTATCGCGACCTGGGTCACGTTGGGCGCCGCAATCGCCGCCGGTTGCATGCTCGTGGTTCGCTCCTGGTCCGCGCCTGCGTCTCGTGCTGCGCACCACCCACACGCCGCGCAAAGCGAGTCCGCCGAGCAAGCGCCGGCTCTCACCAGCGCGGCCCCCGACCCGTCGGCGGCCCCCGAGTTCGCAGCCGCGCTCCAGGCCGAGGAAGAGCCCAAGCTGCCGCCGGCCACGATCGAGTCGGTGGATTTCGGTACTAACACCGGGTCGGTCTTCGTCGTCTCCACGGACTCTTCGGAGACCCCGGTGGTCTGGATGCCCGATGACGGCGAACCCGACGAGGACAATGAGGACAGGTCCGAGTCGTTATGAAGCGCGCTGCGTTTGCGCTGTGTTCGTCGGTCATCGCACTGACGTTGCCGGCCTACGCCGATAGCGATCGCCCCTCGTCGGCCACCCCGGCTGCCTCGAGCAGTAGCCCTGCGAGCCCGGCCGCGCCCTCGGCCAAGCCCGATCCCGATCAGAGCCTGGCCGCTGAAGTGCTGATCCTGCACGCCACGAACGACAAAAAAGGCATCGACGCGCGCATCGGAAAGCTGCCCGAGCTCGCCCAGTCGCCCTTCTCCAACTACGACAGCTACCAGCTGCTCGATCGCGTGCGCCTGCCGCTGAAGAAGGAACAGGCGGTCCTCAAGTTGCCCAATGGTCGCACCCTGCAAGTGCGCCTAGTGGATGAACCCGGTCCCGATTCGGTGCGCCTCTCCGCCAGCATCAACCGCCCCAACGGCAAAGAGTTCCTCCCTCTGTTGGAGGTCAAAGCTCATGTGGGGCAGGCGTTCATCGTGGCTGGCCAAAGTCACAAGAAGGGGATTTTGGTGCTGGTGATTCGGATCGTGAAGTAGCGCGCTCGCGCCGACCGCCGACCGCCGCTCGGTGCAGCGGCTGCGCCGAATCCATCCGCCGCGCCTGTCGTGTGCTGGCGTCGCTCGGCGACGAACCAACGGTTGACGGCGCAACCAATCGACGATCCTCGAGCACGAACCAAGTTGGAGACGTGCGCACGAGGTGCGCCGACGCGCCTGAGCCTACCGCCGCAAGTGAACCCCCTTGCGCGGTCGGCTCGCGGCGTTGCCCGTGCTCACGCCCTTCACACCGGATCGGGCCGGGTCGGTTACTGAAGAGAACGACCTGAGTCCCGGTTGCGTGAACAACCCGACGAAACGCGGACCGCGCTCGCCCATCGAGAGATGTGTTGTATCTCGAGCGATTTCGTACTTGGAGTTCATCCGCTAACGGGCTCTCCGCACACCGCGTGCAGCACGACGCTCACGCGGCGTTGGTAGTTCGAGCGGCTCAGATTGTCTGATTGTGGGAGTGGCGCATTCCGAGCTTTGGGCGCTCAGCGGGCGCTGAGCCCGCTAACCCCCCAATCTTCAGCCATCAACGGCCGTGCGAAAGTGCCATCTGCGCGAAGCCATTCATGCAATGACGGAATCATTTGCATAGGTGGCAATCCGAGCTGCGGATTCGCCTCACTGTAGTTTCAAGAGCAGTGAAGTCGCCATTGACGATGAGCCTCAGTCCGGGTCCGAGGTAGCAATCCCGACGAGCCTTCTGTACACTGCGTCCGGGTTCGGTGGTGTGTGGTTCAGAGCGCCGAGGCCCAGGGCCAAGCACATGGTGGAGATCTCATTGTATCGAACTCCTGAGCTCCTGAAGTGGGCGCTTCCGCTGCTCTGCGCCGTGGGCTGTTCGTCGGGCGGCCCTTCGGGTGCGGCCAAGGGCGGCGCCAATTCGAACCCGGGTGGCGCGGGCGCGAGCGCTGGCACCGCGGGCGGCGGCAGTGTGTCGCCGCCGGGCAGCACGACGCAAGCTTGTCCGACGCAAGGGCTGCCGAGCACTCCGCTGCGGCGGCTCACTCGCTTCGAATACGGCAACACGATTCGAGATTTGCTGGGCGCCGATCCGAGCGTGGCGGGCGACCTGCCTGCGGACGAAGTGACGAACAACTTCGACAACAATGCGGCGGTGCTCACCGTCTCCTCGCTGCACGCCGAGAAGTACGTGTTGATCTCCGAGTCGGTGGCAAAGAGCGCAGTACAAACGAACCTCGCCGCGCTCACCGCCTGCGATCCGGTCGCGACGGGGGAAGACGCCTGCGCGCTGCAGTTTGCGAAGAGCTTCGGCCGGCGCGCCTTCCGCCGCCCGACTACGGCCGAGGACGAGCGCATTTTGCTGGCGGCCTACGCCGCCGGGCGAACCGGCGGCAGCTACGCCGAGGGCATCGAAGTCATGATTCGCGCGGCGCTCCAGTCGCCGGATTTCTTGTATCGGTTCGAGCTTCCGAATGCCATGGAAGCGGCGGGCACGCTGGTCCCGCTCGGTCAATTCGAGCTCGCGACGCGGCTCTCTTACTTGGTCTGGGCGTCCGCCCCGGATGACGCATTGCTCGACGCCGCGGCGCGCGGCGAGCTCTCGACCAAGGAGCAGCTCGCGGCCAAGGCTCGGGACATGCTGAAGCAGCCCCAGGCGCACGCCGCAGCGGCAAACTTCGTGAGCCAATGGACCGGCACGCAGCGCCTCGATGTGACGAGCAAGAGCTCGTCGGCGTTCCCGCTATTCACGGATGACTTGCGAGCCGCCATGACGCGCGAGCTGCCCGCGTTCTTGGATTACGTGCTGTGGACGGGCGATCGCAGCTTGAAGACGCTGCTCACGGCGCCCGTCGCGTTCGTCAGTGGGCCCTTGGCGCAGGTTTATGGCGTGGCCGCGCCGGCGGCGAGCGGGACTGACCCGGTGCGCGTCGATCTGCCGGCAAGCCAGGGTCGTTCGGGCATTCTGACGCAGGCCGGTTTTCTGTCCGTGCAGGCGCATCCGGACCAGACTTCGCCCGTGCTGCGCGGCAAGTTCGTGCGCACGATGTTGCTCTGTCAAAACGTGCCGCCGCCACCGCCGGACGTGAACATCTCGGTGCCGACCATCGATCAAGGCGCGACGGCGCGCGATCGGTTCTCCGCGCACCTGACGGCCGGAGCGAGCTGCAACGGCTGTCATTCGATGATGGATCCGATCGGCTTCAGCTTCGAAAATTTCGACGCACTGGGTCAGTATCGCACCACCGAAAACGGCCATCTGATCGACGTTTCGGGTCAGGTCTTGGGCGCGACGGACACGAGCTTGGCCGGCAACTTCAACGGCGTTCGCGAGCTCGGCGAAAAGCTCGCCACGAGTCAGCAAGTTCAAGATTGCGTGGCGACGCAATGGTTTCGCTTCGCCGCAGGCCGCACCGAGGCCGACGGTGACGCCTGTTCGCTTGCCACGATGCGCAGCACGTTCAGCGGCTCGGGTGGGGATCTGGTCGAGCTGATGATCGGCATGACTCAAACCGACGCTTTTTGGTATCGCACCGCGGTGACGCCGTGAATCAGCGAGGCAATCGATGAGTTCTCTCAGGTTTACGCGTAGGAATTTGCTCCGCGGTTCGCTGGCCTTGACGGCCGCGGTGCCGCTGCTCGACGCAACGCGAGCGCGCGGTCAGACCGCCGCGCCCACGCGCTTGGTCGTGATTCATACGCCCAATGGCACGCGCAACGCGCTGTTCTGGCCGACGGCGAGCGGCACTACGCTGCAGCTCAACACGCTCAGCAAACCGCTCGAGGCGATCAAGAGCAAGCTCACCTTCTTGAAGGGGATTCGGCTCAACGACTCGCTGCAGAACGGCGCGCTCGGTGGCACACTCGGCTCAGAACACGCGCGAGGCACGGGCGGCATGCTCACCGGACGTCCGCTGAACGCCGGTACCGAGTTCGTCAGCTTCGGCAATACGACGTCGGGCTGGGGCAGCGGGCAGTCCATCGACCAATACTTGGTGGGCCGGCTCTCGCCGCCGACCGCGTTCAAGAGCCTGCAGGTCGGCGTGCACGTGCGCGATACTCAGGTGCGCGCGCGCATTTCTTACACCGCCTCGAACCAACCGGTCCCGCCGCGCGAAGATCCGAAAGACGTCTTTGCCGCGCTGTTTGGCAGCGGTATGCCGAGCACGCCCGGCGCGTCCGACCCGGCCTTGGAGCGCTTGTGGGCGCAGCGCAAGAGCGTCTTCGATCTGACCAATGGCGAGACGACACGGCTCCGGGGCCTCGTGGGCGCGGAAGATCGCGTGAAGCTCGACGCCCACTTGTCCGCCATGCGCGACGTCGAGACGCGCCTCGTGGGCACCCCCGGCAGCAGCGGCACCGTGACCACTGCGAGCTGCACGCCGCCCACGCTGACCGATGTGAACCTCACCGTCGACGACCAATATGCCCAAGCCGGGCAGTTGCAGATGGATCTGGCGGCGGCGGCCCTGGCCTGCGATCAAACCCGCATCCTGACCTTTCAATGGTCGTATTCGGAGAGCGAGCATTTGTTCTCGTTCTTGAACAACATCAGCGGCAACCATCACGCCATCTCGCACGATTTTTCTGCGAGCGGCGTGAACTACGACGCGTACAACGCGATTCAAACTTGGTACGCCGGGCAAGTCGCCTATTTCTTGAGCAAGCTCGACTCGTACCAAGAGGGCGACCGAACGCTGCTCGACAACACCCTGGTGCTCTGGGCCACCGAAATCGGCGAGTCGACCCAGCACGATCTGACGATGATGCCGTACGTACTCGCGGGCAGCGCGGGCGGTCAGCTCCAGACTGGCCGCGTCCTCGACTACAGCGCCAATCGTCGCGACAACAATCAGCTGCTCGTCTCGATGGCCCACCTCATGGGCGCGGACGACCTCACGTCCTTCGGCGACAGCTCCGGCGCCACCGGTCCGCTCAGCGACCTCGGCTGAGGGCGAGCCCAAGCTCGCCTCATGCGCGAGGGAGGCGAGGGATCAGACTGGGGACGACGACGGCGAGCGGCAAGGTCAGGGTGAACACCGTGCCTTCGCCGACGGAGCTCGTGGCGTGAACGGTGCCGCCGTGAGCGTCGAGGATGCCGCGCACGATGGATAGGCCGAGGCCGGTGCCGCGACCGTCCGTCTTGGTGGTGAAGAAGGGTTCGAAGATTTGCGGCATGTCGTCTTCGTCGATGCCCGTGCCGGTGTCGGACACTTCGATGGTCAGTGTCTGGTGGGCGCGATCGGCGTGCATGGCGACGCGCAGCTCACCGCCCTGGTTCGACATGGCGTGCGCGGCATTGGTGAACAGGTTCACGAACACTTGCGTGAGTTGGCCGGCCATGCCACGCACCGGGGGCAGGCGTGCGTCGAACTCGCGCGAGATTTGGATGTTCACGCCTTGGAACTCGTGCTCGCAGAAGATGAGCGCTTTTTCGACGATCTCTTGAGCTTGAACGGTGCCGGGCACGTCCGCGGCGGGGCGCGCGTACGCCACCAGGTCGCGTGAAAAATTCAGGATGCGCGCGGCCGCCTCGCCGATCCGGCGTAGACGTTCGAGGTCGTCGGCTTGATCCTCGGACGCGGCGCGGCTCGAAGTCTTGCGCTTCAGGTACTCCGAATAAGCGATGATCGAGGTGAGTGGGTTATTCAGCTCGTGCACGACGCCGGCCACGATTTGACCGAGCGAAGCGAGCTTCTCGTTTTGAATGACCTGCGCCTGCAATTGGCGCATCGTGCGGGCCGATTCTTCGGCCCTCATGTAAAGCCGCGCCCGGCGCACGGCCGCGGCCAGCACCAACGAGGCTTGCGTGCCGATCTGCATTTGGAGTGGGCTGAGCGCCTGTTGTGAGCTCGCCAAGTGCAGCGTCGAGCCGACCGCGCCGTCCTCCAGTTCGAAGATGCGCTCGTCGTGAAAACCCGGAAAAAGGCGGGTCGGATCGCGGCCCAAGGTCAGTGTCATGCCCACCGGCAGCCGCGAGATGACGACCGGCGCAGCTCCGTTGCTGCTGACCACGCAGGCCCCGAACGCCGCGCTCGGGAGCAACGTGGATAGCCCGTCCATGAACTCGCGCGTGAGCTGATCGAGCTCGGCGTCGATGGGCAAGCTCAGCGAAAGCCGCAGCAAGACGTCGCGCCATGATTGCGCCAGCGGTGACTCAGAGCTACGGCGGCGCCCGGATTGCATGGCCTCGGACACGCGTGTCTCGGGCACGGGCGGCGGCGTGAGTTCTTCCGGATCGTGGCTCACTGCGGCAAATCCTCCGCGTCGGTGTCGCTCGCCTTTTCCAGATCCAAGATCTTGGCTGCGCCCACGTAGCTCTTGGTCTCGTATTTGGTGATTTTGCCGACCTTGCGCACGATCTCGGCCATGCGCTCGGACTCGCCGACGATCACGCTGGCGGCGTGCGCCAGCTGCGGGTGATTCTCCAAATTGCGTCGCAACAGCTCGGCGTAGCCGATCACGGAGGTCAGCGGTTGATTCAGCTCGTGCGCTGCGGCGCCGGCCAACTCGGCGACGATGGCCTGTTTTTCGCGCGAGCGGAGCTCTTCTTGCGCCATGGACAGCCGCGCTTCCATGCGCAGCTTTTCGCGGATGTCGGTGAAGATGCCGACCGAGCCGATGGGGCGACCGTTGTCTATCACGAGCGAGGCCGAGAGCAGCACTTGGATGGGCTGCCCATCGGCGTTCAGCATGTCGACGCGGTGATCTTCGAGCCGCCCGTAGCCGGACACGTTCGGATCCCGGATCTTGCGCATGATGTCGTGGGCGCCGCCGGGCGGGTACAACTTGCCGACGTACATTTTGCCCACGACGTCGCTCGGGGAGTAGCCGAAGATGCGCGCCGCGGCGCGATTGAAGAGCAGCACCGTGCCTTTCAGATTGGCCGATACGATGCCGTCGACGGAGCTGTCGATCACGCTCTCCAAGAATTCCTTGGTTTGCTTGAGCTCGATCGCGGTGGCTCGCTCTTTGGTGACGTCGCGGAAGCTGAACACGACCGCGTTGTCTTCGTGCAAAACCGAGCTGAAGCTGACGCTGATCGTGCGTTCTTCGCCGGATTTGTCGGTGATCGCGATGTCGACGCCGCGCGGGTAAATGCCGTCCAAGAAGCCGCGCAAGAGCCGGGTCGTGCGATCCCGCTCGAGTGGCGCCAAGAAATCTTCGAAACGCAACGCCATCAGCTCGGTCTCGCTGAAGCCGGTGATCTCGCGCGCTCGGGGGTTGGCGAACAGCACCTTGCCTTCGCGATCGATCACGACCATGCCGTCGGCCGCGCTCTCGAAGAAGTCGGCGTAGCGCTGGAACAGCTGCACGCGCCGCTCGGCTTCGGCGCGCGCCGAGCGGCTCTTCTCGGTGGCATCGCGCAAGGACTGCAGAATGCGCGCGTTGCGCAGCGCGATGGCCATCGCGTTGGTCAACGTGGTGATCAGCGACAAGTCGTAGTCATCGAACGCCGAGGTGCCCTTCGAGCGCAAGAACAGCACGCCCATCGCGCCGTGATCGTGCAAGATGGGCAGCAAGGCGAACGAGTTGAAGCCGATGTTCGGACCGTCTTGGCGCACGACCGCGAGCAGTGGGTGCTTCGAGCCGTCTCGAATCACGAGCGCCCGGCCGGTGGTGAGCACCTCGCGAATCTCGGGATATTTGGCCAAATCGATGGGCAAATCCCGAAGCTGTTCGTCATCGCTGGTGGCCAGCACATAGCCGACGTTGCCCGACTCGCCGAACAAGACGATGCTACAGCGATCGACCCGCGCGAAGGCCGCGACGCGCTGCACGACCGTGAACAAGATGTCTCGAATGTCGAGCGTCGAGGCTAGGGTCTGGGTGAGGTCGAGCACCGTCTCTTGGTCGCGCTCGCGCTGATTGAGGCGGTCGACGTACTCGCGCACGCGCATCTGCCCGCGGATCCGCGCCACGAGCTCCGCCGGCCGAAATGGCTTGTGCACGTAGTCGTCCGCACCCGACGCAAAAACACGCGAAATCTCCTGGTCCGATTCGAGCGCAGTGAGCACCACCACCGGCGTGTCGGCAAACTTCGGGTTTTGCCGCATGCGCTCGAGCACCGTGAAGCCGTCCGGCGCGGGCATCACCAAGTCGAGCAACACGACCGTGGGAACGTGGGTCTCGAG
>FSWQ01000374.1_pt1 | contig 10784 bp, 8 predicted proteins | sample 1637691 | NCBI WGS metagenome assembly FSWQ01 (sample SAMEA3914814, study PRJEB12502) | metagenome | biome: forest; material: soil | place: USA | collected 2011-09-16 | depth 0.1 m | reverse complement strand
CTTTTGGTGGGCGCTTCGGACACGGACCCGAGCTTGATCTACACCTTGGATTATCGCTGGTACGGCAACAGCGGTCTGAACGAGTTCGACGTGCTCAAGTTGGACGGCGACCGCGCCTACCTGCAAAGTCACGTGTCGTTGCCGGGCTGGGTCGGAAACACCTTCGTGCGCGGCAACAAGGCGTACATGTCGAGCGAGGCGTACGACGCTGGCTACGATAACTCGAAGGTGAGCTTGGTCGAGATCGACTTGACCGACGCTCAGCACCCAGTGCTGCTCTCGACGCCGCCCACGCAGGGTTGGGGTTGGTTGGTCGGCGTCGAAGGTGACCGCGCGTTGGTCAGCTCCGGTTGGTACGACCAAGGCATCGACGTGTACCGCTTGTCGGACAAGGGCGCGCCCAAGTACGACCAATTCATTCGTACTCGAGGTTGGGGAGTGTCGTCACTCGCCCGCCAGGACGATCAGTTGTTTCTATCGAGCGGGTATTGGGGGACGCAGGTGGTCGACTTGAAGCACTGATACGGAGGGATCGAGTCTCGCGAGACTGTTCGCGGGTCGTGTAGGTAACGGGGGGATCGGGTGGTGGGGAGCTAGGGGGGACAAAGGGGGGGAGCCGGGTCACGCTCTGCGGGAGCGTGATCCGGTTTTTCTTTTTTGGGGTGGGACCCAAGGGGCGCGTTGCTCGGCGCGTCTGACTTCACAGTATGGCGCTGCAAGAGAGCTCAGGGTTGCACTCGCTGGCCGCACTTCACGAGCACGAAAAGCGGCAAATTCAGCTGCAAAATGAGGCTTCGCGAGCGCGCGCGGAGGCCGAGCAGCGGGCGCGGCTGGAAGCAGAGCGCGACGCGGCACGCGCTGAACGCGAGCGCCAGCGCACTGAGCGTGCCGCGGCGGACTCGGCGGAGCTGGCGCGGCGCGAGGAATTGTCGCGGCTAGACGCGGCGCGTGTGGTTGAGCTCGAACGCGCGGAGCGTGCCACGCGCGAGCGTGAAGCGTTGCAAATCGAGCTGGCGGGTGAACGCGGCGCGCGCCGTTCCGCCGAGCTCGTTTTTGCGGGGCAACTGTATCGGCAGCGTCTATTTACGTTGGCTTCGGCCGCGCTGTGCGTCGTCACTTGGCTCGGCACGGCGGGTTATTATTTTGCCTCCGTGCGACCGGATGCAGAGCGTGCACAGCTCAGCGCGCGGCGCTCACTCAGTGATGAACAGCGCGCGCGCGCCGACGCAGAAGCGACTGGTATGCGCCTGCTGCACCGCAATGAGGAGCTCGCGCAGCGCGTCAGCTCACTGGAGCAAGCGCAGAGCTCCGCGCCCACCACCGCGCCGCCTGGGCCCACTCATGGTGCCCCCCCAACAAAAACCGGACCGCACCCACCCCACGGCGGCGTCACGACTTCAGCGCCGCCGTGTCGGGACGACGGGGACCCGCTGAACCCGTGTCTGAAGGCACACTGATGCGCGAAAGCGCGCGCAGCCGGCGGAACACGAGCACGTGCCCGACCAGCGCGGCCTGCACCAAAATGGTGGGCAACAGCACGAACGGCGGCTGAGCGACCAGCGTGTTCAGGTGCGTGGGGCCAAAGGCGTGGAACCCCGGAGTCGCTGCCACGGCAATGCTGACGATGTTCAGCAGCAGCAGCAAACCCACCACGTTCCACACCAGCACGACGCGCGGCCCGGCCCGCCCACTGAGCAACGCCGCAGCAACCAATAGCGCGGACACACCGCTCAAGATGTCGAAGTTGTAGCCCGAGTAAGACATCTCGATGGGCAGCGCGCCATCCAGCGCCGCGCGGTGCAAGACGAGCTCCAGTGGGAAGCGGAAGGCTTGGAAGCCAACCAGCGCCCATAGCGGCAGCCCCAACGCGAGCCGCTCACCGAGCCGTGAGCGCGCCACGAGCATGCCCAACGTCATGGTGACGAGCAGCAGGAGCAGGAACGGCGGCGGCCGCGCATCGAAATGCGCGAGCAGGCCAGTGTGCGCCAGGAACAGCGCCAGCGCGGCCCAAGCCGTGATGCCCAGCGCAGCCAGGGCTGCGTGCTGAAGCGCTTTCGAAGCGCTCACGCCGCTCACCCGTTCCGCGCAGGCCACGCCGAACACGAACAAGCCCGCGACCAAGCCGGCGAGACCGAGAATTCCTAGAAAGACCAGCGCAGACGGGGAGGGGTTCGGCATGTGCTTTACTTTTTAGTAGTAAGAAGTATATTTTATAATAGTCAAGGCAATGGCAAAAAAGAGCTATCGGCAGCACTGCGGCCTGGCACGCGCGTTGGATGTCGTGGGTGAACGCTGGACGCTGCTGCTCGTGCGCAACCTGCTGCTCGGCCCCAAGCGCTACTCTGACTTGCTGGCAGAGCTGCCCGGTATCACTACGAATTTGCTGGCCAAGCGCGTACAAGAGCTGGAAGAGCTGGAGATCCTGAAGAAGGAGCAACTGCCTGCGCCGTTGGGCGTTACCGTGTATCGGCTCACGGATGCGGGGCGGGCGCTGGAACCGGTGGTCATGGAGCTCGCGCGTTGGGGTGGGCGCTTCATGGCTGCGCCCCGCCGCGGTGACACCGTCAATCTGGGCTGGGCGCTGTTGTCATTGAAGCGGCGCTACCAGGGTGGGCTGTCCTGCACCGTGCAGGTGTGCGCCGGTGAACGCCGCTTCACGCTGGGCTTCTCAGCCAGTTACCTGAGCGTGGAAGAGCGCGCGTCAGACCGACCAGAGCTCTCGATTGCCGGTGAAGTCGGCGCTTTGTGCGCCTTGTTCTTCGGCGGCGCGGCTTGGGCCCGCCTAGAGCAATCGGGCAAAGTCGTGATCACGGGCCCGAAGACCCTGGCTCGTGACGTGGAACGCGCGCTCGAGCCGCCAGCGCCGAGTAGCGGCGTGACGGGCGGCGATCAGCGGCGCAAGATCACGCGACGCAAGCTATCCAGCAGGAACAGCTCCGTCTCGTCGAAGCGCGAGGTCTGAAGGCTGATCTTCGCGACGTAGCCCTCGAGCGCCAGCATGTTCGGGTACAGGCCGGCTTGCACCAAGACGTGAATCACGTTCACGGCGGGCTCCGGCAGCGGGCGCCCGAGCAGTTGGTACAGCGTTACGGCGTAGTTCATGAACGCGGCGCTGCGCGTTTCGCTCGCTAAACGCGCGGCCGAAACCACGACATGCTCCGCGAGCTCGAGGCCGCTGGGATGCTCCTCCAGTAGCAATTCGTGGACGCGCATCAGGATTGGACCCAAGCGGCGCTCGGCTTCGCTCACGTCCCCCGCGTTGAGCGCGTCATCCAGGAGCACAATGGCTTTGGCGAGCGAGTCACTGCCCGGCGGATTGGTGCTCGGGCGCGGCGTGGGCTCGAGCCGCATGTGCGGGCGCATGGACCCGGTTTGAGCCGGAGGGCGACTGGTGTGGTGTAGCTCTTCCAGCAGCGTGGTCTTGTCTGCGCCGCTCAGCGTATCCGCCGTGATGCGGTAGCGATTCGGCGCGTCCTCCACCTGCTCGACCGTGTCGACGAGCTCCATCTCGTGGCTGCAGATGCGCAGGACGTCACCTGCGTGCAGCTCACAGGGGCCTTGAATCTTGGTGCCGTTGACGTGCACGCCGTTCTGGCTGCCTAGGTCCTCAATCACGATCTGAGTGGGGCTGACCCAGAGCCGTGCATGCCTGCGCGATACCGCGGGATCGCTGATCGCGAGCTCACATTCGGGGCTGCGACCAAGGTACAGCTTGCCCGCACGCAGCGTGATCAACGCTTGCCGATAGCGGAGCTTGATGGCCACCGCCTCACCGACGAAGCGCTGTTCGCTTACGGGATCTTCTTGCGCCGGGTAGGGTGTGTGTTCGGTGCGAGCCACTCAGGTAAGAACCTTGATCGCACCACCATTGCACCAGCGGCGCGCCCGCTACAACGACCCTTTGTGATCGGCCATCGATCACATCGCTTTTGTAAGTATCGCGCGAAGCCCGGCAAAGTGTGCGATCTTCGCTAAGTGGGTAGCAGACTCCGCTACGCACTCCGCAATCGCGCTCGAACCGCGCCCGGCATGTGCGAAGTGTGCACTTTACGTTTCGCGATTCCCTCAAAAATTGCAGCTAGATAGGAGCGCGCCTACACCGTGGACATCGTGTAGGTACACGAATCTTGCACGATTTTTGAGCTACTTGGAGTTGCCCAGCGCTTCTTGGGGGTGTGCACTCAGCCGCCCCGCCCGTCGGGGAAAACCTAGGCGCGCCTGGCCGCGGCGAGCGCTATTCCCACCATTTTGAGAGGCGAGATTGGGACTTTGCGGGGCGAAGGGCGTAGTGCGAAGTGTCGTTGTAGACGACCAAGCGCGCGCGAACGGGGTCCTTGAAGTCGAGCGCGTTGAGGCACGCCGGGGATTGATCGAGGCGATCGCGATAGCCGCGCGCATCGATGCCGAGCAGGCTGCACAGCACGAGGCGAATGGTTGCCTTGTGCGAGACGACTGCGACAGTTTTGCCCGCGTGCGCAACGACGATGCGACGCAGCACGGGCAGGGCACGCGCCATCACGCTGAGCCCGGACTCGCCGGCTTCAGGTGCGAACGTGAACGGGTCTGCTTCCCAGTTGGAATATTCTTCCGGGAAGCGCGCTTCGACTTCTCGACGCGTGAGCTGCTCCCAACGCCCGTGGTCGATCTCGCGCAGCCCGGCATCCGTGATCAGGTTCAGCTTGTGGGGAGCGGCGACCAGGGTGGCGGTTTCCACCGTGCGCTTCATGGGGCTGGCGTAGACCGCCGCCAGCTCAGCATCAGCCAAGCGCTCGCCGAGCGCGCGCGCTTGGCTGCGTCCCTCGTCCGAGAGCAGTACGTCCGTGGAGCCGGCGAAGCGATCCTCAGCGCTGAGGACGGTTGCGCCGTGCCGAATCAACAGGACGCGCGTGGTCATCGTTTGTGGCTGCCCACGGTGAGCTGCGACAGATCTCGAACCGCGCCCCGCGCCGCACTGGTGGTCATGAGCGCGTAGGCTTGCAGCGCGGTCGATACCTTACGGTCGCGATTCGGGCGGAAAGCGTCGCGGCCACGCGCTTCGGCGGCTTCACGGCGCTTGGCCATGGTGCGGTCATCCACGAGCACGTCCACCCGGCGTTGCGGGATGTCGATGAGGATGCGGTCGCCTTCTTCCACCAAGCCGATGGCGCCACCTTCCGCGGCTTCCGGAGACACGTGGCCGATGCTCAGGCCAGAGGTGCCGCCGCTGAAGCGGCCGTCCGTGATCAGCGCGCAGGCCTTGCCCAAGCCCTTCCCCTTCAAGAACGAGGTTGGGTACAGCATCTCTTGCATGCCGGGGCCACCCTTGGGGCCTTCGTACACGATGACCACGATGTCGCCTTCCTTGATCTCGTCGGCGAGAATCGCGTCGCACGCGGCGTCTTGCGAATGGAACAGGCGCGCGGGCCCTTCGAACTTCCAGACTGATTCATCCACGCCGGCCGTTTTCACGATGCAGCCTTCCACCGCGATGTTGCCGTACAAGACGGCGAGCCCGCCTTCAGTCGTGTAGGCGTGGGGTACGTCGCGGATACAGCCTTTGGCTTCGTCGGCGTCGATGCTCGCGAAGTACTTGTCCTGCGAGAACGCGGTTTGAGTCGGGACGCCACCGGGTGCGGCGAGGGCGCGGTGTTTGGCGGTGGGCAGCGCGGTCGGCCGGCGCACGTCGTGCTTGTCGATGGCATCACCCATCGTCGATTCGTGGACCGTGTGCGCGCTCCGGTGGATCAAGCCGCCGCGATCTAGCTCGCCCAAGATGGTGAAGATGCCGCCTGCGTGGTGCACGTCTTCCACGTGGTAGCTGGAAGAGGGCGCCACTTTGCAGATACTCGGTGTTTTCCGGGACAAGCGGTCGATGTCCGACATCTTGAAATTGACGCCCGCCTCTTCCGCGATGGCCAAGATGTGCAGCACGGTGTTGGTGGAGCCGCCCATGGCGATGTCCAGCGTCATCGCGTTCTCGAAGGCCTCGAAGGTGGCGATGTTGCGCGGCAAGACCGAGGCGTCACCGTCGATGTAGAAGCGCTTGGCCATCTGCACGATGCGCTCGCCGGCGGCGGCGAACAGCTCCCAGCGCATGGCGTGCGTCGCGAGCAGCGTGCCGTTGCCCGGTAGCGCCAGGCCCAAGGCCTCGTTCAGACAATTCATGCTGTTGGCGGTGAACATGCCCGAGCACGAGCCGCAGGTCGGGCACGCGGAGCGCTCCATTTCCTTCAGCTGTTCATCACTCACTTTGGCGTCGCTGGAGGCGATCATCGAGTCGATCAGATCCAGCTTGCGCATCAGCGGTTTGCCGTCACGGTCGTGGCTACCCACGATCTTGCCGGCTTCCATCGGGCCGCCCGAGACGAAAATGGTGGGCACGTTGAGGCGCACGGCGGCCAACAGCATGCCGGGCGTGATTTTGTCGCAGTTGGAAATGCAGACCAAGGCGTCCGCGCAGTGCGCGTTCACCATGTACTCCACGCTGTCCGCGATTAGATCGCGGCTGGGTAGGGAATACAGCATGCCGCCGTGACCCATGGCGATGCCGTCATCCACGGCGATGGTATTGAACTCCACGCCCCAGCCGCCCGCGGCGTCGATCACCTTTTTTACGCGCTGACCAACGTCATGCAAGTGGACGTGACCCGGCACGAATTGCGTGAAGCTGTTGGCGATGGCGATGATCGGCTTGTCGAAGTCCGCATCCTTCATGCCCGTTGCGCGCCACAGGGAGCGCGCGCCAGCCATATTCCGTCCTTGGGTCGTGGTCGCACTGCGAAAAGAGTTCATGCTGCGGCAACAGTAGCGCGTTTCGCCGGGCGCGAAAGGTACCGCTACGCGGTCTCGCTCAGCCCGCCAAAGACCGCTGAATTTTCGAGGAAACCCGGGCTGCGCGGCGCTGAGCGACTCGTCCAGGATCCAGGCGGCGAGCTACCGTTTTGCCGCGCGCTGCTTGCTACGCACCGCGACTGCCGCCGATTTCGGCTTACTTCGCGCTGCGGGCGCCGTCTTCGCTGGGCGTTTGGCGGGCGCTTTCTTGACGGCCGTCGGCGCAGCCTTCTTCTTTGCAGTCTTCGCCGGCGCGGCACCGCCAACTTGCGCGGCAAGCTTCGCCGGCGCAACGGCGCAGTAACTCTCGAGCACCCAGGCGCGCAATTGCGGGAATGGTGGCGCGCTAGTCTCGAACTTTGCGCTCACCCAGCCGCTCTTGCCCAAGCCGTACCCCATTGGTGCAACGGAGGGCGTGGCCAGCGCGGCGGCGTGCGAGGCGCCGAGCTTCACGCCGAGGCCGAAATGCGCGTCCATGTCCCGACCGAGGAACACGAACACTTTCTTGTTCACCTTCACCACGCGCTCGCCCCACGGAAAATCTTCCGTGGCACCGGGCAAGCCGAGCGCAAAATCACGCGCGTTGGATCGCAATTGCTTGAGTGAGGTCGCCATGGGTGGGCGATCCTACACGCGGCGCGCGGCGTTGTCAGCGCAGCGCGTGCGCCGTTACTCGGCTTGTGCCGGCGCTTCTTGTAACGGCGCGTGCGTTGGGTATTTGTGTTTGCGCGTGAAGCGGTCCAGGGACAAATAGGTCACAGGCGTCGTGAACAGCGTCAAAAGTTGCGACAAAATCAAGCCGCCCACGATTGAAATGCCGAGCGGTCGACGCAATTCCGAGCCGATGCCGGAGCCGAACGCAAGGGGCAATGCGCCCAATAACGCCGCGGCGGTCGTCATCAGGATAGGGCGGAAACGCAGCAGGCAGGCCTGACGGATCGCGTCGCGCGCGGATAGATCATGGTCACGCCTCGCTTCGATCGCAAAGTCGATCATCATGATCGCGTTTTTCTTCACGATGCCGATCAGTAAAATGACGCCGACCATCGCGATCACGTTGAACTCGGTCTTGTACAAGAGCAGCGCCAGCAACGCTCCTACGCCCGCGGAAGGGATCGTGGAAAGGATGGTGATCGGGTGAACGTAGCTCTCGTACAACACGCCAAGCACGATGTAGACCGTCAATAGCGCGATCATGAGCAGCGTGGGCTGACTCGACAGCGAGGAGGAAAACGCTTGCGCGGTGCCCGCGAACGAAGCGTGGATGCTGGGCGGCATGCCGATGTCACGCTCGGCGAGGTCGATGGCTTTCATCGCGTCACCGAGCGCCGAGCCCGGCGCAAGATTGAACGACAGTGTCGTGGCCGGGAATTGGCCCTGATGATTGATGGCGAGGGGCGTGAAGGTGATTGAAGAGTGCGTGATCGCGGGCAGCGGCACTTGCCCGCCGCCTGGCGCGCCGACGTACAAGTCATTCAAGCTTTCGGGGCCCACTTGGAACTCCGGCTTGGTTTCGAGCACCACGCGGTATTGGTTCAAAGGCCCGTAAGTGGTGGCGATTTGCCGTTGGCCGTAGGCGTCATACAGCGCATTGTCGATGGCCGCGGGGCTCAGGCCCAAGCGCGCGGCCGTGTCGCGATCGATGCCCAGCTGGAGCGTGAGGCCTGACGTTTGCTGATCGGTCGCGACGTCTTTCAAGATCGGGATCTTCTTGAAGCGATCCATCACCCTTGGAGCCCAGTCGCGCAGCTCGTCCAAATCCGCATCTTGCAGGGTGTACTGGTACTGCGTGCGTGAAGAACGCCCGCCCACGCGCACGTCCTGCACGGCCTGCATGAACAAGTTGACGCCCACCAGCTTGGCGAGCTTCGGGCGCAGCTTGCCGATCACGCCGTCCGCTGGCGTGACGCGCGGCGGCTTGGGCTTGAGATCCACGAACACGGTGCCGGTGTTGCCGGTCGAGCCATTGCCAGAGCCGATGAACGAGACCACGTTCGCCACGTCCGGATCGGACTGCACAATCGCATTGAGCGCGAGCTGACGCTCGTACATGGTCTTGAATGAAACGTCTTGCGGCGCTTCGGAGAAGCCCATGAGCTGTCCCAGATCCTGCTGCGGGAACAGGCCTTTGGGCAGAATGATGAACAGGAATACGGTCAGACCAATGGTGCCCACCATCACCGCCTGCACCAGGCGCCGGTGGTCCAACACCCAATCCAAAGCGTGCTCGTAGCCCCGCAAAAGCGCCGCAAAACCGCGCTCTGACAGGGCGTACAGTCGCCCGTGAACGTGGCCCGCCGGTCTGAGTAGGCGCGCGCACATCATGGGTGTCAGCGTGAGTGAAACCAAGGCTGAGAAGCCGATGGCCAAGCTGAGCGTGACCGCGAACTCGCGGAACAACCGGCCCACGATGCCGCCCATCAACAGCAGCGGGATGAAGACCGCCAACAGCGATGCCGTGATCGAGAGGATGGTGAAGCCGATTTGCTTGGCGCCCGTCAGGGCCGCCTGAAATGGGGACTTTCCCGCCTCCATGTAGCGGGTGATGTTTTCCGTGACCACGATCGCGTCGTCGACGACGAAGCCAGTCGAGATGGTGAGCGCCATCAAGGACAGGTTGTCCAAGCTGTAACCAAGCAAGTACATCACGCCGAAGGTGCCGACCAACGACAATGGCACCGCGACGCTCGGGATGAGCGTCGCGCGCCAGCTGCGCAGGAACACGAAGACCACGCCGATCACCAAGAACACGCTCAGCAAGAGTGTCTTCTCTACGTCACGCACCGAGCCCTTGATTGACTTCGTGCGTTCCACCGCGACGACGGTGTTGATGGCCGGCGAGATCGACTTGACGAGCTCCGGAATCAGCTTGGTTACGCGCTCGGTCAGCTCAATGATGTTCGACCCAGGCTGCCGGCGAATAATCAATAATACCGCGCGTTTGCCGTTGTGCCAGGCGGCCACACGGTTGTTCTCGACGTCGTCGAACACGTTGGCGACTTCATTCAAGCGCACGGGCGCGTCGCCCTTGTAGGCGACGACCAGTGAACGAAATGCGTCGGCTCCGAAGAGCTGATCGTTCGCGCCGATCATGGTCGTTTGTTGGATGCCCGCGATGCTGCCTTTGGCTTCGTTGGCCGTCGCAGAAGCCACGGAGGTGCGCAGGTCCTCCATGCTCAGGCCGATGCCGGCGAGCGCCTTGGGGTCGGCTTGAATGCGTACCGCGGGTTGCTGTCCGCCGCCCACCTGCACTTGGCCAACGCCCGGCACTTGCGCAATCTTTTGGGCGAGAATGCTATTCGCTGCCTCGAAGACCTGGGCCAGCGGCACCGTGTCCGAGGTCATGGACAGGATCATGACTGGCGAGTCAGCGGGGTTGACCTTGCGGTAGGTCGGGCGGAACGGCAGGTTCGTCGGCAGCTCGCCGCCGGCTGCCGCAATCGCCGCCTGTACGTCACGCGCGGCAGAATCGACATCGCGGTCGAGCGCGAACTGTAACGTGATGTTCGTGGTGCCGAGCACGTTCGTGGACGTGATCTCAGTGACGCCTGCGATGCGTCCGAAGCGCCGCTCCAAGGGCGTGGCGACGGACGAAGCCATCGTTTCTGGGCTCGCACCGGGAAGGCTGGCAGTGATGGAAATCGTTGGAAAATCCACGCGGGGCAGCGGGGAAACGGGCAGTAATGTGTAGGCCCAAGAGCCCGCCAACAGCACACCAATGGCGAGCAGCGTGGTGGCGATGGGCCGACGAATGAACGGTGCCGCGATGTTCATGTCGCTTCGGGCGCAGGTTCGTTCGCGGGCGCGGCTTCGGTCGCCTTGCGTTTGTTACGCGTCAGGTAGCGACCCAAGCGATCCATGTACAGGTAGATGACGGGCGTGGTGTACAGCGTGAGGATTTGAGAGATGAGCAACCCGCCCACGATCGAGATGCCGAGCGGGCGACGCAACTCCGAGCCGGTGCCACTCCCGAG
>FSWQ01002286.1_pt1 | contig 10801 bp, 8 predicted proteins | sample 1637691 | NCBI WGS metagenome assembly FSWQ01 (sample SAMEA3914814, study PRJEB12502) | metagenome | biome: forest; material: soil | place: USA | collected 2011-09-16 | depth 0.1 m | reverse complement strand
TACGCTTCTGCTTGGTATTGGGCGGCAGCCTGTACGTGAAGCTGTGTCTGTGGCTCTTGCTTCCGGCGTACGCGTTGTGCTTCTGGGTACTGCGTAGCGGCTGGCAAAACGCCGAGATCTGGGCCGGCGGTCTGGCCCTCGTGCTGTATTCGGTGTTGCAATTGCCGTTCACGGTCGCCGCGGGTCGCTTGATGTTCAGCGCGGAGGTGCCACTCGCAGACGTGATCCGAAGCTCGCTCGAGCTCCTGTTTCGAATCTGCGTCGCTCGCCTGCTTTCGCTGCTCGTGTTGTTCGGCGGCAGCCTGCTCGTGATCCCGATCCCGATCGTGATCAGCCGCGGGATGTACTTGAGTGAGGTGATCGTGCTCGAGGGTGCGGGGCCATGGGCCGCCTACCGCCGCGCCGGCAGGCTGACTACTCGGCGCGTGGCGCAAACCTTCGCGGTTTGGCTGGCCCTCATTGCTACGTCAGCCGCCTTCGTCGTGGTCGCGGAAATTTTGGCGCGCGCCTTGGGCGCCGAAGGCTTGTCCATCGAAGGCGTGTCCGAAGTCTGGGGTGGGCTGAACCTCGAGGCGGGTCTGGCCGGCTTATTTCTGTCACTGCCGCTCGTCGCGAGCCTGCGTTTTCTGGCCTACATCGACAATCGCACGCGACGCGAGGGTTGGGACATTCAAGTGCGTTTCCTGGAGCTCGGGCGCGCCCTCGGGGCAACGTCGGCGTGATGCGTCGCTGCTTAGCGCTGCTCGTGCTGTGCGTGCTGTGCGCGACCTCGCTCGGGGCGCGCGCACAGCCGAGCCAACCGTCTCCGTCGCAAAGCTCAGTAGACAGCGCAAAAGACGAGTCCGACGATGTCGAAGCCGAAGAGGGCAAAGCCGACGACGCCGACAGCCCGTTCGACGGCTCTCGCAAGGAAGACTTCGAGCGCGCGTTGTCGGGGGCGCTGTCCGATCCGAGCGCCTCGTTCTGCCAGGCCAAGGAGCTCGACCGCTTCGGCGATCCGCTGGCCTGCTCGCTGTCGAAGGCCGAGGTTCGCCAGCGTTGTCCGGGGCTCAAGCTGGCCTGTCAGCTCGAGGCCGAGGCACACGACTGGGGGAGCTGGAACATCCCGCGCTGGCTGGGCGGGCTCGCGGACGTGGCTTATTGGGCCGTGCTGGTCGTCTTGGTCGTGACGCTCGCGCTCGCGCTTTGGCGCATGCTGGGCAACGCGCGCCTCGAACGCCTCGCTCAGCCGCCCGCTCGGCACTTGCCGGCGAACGAGCCGACCCGCGTTGCGCGTCGCAGCGGCGAGGGCGATGTCGCCAGGTTGTGGGCGTACGCCGAGCAAGCCGCCGCTGCCTCGCGTTTCGACGAAGCGGTGGCCGCCTTGCAAGCGGCGCTGATTCACGCGCTGCGCATCGCCGGAAAGCTACACGTGAGCCCTGCGCTCACGAATGGCGATTACCTGCGGGCACTGCGGCCCGAACCCAGCCTGCACGGCCCGGTGCGCGAAGTGTTCAGGGCCGTCGAAGCCGTACAGTTCGGCGGCGCCGTAGCCAACGCCGAGCTCTATCGCAAGCTCTTCGAGCGCGTGCAACCGATCGTGACGCGCGCCATGGCCGCCGTGCTGTTGTGCTGGTTGTGCTTCAGCCAGAGCAGCTGCGGCCCGGGCGGTTTGGCCGGTGATTTTCGGGATTCGGCGCACGGGTTGGGCGTGCTCACGCACCTCCTGACCGAACGCCAAACCACGGTGAAGCGCCGGGTGCGCTCGCTCGACGAGATCGAGCACGAGGTGAGCGCGATCTTGGTCGTGGGTGAACAACCGAGCGAGGCTTGGAGCAAGCTCTTGGAGTTCGCCTCGTCCGGCGGAACCTTGATCGTGACCGCCAAGAGCGACGAGCTCGAGAAAGCCACGCACGTGCACTACACGCAAGACGGCTATTCCGGGAAGCTCGGCTGGCTGCCGGTGGGTTTCGAGCCGGCCGCGCTCGAGTTGAGCGCGGTGACGCAGCACGCACTCGAGCTACCGCCACCCAAACGCGCGCGCGATCGCAGCTTTGCGACGGCCAACGCGCGCCCCTTCGTGGCCCGGCGCGCCTACGGCACCGGCAGCGTGCTGTTTTTCGCCGATGACGATTTCTTGTCCAGCGCGTCGCTCAGCCTCGGCGACAATGCGTTCCTGGTCACGAGCCTGCTGCGTCAGCCGGGTAAGGTCCTAGAGCTCGTGGGTCCCTGGACGGGCGGTGGTTCGAAGTCCACGCTCTCCTCGTTGTTCAAGGCAGGGCTCGGCGTGCTCTTGGCGCAGCTGGCGCTGTTTGCCGTTTTGTTCGGCTGGCACGGCGGAGTGCGCTTTGGCTCAGCCCGCGATCCGATCGCGGTGCCCCGGCGCGCGTTCCGCGATCACGTGCTCGCCCTGGGCTCGAATTACCGTCGCGCGCGCGCCACCCGCTTCGCTTTGGCGACCTACGGCTCGTGGTTGATCGAGCGCTTGCGCGATCGACTGAGCCCACAGCAGCCCATCGGCTTGATCGATCTGGCCGGTCGCCTCTCGACTCGGCTCGCCGAGCCCGAGCCGGCGCTGGTGTTGCTGCTCACGGAGGCGCGCGACGCCCAAGACGACGCGGCGCACGCCAAGCCCTCGGCCGCCGATCTCTCGACTCTCGAAAAGCTGGAATCTGTAACCCTACGGGCAGGAGGCTCGAAGTGAATCTCGAAGAACTGAGCGCCGAACTACGGCGCATCGAAGCAGAAGTGAGCCGCGTCCTGGTCGGCCAAGAGGCGCTCGTCGAGCACGTCTTGGTCGGACTCGTGGCTCGCGGCCACGTGCTGATCGAGGGCGTGCCCGGCCTAGGCAAGACGCTGCTCGTGCGCGCGCTGTCGCGCGTTTTGGGTCTCTCCTTCCGGCGCATCCAATTCACTCCGGATTTGATGCCCAGCGACATCACGGGCAGCACGTTGTACAGCCAAAAACTGGGTGAATTCTCGTTCGTGCCCGGCCCCGTATTCAGCGAGCTCTTGCTCGCGGACGAAGTGAACCGCGCGCCCGCCAAGACGCAATCGGCACTGCTCGAGGCCATGCAGGAGCGCAGCGTGACGACCGACGGCGTCACTCGGCCGCTGCCCGAACCGTTCCTGGTGCTGGCCACGCAGAACCCGATCGAGTCGCAAGGCACCTATCCCCTGCCCGAGGCGCAGCTCGATCGCTTCTTGCTCAAGCTGGAGGTGAAGCACCCCTCGCAAGCCGCGGAAGCCCAGCTGCTGGCCAACTACGTCGCGGGCTTCGACCCGTCGGAGTTGTCTCACTTGAACCAGATCTCGAGTCGCGCCCAGGTTTTGGAGATGCAACGCGCGCTCGGCAATATCCGAATCACGCGCGACATCATCGACTATGTGACCGACATCGTGCGCCGCACGCGCACTCATCCATCGGTCAGCTTGGGCGCGTCACCGCGCGCCTCGATTGGCCTGCTCGGCGTGGCCCGCGCGCACGCCCTCTGGGAGGGTCGCGATTTCGTGATTCCGGACGACGTAAAGTCCTACGCGCACGCCGTGCTCCGCCATCGCCTGCAGTTGCAGCCCGACGCCGAGCTCGAGGGATTTACCGCCGATCATTGCGTCGACTCGGTGCTGCGCGACGCGGTCGTGCCCAAGACGTCCGCATGAATCGAGCCGGTTGAGCCGATGAACGTCGCGGTCGTTCCTACCCGAGCCTTGGTCTGGCTGTGCGTGGCCCCGCTGGCCCTCAGCGCCTTCACGGCGCTCGAGCCGGCGCTCGTGAAGAGCGTGCTCATGCTCGACGGCGCGCTCTTCGTGGGCGCGGCCATCGACCTATTATTTTGCTTGCGTCGGCAGCTGGAAGTCCGCCGCGTCGCGCCCGACGTGCTGTCGTTGAAGCGCCGCAACGCCGTGCACCTCGAGCTCAGCTCGCGCGCCAGCCGCCGCCTGCACATTTCGGTTCGAGACGACCTGTTCGACGGCGCCCGCGCCACGGATTTGCCCGCGCACGGCGAGATCCCGGCGCGCGGCCAGCTGACCCTCACCTATCACATCGAACCCGCCGAGCGCGGCGCCTACGCGCTCGGCGATCACCACGTCCGTTACCGCTCTCCGTTCGGGCTTTGGCAGCGCCAGCTGCGCGTACCGGCCCACGCCAGCGTGCGTGTGTACCCCGATCTGAAGCAACTACAAGCCTTCGACTTGATGGCACGTGATAGCCGTGAGTATGCGCTCGTGCGCGTCTCGCGGCTGAAGGGCGGCGAGAGCGAATTTGCGCGCCTGCGCGATCAAGTTCCGGACGACGAGCACCGCTCGATCGACTGGAAGGCCACGGCGCGCCGTCAGCGGCTCACGGTGCGTGAGTACCAACTCGAGAGCAATCAGAACTTGCTCTTCATGCTGGACGCGGGGCGCATGATGACCGGCATCGAGTCCGGGCTCTCTCGCTTCGACCATGCCCTCAACGCAAGCTTGATGCTGGCGCACGTGGCGAGCCGCACCGGCGATCGCGTGGGCATGCTGGGCTTCGACCAAACCGTGCGCGTGTTCGTGTCGCCGAGCGGTGGCCCGAGCGCGACGCGCCGGCTGATTCAGGCCGCGTATGATTTACACCCCTCGCTGGTCGAGCCCGACTACGAACGAGCCTTTTCCTACCTGTCGGCGCGCGTGCGCAGTCGCACTTTGGTGATCTTGTTCTCGCACGTCATCGACGCCACCGTGGGGGAGCTCTTGCTCCGGCGCGTGAAGGCCTTGCGCAGCACGCACTTGCCGCTGGTCGTGCTGTTTCGCGACACGGACATCGAAGCGTTGGCCGAGCCTGGTTCGCGTGTCGCGCCAGACGTGTACACCAAGGCGGCGGCGGCGGAGATCCTACGCAATCAGCGCGCGGTCGCGACCGACATGCGGCGCGCGGGGGCGCTCGTGTTGGAGACCGACGCGCGCACGCTCACGGGCAAACTCGTGAGCCGTTACCTGCAACTCAAGGCGAGGAACCTCTTGTGAGCTAGCGCAGCTGAAAGCGCATCACCCAGCGCATGCGCACTGCGACCAGCTTGTTTGCGCGCCGCGCCGGCGCGAAGCGATACTGCCGCACCGCGCTGAGCGCGGCTTCATCGAGCCCATAGCCGACATGGCTCAAAGGACGCGCATTCTGCACCGAACCACTCGCGTCGATCACCACCTCGAGCGGGACTTCGGCTTCGATACCGGCCGATTCGGCGGCTTCTGTGTAGCTGGGCGGCGCGCCGCGTAGCAGCGTGGCGGGCGCGTCCACGAATTGCTCTAGAACCGGCAAATCCCGCGCCTCACCCTGGCCGACGCTCGCCACGCCCGATGGGCCGTTGCTCGCCGAGGGCGCGCTCACGCCGCTCACGCTACTGACGACAGCCGCGAGCATCACGAAGTGCGGCAGCGTTGACGGAGCGGAGTCGGCAGCGCTCTCGGCGACCTTGGCTTGGCTCGGCGCGACCACGGCAGGTTGCGCTTCATTCGGCACGGCGACCGCCGCGGCAGGCGCGCCGTGAAGCGGCGGCTCGGGCACAGGCGGAGCGGCCGGCGGAGCCGCTGCGGCAGGCTGGGGTTCCGGCGCGGCCGGCTCGAGCAAATCGATATCGTCGACGCGCGCCTCGATCGAGACTGCGCGCAGCGCGTGCAGATCGGCGATAGAGGGCGAGTGGGCACGAGCGATCACCAGGATGAGCAGGCCAACATGAGCCGCGACCGAGACGAGTAGCGCCACATTGCTCGGGCTCAAGGCCTGCGCAAAGGTGGCCGTCTGGGCACGACGATGTAGCGAAATGGTGAACAAAATTGGCGAGTTGAGCAGGGGTTTCAGGCTCGAATGCGGGCCCCAATCTGGTAGCACGATTTCTGAGTCCTGTGTTACGTGCACGCTTTCTCTGCGCTCCCGGGCGCCCGTTGCTTTCCCGGATGCCGCTGAGTCAGTGCGCTCCCTGCTCGTAAGGGTCGCATTACGAGACGCAAGCGTTCTTCACCCGGGCGGGTAGCATGACCGTCACAAACCGAGGCGCGCACTTGCTAGTTGCTGTACGGCCGGCGGGCTCACCCCGCGCTTCTCAAGCGCTCGAGCACGATGCGCGCGGGAATTTGCTCAAATGGCTGGATCATAACCGGCGTAAAACGCGCTCGAGGCTTGCTGTGCAAACGTCCCCCGTTGACAGGGCAGGCGCCTTCGCAACAAATGGTTTCTAGCGCTGGCCGATTGCAATCGGTCACAGATATGTCCCCGTAGTGAAGTCGTGGCGAAACGGTGTGTGGGCCAATGTACGAAGGATTCATCGTTGGCCGTTTTTCCGAACCGAGCGGTGACAGAACCGGCGATGCGCCCCCATCCAAATGGCCTCTAATCCAAGCCTGAACCGCTCCACCCAGCGGGAGCGCATGGACCCGTTCGCGATGCAACTCGCGTTGTCGACGGTCCATGCTCGGCTCGTGCCCATGCGTCGGGGCATGCAGGGCTACGAGCTCGATCCATCGACCAACGGTTGGTTCGAGCTGCCGTCCGGACGTGGGTTCGCCGGCTACGGCTTGGGTCGCGCGCTGCGCATGCTGCTGGACGTACTGCGCGGCCTCACCGCCCTGCACGATACGTTCGACGCCACCGGCGAGAACTTCGCCCACGGTGACGTCGCGTTGCCGCAGTTGCGCATCGACTTCGACGGGGTGTGTCGGCTCGTGCCGCTCACCAGGCGCCACTCGTCGAACGTGGCCCCGACGCAAGCCGCGCGAGAAGCACTCGGTCACCTCGCCCCCGAACGCCTGCTCGGTGAAGCCGTCGACGTGCGTGCAGACGTGTTCAGCGCGGGCGCGCTGCTGTGGGAGGCCCTCGCGGGTCGGCGCTTGTTCGAAGAGACCAGCGGCGACGCGATCATCGATCGCCTGATGGCCGAGAAGCTGCAGATGCCGCAGCTGCCGCCCGAGCTGGCCTGGGCCATCCCACTCAAAGCGGTCGCGGCGCGCGCGCTTTCGGTCGATCCCTATCAGCGCTTTGCCGACTGCGCGGAGCTCGCCACCGCGATCGCGATCGTGGCGCGTGAGCGCGTCGCCAGCCACGCGGAAATCGCGCGTTTTTTCGGAGCACCGCCGCGTTCGGCCGAGCGCCGCGCGGCCGAATCGGTACGCCTGGGGCCGGACCAATCCGCGCTCTCGGCGCTGATCGCGCCGTCTTCCGGACAGCGCGTGCACGGCACCGAAAATTCGCCAGCCGACTCCGTGCCCAGTCGGCGCCCGATACCGACGCGTAGCTCGACCTTCCCCGCCGCTATCGTGCCGAGCTCGCGGCGGAGCTCGACGCTCGCGCCACTCGGGCCAGCGCGCTCTTTGACTCCGCCGCCTTCGACGCGGCCCACTCCGGCCCCCTCGACGCTCGCGGCGCTCGGTTCCGCGCGCTCCGTGACCCCTGCGCCAGTGGCGCTCGGTCCCGCGCGTTCCGTGACGCCGGTACCGGCGACGCTTCGCGCGCCGTCGCTCGCGACGCCAGCGCCGTCGCGCTTGGCGTCGCGCAGCGCGCCGCATGGCTCGCCGTTCAGCGCTCTGTTGAGCGCCGAGTCGCGCGCTCCGGTCAGCGAACCGGCGAGCAGCGGGCGCCGCACCAAGACGTTGATGTCGTTCGGCACGCCGTCCTCCGTCGTCGAGCCGCAAGCGGCCGAACCTGAAATGGTTGCCGCGCCCGCCAGCGTGCGCCCGCCCCCCTTGCCGACCCAGGCCACGCTGCCGACGAGTGGGGCCGCCAGCGCGCTGCCGAAACCGATCACGCTGTCGTTCCCGGCCGCTCCTACGGCAGTGCCGCCGCCGCTGTTCGTGCGCTCGTCCGACGCCGCGCTCGAAGAAGCCGTCGCGTTTCGCGCGTCCACGCGCCGCACTTGGCTGATCGTCGCGCTGCTGGCCGCGGCCGCTCTCGGCTGGCTCGCATTCACGCAGCTCGCCAGCGGTCCCGACTCGAAAGACGTCCAACCGACGCAAGCCGCGACCGCGCCCGCGGCGGCCCGAGCGGCGACGTTACCCGCCGACGATCACGCGCCCGCGATGCCGCCCGCCGAGCCGTCCGTAACGCCCGTCGAACCCGCTCCGACACGCGCGGCGGCAGCGGCGGCGAGTTCGCCCGCCGTGCACGCCCCCGCACCACGCGCGCCCGCCAAAGCCAGCGCCAAAGACTACGGCATCTGACGAGCGTCTGCCGCTAACCGAGCCACGAGCTCGCACACGTGACGTTCGAGCAAAGGCAGTGCGACCTCGGGCGGCGCGCCGTCCAAGTCGTGAACGTTCCAGAACTCGACGCGGTCGAGCAACTCCGGAAAGCGGCTCGCCACGATCGAGCGATGCTCGGCTTCCTTCACGGCAATGGTGAGCGCGGACTCGGCAATGTCCGACGCTTGCACGTCACGCGGTGAACGCAGCGACGCGGGCAGCGCAATGCCGCGCTCGTTCAGCGCGTCGATCGTGTCCTGCGAGATGGGACCGGAATTGTACGTGTGGCACTCGGGCCATAGGCCGGCTGAATCTGCGCGGTAGGGCAAGCCTCGCGCTTCTGCCAGGTGGTTGAACAGGTGCTCGGCGAAGCGGCTTCGGTAGTAGTTGCCGCTGCACAAAAATAGCACGCGGCGCGACGCGGACTCGGTCATGCGGGGTCTTCCCTCAAACCCCGCACGTCGATTTCGGAGTCCACCAAGATCGCGGCGTAGCGGTCGGCCCAAGCAATGGCCGCTCGTAAAGACGGGACTTCCAAGACCGAGAAGCCTGCGATCAGCTCCTTGGACTCGGCGAATGGGCCGTCGACCCAGGTGCGCTTGCCGGCCGTGGCCGCCGCCCGAACGGCCTGTGAGCTCGGCGCGAGCGCGCCGCTCGCGAGCAGCGCGCCGTTGTCTCCGAGTGAAGCGGCGAGCACCTTCAACGTGGACACGCGCTGCTCGTTCGAAGCCTCGCCTCGTTCGAACTGGGCGTCGGCCTTGGTCAGGAGCAAGAGCTGAAGCGGCACGTCCCCGCTCGGCTTGGGCACGATACCCAGATCCCAAGGTTCGACGACGGGACCGGCTTCGATCTCGCAATCACCGCTGGCCTGAGCGAAGCTTCGCACGTGCGGCAGCGCGTCGGCCAACGAGCGCACCTTGAGCATCGCGTAGGACGCCAAAAGCTCGTTGTCACCGGTGTAGGGCCCTTGGGTCACGCTGAGCTCGCCGCCCGCATTCTCGATGCGCACGCGCTTGGCGCTGCGATGCAGCCCCGCGCCCGTGACGAACAGGCCGTTTTTCAGGCTTTCTTGAACCAGCATGCCCATGTTCTGGATGATTTGCGGATTGGGCGGTGCCCCCGCTTCCATCTTGGCGTCGACCTTGTGCATGACCATGAAGCGCATGTCGTTCTCCTTCCGCGACTCGGCGGGCGTCTAGCGCCTCTTAGCGCTGCTCGCGCGCCGAGTCGACCCCGCGCGAAGCCGCGCGAAGCCGCGCGAAGCCGCGCGAAGCCGCGCGCGGCGTCAAAGCAATCGCGGGGCGCCGTGTCAAACTGAGTCGAATGCGCGCGCTCGGTCTCGTTCTCGGTCTCGGGGCGTTAACGATGCTCTCGAGCCCGACTCTCGCGTTTGGCGCGTTTGGCGCGTTTGGCGCGTTTGGCGCGTTGGCGGCGCCCGAACCGCAAGTCGACCTGGCCGCGGCCAAGCGACTGCTGCCCGGCGCGGACACTTGCGAGAGCACCGAGTGCCTGCTCGAACACGCCTATCACGACGACCCCCAAGCCAGTGCGCTGGCGCTCGGACTGTGGCGCGCGACCGGCGACGTCGCAGGCGTTGGCCCCGAAGAGACCATGGACGGCGGCTTCCGGGGCCGCATTCATTTGGTGCCCCAACTACCGCTGCACAATTACCGCAAGCACTTGGCGTGGGTCGTCTCGGGAACCCAAAGCATGGATCGCTTTTTTGGGCAGCTCTTTCCGGCGGGGCAGGCTCAGCCCCGCTATCGCTGGCGGGCACTGCAGTTTCGCTTCGTGCGCTCGCTCATCAAGCATCGCCCGAGCGCTTACGCCGTCGGTTGGACAGTCGAATACAACGTCGAGGGCTCACTCAACATCAGCGAGCCGGGCGTGCGAGAAACGCTATTTCACGAGCTATTTCACGTCAACGATGCCGACCACGGCGATTGGTCGGCCGCGCACCTGCGCGCGGACTACGCGAGCATCTTGAAAAAATGCGCGCCCGCGCTGAGCGTGAAGTGCCTTTCGCCGTATGCGCCCAACGACACCCTGGTGCGCGGCGGCACGTTCTACGCCTTCCAGCCCAACAACGGCGACACCGTGCACGAGTACGCGGCCGAGCTCGCCGTGCGCTACTTCAAAGAGCAGGCTGAGCTGCTCGCGACGGGCAAGCTGTCACGGCGGGCCTTCAAATGCGGCGCCGCCGAGAACGCGCGCGCCTGGCAAGGCCTGGTGACTGAATTCTTCGCCGGGCGTGATCTCGTGCCGCCATGCCCGACGCGCTAGTGCAACGCAGTTGATGGAACATCACATGCGGTGCACTCGTGCCGGTCACGGGCTCGGCGGCTTTGACGCAAAGCAATCCGCGATGTGCTTGCGGCATGCCGTCGACGTGCCCTCGTTCACGCTGAAATCAAACTGATTGGTGACAAACACGGGCACCACGGGATCGGCGATGCAAGAGCAGCTGCTTTGGCCGCCGGTGTCCTCGTCGCAGTCGATTCGGTAGTAGCCGCCGTCCAAACAGGCCAAGCTTGCCGTGCAGTTGCCCGGATCCCCACCGGCACCGTAGGCGTACGCACAGACCGTCGACTGCGGAGCGCTGCCGCTCGTGCCGCTCGTGCCG
>FSWQ01000977.1_pt1 | contig 10804 bp, 12 predicted proteins | sample 1637691 | NCBI WGS metagenome assembly FSWQ01 (sample SAMEA3914814, study PRJEB12502) | metagenome | biome: forest; material: soil | place: USA | collected 2011-09-16 | depth 0.1 m | reverse complement strand
GCGGGTAGCGCGAATCGAAAAGGCGATGCCGGCGATATTCGAAGGCAAAGGGTTCCTGGAAAGGCGCTAGGCCACGGCCGAGCGTGTTTCAAAAGCGAACGGATAGTGACGTCAAACTGCGCTGCTCGCTACCGCGTTTCGTTGGGTCGGTATCCGAGCTGTGCGGTCGCTAACGGGAGGAGTTTTGCGGGCTTGTTCAGAAAGTGTTCGATTACCGGTAGCAGCCGCTCTTGCTCTGAAGACAACGCGAAGTGGCTGGCGTCTGGGATCACTGCAAGCTCGGCGTTGGGGACGCGCCGGAACGCCTCGAGGGCGTGTTCGAGACGGACGAAGTCGTGATCTCCGAGCGCGATGAGCAGGGGCGCCCTCAGCGACGCCAGCTCCTCAGGCGAAAAGCCGTCCCAGCGAATGCCGCCTCCCTTGAGCCAGAACTGAGGCCAGTAGTCGGGGTCGGGAGCGACCTTCTGATAGCTCTCGCGCTGAAACTGAAAGCTCTTGGAGCTGGGAGTCGGCGGCTGGTCAAACTGCAGCATCTGCAGATTGTGAGCCTGCTCTGGCGGGCCAAACGTCGCACCGTAGGTTGCGACGCGACCAACGAGGTCGGGACTGTAGAGCGCGATCAGGATCGCCGCGGCGCCACCGTAGCTCTGCCCGAGTAAGTCGGCCTTGGAGATCTCGAGGTGTCGCAGTAGAGCGATCACGTCCCTGGCATTCTGCTGAATGGACATCGGCCGCTCTGGCAGATCTGCCGTGCGACCGTGTCCCTGGAGATCCACGGTGATGACCGAGCGGGTTCGTGCCAGCGCAGCAACCGAGTAGACGCCAGCGACGCCCAGGTGAGGCGGTATGTAGACGAGCGGATCGCCGGTGCCCTCGCGCTCGTAATACATATTCAGCCCGTTGACGGGCGCGTAGCCGTGAGTTTTTCCCATATTCACTTCCCGACCGCGGTTCTGTTCCGCTCACAACGCGGTGATGACCACCGCGCCGGTCTCGAGTAGCGACTTCAAATTCGAGAGCACGAGCGGCCAGCCGTTGGAAACGGAGTCGATCAGCTTAGAGCCCGGCTTATCGATCTCGTGACTGATGGCGAGCTTCACCGCGTTCCCCTTGGGCTCGAGCTCGATCGTGCAGCGGCTGGGGCCATCGGCCGCGAGCTCGGGAATACGCGCGTTCTGCCAGCGAATGACGACGCGACGCGGGGGATCGATCTCGATGATTTCACCCGTGGTGTCGGTCTGGCCATCTTGCTTTTTCAGCGTCCACGGCGCGCCCTTCTTCCACTCCGAATCGACCGTGGATCCAAACCAGTACTCGTGAATGAACTTTGGATCGGTCAGCGCTTCCCACAGCTTTGCAGGGGTCGTGCGGATGAAGGTGACGTAGACGAAACGGCTTCGATTTTCGGTGCTCATGCGTGCTCCGTGGTTAAGGTGGGCGTCAGTCGTCTCGTTCGAGACGCCGCTTCAGGTCGTGCAGCGCCTTGAGGCGCGGCTTCTCGAATTTACGGATCCAGCGTTCGTAGACTTCCTGCAGCGGCACCGGGTTGAGGAAGTGGAGCTTCTCGCGGCCCTGCCACTGCACCGCAACGAGGTTCGCGACCTCGAGCACCGCGAGGTGCTGGGTCACTCCCTGGCGCGACATGTCGAGGTGCTGGCAGAGCTCGCTCAACGTTTGGCCGTCGTGCGCGTGCAGCCGGTCCAGCAGCTTTCGCCGCCCCGAGTCTGCCAGCGCTTTGAACAGCAGATCGGCATCGCTCACGGTGACATTATGCAAGCATTTACTTGCATGTCAAGCGAGCGAACAGAATTGGGGCCGGCCAAGTGAGCGGTTGCAGTTTGCAAGCCGGCTCAGTAGCCCTCGTGACCCTGATGACTTTCGTGGACGAGGCGTGCGAATTGTATCGAGCGAGGCCGCACCACATTCTGCCCTACGTTGGTGCTGCTTTCCGGGGAGCGGCGCCCGAGCTGCTCAGGATCTTGCTGGTGGGGATCAACAGCCACATCAGCGCGAAGGATTGGGACCCAGCACAGAATTTCCCCCGACCCGAGTGGTTTTCGGTTTGGTTCGAGAACAGCAGCTATCGACACAACAAGAGGATCCACGCGGAGGCAACGGAGTTGCTCGTTGGGATGACTCAAGATCGTGGGCCCTTCGCCGGACGTTCCTTCAGTTGGCCGGAGAGCTGCTACTCCACTAACGCCATCAAGGTTCATTTGCCCGACGACGCGGGGAAACGAGCCGATCAGGTCGGGCGCAGCGTATTCGACGAGCACCTAAAGACCTGGCATGCGGAGCTAGATCTGATGGCCAAGCATGGGGTGCTCCCACACGTCATCGCGATCTTTGGGCGCCCGTTCTGGAGTCGCGCGTGCGATTCACTTCGGCCACAGTCCGCCGCGCTATATCAGCACCTGCAAGTGACGAAGTATCAACCTAGCGCGGGCACTGCTCTACATTTCGTCAACCGTGTGGAGTTGGCCGATGGGAACGAGCCGCACGAGATGCTACTCGTGCGGCTTCGGCACCCGTGCGCGCGGACGCAGGTGGGATCGGCTCGTTGGCTTCTCGCGCAGCCTGAATTCAACTGAGTGCCGTTTGCTGACGGCCGGTAAGCGGCGGGCACTCCTGCGCAATGTGAGGTGCGTTGCGGGAGCGCGAGCGCCAGTTCACCTCGTAATTTTACCGGGTGCGAAGCGGCTGCATCCGCGGCGCCTGAGCGTGTGCGCCCTTCCCGCACGACAAATCCGCGCATACACTTGGCGCAATGAACAGGCGGGTGAGCTGGCTGGGGCTGGTTGTGTACGGGCTTTTGTCGACGCTGCTCGGCTGCGGCAAGGGATCTGACGACGCAGGAGCAGGCGGCGCGTCGAGCGCTGGTGCGAGCGCAGGTGGCGGCTCCGCGGGCGCAAGCACGCCCCTCGAAGAGACCTGCCGAGGCGGCGTCACCACGCCACCCGTTGCTGCACTGATCACGGACTTCTCGGATGCCGCGCCTGATCCGGCGCACGCGGGTGACTATCGCTTCGGCGGCGTCGATGCGTCGCGCGTTCAAGGCTTCACCACGCGGTACTCCAACACTCCCAGCGACAAAGGCACGCTGAGCCTGGCCGAAGGCAAGCTCGGCTTCTCGGCAACGGTCACTGCTCCCACAGCCTCCGGTCCCGGTGAATTCCCTTTCAGTGGCTTCGCCCTCGTCGTCGACGGCCCCGCGTGTGTAGACGCCAGCGCGTACACGGGCGTCTCATTCGAGCTCGCAGGCGATCTCGGCGACTGCATCCTCTACCTCTCCTTTGCCTACGCTGACGACCTCGCCACCAGCGCCGACCCAAACCGCGGCCTCTGCTCCGGCACCTGCTATCCCTCCGAATACGCCATCACTACGTCCGATACCTCCGTCAACTTCGCTGACGCACAGACCGTCCCGGGAGTGCCCGTTGCGCCCATCAGTACATCCAAGCTGGTCGGCGTGCAGTGGCAGGTCGTCTCAACGGGCACAACGAGCTGCACTGCGGCGTTCACGGTCGCGAATGTGAGATTTGAGTAGCGCCGCGACTGCCTCAAGCCGCGAGCGATCGGCTAAGGTCAGCGCCGCGTGTCGCCCTGGCCTTACTTGCTGCTCGTGCCCGCGGGCATCGGCGCCGGGATCTGCGGCAGCGTTGCGGGCTTGGCCTCGCTGGTCAGCTACCCGGCACTGCTCGCGTTGGGCCTGCCGCCGGTCGTCGCAAACGTGTCCAACACCGTCGCACTTGTGTTCGGCGGCATCGGTTCGGTGTCCGCATCGCGCAGCGAGCTCGCCGGCCAAGCGCGTCGCCTCGCCCCGCTCGCCGTCGCCACGATTTCGGGCGGCATCATCGGTGGCTTCCTGCTCATGCTCGCGCCTGCGGCCTCGTTCGCGCACGTCGTGCCCTGGTTGATCGGCGGCGCTTCGGCCACCGTCCTGATCCCTCGCCGCGTCCGCACGAGAAACCCGGAGCGCACGAGCTCCACGCCGCTCTACCTGGGTACCACCCTGATCGGCATCTACGGCGGCTACTTCGGCGCCGCCGCCGGCATCCTGCTCCTCGCTCTGCTGCTCGCCCTCACCGAGGACACGCTCCCGCAAATCGGCGCCGCCCGAAATCTCCTCCTCGGCCTCGCCAACGCCGTCGCCTCGATCGTCTTCATCATCTACGGCACGGTAAGCTGGCTCGCCGCAATCCCGCTCGCAGTCGGATTCTTCATTGGTGGGCGCGTGGGGCCCGTCATTGCGCGCAAGGCTCCGGCTGGCCCGCTGCGCGTCGTGATCGCGCTTGCGGGCCTCGGCTTGGCGCTTGATTTGGCGTGGCGCGCGTATCGCTGAAGCCGCACGACCGTAATCCTAAGTCGCGGACGCGGGCACAGCGGTGTGCGGATGGCTGCGCGGACGAGGTCACCGCTGCGCAACCGGCTTGATGCCGCCGCGTGCGCCTGTCCCGCCAAAACAACAATTTGAGGTTTCAATTAGAACTTGGATTTCGCGCGTGCGAGAGCTGGCTCGCCTTGTTGGTGCCAAGCGGCCCCGCCGCGAACGTTGACGACGTTTTTTCGCTCTCCCGAGCAAGCATTGATGTGACTGGATAAGCGCCGTCGAATTTATCGAAAGGAACACGAGTCCCCGCACAAACGAACACGCGCTCCGTTGGCCGCGCTCTATGACTGTGCATCGACGACGGTCTTTGGAGGTTCACGTGCAGATGAGCATTGCGCGCTCGGTCGTTGGCGGCGCGCTTCTAGCGCTTGCTGCGCTGGGTTGTGATGAAGCGTCCGGAGAGCCCCCCAGTCAGAGCGGGCCTTCTTCCGGCGCTGGTGGCACGCCAAGTGGCGGGGGCGGCGCGAGCGGCGCGTACGGCGGAGCAGTCAGCAATGCGGGCAGCTCGCAGGCGGGCTTGGGCGGCGGCTCGAGCAATGCGGGCGCGGGAAGCGGTGGGAGCGCAGGAGTAGGCAACGTTGCCGGCGCCGCGGGCGCTGATCCGATCATCGCGACTAGCCCGTTCGCCAAGGTGGTCACTCAGCAGTTGTTCGAGCAGATGTTCCCCAAGGGAAGCGCTTTGTACTCGTACGTGGATTTAGTGCGCGCAGCAGCCAATTACCCTGATTTTGCTGCTGACGGCAGTGATGGCGCCAAGCGTGAAGCCGCCGCATTTTTGGCGAACGTGGCGCGCGAAAGCATTGAGCTTCAATACACGGACGAGATCATTCAGGGGCCCTATTGCCAACCCGCGCCGGATTGTCCGTGCGCTGACGGCAAGAGCTACTTCGGGCGTGGCGCACTACAAATTAGTTGGAACTACAACTACTGTGCAGCGGGTAAGGATCTCGGTCTGCCTTTGCTCACCAACCCAGAAATGGTTTCAGCAGACCCCAAGTTGCGCTGGCTCACCGGGCTCTGGTTTTGGATGACGCAAACCTCCGGCACAGGTCACACGCCGCACAGCGCCATCACCAGCGCTGGCTTCGGCGAAACGATCCGCATCATCAACGGCGGCATCGAGTGCAATGGCCCGACCGACCCTGAAGTGCAATCCAACGTCGCGGATCGAAAGCGGCACTACGTCACGTTCACTACGCTGCTCGGCGTCAGCTTGGGCGGGTCCATCGATTGCTAGGCCGCGTGGACGAAAATCGTCGCGGTTTGGGTAACTATTTCGGGATTCGCGCGTAATTCCGGGGTGAGCCGCAGCATGCAGCGTTTCGGTCGTATCAGCCTGGTGGCTCTGAGCTTCGCTTTGGTCGGTATTTCCGCTGGCATCGCCCTAAGCGCATGCCATACGCGCGCAAAACCAAGCGAACATCAGGCGTCCAGCGCTGCCGCACCCATCGCCAACATGGAGCCCGCCCTTGGCCGCATCGAGATCGGTGAAAGCGGCTTCGCGCCTTCCCACGTGATCGTGGAGAACGCGCAGCCCTTGGTGTTTCGTCGCACCACTGACCATAGCTGCGCAACCGCCGTCATCTTCCCGCAGTTCCGCATCGAGCAGCCACTGCCCCTGAACACGGACGTTTCGATTGTCTTGCCCCCGACTGCGAGCGGTGAAGTCGCTTTCCAGTGCGGCGTTGGAGAGAACCGCGGCAAGGTCGTGGCGAACGTAGCCGGGGGCTGACGCAGCGCGCTCTGGTGTCGGGCGTTCTCGGCCGTGGTAGGAACCCGGGCAGACGTTACATGCCACCACTTCCTGAACCCGTTTCGAGTTTGCTCCCCCTCGCCTCCGCTAACGTCCGGGACATTCTCGCTCATGCAATTCAGCTTGCGCCGGGCGGACGTGCGGTTGTCGTGTCGGACGGTAATTCAGGCCTGGCGCGGATTCTGACCGAGGCGTACCGAGAGTGCCTGCCCGGCGCGGTGCAGCTCGACTTTGATAGCGTGCCTGCGGCGCAGATCCTGGAGGCGTTCAGCGCGCTCGAGGCGGGCGACTTGGTGGTGCTGATCCAATCCACCAACTTTAGACTTGGGGAGTTTCGCATTCGTGTGGAGCTCTTCAAGCGAGGCTTGAAGGTGATCGAGCATCCGCACCTGGCTCGCATGCCAGAGCCGGAACATGCCGCGTATATCGACGCGCTCGCGTATGACCCGGCGTACTATCGCGTGCTCGGCGCAGAGTTGAAGCGCCGCATCGACAGCGCGCCTGGTGCTGTCGTGCATAGTGGTGGGGAGAGCCTGAGCTATGACTCAGCGTTCGAGCCAGCGAAGCTGAACGTGGGCGACTATTCGAACCTTCCCAACGTGGGCGGGCAGTTTCCAATCGGCGAAGTGTTCACCGAGCCCCTGGATCTGGAGCGAGTGAACGGCAAAGTTCGCATCTTCGTGTTCGGTGACGTTGATTTCCGCGTCAACGTCCCAAGCACGCCAATCTGTCTAGAGATAGCGCTGGGCAAGATCGTCAACGTCATTGATTCCACGCCGGACTTCGACCGCGTGATCGCGCAAATCAAGGCGGAAGAAGAGCTCTGGGTGCGAGAGCTCGGCTTTGGCATGAACCGCGCGCTCACACCGGAGCGCCGCGTCAGCGACATCGGCACGTACGAGAGAATGTGCGGCATCCACCTGTCGCTCGGAGCCAAGCACGGCGTATACGCCAAGCCAGGCCTGAGCCGCCGCCACTCCAGGTTCCACGTTGACGTGTTCGCCGTCACCGAGTCAGTCACATTGGGCACGGATACCGTGTTCCGTGACGGACAATGGTGCGTCTGAGGGCGCGCCTCTGCTCGGCGCGACCGTGGTGAATCGTAACACACCACGTTGTCGCCTCATCAACTCCACGTCACGTGGTTCCTTCAAAACGATCAGCAGACGCTGCCAATTTTCGCGTGTTGGAACGGAAGGCTTTTCTCGCTCGACTCAGCTCCGCAAGATCTTGTAGTTTGCGGCGAATCACCCGGCGCGTGCGACGTTGCGGCAACAATCTCGCCTCGGTCGCATTCAGCAACTCCGCAAATACTACTCATGCCTTTGGTCCGCTTTTTCGACGCAGCAGCTCCAATCGAAGCTCGTTCAAGGCATCGGGGTAGCCGCGCCGTAAGCTTCGCCCTGCTACTGCTCATTTTCGTCGGCGTATTGCTCACGCCGCGCTCGGCTCACGCTTACCCGTGGATGATTCGGCACGACTACACCGGTTGTGCCACCTGCCATGTCGACCCAAGCGGCGGCGGCGTGCTCACGGAGTACGGCGCCGCGCAGGGGGACATCCTGCTGCGCACGCATTACGGCTCCGCCGGCAGCGGCGACACCAGTAACAGCGCGGGGTTTCTGTGGGGCGCGGTGCACCCGCCCGCCTGGTTCCTGCCCAGCGGGTCAGTGCGCACGCTCGCCATCGAGACCAAAACCGGCAATGGCAAATACCTACGGGACCTCGTGCTGATGCAGGCAGATCTGCGGGCCGCGATCGTGAGCGGTGGGTTTCGAGCCTACGCAAGCCTCGGCTTCGTGAACGTGGATGATCCCGCGGCCTCAGTAAGCGGCGGCTTCGTGTCGCGCGAGCATTGGCTGGGCTGGGCGTTCGGCAAAGACGATGCGTTCTTGGTCCGCGCGGGGCGCATCAACGTGCCGTTTGGCATTCGCCAGATCGAGCACACGCTGCTGGTCCGCGCCTCCACACGCACTGACCTGAACGACACGCAGCAACACGGCGTCGCGCTGTCCTACAACGCTGACCAGCTGCGTGGTGAAGTGCTGGCAATCGCGGGGAACTATCAGGTTGCGCCGGATGCGTTTCGCGAGCGCGGTTACGCTGGTTACGCGGAGTATGCGCCGCTTTCGAGCGCCGCGTTCGGCGTCAGTAGCTTGGTCACGCACGCGGCGCGCGATCTGTACCTGCTGTTACCCAACACGCGCCAAGCCCACGGCGTGTTCACGCGCTTGGCACCCGTTTCGCCGCTCGCGCTACTCTTCGAAGCGGATCTGGTCGCGCAGTCAGCCCTTTCGGCGACCGGCTACGCAACCATGCTTCAGGCAGACGTCGAGCCGATTCAAGGGGTGCACCTAATTGCGAGCGGCGAGAACATGCACAGCGGCGCTACGGGCTCCGGCACTTCTTGGGGCGGCTGGCTAGGAGCGGGCTGGTTTTTTGCTCCGCATGCAGACGCACGCTTCGACTTCGTCCACCAAAGCCTGGCCTTCGGCACCGTGAACGTGCCCTTGACCACATTCATGATGCAATTCCATGTCTACCTGTAAGCCACCGCCGATGCGCCCCGGGAGCCGTACGAACCTGGCCAAACGCTGCTCGTTGGCGGTATTCGGCCTCGTCGCGATCGCCTGGAGCTCCCCCGCTCGAGCTGAGGATGAGTTCCCGAGTGTCATCGCAACCGACCTCAACCTCACTTATCAGGTGCCATGCAGCGTGTGTCACATGAAGGACAATACGGGCGCTCCCACCGCGCGCACCCTGTTCGCGCTCTCCTTGAAGGGGCGTGGTCTTTCGGATCGCGGCTCGCTCACCAGCGCGCTGGCCCAGCTGAAGGCGGACAACTTTGACAGTGACGGCGACGGCGTGTCGGACGTGGCCGAGCTGCAAGCAGGCACCGACCCGAACAGCGCCGCCAACGCCAGCATCATCAATCCTTCAGAGCCCGCATACGGCTGTGGCGGTAGCGCCCCGCAGGGCAGAGCTCCGGGACAGGCGCTCGTTGGTTTTTTTGCACTCGGCTGGCTAATGAGCCGCCGTCGGCGGGGCCAGCGATGAAACACACGCAGACCAGGAAGCCAAATTCGAAAGTGCTCGTGCTCGCAGTAGCGTTACTGAGCGCGAGCAGTCTGCTCGCTTGCCAATCGGATCCGCCGCTGGAGGTTGCTCCCAGCGTCCAGCTCTCGCAACTGCAGGGCAAGTGGTACGAAATCGCGCGGCTGCCTCGCACCACCGAAGTGGATTGCCATGGCACCACTGCCTTCTACAGCCAGCGCTCAGATGGCTCGCTCGGCCTCGTGAATCAATGCAATGTCGGCAGCCCGACCGGCAAGCTGCAAACGATCGCCATGACCGCGACCGCGCCGGACAGCACCGTGCCCGCGAAGCTGGCGCTGAACGTGGGCGGGTACACCGGCGACTATTGGATCCTCGAAGTCGGCCCGAATTACGAATACACCGTCGTTGGCCATCCCTCACGGCTGTACTTCTGGATCCTCAGCCGCACGCCTACGCTCGACGCAAGCGTGTTGAGTGGCATCCTCAGCCGCGCCGAAGACAAGCATTTCGACACGAGCCTGCTCGAATTCACGCCGCAACCCCCGGCAGGCGAGCGCAACACGTTGAACACGCCGCAAGGCTCGGTGGCCGAGGGGCCGCACTCGACCTGCACCATCGCCCGCGCGGTGGGTAGTGGGGGTCGCGGTCAGTGGGGCGGCGGGTGCGTTGCGCTGAGTGTCGCGTGGCTCGCGGTGCGGCGGCGCCGTGCAGCGGGCGCTGCGCGGCGCCGCTAGGGCTGGTTGACGCTGCGCTTGTCGGTTCTGAAATAGATTTAGACAGGAAGCGCAGCGCGCAGCGGGGTCGTGGCACGGTCCGCGTCGTGCCTGACTCCGCCGTTCCGGCTCTGCGCGTCCGCGCCGTCAATCGCCACGAAATCCGTGCGGGCGCGAAGTACGTGCTGTATTGGATGATTTCGGCGCGGCGCACGCACGATAACTATGCGCTCGATCGCTCGCTGGAATATGCGAAGCGCCTGCAAAAGCCGCTCGTTGTCCTGGAAGCGTTGCGCGTCGCGTACCCGTACGCGAGTGACCGCTTTCACCGCTTCGTGATCGACGGCATGGCCGACAATGCGGCGGCGTTTCACAAAGCTGGCATCACTTACTACCCGTACGTGGAGCCCGAAGCGGGTGCGGGCAGCGGGCTCTTGGAAACGCTGGCCAAGGACGCTGCGTTGGTGGTCACGGATGATTTTCCGTGTTTCTTCCTGCCGCGCATGATCGCCGCGGCGGGCAAAAAGCTACCCGTGTTGCTGGAGGCGGTGGATTCGAACGGCATCCTACCAATTCGCGCGCTGGATAAGGCCTGCTTTCGTGCCTTTGATTTTCGGCGGGTGGTGCAGAAGACGTTCGCGGAACATTGGGCGGCTCGGCCGGCGAGCGCGCCGCTCAGTCGCTTGACCATGAGCAAAGCATCACTGCCGCACAACATTCGCGAGCGGTGGCCGAGCGCCAGCGCGGATTTGCTGAACGGCGAAGCCACGGCGTTGGCGGCGCTGCCCATCGATCACAGTGTGCCCGTGGTGAGCTATCGCGGTGGCCTACGCGCGGCGCGCAGCACGTTGACGCAGTTCCTGGACAAGAAGCTCGAAGGCTACGAGGAAG
>FSWQ01000911.1_pt1 | contig 10811 bp, 4 predicted proteins | sample 1637691 | NCBI WGS metagenome assembly FSWQ01 (sample SAMEA3914814, study PRJEB12502) | metagenome | biome: forest; material: soil | place: USA | collected 2011-09-16 | depth 0.1 m | reverse complement strand
CTACGAGATCAACGCCATGACCGGCCGCGACGAACCGGGCTACAACTTCCCGCGCCACGCTGGCGCTACGTATTTCCTGGCCCGCACGGCCAACCAGCTTCACGACCCGAAGCTGATGCGCGCCGCGCAGTTGGCGGGCGCGTACATGAAGGATCGTGAAACGCTGCATTGCGGCGCGCACACCTGCGTGGGCGAGGGCGACACGGTGGACCTCGGCGCGTCCGCCTTGGCGGTGCTCGCGTACGTGGAGCTAGTCAACGGCGGCGCTGCGGAATACCGCGACGCGGCTCTGGATCTCGCTGGCTTTCTGCGCGCCCAACAGCGCTCAGACGGGGATTTTCAGCACATCTATTCGGTTTCCGAGCAACACCCCGTCGACATTCAAATGGAGTACTACACCGGCGAAGCGGCGTTTGCGCTTTCGCGGGTGCAGCGCCTGAGTGCTGACGCGCGTGACCTCGAGGCGTCACGGCATGCATTGTCGTTCTTGGTGAAGCGCCCGGCGTTGTTCTTGGGTGGGCACTACTTCTGGGGCGCCGAGCACTGGACCTGCCAAGTGCTGGACGACTTGTGGCAACGCGCACCGGATCGCACGGCCCTGCAATTCTGCCTGAATTGGCAAGCCAACAATCGCGTTCTGCAGTACGGCGCGCTGCCGGACCGCGCAGAAGTAGACGGCGGCCTCAGCCGCGGTCCGTTCCTGTCACCGCGTTTGACGCCGCTCGCCAGCCGCATGGAAGCCGCAGTCGCAACGCTCTCGGTCGCGCGCCAAGCGGGCGTCGCGCAATCCGAGCAGGATGCGCTGGAATCCGAGATCCGGCACGGCTTCGCGTTCCTCTTGCGCTACCAATACTCGCCCGGCCCAACGTACTTGATGCCCGACCCGCGCGCGGTCAGCGGCGGGTTCCCAGGCAGCCCGGTCGATCAACACGTGCGCATTGATTACCCGCAACACGCGGGCGGCGCGCTGCTCAGGTACTGGGAATTGGCGCACAATAGCGACGCGAAGTAACTGCTCGTCGCTATTACAAGCCTTGCGCCCAACGGCTCAGGGCGGGCAGATGGCTCCGGCGCAGGGTTTGGCGCAGGCCAGGTTGCTGCTGTTGGTGTACGCCTTGCTCCAGCTTTCCGAGGCGACTAGCGCGGCCTTCAGCGCATCTGCCTGGCAGGTGCTCGTTTGAACGTTGTTGTACACCTGCAGGTACCCGCCCACGTGCCCGACCTTGCCCGTAGGTTTGATCAGGTTGAGGATCGAGGTCATCTGCGGGTTGCTGTAGATCTGCAAGAAGCCGCCGACTGAAGTCACGTTGAGCAGCCCGTCGACATTCGGCAGCACGGCGTTCTGCTGGATGTTCAGGTAGTCACCCACCGTGGCTAGCGAGGTGAGGCCGCCCAACGTGCTGAGCAGCGCGTTATTGTAGATCTGGAAGTAGCCCGTTACGCCCGTGAGCGCGGAGAGTGCGTTCACGTTGGTGAGTGCGGGGTTGGTCTGAATGTTGAAATTGCCCGTGACGCTCTGCAGGCCACTCAGGCCGGTCAAACTTGCGAGCGACGAGTTGCCCACGATCGTCAAATCCGCGCCAACGGCCTTGAGGTTGGTGATACCGGTCAGCGTGGTGAGGGTTGGGTCGACCGTGTTGTCGACATGCAGCGACCCCGTCAGATTCACCACGTTCTTGAGCCAAGCCAAATCCGCCGAGCTTTGCACGATGGCGTCACCCGTGAAGGTGCCGTTCTGACCTACGGTGCCGCCGGGCGTGCCGGTGCATGCCGCAAGCGTGCACGCCGTGCAGCCCTGGTTCGTGCCGCTCAGGTCGTTGTACACGGCGACATTGAGCGTGGTCTTGAGGTTGCTCACTTCGCACGCGCTCAAGTTCGGGTTGCCGGAAATATTGTACACGTTGCCCAAGCTGCCCGTCTTCAGCGTGCCGGACCTGAGCCCGCTGATGTCGGACAACAACGGGTTGGAAACGACCACCAGATTCAACCCGATGCTCAGCAGGCTGTGCAAGCCGTCGAAGTTCGTCAGCTTGTCGCTGTCGCGCACCGTCAAGCTGCCGCCCAATTGCGCAAGCTTCGAAAACCCGGTTACGTTTTGCAACGCGGTATTGTTGCCCAGGTACAGGTCAGAGATGACGTCCGTTAGGGCGGGGAAGCCGCTCAGCGTCACTAGCCCGTTGTCGTGAATGGTGATGCCGGAGTTGCTGGTCGTGAGCAAGGTGAAGCCCGCGATGCTGGTCAGCGCGGGGTTATTGTAAATCTGGATCGTGCTGCCGATGCTGGTCAGCCCTTCGAAGCCGTTCGTCGCGTCCAGCGCGGTAAGCTTGGCGTTGTCGTGAACTTCCAGGGTTCCCGAGAGCGAGGACAGCTTGGAGAAGCCAGCAATGTTGGTCAGCAGGGCGTTCGAGTAGATCTTGAGGCCGCCCGTGGTGGTCGAAAGCGGGGCGTCGAAGCCGTTGATGTTGGCCAGGGCTGGGTTGCCGTCGATGCGGATTTCACCTTTGACCGTGCCCAGCGCGCCAAAGCCGCTCAGCGTAGTCAGCGCGCTGTTCGATTCGATGGCTAGGTACCCGCCGACTGAGGTAACGGCGTTCAAGCCGTTCAAATCAGTCATGATCGAATTGTTGTACACGTTGACGTACGAGCCGATGGTCTTCAACCCAGTCAGGCCGTTGATGTTTTGCAGCTTCGCGTTGCTGTAAATCTGGAAGAAGCCGCCGACCGAGGTCAGTGAGCTGACGTTCTGCAGGCTGGCCAGCTCTCCGTTCTGCTGAATGTTGAAGTAGTCCCCCACGGTGGCCAGCTTACTGAGCGCGTTGACGGTGCTGAGTTGGCCGTTGTTGTAGATCTGGAAGTAGCCGCCGACGGTCGTCAGGTTGCCCAGGCCGCTGAGGCTGGTGAGAATGGCGTTGGTCTGGATGTTGACGTTGCCGTCCACCGTCACGAGGTTGGCCAGATTGCTGAGGTTGCTCAGCGATGCATTGCCGACAATCAGTAGATCGCCAGTGATGTGCGTCAGGTTATCGAGCCCGGTCAGCACGCTCACGCCGGTGCCGTTGATGGTCACGCTGCCGTTGATCTGAGTAACGTTGGCCAGCGTTTGCAGGTCGGAGGCGTTCTGCACGGTGACGCTACCGTTGTAGATGCCCGATTGACCGTTGGTTCCGCCGCCGCCTGTACCGCAAGTTGCGCCCGTGCAGCTGGTGCAACCGGCGTTGCAACAACTGTGGTCGATGCCCGTCCAACCCCCGACGTGGGACTGGATCCCCGCGCGCACTTGGTTGATCACGCACGCGGAGAGCGCTGGGTTTTCGGAAATCGCGAAGTCGTTGCCCAGGCTGCGGATGTCCGAGCCGAGCAAGCCGTTCAACGAATTGAGCACCAGATTGTTCTGCACGATCAGATCGGTGCCGATGGTCTTGAGGCGGGTGATGCCGTCGAAGCCCGTCAACTTGGGGTGGCGCACGATGGCCAGGTAAGCACCCACGTTGTCCAGGAAACCGAAGCCGGTAATGGCCGCCAAGTTGGCGTTGCTGCGGATGTCGACGTGACCCACGACGCTCGTCAGCTTGGTGAAGCCCGCCAAGGAACTGAGCGCGTTGTTGTCGTGGATTTCGATGTTCCGGTTGGCGGTGGTCAAACCGGAGAAGCCGGGCAGGCTAGTCATGGAAGGATTGCTGTAAATCAGCACGTCGCTGCCCGCGAAGCTCACACCGTTGAAACCATCCAACGTGGTCAATGCGTTGTCGTGAATGGTGGTGACACCGGTTACGTTTTGCAGCGCGGCGAAGCCGGTGATGCCGGTCAACACGGTATTGCTGTCGATATCGATGCCGCCTGCGTCAGTGAGGTTCGTGAAGCCTGCGATCGCGTTGAGCTTTGCGTTGCTGGTCACGCTGAGGATGCCGCCCACCGTTTGCAAGGCACCGAAGCCGGACAACGAGAGCAGCCCGCCTTGGGTGGACACGGACAGATAGCCGCCCACGGAACGCAGCGCGGCGAAGCCGTTCAGGCTCGTCATGCTGTTGTTGTAGATGTTCACGTAGCCGCCAATGGTCGTCAGCGCGGCAAGGCCCTTGAGGTCGACCAAAGCGCTGTTGCTGTACACCTGAACGAAGCCGCCCACCTGCGTGAGCGCGGGGAAGCCGTCGATGTTCAGCAGCGCGTTGTTCTGCTGAATGTTCAGGTAGTCGTACACCTTCACCAGACTGGTGAAGCCGTTCACGTTCGTTAGCAAAGCGTTGTTGTAGATCTGCAGGTAGCCGCTGGAGCCCGTGCCGACCGTGGATAGCGCGCCCAGGGCAGTCAGGTCGTTCAGCTTCGGGTTGCTCTGAATGTTGAGGAAGCCCGCGACCGTCTTGAGCCCGGACAGACCCTTGAGCGACGTCATGTTGGCGTTCGACGTGATCGACACGTTGCCGCCCACCCATTGCAACGCGGTCATTCCGGTCAAGTCGACCAACGCGGTCGAATTGATATTCAGATCCCCGGAAATGCAGGTCGTGCCCGCGCTCACGAAGGCGTTGATGCTGGCCGCGTCCGTGATCGTGACGCTGCCGGCGGTCACGCTGCCCGAGCAGCCAATCGGCGCGATTTGCGTGCCGCATGCACCGGCCAAGCAGGTGGCAGTGCCCGGGTTGGGGCACACGAGCTTCGTCGCGCAGCTGCTGCCGCACGAGCCGATCAGGTTCAGGTTGACCTCACAACCGTTCGTGATCGAGCCGTCGCAGTTCTTGGTGCCGGACGCACATTGCACGCACAGGCCGCCGCTGCAGGTCTGGGCCTCCGGCGTGCAGTCGTTCAGCGTGCCCCAGTTGCCGTCCGTTCCGCAAATCTGCGAGGCGTTGCCGACGCACTGCTTGGTGCCTGGCTGACACACCGTAGCGGCCGCGCCCGCGCTACCCGCGCTGGCACCCGCCGTGCCCGCCGTGCCCGCGGTTCCGGCAGTGCCGCCCGTGCCGCCCGTGCCGCCCGTGCCCGCAGTACCGCTCGTACCGGCAGTGCTAACAGTGCCCGCGGTGCCTGCGGACGCGCCGCCAGCGCTCACCGAGCCGCCAGCGCTCACCGAACCGCCGCTGCTCACCGTGCCCGCACTGCCCGTCGCACCGCCGCTGCTGGAGGTCCCGCCCGAGCCGCCCAAGACGGTGCCCTGCTTGCACAGGTTGCTGACGCAGGTGAGCGGCGGGGTGCAATCCAGGTCCCCGAGGCACTGGTAAACACAGTGGTTCGTGCGGCACACCAATGGCGAGGTGCAATCCGCGCTGTACGAGCAGGTGACGCCGTACTCCGGCGGCGCGTTCGGGGGCGCAATCAGGCTGCAGCGCTTGGCAGCCGTGCACGCCTCGCCCGCGGCACAGTCCGCGTTGGTGCGGCACTCGTCGACGCAATGGCCGGCGCGGCACACCAACGAATCCGGGCACTCCGAGTTGTAGTACTTGCAGGTCGGCACACTGGCGTTGCCCGCCGCGCCACCCGCGCCGCTCTCGCCCGCGGCACCTTCACCGGACGAAGAACCGCTTGCGCCGCCTTCACCGGACGAGCTGCTCGAGACGCAGCTGTTGGCCACGCACTGCTTGCCCTGGACGCAATCTGCGCTGCCCAGGCACTCGAACGCACACAAGCCGCTTCGGCAAATCAAGGGCGTGGTGCACTCCGAGTTGTACACGCAGGACTGCCCCGGCGTGGGCTTCTCGTCGCCCTTGCCGGCGTCCGCCACGGGCAATTGTCCGCCGTCTAGCTCGGTCGGTTCTGCGCAGTTGCCTTTTACGCACTCTTGGCCGGTGACGCAGTCGCGATCACTCGCGCATTGATCACGGCATTGGCCGTCTACGCCGCACACCTGTCCGTCCGGGCATTGGCTGTTGTAGCTACAGTCCTGCTCTTGGGTGAGCTGGCAAACATGAAACGGGCGGTCGCTGGCCATGCAGCGCTGACCCGGATCGCAATCGCGTGAGGTTTCGCAAGCGCTGTGACAGCGCTGGAACGCGCACACCAGGGGAGACTCGCAGTCGGTGTTGATCGAACAGCCGGCTGCCAGCTGTGCTGACTTGGTCGGACTGGAGTCGGAACATGCCGAGGACACCAGCAAGCCAACCGCAACGAGTACCAAGGACTTAAGCAGATTCCCCATCTTACCGAGGTGACTCGGCCTGTTTCGGGGCGTCAAGCACAACTGTGTTACAGTCCGGCCTGATCTCGTCATGTCCGAAGGCGCGCTCGCACCAGGCACCCTACTCGCAGGAAAATTCCGCGTGGTGTCACTCCTCGGGGAGGGTGGCATGGGCGCTGTCTATGAAATCGAGCATGAGCTCACCAAGCACCGCCGCGCGCTGAAGCTGCTGCACAAGTCTATGGCGGCGATGCCCAGCGTGGTCGAGCGCTTCTTACGCGAAGCGTCAGCGGCAGGTCGCGTGGGTAACCCGCACATCATCGAGACCTTCGATGCCGGTGTGTTGGACACCGGTGAGCCGTATCTGGTGATGGAGATTTTGCGCGGCGAGCCGCTCGCAACGCGCATCGCTCAAGGTCCCATGCAAGTGGCTGACGTGGTGGACCTGATGGGTCAAGCGGCAGCCGGCGTGCAAGCGGCGCACGCCGCGGGCATCATCCATCGCGATCTCAAGCCCGACAATTTGTTCGTCACGGACGGTGGTGATGGGCGCCCGTTCGTCAAACTGTTGGATTTCGGGATCTCGAAATTCGATCCCACGAAGACGGGCGGCCTGCAGCTCACTCAAGAAGGCGCAGCGCTGGGCACGCCCTATTACATGCCGCCCGAGCAGATCCGCGGCGAAAGCAACCTGGACGCGCGCGCGGACGTGTACGCGCTCGGCGTCATTCTTTACGAGTGCCTGGCCGGCGTGCGCCCGTTCGAAGCCGAAACGCTCGCGCACCTGGCGATCCTGATTCACACCGGGCAACCCGTGCCCATCGCGCAGCTGCGCGGCGATCTGCCGCCCGGCTTCGCGGCGCTCGTGCACGGCGCCATGGCGACGGATCGCGGACAGCGCACGCAAACGGCTGCAGAGTTGCGCGCGGCGTTGGAGCGCTACGGGCAAGTCGGTTTTCTCGGGCAAACGCGCAACGTGCCGCCTCCGTCCATGGTGCCCGCGCGCTCCATGGCGCCCAGCCCGCCGACTTCGCCCTCGGGCGGCGGGTTGGCAACCAGCGCGGCTGGCGTTTCGATGCGCACGCCGCCAGTGGCCAAGCCGCCCTCAGCGGGGGTGCTGGTTGCGGTGGTCGCCGTCACTTTGGCTTTGTCAGCCATGATCGGCGGCGGGCTGTGGTGGCGTCATGCTCAGAGCATGGCCTCGGAAGCCGAGAGCGCGTTTCAAGCGCCCAGCGTCGCGGCGCCTGCGGTCGCGGTTCACGAAGTCCCGGCGCAACCGTCGGCGGCGCCCAAGGGGTCGGCTGAGCTGAGCGTGGCTCCGGCCATCCCGGATTCCGGCGCGCTGCGCCCGAACGCCGCCCCGTCTGCGGCGCCTGCGCACACGCCCCAATCTGCTGTAGGCTCCGCGCCGCCGCCGGTACACGCGGCCGCCGCGCATGGTCGTGCGGACGACAAAGGTCTGGCCAAAGACAACCCCTTCAAATGATTCGACGGCTCCCTCTGATCGCGCTGCACTGCGCGTTGTTGTTCGCCTCTTCCCACCTGCTCGCCAAGCCCGCCGCCGCGAAGCCCGGCGCTGCGCCGAAGGCTGACGCAGCGAAGCCGGACGCGCCGAAGCCCGAGCTGCAGGACCCGAGCAAGGCCGAGGCCGCACAGCGCTTCGATCGCGGTCTCACCTTGTTCAACGAGGGCGACAACGCCGGCGCGCTCGCTGAGTTCAAGCAGACGTACGCGCTGATGCCGAACCCGATCGTGCTGTTCAACATCGGCTTGGTGTACGCCGCCATGGGCCGCCCAGTGGACGCGGTGGATGCGCTCAACGCCGTCGTTGATTCGGCCACGCTCTCGCCCGAGCAACGCGAACGCGCCACGAGCACCCTTTCGGACCAGCGCGCGCGCATTGGGCGCCTCTCGATCACGACCGTGCCCGAGGGCGCGCGCATCGATGTCGACGGCGTGGAAGTGGCGAAAACGCCCCTCACCGGGCCGCTGCGCGTCGCCGAGGGCACGCACGTGATCGGCGCCGTCGCGGAGGGCTACGCCCACGCGCACAAAGAGATCACCGTTGCCGGCAACGCGGAAGCGTCACTCAATTTCGAGCTCGTGCTCGGCCAAGCCAAGCGCCCCGCCAACGTGACCGTGCAATCTCGCATCCCGGATGCGGAAGTGTTCGTGGATGAAAAGAGCGTCGGCAAAACCCCGCTCGCCACGTCGATTTCCGTGCCTGCCGGCAAGCACAGCGTGGAGCTGCGCCGCGCTGGGTACAAAACCGCAAAGCAAGACGTGGAAGTGGGGGAGGGCGCGACCGGCGAGGTGACTCTGGATCTCAGCGTCGACTCCGCCGCGCTCAGCAAAGACGGCGCAGATTTCACGCTGCAGCTGCGTGAGCCCAACGTAGAGGTGTCGGTAGACGACGAGCGGCTCGGCCTGTACTCGCGTCCGTTGCACCTGCCGCCGGGCTTGCACCACATGAAGCTCGAAGTGGCGGGTTATCTGCCGTTCGAACAAGACGTGACGCTGATCGCCGGCAGCCACAACACGCTGTCTCCGTACCTGTCGCCCACGCCGGAAACGCGCGCGGCGCACGATTCGAACGTGCGCGCGCATCGCATTTGGGGTTGGATTGGCGTCGGAGCTGGCGCGGCCATCGCGGGCACTGGCGTCGCGTTGGTCGTGACGGGCAGCTCCGACAAGAGCTCCGCGCAGCGTGATTTCGACGCTAACGAAGCGCTGGTGATCAACAAGGTCGGCGATTGCGCGACCGGCGATGAGAAGAATGACGTGTGTAACGGCCGCGTGTTGGACGCGCAGGCGCGCGTCCAAAGCGCGAAGAACCGAGAAACCATCGGCTTCGTTGGCATCGGGGTTGGCGCGGCAGTGCTCGCCACCGGCGTCATCATCCTGGTCACGGGTGAAAGCTCGCACCGCTTCGAGCCACCCGCCGGCAGCGCCGCCAAAGTTAAGCCCAACGCTTTCGCCCTCACGCCCGGGCCAGGCCAATTCGGCCTGGGCCTCGCCGCTTCTTTCTAAGCGCTCCGTCGCCACTCGACGCCGAAGGCTGCGCCCTCGCGCGCCGCGCTCCGTGACCATCAATAAAGATCAGAGCCCGCGCTTTCGCGAGCCAAATCGCAAACGCCCCGCGATTGCGTCAGCTCACCGCACCCGCATCAGAAAACCCGATCGCGCCGCCACGCCGCCAACCCTTCTCCGCCAACCAAGTCTTGGCGCCGATAATCGGGACTTCTTCTGATTTTTCTGGCGGCGCAACACCGCGCGGAACGTGAGGCAACGTCCGGGTCGACTGAAGCTCACAAGGCGCGCTGCCGCCCAGCTCTCGGAAACCATTGAAATACGGCGCTGACGAGTAGGGATCAATCTGCGCACCACCCGCTGCGCGGTGCTTGCGAAAATTGTTGAGCACGTAAGCGAGCGCATTGCGCACCACCCGCGGCGACTTCAGCTCGCGCGAGAAAAAGCGGTCCGCCCACACCTTGCCGGTGCGATTCATCAAGCCGTTGACGGCGCGCGCGACGCGAATTGCCAGCCCTTGCATTCCGCGCGTGAGCGCGGAATGGCTCCCCGCCTCTACGATGAGATGCACGTGGTCACCTTGCACCGAGAACTGCGTGATTCGAAAATCCTTCCGCGCGCGCGTGGCCTTGGCGAGCGCTTTGCGGATGGTAGGGAACACGAATTGGCAGCGAAGTGGCTTGAATTTGCTGCGCAAAACCACGTGCACCGGGTGAGGAGACGAGTGTGCTTCGCGCACTCGGTGCCGAACCGAACGCCGACCCTTGCCAGGTTTGCGTCCGGCACCTTCGCGAAAGCCACCGCGCCCGGGCGGTTTTGGTGAACGCGCAAGCGGCAAGTCGAGCTGCACTGGACGCCTGCGGTTCTTCGAGAGCCGAGCCATATTCTGCGAATATTCCTAGCACAGATTAGGGCACTAATCATTGAGATCATCGAGATCCGGTACTTTTTCAAGGACAGATATGGGCAGCCCGGATAGATCCGGGATGTGATGCGGACATTTCCTCACGGCGCCGGGTTCGCGCTGTTCCGTCCTCTCCGCTCTGCCTCGACCCCGCTCACTCGAGAACCCAGAACCAAGCGTCAGGCCCGCCTCAGGACAAGGGCTCGGCGAGCAATGATTGGGAGCGCTAGTCCGCGCCCGGCCGCACTCCTCGTCGCTCCCAATCATTGCGAGCGAGCAGACCGACGCCCACTCCCCTAACCGATCACGGAACGCTGCCGCGGAGGTCGCCCGCCACTCGCTGCCGCGCAGAGCGGTCACCTCGCATGCCGAGCCCGTCACCCGCTCCACGCCGGCCGCTCCACGCCGGCCGCTCCACGCCGGCCGCTCCACGCCGGCGCTGACCGCTGACCGCTGTGATGACCTACATCCCCCTACAGCTTAAATTGAGCACAAAACGCGCTTGTTGTGCTGGGTGCGAACTGCGTTCGCTACGCGAGAGTGCGGACGCTGCGCGTCCGCAATGTGCCGGAAAAAAAGGTCATGGAATTTGCGGGTTTTCGTCGGGGGGACAGAGGCAAAAGGCCGCAATCCGGATTGCGTGTAGGTGGCCATTGGGGTACGCCCGAGCCCGAGGAATTGCATATGACCGACCGCTCCTTAGATTCGTTTGGCACGCGCTCTGAGCTCGACGTAAACGGCAAGAAATACACGTACTTCAGCTTGCCG
>FSWQ01000628.1_pt1 | contig 10819 bp, 7 predicted proteins | sample 1637691 | NCBI WGS metagenome assembly FSWQ01 (sample SAMEA3914814, study PRJEB12502) | metagenome | biome: forest; material: soil | place: USA | collected 2011-09-16 | depth 0.1 m | reverse complement strand
CCGCTGAGCCTGGGCTCGCTCACTGGCGTGAAGGCGGTGCGCGGCGTTGGCTTCGGCAAGCGCGGGGACTCAGCGGCCGCCGGTAAGAAGATGACGCGCGGCAACGTGAAGATTTTGGGCGAGTCCGCGGCGGAATTCGAGGTGGGCGTGCTGAGCTGCAATGGCGACTCGGGCGGGCCTGCACTGGACTCACAGGGGCGTGTGGTGGGCATCGTGTCACGCGGCGGGCCGAACTGCGACGGCCCCAACTCGGAGAACATTTACACGCGGGTCGACGCATTTCACGCGCTGATCAATCAGGCGATGAGTCAGAGCAATGCAGGGGCCAGCGCGGGGGCGGGCACAAGCGCGGGCGCGGGCGCGGCGTGCGGAGTGGGCAAGCGGTGTGCGAACGGAACGCACTGCAACGCGAGCACGCTGCGTTGTGAAGCCAGTCACTGAGGCTTGCTTCTGATAGCCTGATTCGCGGAGCAGCGCGGATGGGACTTTATCTGGGTTTGGATTGCAGCACACAAAGCTTGTCCGCGCTCGTGATCGACACCGAGCGCGGACAAGTGCTGCTGGAAGAGAGCGTGAACTACGGCCAAGCGTTGCCGGAATTCCAAGCGCCGTACGGGTTCCTGGCGCACCCGGATCCCAAGCTCAAACACGCGGACCCGCTGCTCTGGGTCGCTGCGCTCGAGCGATTGCTGGCGGCGCTCGTCGCGCGCGGCTTTGACTTGAGCACGGTGCGCGCCGTGAGCGGCGCCGCGCAGCAACATGGTTCTGTGTACCTGAAAACGCGCATCGCAGACGCGCCGCCGTGGTCGCCGGGCACGCCGCTCGTCGACCAAGTACGGCCGCTGCTCAGCCGCCCCAGCGCGCCGATTTGGCTGGATAGCTCGACCTCCGCGGAGTGCGCTGAAATCACGGCCGCGCTCGGCGGCCACGCGCAAATCGTCGAGCTCAGCGGCTCGCGCGCCATCGAACGCTTCACTGGGCCGCAGATTCGCAAGTTCTGGAAGACCGAGCCCGCGGCCTATCAGGCCACGCGCGAGATCACCCTGGTCAGCGCGTTCATGGCTTCGGTACTGTGCGGCACGTCCGCGCCCATCGATCACGGCGATGGCGCGGGCATGAACCTGCTGGAATTGCGGCGCGGCGCGTGGAGCCCGGCGCTGCTCGACGCCACAGCACCGGGGCTCGCCGCAAAGCTGTGCACGCCCGTGCCGTCGACCACGCTCGTCGGCGAAATTGCGCCGTATTTCGTGACGAAATTCGGTTTCGCCGCGGGCACTCCGGTGGTCGCGTTCACGGGCGACAATCCGAGCAGCCTGGTGGGCATGGGCGCGACGGAGCCGGGCAGCGCGGTCATCAGCTTGGGCACGAGTGACACGGTGTTCGCCGCGATGGCCGAGCCGCACACCGACCCGGGTGGCTTTGGCCATGTCTTCGGCAATCCCGCGGGCGGCTTCATGTGCCTGATCTGCTTCGCCAATGGTTCCTTGGCGCGTGAAGAGGTCGCGCGGCGGGTGGGTTTGTCTTGGCCCGCGTTCGAACGCGCGATTTTGAGTGAAAGCCTGCCCGGCAATAGCGGTAACTCCATGCTGCCGTACTTCGTGCCGGAAATGACGCCCAAGCTGCTGGAACCGCGCGTCGAGCTAGAGGGCAGCGCCGCGTTTCGCGCGTTCGCTGACCCGCCGGCCAACGCGCGCGGCGTGGTGGAGGCTCAGGCGCTCACGATGCAACATCACTCCGCTTGGATAGGCGCGCGCCCCACGAGCCTGCGCGTCACCGGCGGCGCCTCGAAAAACCGCGGTATCCTTCAGATCCTCGCGGATGTATTCGATGCCCGAATTCAAACGCTGACGTTGTCCAACTCCTCGGCTTTGGGCGGCGCGCTGCGCGCCGCGCAGGCCGTGGAGGGCAGCACTTGGGCGGAGCTTGCGGCGCGCTTCGCAGTGCCCGATCCAAATGTTCGCATCCTGAGCGCCCGCGGAGCGAGCGCCGCTTACGACGCGTTGCGCGCCAAATTTGCGAGCAAACTGCAAGCGCTGCCCACGCAGTGACCGCGCGTGCTCTACTCTCGGGGGTGCTATGGCGATTTCTGGCAAATGGTTGCTGGCTGGTGCCGGCACTCTTGCTGTGCGTCGACTGCACGAGCCCTAACGGCGCGCGCGCGGAGGCCGAACCGCGCCTGCACGTCGGCGTTGATTTGTGGGCTGGCTACTACCCGGCGCTGCTCGCCGAACAGCTCGGCTATTTCCGCGACGAGCAGGTCACGGTCGACATTTCGATCCCGGAGGACACCGACCAACTCCTGGTGGATTTCGCGGCCGGCAGTCTGGATGGCATCGGCGTAGCAGTGGGCGACACGATCAACGTGGTCGAAGCGCATGCGGACGCGCGCATCGTCATGATCACGGACGTGTCGGACGGCGCAGACATGGTGCTGGCCATGCCGCCCATCAAACGTCCTGAGGATTTGCGCGGCAAAGCCGTGGGCACGAATCTGGGCGGCTTCGGTGAGCTGTTCGTGCGTCACATGTTCGACGAGCACGACGTGTCGGCGAGCGCGATCAAAGTCGTGAACGTGGATGCAGCCCAAGCGGTCGACCGCCTGGTTTCTGGTGAGGTCGCTGCGGTGCACACCTGGGAGCCTTACGCGACGCGCGCGCGTGCCGCCGGAGCCCGGGTTCTGTACACCAGCCACGACGCGGACGGTTTGGTCATGGACGGCCTGATGTTCTCGGGTGAATCCCTGCGCACGCGCCCTACGGCGGTGCGCCGCTTCCTGCGCGCCTGGTTTCGCGCCGCGGAGCACTGGCAGGCCCATCCGCAGGAAGACGATCAGCTCTTGGCCAAGCGCCTGGCCGTCACGCCGGACAGCATCAACCGCGCGGGAGTCCGGCTGCTGACGCTGCCCGAAGCGCACGAGGTATTCGTGCGCGGGCCGACCAATCGCTCGGCGCGCCATGTCGTGCAGCAATTCGTCGACTACTTCCTCAGTCGAGGCACGATCAGTGCCGCACCGGATCTGGATCAATTGCTCGATCCGCACTTCTTGCCGGCGGAAAAATGAAGCTGCCGCTCGGCAATCGTATGGGCATCCGAGGCCGGATGATCATCCTGGCGCTCGGCATTGCTCTGGGCGCGCTGATCGTGCTGACGCTGATTCAGGCGCACGTGACGCAGCAGGCGCTGGTGGAACGCGAAGCGCGGCTGCTCACTTCCGCCGCGCAGCTCACCGCCAATTCCGTCGATGACTTCCTCGCCGCCAGCTTGGACAACGTGCGCAGCGACGCGCAGGACCCAGCTTTGGCGCGTTTTCTGCTGCTTCCAGCGCAAGCCCGACCCGAGAGCGCGGATTTGACGGAGCTGGAGGCGCTGCTCGAACGCGGCGTGCTCCGTGACACCATCTTCGTCGCATCCTACGGCTTGCTGGATGTCGAGGGCCACAACGTGGCGGACTCCAGCCACGCCAACGTGGGCGAGGACGAGTCCGGCGCGCAGTACTTTCGAGCAGCGCTGCGTGACGGCTTACCGCATGTCTCCGACGTGGAGCCGATTTCACCGGGTTCCAAGCGGCTCGTGCTCACCTTCAGCTCGGTGGTGCGCGACTCGGCGTTTCAAACCGTGGGCGTGTTGCGGCTGCGCTTTTACGCGCAGGCCCTGCAGCGCTCGATCGCGCGGGACACCGCGTTGCTTGGGCCAGGCGCCTTCCTGGTGCTGGTGGATCAGAGCGGGCGCTACCTGGCGCACGGCCTCGAGCCACGCGCGGTCGGTCGCACCGTGGCGCTGGATTCACCGGAGCTGGCGCGCGGATTGAGCGAGCTCGGTCAGGTGCCGATGTTCACCACTCACTTGGATCTTTCTGCGCATGGTGGCGGTCGCGAGCAGAAGGTGGCGGGCACGAAGATCATGCGCCAAACGTGGCGTGTGGCGGTGGTGCGCGGCAGCGCGGCGTTCATGGCGCCGGTGTATGAGCAATTGCAGAGCGCTGGCTTGGTTGCGCTGGGTGTTGCCGCCGTTGCCATATGGGCCGCGGTGTTTTTCGGCACCCGCGTGGCCGCGCCGATCCTGCGCCTGACCGAGAGCGCCGAGCGCGTTGCGCGCGGGGACTTGGAGACGCACGCCAAAATCTCTGGGCCGCGTGAGGTGCAAGCGCTCGCCCACGCCTTCAACCTGATGACCGGCCAAGTCCGCGAAACACTGGAAGGTTTGTTGGTCGAAATCGGCGACCGCACGCGCGCCGAGAGCGCCGCGCGAGAAAGCGAAGAGCGCGTGCGCGCCTTCGTCGAAAACGCCTCGGACGTGATCTTGGTCGTCGACCGCGAGGGCACGGTTTTGTACGCCAGCCCGTCCATCGAGCGCCTGCTCGGGCGCAGCTTGGCAGATGTGATCGGTCAAAATTGGTTCGAGTGGATGCTGCCGGCGGACGCGGCAGCGGGCAGGGCGCGCCTCGCAGAGGCCGTCACCACGGACACATTGGTCTTCGAGCAGCGGCGCGTGCTGCGCCCGGACGGTGAAGTGCGCTACGTGGAGCTCGTTGGGCGCCCGGCGTTCGACGTGCGCGGTGTGGGTGGTGTGATCGTCAACGTGCGCGATGTTTCGGACCGCGTGCGCGCAGACGGTGAACGCGCGGAGCTCGAGGAACGCCTGACCCAAGCCCGCAAGATGGAAGCCATTGGGCATTTGGCGGGCGGCGTCGCGCATGATTTCAACAATCTGCTGACGCCGATCATCGGCTACACGGAGCTGGTTCGAGCCAGCCTACCGCCGTCGGATCCAATTTACAGCGATCTCGCCGTGGTGCTGGAAGCCGCAGAGGGCGCCCGCCAACTGGTGCGGCAGTTGCTCGCCTTCGGACGCAAGCAAGCGCTCGAAGTGCGCCCACTCGATCTCGCCGAACAAGTGCGGAAAATCGAGAAAATCCTGCGCGCGATGATCCCGGAGTCGATTGAGCTGGTGCTGCAGTTGCCGGCCGAGCAAGTCGTAATCCGCGCGGACGCCACGCAATTGCAGCAGGTGGTGCTGAACTTGGTGGTCAACGCGCAAGACGCCATGAGCCGCAGCGGCGGGCGTCTGGTCGTGAGCGTGACCCGTGAAGAGCGCGCGGAGGCCAACCCGCAGCTCGAGCTGGAAGCGGGTCCGTACGGCGTACTGTGCGTGACGGACTCCGGTCACGGTATCGACGAGCAAACGCGCGCGCGCCTGTTCGAGCCATTTTTCACGACCAAAGAGCGTGGCAAGGGCACCGGTCTGGGTCTCGCCACGGTGTACGGCATCGTGAAGCAACACCGCGGCGCGGTCACGGTTTCGAGCCCGCAAGGTGAGGGCGCCACGTTCCGTGTTTTCTTTCCGTGCACCACAGACACCGTACAAGTGCCTGTCTCGGTGCCGCCGTCGCTACCCGGCCACGGCGAAATCGTGCTCGTTGCCGAGGACGACCCGAGCGTGCGCGCTCTGGTCAAGAGCGTGCTGGAACGCAACGGCTACCGCGTCTTGGCCGCAGCGGATGGCCAGGCCGCGTTGGACTTGGCGCGCCAAGAAAAAGGACGCATCGACCTACTGCTCAGTGACGTGATCATGCCGCGCATGAACGGCCGCGCCTTGCGTGATGCTTTGAGCGCACAGTACCCAGGCCTGCGGGTGCTGTTCATGTCCGGCTACACCGGTGACGTGTTGACGGGCCTAGGCGGCTTGGATAACGACGTGGTGCTCGTACAGAAGCCGTTTACGCCGGATATGCTGCTGGATGGCGTACGCAAAGCGCTGGGCGGCTGAGCCGCGTTCGGCAAGCATCGTTACCTAACGCGAACGCTCGGAGCCTCTTCCAAGGCTGGCGTTTCGGCGAGCGTTGAGGAAGAGTGAACGGCCATGAGTCACCCCTTTCCGCGCGGCTTCGTGTGGGGCGCGGCCGCCGCTTCGTATCAGATCGAGGGCGCTGCGTTCGAGGGCGACAAAGGCTTGTCAACCTGGGACATGTTCTGCCGCAAGCCGGGCATGGTCTGGAACGGCCAAAGCGGTGACGTCGCGTGCGACCACTTTCATCGCTATCGGGATGACGTCGCGTTGATGAAGCAGGTCGGGCTCGGCGCGTACCGGCTCAGCATTTCTTGGCCGCGCGTGATCCCGGACGGTGTGGGCAAGGTGAGCGCCGCAGGTTTGGACTTCTACGACCGCCTGGTGGACGAGCTACTCGCCGCCGGCATCGACCCGTGGGTAACGCTCTTTCACTGGGATTACCCGCTCGCGCTGTATCACCGCGGCGGCTGGCTGAACCGCGACACGGTCGAGTGGTTCGGCGAATTCGCAGACGTCATCGCGCGCAAGCTGTCCGATCGCGTGCGCAATTGGATGACCTTGAACGAGCCGCAGGTGTTCATCGGGGCCGGCCACCATGAAGGTCGGCACGCGCCCGGGGATCGCCTGCGTTTTGCGGAGGTGTTGCTCGCGGGCCACCACGCGCTGCTCGCACACGGCCGTTCGGTGCAGGCGATTCGCGCGGCCAGTGCGCAACCGGCGCGCATCGGCTTCGCGCCCGTGGGCATGTCGAAAATTCCGGCCACCGACAGCGCGCAGGATTTGGAAGCCGCGCGCGTGGCTGCGTTTGCCGTCAACACGGAAACCGCGTGGACGAACAGCTGGTGGATGGATCCAGTGTTCCTCGGCTCGTACCCGGAAGAGGGCTTGCGCTTCTTCGGCGAGCAAGCGCCGCGTGTGCTCGCTGGCGATCTGGAGCTGATCAGTCAGCCCGTGGATTTCTGCGGCGTGAATATCTATCAAGGTCAGCACGTGCGCGCGGGCGCGCATGGACCGGAGGCCGTGCCACCGCCTGTCGGCTTTCCGATCACCGCGTTCGAGTGGCTGGTCACGCCGGAGGCCATGTATTGGGGACCGCGCTTGTTTTGGGAGCGCTACAAGAAGCCGATCGTGATCACGGAGAACGGCATCTCTTCCCGTGATTGGATCGCGCTGGACGGCAAAGTGCACGACGCCGCGCGCATCGACTTCACGGAGCGACACTTGGTAGAGCTACGTCGCGCGCTGGCTGACGGCGTGCCCATCGAGGCCTACTTTCATTGGTCGTTCCTGGACAACTTCGAGTGGGCGCACGGTTACAAACACCGTTTTGGGCTGATTTTCTGCGATTATGAGACGCAGCGCCGGGTCTTGAAAGACTCCGCGTACTGGTACAAAGACGTGATCGCTTCCAACGGCGCCACGTTGTCTGCGGCGGCGCGCGGCGTGTAACGCGCTACTGCCCGTAATACGCGGAGCAGTCCGTCTCTTTGAACGTGGCCTGCTCGCTGTTGCACGGGCTACACGTCGCGGCAGCGTACATCGGCTTGGTCGTGCCCGTGGTCGCGCTGCCGGACACGCACTCGACCCAACCCTGAAAGCCCACGCCTTGCCAAGCGCAGGTCAGGCTGGTGTCGTTGTACTTGGCAATGTTGCAGGTGTGGCTGTTGCCGGTGCAGCCGTCCATCACGGTGGAGGCCGTGGGAATGTAGATCGGGCCCGTGATGTAGGCGGTGCTGTCCGTGGCCAAGTCAGGCCAGGTGGTCAGCTCTTCGGGCCGTGGCACGCGCCAATCACTGATGCCGTCTTGGTCCAAATCCGCGCAGTACTTGGCGGCGGCTTTGTTGGTGAGCGGCATGGCCGAGCGCGCTTTGGTCCAGGTCAGGCACGTCTTCGTGTCCATCACGGACTTGTCTCCCACTGGGACGGTCGCGGTGCCGGGCGTACACGCCGGATGCATGCTGGTCGAGCCGGCGCTGCCGCCGCTTGCTCCGCCGCCGCCCGCAGTGCCGCCGCCCGCGCCGCCGGCCGTTAACCCAGCGCTGCCAGCGGTTGCGCCAACGCTGCCCGCTGCTCCGCCGGCGCTGGAACCCGCGCCAGCGCTCGTCAGCACAGTACCCGCCGAGCCGGCCGAGCCGGCCGAGCCGCCTGAAGCCAGCGAACCGCTGCTACCCGCCGTATTCACCCCGCCGGTAGGGCCCGGATCACTCGAGCTGCACGCGAATTGTGCGAACACCAGCAGGGCCGGACCAAGCAACCCGAGACGAACCAAGGACGAGTGCAGGGGCATTCTGCCTAGAATAGCAGAGCCAAAATTGGCGCTCAGGGCTCATTCCGCTCAGCACGCTGGCCGTTTCCAACAGGCAGGCGTCCCGGGAACAGCAGCGCAAGTCGGGCGCGCTGGCCAGCAAGAGATGACAGGCTCATGACCACACCCAGCGGCGCCCGGCGGTAAGTTTTGAACATGTCGAGCACCGAGCGCGCAGCCGACCCACGTCGCATCGCGCGCCTTCAGTCCATTCCTTTCTTTGCGATTCAGGCGGCCGCGGTGGCTGGCATCTTCTGGCTCGGCTGGTCGTGGAAGGGCGCGTTGCTCGCCGTTGCGCTGTACTACGTGCGCATGTTCGGGGTAACGGGCGCGTACCACCGCTACTTCTCGCACCGCACGTACAAAACGAGCCGCGTGTTTCAGTTCCTGCTCGCCGTGCTGGCGATGACCAGCGTGCAAAAGGGCGTGCTGTGGTGGGCTTCGCATCATCGCGCCCATCACCGCAACTCCGACCAACCAACGGACGTGCACTCGGTCTTGCAAGACGGCTTCTGGTGGAGTCACGTCGGCTGGATCGTTTCGAACAAGTACAACGAGACGGACCTCACGAAAGTGAAGGACCTCGCGCGCTTCCCGGAGCTGCGCTTCTTGGATCGCTTTCACGTGCTGGTGCCCATTGCGTACGCCACCACGTGTTGGCTGCTCGGCGGCACTTGGGGCTTGTTTTGGGGCTTTTTCGTGTCGACCACGCTGCTCTGGCACGGCACGTTCACGATCAACTCGCTGACGCACGTGTTCGGTTCACAGCGCTACGTCACCACGGACAACAGCCGCAATCACCTGCTGCTAGCGCTGATCACGATGGGTGAGGGCTGGCACAACAACCACCACTACTACCAGCGCTCGGTGAACCAGGGCTTCTTCTGGTGGGAAATCGACCCGACGTACTACGTGCTTCGCGCACTCTCCTGGGTCGGCCTAGTTTGGGATCTGCACACCCCGCCGCCCCACGTGCTCAATTCGAACCGCATCGGTTCAGCCGTCGCCGCCCTACCAATCGCCGTCGAACCCGCCGAGTAGTCCGCTCTCGTGAGGGGGCGATCGTGATCCCGCCACGCACCCCTCAGCCCACACCGTTCCCGCCTCAGCCGTCCGGCACTTGGCGCTACGCTTCGCACATCGCCCCTGCGCTTAGCGCACGCCCATGTTCTCGCCCATCTTGGCGCGCCGCCGCGCGATCGCCGTGGCCACGTAGGCCCTCCCAAAGCAGCGCCAAGCGTGGAGCAGATTGTGCGCGCGGCAGCGAAGTCGCAAATTGACGGCCGTCGTTGCGCCGCCGACCGCCCACGGCTCCACGTGATCCAGCTCTAGGAAGACACGCGCGCTGCAACGCCGACCGTCCGCCGAAACGAACGAACACCGCCGGTCATCCCGAACGTAGACCTCCCGTGCCACCGCGGCGGGGACGTAACGAGATGCGCGAGAAGACGCGAGGTCGGCCACTGGGGCTGTGGAGTTCGGCGGAACCGAGAGCGTCAGGTCGCCTCGGCTGGGCGGAATAGCATCGCACTCGCCTGGCGAGTGGAGCTGCGTCTCCGTGGCCGGCTCGACGCCTGCGCGACTGCCGCGCGGTTTCCGTCCAACCGCGAAACGTCGCTTCTCCGCATCTTGGATGAACGCCTTTAGCGCCAGCTTCATCAGTTCCGCGATATTGCCACCCGGCAAGCGATGACTCGCGAGCGCGCGTGCCGCCTCGAGCAAATCTCGGAACTCCCCGTCAGCCGTGAAGTGCACGCCATAGCGATCAACCGAAAGCGGCTCGACGCGCGGGTTCGTCTTCGATGGCAGGCTTGGCTGTGGCGGCGTGGTGACCTGCTCACTGTTTCCTGGCGGTGGCAAAACGTGGGGCATTTCGACCGCGCTCAAGACCAGCGCACTCGCTCCCTCGGCGCTAGCCGGACCTACACTCGCGCTGGCGGCCGCGCCGGACACCAACCGAATCGGCAGCTTGCGAATCGACTCGCGCACATCCGGCTTCGGAAATCGCGCGGCCAATATCTCTTCCACCTGCTGACGCTTCCTGCCGCCGCACGCGCCAAACAGCTCTGCAGCGTTCTCCTGATTCAAGTAAGGATTGAGCGCGCACAGGATCGACAGGTTCAACTCGCCCCGCGCAACCGCCGCGAAGACACTCGGAAAACGCCGCCCAACGCGTGCCGCGGTGATGCGCCGCCCAGCCGACGATTCGCTCAGGCCCAGCGATTCAGTGCAGTAAGCAAACAGGGAGGGAAACCCGAGCTCGAGATAGACCTTCCGCTCATCGAGCTCCGCCAAGTGCGCCAGCAAGTCTGACGTCACCTCATTCTCCGCCTGCACCAACGCTTTCAGCGCCGCCAACAGGTGCGCGTTCCGCAACCGCCCCAAACAATAGCGAGCCTTCATACTCATTAGGTACCATGACCTTTTCGGAGCCCCACAATCGCCGGCACAGCCATTTTCAGGGCGCAAACGCGTTTCGAACGCATCAGCCCCTCAATCGCTTCGCAACGCACCAATACCGCGCGCCACGGAGTCATATCCCGACCAATTCGCAATCCGCGCTCGCCCACCGCAAGAAACGCGTCAACGAAATTCGCGCGACAACCCCAACATGCTCCTCTCCGGTGCGCGCGAAGCGCCGCACGCCACGCCCGAGCGTGCGCGAATCAGCTCAGCCGCATGCTCCTCTCCGGTGCGCGCGAAGCGCCGCACGCCACGCCCCAGCGT
>FSWQ01004941.1_pt1 | contig 10826 bp, 9 predicted proteins | sample 1637691 | NCBI WGS metagenome assembly FSWQ01 (sample SAMEA3914814, study PRJEB12502) | metagenome | biome: forest; material: soil | place: USA | collected 2011-09-16 | depth 0.1 m | reverse complement strand
GCCACGAGGAATGCTCGTCGTCGAGGTAGTTGCGTCCGACCGTCGCGGCGCCCTCGACCAGGTTCTGCAAAACCAAATCCGAACTACGACTGAACAGCCGGCGCCCGCTAGAATTGCGCGACACCGATCGCAGCAGATCGGCCAGCCCTTCGCCGATGATCAAATCTTCTCCCTGACAGCTCAGGGAGACGAGCAGGCGTAGCCGATGCAACTGCTGCGCGAGTCTCGACAGTTGAAAGGTGGTGTTGAGGTCGGCGCCGCGCTCGACGAGCTCGCCCCGATGGGATTCCAAAGTCCGCAAGCATTGCTTGACACGTCCGGCAATGGCCTGCGCGTCGCGCTCCGGTTGCGCGGTGCGCACGAACTCTCGCAGTGCTTCATTGAGGCCACGAAAGGGGGACCGGCTACCGCCCGCCAGCGCACGGATGTTTCGCGACTGGGCTTGGGCGACAATTTGGTGGCCCAGCGCTTCGATCGCTTCGTTCAGATTGGCGTTCAACGCTGGAAAAAGCGACTCGTCGATCAACTCTCGCAGCAGCCGCACCGTCGCCGGATCGCTCAGCCATCCCGCGTCCGCTTCCTGGAACGCCAGGGCCAAGACGTCTGCCGCGTCGGACGTCGAACAGGCATTCGGGAGCACGCGAAATTCCAGCCACTCACGCACCGCTCCGACGAGATGAAAGTCGCGCCAGATCCCACCATGCACGAAGAGCTGCTCAGCGTCGCAATTGCGAATCAACTGAGTGAGGGTCGCGGCCACCCTGACTCGCCATTCTGGGTGAGCCGTGAGTTGAGCACGTAAGAATGCGACGCGCGGGCTCCGGCCGCTCACTGAGCGCGTAGCCCGAACCCAGGCCGTCAGCTGCAGCAGCCAGAACACCAGCTCTTCCTGCCGACCGTCACTGGGCGCGAACTCACAAAGCTCATCGAGCCGCTTCGACGATCGGTCTCGGCCGGCCGGGAGTGAACGCATTGCTTCACTACGCCGCTGCAAGCAATGCGCCACACGAGCCGCGCGCCGACTCGTTCATAATACCGACGAATCCGGTACGCGGCCGTGATCGACCGTGGCGCAATGTCGCAATGCTCGGATTGAAGGCTTCCAGACTGCGACGCTTTTCTGCGTACATCCAGACCAGGCGAGTTCCGCTAACATCCACGTGAATGAAAAAAAAGACGGCGAAGAGTCGGACAAAGCGGAACGTGGGCGGCGCGCTGGCTTCGACCGCTTCTTTCGCGGCGGGGGTGGTGCGCGAGACAGAGGAGCTGATTCGCAATATCGCGTCCTCCGTAACGAAGAGCACCGATGCGGGGCCGACGCCGGGTGCAACCGATCTACTGGTACATCAGCATCGGCTGGTGGAGTCGCTTTTCGAGCGCTTGGAGTCTTCGAAGAAGGGCTTCGATCAGACGCTGCGCGAGCTCGCGGACGAGCTCACCGCGCACATCTCGATTGAGGAGCAGCTCTTTTATCCAACGGTGCGCAAGGCGAACCCAGACTTGATTCTGGAAGGCCTCGAAGAGCACGCGATGGGACGCTTTGCGCTGCAGCGCCTACTCGGCACTCGGGCGAGCGACAAGTCCCTGAAGGCGCGGCTGAAGGCGCTCAAAGAGCTGATGACGAATCATCACCACGAAGAAGAGCACGACCTGTTCCCCAAAGTCCGTCGCCTGATGTCGAACGCCGCCCTCGACAAACTGGGCGCGAAAATGCTGAAGCTCTTCGACGCCAACGTGAAGCGCGGCCACGAAGCGGTGCTCGCGACCTTCGACGATGACCTGCGAAAGCCCGTGCGCGCGAAGACGGCCAAGCGCGCGAAGGCGCGCCGGACGTAAAGGCGCAAGCCGGGCATTGCTCAGCGGGCGCGACCGGCTCGGAGCTCGGTGAGGGTGGGTTCAGACCGGGCTCACACGGGCGGCTACTGCGTTGCCGTGAAGGACAGCTGATACGCTCCCGTGGCGGCGAACCCGCTCGAGTCGTCATAAACCACCACCGTGTAGGTTCCGCTCGTCGCTGGTCTGAATGTCGCCGTCGCGGTGTTCTGATCACCGGTCGTGTTGGTGGCTCTCCGACCGGCGGGATCGTCAACCTCGAAATTGGGCAAAAGTGGCGCCCCGCTCAGGTTAATCAGCTCGACGTTAACCATCTGTCCAGCGAGCGCGTCGAAGGTGAACGAGTCGAGATCGCCCTCATCGATCGTGCCCGTGACGACGCTCCCGGAGATCAGCGCGCCGCCTTCGTTGGCGCTCGGCGCGCGCGTGAAATAAAGGTTGTACGCGCCGGTGGCGGCAAAGCCGGTCGAGCCGTCGGAGACCACCACCGTGTATGTGCCGCTCGTTGCGGCTCGGAACGCCGCTGCCGCGACGTCCAAACCGAAGCCGGTGTTCACGGCCCTGGCTCCCGACGGGTCGTAGATGTCGAAGTTCGGATCGAACGCGCCGCCCGCTGGATCGGCAACGCGAAGCTTGATGCTGTCCCCGGCGTTCGCCGTGAACGTGTACGAGTCGAGATCGCCTTCGTCGATGCTGCCGGTCACTACGCCGCCGGATGGCAGCGCGCCGCCTTCGTTGGCGCTCGGCGCGCGCACGAAATAAAGATTGTACGCGCCAGTGGCGGCAAGGCCGCTCGAGCCGTCCTCGACCACTACCGTGTACGTGCCGCTCGTTGGGGCTTGAAAGGTGACGGTCGCGACGTCTAAGCCAAAGCCGCTGTTGACCGCCCTTTTTCCAGACGGGTCGTAGACGTCGATGTTGGGAGCGAACGCGCCGCCGGCCACGTCCGTGGCGCGCAGGACAATGCTCTCTCCGGCGTCCGCCGTGAACGTGTACGAGTCGAGATCGCCTTTGTCGATGGTGCCGGTCACCATCCCCCCGGAGTCGAGCGCGCAGCCTTCGTTCGCGCCTGGGGCGAGTGCGTAGTACAAGTCAAAAGGTGCCGATAGCGTGCCGATGTTGGAGGCGTCCGAGACGATGACCGAATAGCTGCCGGTCTCCTGCGCGTTGAACTCGACGCTAGCGACATCCGGACCGTAGCTGGAGTTCACGGCCTTCTTGCCGGTTGGGCTGTACACGCTGAGTTCTGGCAAAAAGTCGGTATCTCCGAGCTCTGCCGCGCTGAGCGAGACGTGCTGACCTTCTTGGATGTCGAGGGCATACTCTTGCGTGGCGCTGGCGGGGACGACTCCGCTCAGCTTGCCGCTCGCGTCCGGGCCGTCACAACCGCGCGGGTCGGGAACCGGGCAGCTTTGGGGGGGCGGGTACGGGACCGCCTGCGCCACTTGCGACAACAGCGAGACCACGCGCGCACGCGCGGGCTTGCTCGCGTTGATGTAAGTGTTCAAAAAGAGGTGCCCCGTCAGATCGTCGAGCGCGACGGGCACGTGCACGTTCGAGGGCAGAACGGTACTGCCCAGCGTACGGAGCAGACCGATCACCAAGTCGTTGTCAGACGTGACATAGCCTCTTTGAGAGGTTTCGGCCGGCGTCGCGACGGCGCTGATGCCGAAAAATTGCGCTTGTGCGGGGGCGGCCGCGCTCAGTAACCCGAGAGCGGAGTTTGCGTACAAATTACCCTGCGAATGGGCGACCACCAACACGCGGTTGCCCGCGCTGATGTCTGCCAAATACTGGCTCACGTGCTCGCCGACGGTCGAGTCGTAAAAGGCGGTCTGTTGTCCACTCGCTTTGCTCAGCGCGTCGTTGACCGCGTTCTGAATCGTTGCCACGAGCGGCGCGTATTTTCTGGCGATCGGGCTCGGGATGGCCAAGCCGCGCAGCGTGTAGCCGAGGATGTTGTTGGCGACGAACCACGAGAAGCGGTCGTCTTCGGCGGCCTTTTGCTTGAGCGTCTCGACAATGTCCAGCAACAGGCCGTCAGTTGGATTGTAGGCCAGCGCGACTTCGGCGTCGTCGATGCCTGCTTCATCGGCGAGCCCGGCCAGCGGCCAAAGCGCCTCTTCAGCCTCTAGGCGCGTCACGTTGACGCCGTTTCCGAAGTAGACCTTCGAGACTTGGCGGCAGGTCGCGCCGTCGGCAGCGCTCGCCAAATTCGGGAGCATCAGCAAAAGCGCGCCCCAAAAGAGCGTCAGACTGAGCGCAGGCCTGAAAGTCACGGCTGCACCAACCCGGTGTCGCACGCCATGCTGCGGAGCACGCTGCCGCCGAGCTTGTGTTCCGCGGCAAGCCAAGCGCTCCAGCGCAGCTCGTTATTGAGCAGCGCACTCTGCAGCTCCGTCAGCGCCGGGCGGGTGCGCTCGGCGCCCAGTGCATCGACCACGCAGTGATCGACCGCCATCGAGCGCAACGCCTGATCGCGCACGCTCGCCACGCTGCTCGTGGGATCCGCGCCGAGCAGCGCCATCTGGGTCTCTTCGCGCGCAAGGCTCATCAGTAGAGCTTGCTCGGAGGGATCCGGAAACAGAGACTTGATGTAAGCACCGAGGTCATCCCGCACGCCGTTGCCGTCGGCGTCAGTGCCCAGAACGTCGGTATCCGATTGTGAGGCCCGGACCGGATCGACGAAGTCATCGCTGGTGCCGCCAGCGCCGGCGTCACTCGAGTCCGGCGCACCCGCTTCGTGCGATTCACCCGCTGCTCCGGCGTCATTGACGGCTCCTGCCGCGCCTGGTGAATCGTCCGCGCCCGATTCGCCGCCCGCGTTCGACACGTGGCCGTCGCTGCCCGCTGCACCGGCGTTGGCGCTCGCGCTCGTTCCGGCGGAGGGGCTCTTTTGCGAACAGGCGCCCAGGAGCGGCAACAGCAAGGCGCTGAGCTTCACGGCCGTGAGAAATTGGTGCGCTCGCTTCATTTGGCTACCAATCAGGTATCACGACTCCTTTCGACTCGTCACGTGGCTTGGAGCCTGTACCGAGCACAGAGCAAGAACATTCAAGCGTTCCACAGCGGGCCCGCTCAACCGCGCGTTGAATCATGCCAGCACTCGCTTGTACGTCGCGAGGCCGGGATGCCGGTAGAGTCACGAGCCCCTCGCAGAATCGCTGAGCGGACGCCTTGCCACGGAACCCAGCGCCAAGGCAGTGGTCACGGCTCACGCACAAATAACCGAACGAACACTCCGAGGTACGGGCGCTATGCAGCAAGCGCTCACACTTCCGTGATTCACTCGCACGTCTAGGTATCAGCGAACACAGGCTTTCTTGCCCCATTCACTGGTTGCACGCTGGTGGCCCGCAGCGTGCAAAGGGGCCTTCTCACACCCAGTGAATGGAGTTGAAAATGGCCAACGAAAATCGAAATGACGTGCTGACCACTTATACCAGTGACGTGCACGCGCTCGTGTCGCACGGCGTGCAGGCGATTCATCGCCAAGCAGAGCAGCTCAAGGACGTGAGCCATCAGGATGCAAAGACCGCGGTGGTGTGGTTCGAGCAGATCCTGAAGAGCCAGCAAGGCGCACTCGGCGATCGAGTCAAAGCGCTCGGCGGTAGCGCAACCGGTCCGGTCAAAGAAGCGGTGTCGGCCGTCGCGGGTGTGGCCGCGGGCCTCATCGATGCGGTTCGCCCCGCAGAAACCGCCAAGGCGATCCGCGACGACCACACGTTCTTCAACCATCTAGGTATCAGTTGGCTCATGTTATACACGACCGCGACGTCGCTCGGCGACGCCGAAACCGCCGCACTTGCTCAGCGCGGCTATGAAGACACCACGAAGATGATCATGCATGTAGATCGCATTCTGCCAAAGATCGTGGTCGAGGAGCTGCGCGAGAACAAGCAGCTCTCGCCCGTCGACGCGCGCGAGCAAACGCGCGTGATGGTGAAGAACGCGTGGGATCGCGAAGCGCCGACTGGGGTCTAGACAGTGACGAGTCGCTGAGCGTCGCCGCATGGTCGGTGACGCTCAGCGAAGGGGGATCGGGTTCAAGGCCGGCAAGTCAACCGGCATTCGTGCGGCAGGCACAGGTGCAGGAAGCCGCGTCCAACCCGGCACCACCGAGACCAATTGCCACAGACTGAGCCGGCGCGCATCCACGCGAACTGCCTTGAATTCAGCCTTTGAGTGGCGAATTCGCGCCGCGCAGCCCTCGGCGCGAATCGTGCTTGGCCATAGTGACTCGAATGATCAAAAGACCATGCAGCCTTGCCTTTGCTTTGCTGGTGACGTTGGGCGCGTCGGCCTGTGCCGGCAAAGCCGCGAACAGCGCTCCCGCCGCCGCTCCGTCGGGTGACGTGGCCGCCGCGCCGCTCCCAGACGAGGCGAGTGACGCCTTGCTGGAGCATCACCGCTATCATCACCACGGCGGCGTCACCTTGTTCATCGCCATGAGTCTGGACACGCTCGGTGTCTCGTCGGACCGGCGCGGGCGCGTGGAGAAAGTGCGCATCGATTTACATCAGCGGATGCAGCCCGCGCTGACCGCTGAGCAAAACCTGGTTCTGGCGCTCGCGGACGGCCTGAGTCGTTCGGATCTGGATCCCGTCAAGGTGGACGCGGCGGTGGCACAGGTGGCAAGCGCGGCCGCCCTGGTCCGCGATGCCTCTGCCGACGCATTGAATGAGCTGCATGCCGCGTTGACACCGGCTGAGCGCGCGGCCCTGGTTCAAAAAATCGACGCCCACTGGGCCGTCTGGCAACGCTCCAACGCCGAAGAGTCGAGCCCTGAGCTGGCGGATGACGGTCACCTTGCGGCGCTGACTCGCGATCTGGAGCTGACGCCCGAGCAACGCAGTAAGGCTCGAGCGAGTCTGGATGCAAGCCTGAAGACGGTGCCGCGGGTCGACCCGAAGCAGGTCACAGAGCAACTCGCCGCGTTCGGTGCGGCTTTTCAAAATGAAACCTTCAACGCCAAGGGCACCGGCGCCGCCGCGAACGTCGAGAACGTCGATGCGCGCTTGGCGACCTGGGGAGCCGCGTACTTGGCTCATCTGGTGGAAGCAGTGGCGCCCGTCTTGCTGCCCCAACAGCGTGAACAATTAGCGCAGCGACTGCATCAACACGCGGCGCACAATCCGAGCGCGGAGGCGGGAGGATGAGCCCGGCGAGTGGCAAGTTTCGGCGCTTGGGTTGCTGGGGCGCGCTCGTGGCCCTTGCGGTTGCTAGCGCCGCGTGTGACGTGGGCGTGGCCGCTGGGGGTTACCCGCCAGGGGAATATCCGCCCGGCTATTACGACGACTACCCGCCCGATGAATTCATCGCGACGACCGAGCCCGTTTACTTCGACGGGCACGCCTCGTATTGGTACGGGGACCGTTGGTATTACCGCGACGGCGGCCGCTGGAACCACTACGACCACGAACCCCCCGCGCTCTACAGCCGCCGCAATGCAGCGCCCATAGTGCGGCGTACTTATGAGCCGTATCGCGGGCACGCGGTGGCTCGGCCGAGAATGAGTGGCGGCGGCGGGGGCTATCGCGGCGGAGGCGCTCACGGCGGAGGGCACGGGGGCCATCATTGAGCCGCCGCGCACCGAAGCGGTCGGCCTGCTCGTCGAGACGACTCATCGAGGCCGACCGGAAGAACGGTTGGGCTTGGCAGACCCCGCAATTGCACTGGTGGCGGTCTGTTCACGAAGTTATGTTCACGAAGTTCAGCTTCGGGAATTCTGAAGTGGCGCGGAGCTCTAAGAACCGCTGAGCGGACGCCCTTCCACGAAGAAAACATAGTGCGCATACGGACGCGTCCGTATACGCACTACGTTTATCACGGGCGAGGGCACTCTGATCCGAAGCTGAGCGTGGGGCTCGCCAACGACAGTCCGCGATCGCCGAGCTGAGCACGGCCGCTCAGGGGATGTCGCGCGTCACTCATCGATTCCGAGTCGAGGCACTGGTCGCCCAAGCGCGCTCGGATCCCTGCGAGTGAGCAGCTGAATCACTCCGTCCGAAACAGCACGTGCGCAATCCGAGGATCGAAGCCCTTCAAGCGGTCGGTCATTTCGTGGAGGTGCTGGGCGGTGGCGGCGAAGGTGGCGTTGGGATCGGGGGCGATGGTCAGGGCAACGAGAATGGTTTCGGGGCCGAGTTGGAGGGTGGCGACGCGGCTCACTTGGAGCTCGACCGGGTGCTTGCGCAGCAGCTCGTGAATGCCGTCCACGACGAGGCTGGCCGCGGATTCACCGGCGATCAGGCTGCGCGTGGCGCGGGCAATGACTACCGAGTTGGCGACGAGCAGCACGCCGATGGCGATCGATGCGAGGCCGTCGGCCATCAATAGCTTGAAGTAAGCGCTGGCGACCACCCCGACGATCGCGATGCCGATGCCGATCAACGCGGCGGAGTCTTCGAGCAGGGTTTCGTACAGGTTCGGGTCTTTCGAGATTTCGATGAAGCGCCATAGGCTCACCGCTTGGCCGTCCACCTTGCGGCCGCGCACGATGCGTTTGAACTCGCGGTAGCCGACCGCGAGTGACGAGGCCTCGAACACCGCCGAAGCGCCGAGCACGCCCAAGCTCAAGAGCGGCCGTTCGATGGGCTGCAAGTGGCTGAGCCGCGCGACCCCTTCGTAAATGGAAGCCACCCCGCCCGCGATCAGGACCATCATCGCAACGACAAAGGTCCAAAAATAGATCTCCATGCCGTAGCCGAAGGGGTGACTCTCGTCGCACGGTGCACGGCTGCGTTTGTTGCCGAGCAATAAGATGAGCTGGTTCGCGCCGTCGGCGCTGGAGTGAATCGCTTCGGTGAGCATCGCGCTCGAACCGGACAGCGCGGCGGCGCCGAATTTTGCCAACGCAACGAGCACGTTGCCCGCGAGCGCCGCGTACACCACCTTCGTGGATCCCTCGCTCGTCACTGCGCTGGCCGCGGCCTTTTCAGTCGCGATGGGGGCGTTCGCGCGGGATTCAGTCACGCCGCGCATTTAGCAATTTTTGGACCACGCCTCATGGCTGTTCGAGGTTCAGGAGCCCGGTTGACCCCCGCCGCCCCGGGGTGGAAGGTGGCGCGATGCAACTATCGGGGCGAAATCAGGACATCTACAAGGCCCTGCTCGCGCAAATCATCGGCGATATCAAATCCAACCCCCGGCTGCGAGAGTTTCGCAAGGCGACCAAAGAACCGCTGAAGTTGTCGGGCTTGGGCAAGCTGGCCATCCCCCCAACCGTGTGGGACGCGCTCTTGGTCGACGACGCCTTGACCGACGAATGGGACCTCAACATCGAAGACAGCGGCGGGAGCTCTCCCGAGTTCACGATGAATAAGCGCTAGCTTGTGACACACCCAAGGGCCTTTTCATGGAGGACCACTCGCTCGGCTCGCTCTTGGCTCGCTCGGCTCGACGAACCTATCACGGCTCGAGCTGCGGTGAACTGAGCGCAGCCGCTTCCGCCGCGCTTTGCTCGAGCTTTTTTTCGCAGCAGGATCTAGAGGTGGGCGCTCAAAACCCCGCCGCGCAGCTCACAGCCACGCAGAGTTCCCGACCCGCGACGCCGAAGGCTCTGACGAGCTGTCCACGCCGCGTGACCATCAAAATAAAAGCCGCTAGCGAGCGCGCGCGCCAAGGCGCGCTCATTGACACGTGATGTCGAACGCCGAGTAAACGTTGGCGCTCGCGTTCTCCGGCGTGACCAAGAAAGCGACCAAGCCAGTGGGCGACGCGGCCAGGATGGGCCCGACGAACTTCGGCGCGCTGCCAGCGAGCTTCACGACCGACGAGAGCTGGGTTCCGTCGGGGCCGACCAGCGCAAAGTAATCGTTGTCCTCGGTCGAAGAGCCGCTCGGAATCGTCTGCCACGCCAGGCCAAATTTGCCGTTGAACGCCGCGACAGTGGGCATGTTGGCGAAGTGCGCCGAGTCCGGCTGCGAGATGGCTTTCACGGCCAGCACTTGGGCGGTCGCGTCGTCGACGACGGCGTAAGCGGCCCAAGGTTGTGCGCCATTCTCTCCGAATTCACCAAAGCCGACGAAGTGAACGCCCGCCGCAAAGACGGCCCTCACCGACGAGCGCGTCGCGTACAGATTGGTGTCGTCCGGGCACGCGCGATCGGTGGGCTTGATTTGGACGCTCACGCCGACTCGACTGCAGGTCACGCCAAGCGCCGCCCGCCACTGCCCGCTGAACGCAACTCGTTTGCCCACCATGCGCACGAGAGTAGCAGCCGCGTCGGTCAGCGTCATCGTCCTTTCAACCCGTTCTCGGCAGAAGGAACACGAGCCAGAGACCATGAAAACACAGCCGAAGGTCTGGCTCATTTCTACACTGCTGCTTGCGGCATGCGGGCAGCAGGTCGACACGAATGGGAACGCGCGTGGCTCGGATGATCCGAGTGCAGAATCGCTCGGCGCGGGCCCGAGTCAGCAGCAAGTGGCGGCGTTGCCCAAGAACGCCAGCGAATCCGATGCCACGTTCCAACCGGCCATGGATTACGACACCGACGGTTGCTATTCGGCGTCCGCGATTGATGCCACGGGCAAGCTCAACCCGGGTCTGAAGACCACGGGCGCGGTGAACGGCTCGTGCCACGACGGGAGCGATCTCGCCAACGACAACGTGTACGCGCGCGCGCGTTGCGATGCAAACGGTTGGTGCGCGCACATGTACGGCCTTTATTTCGAGAAAGACCAATCCGTCGTCGGCAGCGGACACCGACACGACTGGGAACACATCGTGGTGTGGGTGAAAGATTCGAAGCCAGAGTACGTGTCGGTCTCGCAGCACGGCGGGTTTCAGACCAAGCCGGCGGCTCAGATCCAGTTCCAGGGCACGCACCCCAAAGTCGTGTATCACAAAGACGGCGGCCTCACGCACGACTTCCGTTTCGCCACCACAGGCGACGAACCACCAGAGAACGACAGCCATCAATGGCACTTCCCCGCGTTGGTGAGCTGGAACGGCTATCCCCCGACGGTCCGCGACAAGCTCATGAATGC
>FSWQ01001606.1_pt1 | contig 10828 bp, 7 predicted proteins | sample 1637691 | NCBI WGS metagenome assembly FSWQ01 (sample SAMEA3914814, study PRJEB12502) | metagenome | biome: forest; material: soil | place: USA | collected 2011-09-16 | depth 0.1 m | reverse complement strand
GCAGCGGAACGGGCGCTGGCTGCGGTTCCAGTCTGCGCCAGCAGGCTCTACGCGGCGCGCGGTGAGCGCCTTCCCCGCGCACTGATCCGCGGTGTCCGTGTTGCTAGAGGCGCGTCGATTGCATCGCAATCCGGCACCCGACCGCTCAGCGCGACGCTCGCCCGATCCGGCCCTGAGGCCGCCGCTAGAATAGCGCGCGATTGCAGCTGACAGGCCGGCACTTGCCGTCTCTGTTAAGACCTCGCCCATGACGCAGCTCTTTCCAGCCGCAGCACCCGACGTGTTGTACATCGTCGACCTGAGTAGCTACGTGCTGCGCGCGTACCACGCGATCGCGCCGCTCTCGAGTCCATCAGGTGAGCCGACGCACGCCGTGCACGGCACCGTCAGCATGCTCGAGCGCCTCGTGCGCCAGTGCCGACCTGCGCTGCTCGCGATCGCGATGGACTCGGGACGCGCCACGTTCCGCAAGCAGATCTACGACGCTTACAAAGCCAATCGCCCCCCTTCCCCGACGGACTTGAGTCAGCAGATGGCGCGCTGCGAGCAGGTGGTGCGCGCGTTCAACATTCCGATCTTCAAGCAAGAGGGCGTCGAGGCCGATGACTTGATCGCGAGCGCGGTACGCAGCGCGGCCGAGCACGACCTGAAGATCGTGATCGTGGCCGCAGACAAGGATTTGATGCAGCTGGTCAGCGAGCGCACGATCATGTGGGACACGATGCGCGACCGCGTGTTCGGCGTATCGGAAGTGGAAGAACGCTTCGGCGTGCGCGTAGACCAGCTACGCGATTTGCTCGCCCTGACCGGCGACACGTCCGACAACATTCCGGGCGTGCCTTCAGTTGGCCCGAAAACAGCCAAGGATTTGCTGGTCGAGTTCGGGACCCTGCAGGGGATCTACGACCGCATCGACGAGATCAAGAAGAAGGGCCTGAAAGACAAACTGGTCGAGCACAAGGAGCAAGCTTTCCTCAGCCAGCAACTGGTGACGTTGAAGGAAGACTGCCCCGTGCTGATCGACCTCGAATCACTCCGCTATGGCGGGCGGGATACGACGGCGCTGCGTGCCCTGTATGCCGAGCTCGGCTTCCAACGTCAGCTACAAGCGCTGAGTAACGAGGGCGATGCACCGCCGCTGAGCGCCGGGCAACCCGTTTCCGCGAGTGCCGGCTCCCTGCCGCCTGCCGTGATCAAAGGCGCGGCGCCGCTCAGCCCCGCGGCGCCCGTGGGCGCGCCCGAGATCAGCGTCGTCACGAGCAGGGACGAGCTCGTGCAACTGGCCAGCGCGCTGCGCGAGGCGGGCGCGTTCTCGATCGCGGTCGAGACCAGCACACCGAACACTTTGCGTTCGGCGTTGGTAGGCGTGGCTTTGGCGTGGCAGCCAGGCAAGGCCGTGTACCTGCCGGTCGGGCATCGTTACATGGGTTGCCCGAAGCAACTGCCCTTGGCTGATCTGAAAGAGATCTTGGGCCCCCTCTTGTCCGACGAGGGCTTGCGCAAGTCGGCGCTCGACTTGAAGCGCGTCGACGTGATCCTGAGCCACGCGGGACTGCCGTTCGCCGGCTACTGGTTCGACGCCACGCTGGCCGCATACCTGCTGGATCCTGAATCACGCAACGAGCGCGACCCGATGGTGCAGCGGGAGCTCGGGGTGGTCGCTACGAGCTACGATTCATTGACCAAGAAGAAGCGCGGCCAAACCTTGGACTTCGACGAAGTCACGATCGAGGACGCGAGCCAGTTCGTCGGTGCCAGTGCAGTGTTCAGTTATCACCTGCAAGAGCGTCTGGAGCCGCGCCTGGCGGAAGACGGGCTGGACAAGTTGCTGCGCGAGATCGAGCTACCGTTGGCCTCGCTGCTGGCGCGGATGGAGGAGCGCGGCGTGTTGGTCGACACGGCACACCTGGCCGTGCTCGGGCGCGAGTGCGAGCGCGAGATCCAACGCCTGGAAGCGGACGCGCATCGCATTGCGGGCAAAGCCTTTAACGTCAATTCACCGCGTCAGCTGGAAACGCTTTTGTTCGACGAAATGGGCCTCAAACCGCTGCGCCGCACCAAGACCGCGCGCTCCACGGACGCGGACACGCTGGAAGCGTTGGCAGACGAGCACCCACTCCCCAAAGTAATCCTGGAGATCCGCCAGGTCACGAAGCTCAAGGGCACGTACATCGACGCCCTCCCCCAATTGTTGAACCCGACGACGGGGCGCATTCACACCTCCTGGGAGCAAGCGGTCGCGGCCACCGGGCGGTTGTCTTCCACCGACCCCAACTTGCAGAACATCCCGATTCGCACGGAGCTCGGGCGCAAAATCCGGCAGGCTTTCGTGCCGCCTCCCGGGTACGTGTTGGTCAGCGCGGACTACTCGCAGATTGAGCTGCGCGTGCTGGCGCACTTGTCCCAAGATGCGGTGCTCTTGGACGCGTTCCGCACGGGGCAAGACATTCACACGCGCACCGCACTGGAGATCTTCGAGCTGCGCGAAGAAGAGCTGACGCGCGAGCACCGCACGCGCGCCAAGGCCGTGAATTTCGGCGTGATTTACGGTCAGGGCGACAGCGGGCTCAGTAAGTCACTGGGCATTCCGCGCGCGGAAGCGTCCAGCTTCATTGCAGCTTACTTTCGACGTTACGAAGGCGTGCGCCGCTTCATGAACGAAACCTTGGAGCGCGCTCGCGCGGGCGAAGCAGTGCGCAGCTTGCTCGGCCGACGCCGGCTATTGCCCACGATTCGCAGCGCGAACCGCGCCGAGCGCTTGGCCGCCGAACGCATCGCCATGAACATGCCGATCCAAGGCACCGCCGCGGATCTGCTGAAGCTCGCGATGTTGGCGCTGAAAGAGCCGCCGACGCCGGGCGCGCGCATGACGCTGAGCGTGCACGACGAGCTCGTGTTCGAAGTGCCAGAAGCCGAAGTGCCGGAAGCCGAGGCCAAGATCAAAGCGGCCATGGAGCACGTGTTCGAGCTGGCCGTGCCGCTGACCGTGGAAGTCGGCCACGGACCAAACTGGAACGACGCGCACTAAGCGACGCGCGTGGGCGGCTCAGAACCGCGCCCGCGCCCGCGCTCGAGCTCAGTTGCAGTACGCGTTGAGGTCGTGCACCGACCACCAAGTGGCGCCGGTGGTCAGCATGCCCGTCTGCGAGATGAGCAAATAGCGCATCGTCTTGGGCGCGAAGTAGAACGTTTGCGTGCCGGTCACGCCGTCGGCCTCGGTCAACACGGGAGCCGCGGTGTCCGCGGAAACGTTCGACATGCGGATCTGCAAGTGACGACCGTAGTCCTCGTTGGAGGTCAAGATCGCGACTTGATCGATCGTGGCTTTGGCGGCGCCGAAGTCGATCTGCAGCCACTCCATGCCCAGCATCTTGGTGCCGGTGGCGTAGCGACTGGTGAGGCTGGCGTCGATCGCGTTCGCCGCGAGATCCGTTTGGTTGGCTTGAGTGTTGGTAGTTGCGGTCCACGCGGTGCGCGCCGGTACGGGCGTGAGGCAGAGTGTGCCTTGACCGCCGCCAACGCCTGTAGTTCCCGCCGTGCCGGCGGTACCCGCCGTGCCACCGGTACCTGCGGTGCCGGCTGTGCCGGCTGTGCCCGCGGTGCCTGCGGTACCGGCCGTACCTGCTGATCCGGCGGTACCCGCGGTGCCGCCCGTGCCTGCGGTGCCGGCCGTCGCTGCGCCACTGGTACCGCCGGTTGCGGCGCCGCTGCCGCCGCCCGTCGCTGCACCGGACGTTCCGCCCGTCGCTGCGCCGGCGTTTGCCGCCGCGCCACTGCTGCCGGCTGTGCCGCTTCCGGCCATCCCGGTTGTGCCGGCGGCGGTGGTGCCCGCGCCGCTCATCGTCATTCCGCTCGTGCCCGCGCTGGCGCTCATGCCGCTGGCGCCACCGTTATCGCTACCTGAAGAACCGAGGCAGCCCACGCTCTTCGAGTTGCAGGCGCTCATTGTGTTGTCTTGCTGGGCACATGCACCCAGCACCCCAAACACAATGACGCCGCTTAGAACAACCCCGAACCGCGAAATAGAGGTGCGCACGGCCGACTTAGTTTCCGGCCTAAGCCAAAGTCGTTTCGCAACCGCGCGTGTGCCGGTAAAATTCCGGTACTGTAAAGCTGCGCCTGACTAACCAGCCAGCGAGTTGCTCGTTCCGCCCGCTTTGAGCTCGCCAGCGCGGTTCAAACGCACCATCAGCGCGAGCACGCCGCCCAGGAACATTGCCGTCGCCAAGATGCGCAAACCAACGGTGTAGTCACCCGTCTGATCTTTCATCCAGCCCATCATGAACGGACCGGCGAAGCCCCCAAGGTTACCGACCGCGTTGATCATCGCGATGGCGCCGGCCATGCCGGACACGGAGCTGGTTGCGAGGAACGACGTGGACAGGCCCCAGAACGGCGCGATGGTGCTCCAACGGCCCGAGACCGCGAGCGCAAGCGCCGCGAGCCCGGCGATTGGCGGGATCGGGAAGCTCGCCAAGAGTAGGCCCAGCGCGGCCCACCAAAGCGCAGAAGCAACGTGCCACCTGCGCTCACCACGACGATCCGACGAGCGGCCGTGGATGATCATGGCGACAATCGCGAACAAGGACGGAACGCCGACCAGCGTGCCAACGAGCCCCGAATCTAGGGTCGGGAAAGCCTTCTTCATGAGCGTAGGCAAGAAGAAGTCCAGCCCGTAGCCACCGATCACGTTGGCGAAGTACACCGCGCACAAGAGCAACACGCGCGGATCCGCTGCCGTCTGGAGGAAGGAGAGATCGTGGGTACCGACGTTCTGCTTACCCTCACGCGCCAGGCGGTCGATGAGCCAACCGCGCTCACTCGGTGTCAGGAAGGTGGCCTCCTTGGGGCCGCTCGGCAGACGGAAGAACACGACCACCCCCAATATGATCGAGGGTAGCGCTTCGCTGACGAACAGCCACTTCCAACCACGGATGTCGCCCACGCCATCGAGCTTGAGCAGCACGCCGGAGAGCGGACCACCAATCACATTGGAGAGCACCGCCGCGGTCATGAACAAAGCGACCGTGCGCGAGCGATACGACAACGGAAACCAGTACGTGAGGTACAGAATGATGCCAGGAAAAAAGCCAGCCTCACTGGCACCCAAAAGAAACCGCAAGACGTAGAAGCCAGTGGCAGTGTGCACGAAGGCCATGCTGGCCGAAACGAAGCCCCACACGACCATGATGCGGGCGATCCACACGCGTGACCCCAGCTTCACCATGATCAGATTCGAGGGCACCTCGAACAGGAAGTAGCCGATGAAGAATACACCGGCGCCCAAACCGTAAACGGTCGTCGAAAAGCCAAGATCCGCGACCATTTGCTCCTTGGCGAAGCCAACGTTCACGCGGTCCAAGAAGGACGCCATGAAGCAAATGCACAGGAAGGGGACGAGCTTCCACGTCACCTTGCTCATGATCTGTTTTTCGAGCGGTTCGATGTGAACCTCAGAATACGAATTGCTCACGCGGCCACCTCCAGGGCACCCGGGACTACACCAATTGATCGCGCGTTGCACTCAGAAGAAGAAGTGCGACCCGAATTCGATACGATTGTTTCGCGCTGCCGAGTTGTCGCCGAAGATCTGACGCACCGTTTGAAACGATGCGCTGAGCTGCACTGCGTCAGTGATGGCCGTAAACAAGCTGACGTCTTCGTACTCGGATTTGAAATACACCAAGCCGCGGTCCGGAATGGGCGTCAAAACCGTGATGTTGCTGGATTTGGCTTGCGAGTAGATGCCGCTCAGCCAAACCCGGCCACCGGCGATGGGTAAGTAATATTGCAAGCCCAGCACGATGGCCTGCCAATTGGCTGTCTTCAGGTTGCCATTGCCGTCAAACGTGTAGCTGCCCGGATCGCCGTTCGACGGGTACAGCGCGGCGGGCGTGAGGCCTTGATCGTTCGCGATTGTCGGGAACAGCAACCCTCCCGTCATACCGGTATACAAATCTGCGATACCAGAGCCGGTCGAAAACTCCGCAGTGAGTGTCAGACCATTGCTGCGGTCTTCGTTGTCCGAGCGCGGGATGACCGGAATCACCGCGTTGGCCGCGAAGCCCCAGCCATAGCCGGTGGTCGCATCACCCGGACGGGCCACGAAGTCAGCCGGCTTGAAGCGGCGCGCCACACCGGACACGCCCAGGCCCGCGGGCGCGATGGTGGGCTGGTTGTAGGCCTGCGTGCTGGCACCGGTCCAACGATTGAACGAGACACGCATGCCGCCTTCCCCATCAGGAATGCCCGAGGCCTTCTGGAATGGACGTACGGCTGCCAGCGCGATCTCGAAATCCACCGCGCTGGAGTGCACGGTTTTGCCCAAGCGGAACTGCGGATTGCGGTGATAGATCTCACCAGGCACGCCCAAGAAGCCGAGCGTGGCCGGGAAAAAGCCTGCGCCGCCCCAGCCGAACAAGTCGTGGTACTGGCCTGCGGTGATGTCCAGCACGGGCGTCTTCACGCGCATCACGGCGATGCGCAAACGCGGCGTACCGAAGATGTATGCGTCGGTTTCAGTGGTCTCCGCCGGCATGATGCCGGTGAAGTCGAACTGAATCAGACCCGTGGTTTCGACACCGTGCGTGGTGGGCGCGGCGGCCTCCACGTTGATGCGCGAATCACGCGCGGTGAACTGCATCTGATCGTGGTCGCCGGCGTACGTACCCGGGCGAGCGATGATGTTGGAGTTCAAGCCGGTGCTCAGACCCTGCGTGGAGTCGTGCATCGCGTTCAGCGCGACGTAACCGCACACACCCACGCGCCAACCATTGCTGTCGACCGCGAGGTGCTTGCACTCTGTTTTCGAGTACGAGGCAGGCGCGGGCGCCGGGGGTTGTGACTCGCCCGCGGGCGGCGGGGTGCTGAGCGTTGGCGCGCTGGTGGCGGTGGCCGTAACGGAGGCGCTTGCCGCGGCCGGCTTGGGGGCGCTGTCGCTGTCTTCGTCGCCGTCCGCGCTGGCAGCGCTGGCAGCGCTGGCAGCGCTGGCAGCCGGAGCTGGCGTTGCTGCGGCCGCGGGCGCGGCTGCGGCGTGCGCCGCGTATAGACAAGAGACGAGTGAAAAGAGCAGCCCGGGCGCGATGCTATTCAAGGTTCGATGCGACATGGCCTGGCCGATCAATTGGTGTCCGCGGTGAGCGAGAGGGAGCGCAGCGCCGGTTGGTTGAACAAGAACGTCCGCTTGTAGCCGGACAGCTCGAGCGTGTTGCCGTTCACGCAGTAGTCAGCGGATGACACCGGGTTGTTGGCGACCGTGTCGTAGTGATTGATCACGTTGCCGATCGTCGCGTACTTGCCTTCGATCGCCGTGATCAGCAGCAAGTCATAAGTGCAGGCGCAGCCGCCCGCGCCGTCGTCACCGCAACCGAAATTCGAGATGTTCGGCTGCGTCGCCAAACCGGCGAGCAAGATGGGCGTGAATTCTTGGCAGGTCATCGTGTCAGGGCCGCTCATCTGCGTTGCGGGCACGATCTTGAAGCCCTGCGACAAGAAACAATTGGCGGCAAAGTCCATCTCCTGCGCGCCGAAGTAGTTGATACTGGCGGTGTAGGAGAAATCACTCTTGTAAGTGATGAGACCGGATTGCAGCGGTAGCGCTGGGAACCAGGGCTGAATAATCTTGATCGACTTGTCCGGCTTCAGGATCATTTCCGAGCAGAAGTTCACCTGCGTGCGTCGCGGCGGCGCTTCGCCGGCGAGCGTCGGGGCCTGGTGAATCAACGAGGGTACGTTGGGCGGCGCAGCCTCTTGGTTGAGGCACGCGCCACCAATGTTCCAGGTTTTGCTGGCCTGCCCGTCGTCCACCAGCTTGCCGCCACAGGTGCCCAACTCTTTGCACACTTCGGGCGTGGTGCAGGCTGCGGAGCCGAGGGCGAGGGCCAGCGCGAACGCGGTGAACGGGAATTTCAAATTGAACAAGAGACTCCTGGAGCCGTTCGGAGAAAGAGCTGGGTCAGCATCTGCACTTGGGGGAGCCGACGCGAAACATCGCGCGTCACTTGGGGATCGTCGTGGGGTTCATCAGGTTTTCGAACGCAATGAAGGTGGGCAACGCCAAGTCATCTTGCGAGCTGTGCCCCTTGGTCGAAGTCGCGCAGAAGATCACCGGGTAATCAGCCGGGCATGCGGTGTACTGCTGGCAAACGCTGCTCATCGCGGAGGTGCTGCCCCACGGCGCCTTCGGCCCATTCAAGCCGCCCGCGCAGCCGTTGACTGCCAGCACGCGCGGCAAAGACGTGCCGCTGTTGCCACCAATGATGTTCTCTTTGTCGTCCGAATCATGGATCCAGAGCGCGGCTTCTTTGCCGGCGCATTGCACGTCCGGCAGCACTGGCCCACCGGTGACCGATGCCTGCCCGCGCACGCTGAAGTCCGCGCCGAACTTGCGGTTCGGATCCCTGCCCGCGAAGTAGCAACCGAACATGTTCGAGATCCACGCGCCCGAGCTGTAGCCCGAGACGAACAGCCGGTTCTCGTCGACGCAAAAGTCCTTTTGGATCTGAGACCCCACGAGCCCCATGAACTCCCATTCCACGGACTGCTGACCAACCGTGTTGTCGTAACAGGGCTTGCCGGCGGGCGGCAGGCCATCCGGCGGCATGTTGACGGAGACGTAAATCGACTCCGGATCCGCGGTCATCAACTTGTACGTTGCGGTCGCCGCGGCATTGCGATCACCGCAACCCATGAACAAGAAGGTGACGCGGTAAGGCTTCGCGGGATCGTAATCCTTGGGCAGCCAAACGAAGTACTGTCGGTCGTACTCCTGCACGGAGAAACACGCATCAAGTGTTTTTCCCGGGGCATGCAGCGTGTACGGGCTGTACTTGGCCAGCAATTGCCCGTTCGGGATCGGCTTGTTGCAGCCGGCGCTGGGCGCAACGCCCGTTGCATCCGGGTTGGTTACCGTGGGCGAGTTGGCAGCCTGCACGCCGGCGTCCGCCGTTGCAGCGCAGGTATTGGCACCGGGCTCGGGCCCGAAGGTGGTGGCGGCAACAGCCTGATCCACCAGCGAATCACTGGTTGTGCAGCCGCTCAAGCCGGGAACTGCGAAGGCCAACAGGACCAGCGCGCGCGAGCACCAAGCGAGTTTTTTTCCGGTCATCACTGAGCTACCTGTTTTCATTTCGTGCCGGAGGCCGACTCGACGCGGCACATGCGTGCGTGTCGTGTCTCGGAATAGGATCGTTGATCTGCGATTCGCGGCGCTTGCCAAGAGCACGCGCCCGCCGCGCGAAGCGCGCACGAGCACGTGCCCCGAAACCGACTCGCGATTGCCCTGGCGATATGAAGTTCACGCCGCTACCGGGCGGCGCAGACTCGTTATTCGTCAGCTCGAAATGCACGTGGTTTCCTTGTTCAAGACGACCGCTGCATGTGTGTGTTCAGGCCGCGGTCGATCTGTTTCGCCTCAGACTGGACAGGTCTGTTCGCCTCTGGACGTGATTTTCCAGCGCCAGGCGATTCCCGCGGCCGGCCGGGGCGCAAGGCCACCGGCTAGGCAGCCGCGACTCAGCCGCCGGTTGGGCGGGCACAGGCTGCGCGGACGCGCGCCGCAATCAGCGAATGCGGCGCGCGTTCCAGGAACTGCGCGGCGGCGCGTTGGCTGTCCGAATCCCCGTTCTGACAGCTCGCCACGAGGCGCAGGCCATCGCGTTCCTCAGCTAGCGTGCCGCTCGGGAACTCACGCGCGTGTTGCTCGAGCAGGCCTTCGGCTTCGTTCACGTTACCGCTGCGAAGCGCCGCGTCTGCGGCGCGCACGGTGCGCATTTCGGCTTCCAGCCCGGCATTGGGGTCGACCGGCTGAGCCGGCTGCACGTGCAAGGCAACGCCGCGCGGCGCATGCGAACCCCGCAAGCGGCGCGGCGCCGGCGAAACCAAGAGCGGCAATGAGCTCACCGGCACAGCTACTGAGGCCACCGGGTCCACCGCTTGCGCTTGCACCGGCGCGGCCGAAACCACGACGGCCGGGGCAGTCACTGGAAAGCTCAGCTCAGCGTGTCGTAGCTGCAGGTGCTGAAAAACGGCACTGCCAGAAGCGGCGAGCAGCACGATGGCGACGACCTTCGGCGTGGCTAGACCGAGCAACGCTTTAGCGCGCTCCAAGCTCAGCGAAAACACCGCAGCGCCCAAACCCGTAGAGCCGATGCGCGTGAGCACGCTGCTGCGCACGCGCGCCGCATCGCTGGCGATCGGGTCGTCTACGCCGTGGGCGGCTTCGAGCAGCGCGCGAGCTCGCGGGCTCAGCTCATCCATCGGCGTGCCTCAGCCCCGACGTTGCGCCTGTAAGCGCCGCAGACCACGCTCGAAGTCCCGACGGGCGGCGCGTAGCCGTGCGTAAGTCGTATTTACATTCGTGCCGAGTGCTTCCGCAATCTCCGGCACACTCATGCCTTCGAGCTCCGCGAGCGCAAAAACAGAGGCTTTGTCGTCGTCCAGCTCGTCCAGCAGGCGGTGCACCAGGCGTCCGGCTTCGGCGCGGCTGACCTGCTCGTGCGGATCGAGCGTCGCGTCCGCGATCAGATCCGGGTCCCCCACTACGGAGCTCAGTGCGTGCCCGGCGCCCTTGCGCCGACGCACGCGCCGGTAGTTGTTCACGACACGGGTGAGAATCCCGAGCACCCACGTCTTCACCGCACATCGCCCCTCGAACTGGCCGAGCTTGCGGTAAACCGTGACGTAAACTTCCTGCACTACGTCGTCGACTGCACTGTCGATGACGCCCATTCGGCGCACCATGCGCCAGACTGCGGGGAAGGTCTCGGCATAGACTTCTTCGAACGGCGGACACACGAACTCCGGTCGAGCGACGAGGCCAGAGCCGTGC
>FSWQ01003185.1_pt1 | contig 10833 bp, 12 predicted proteins | sample 1637691 | NCBI WGS metagenome assembly FSWQ01 (sample SAMEA3914814, study PRJEB12502) | metagenome | biome: forest; material: soil | place: USA | collected 2011-09-16 | depth 0.1 m | reverse complement strand
GTCATCAAGCTGATCGGCTCGGGCGGCATGGGCTACGTCGTGTCGGCCATGCACGTCGAGCTGGGTGAGGCCGTCGCGCTCAAGTTCTTGCGCCCCGAAGCGTTGCAGATCGAAGAGCTGGTCGAGCGTTTTTCGCGTGAGGCGCGAGCCGCCGCGAAGATCCGCAGCGAGCACGTGGCTCGCGTGTACGACGTCGGCGTGCTACCCGACGGTGTTCCGTTCATCGTGATGGAGCACTTGGCGGGTCAAGATCTGGCCGACGTGCTGCAGGCGCGCGGCCCCCTGCCGATCAAGGTCGCGGTCGAGTACGTGATGCAGGCCTGCGAGGCCCTGGCCGCCGCACACGCCGCCGGTGTCGTGCATCGCGACATCAAGCCCGAGAACTTGTTCTTGACCACCCACGCGCAGGGTCTGGATTTCATCAAGATTCTGGATTTTGGCATCTCCAAGGTGGCATTGGCGCCCGGCAAGCGCGGCTTCGTGCGCACGATGATGCCGCTCGGGTCACCGGTCTACATGTCCCCCGAGCAGATCCGCTCGTCCGACCAAGTGGACGCGCGCACGGACATCTGGTCGCTCGGCTGCGTGCTGTTCGAGCTCTTGACTGGCACCGTCGCCTTCAATGAGCCGTCGTTGATGCAGCTCAGCGCCGCGATCCTGGAACATGACCCGGTGCCGCTGCGTGAGCTCTTGCCCGAGGCGCCGCCCGAGCTGGAAGAGGTGGTCCTCCGCTGCTTGGAAAAAGACGTCGACCAGCGCTACGGCAACATCGCAGAATTGGCCATTGCGCTGTACCCGTTCGCGCCGCGCCGCTCACGCATTTCGGCCGAGCGCTGTTACCACGCGCTGAAGAACGCGGGCTTGGATTGCCCCGAGTTCGAAACCGAAATCCAAAGTGTGTTCCCGCCCAGCCTGGGTGAAGTCAACGTCGTTTCGAGCGCGCCCGCGCGCGCCATGACCGGCCCCAGCCGTTCATTGACTCGCGCCAATCCGCGCTCGACCCGCGCCGGCCGCTCCACCAAGATGCCGGTCGAGCAGCCCCGCGCCGAGGCCACGGTCAGCACGACCGAGCTCGAGTCGATGCGGCCCAACAAGACCTACAAGGTCGTCGGCCTGCTCGCAGTCTTGCTGATCGCGGGCACCGCCGCTTTCTTGTTGATCCAGGCCCGCAGCGCGGATGCGAACGGCGCGGCTGCCGCCGCCGCCGCGCGAGCCGCACCGGGCGCAGCCGCGGCGCCGGGCGTCAAACCAGGCGCGGTCATCGACCTCGACGCACTGACGCCGGCCGCGCCGCCCGCTGGCAGCGCGGCTACGGCGGGCAGCGCCGCGGCCAGCGCTGCGGCACACGGCCAGCGCCCCGCGGCCGGCGCGCAGCGTCGCATGGCGCCGCCCGCGCCCGCGAAACCCGGTGCCGCGCCGCGCAAACACGACGACGATCCGGATGTCGGATACTGAGCCTCGCTCAAAACATCTGACCGGCGGAGACGTAGCCGCTGACTGGAGTCGCGTCCGGCGAACCGGCCACGTCCAAACGAATCACGAAGGACGAGCCGGATTGCACACGCAGCCCGCCACCGGCGCCATACTTGAGTCCGATGCCGCGCCCATCCAGCTCCGGGTGCGACTCGGTGTCGGCCCACAACCTGCCCGCGTCGAAGAACGGCACGATGCCGAGCGTCAGCGATTTGCCAAAGGCGTGAAACGAGAAGGCTTCGACTCGCAGCTCGACGTTGCCGAACGCCTTCAGCTTGCCGTAATAGCGCTGCGCGGGTACGCCACGCACGCCGGTAGTGCCGCCGAGCGCGAAGGTGTCGTCGAAGCGCGCCAGCTCGTAAAATGGCACCTCGCCGAACAGCCAGTCGCCCACCACGCGCGTCGCGAGCGAGACGCGCCGCGTGCCGAGCGGCACGAAGGCGCGCAGATTGAGCGTCGCTTCGCCGTAGCGGTAGGGAAACTCCGCGCTGCCGCCAGGGCTCAGCTTGACGTCCAGCGTGTCGAACAGACCGCTATGCGACGACACCTCGTTGTCGCGCGTGTCCCACTGCAAGCCGTACTTGAACTGAGCCACCGAGTGCGACGAAGTCTCGCCGATCAAGCGCTTGACCTCCGCGCTGCCCGTGCGCGCGTCTTCGGCGAGTGACGAGTCGTCCGCGACGCGGATGATGTCGTAGATGTAACGGAAGCCGAGCCGAGCCACGAAGTGATCGACGATGCGCGTGCGCACGTCGACGTCGAACTGCGGGTGACCGCGTTGGTACTTGGAGTAGTTTTTGTTGGGATTGGCGTCCGCCGCCGCGCGTGACGACGCATTGCCCATGCCGAAATAGTCGATGCTCTCCCAAGTGTAAGACGGACGGATCTCGAGGCGAACGGGCGCTCCGAACAGCCGCGGAATGGTGAGCCGCGCGTACAGATCTTGATACGGGACCGTGAGCCCACGGCCCGAGCTGTATTTGAACGTGATCAATCCGGAAGAGTCGATGTTCCACAAATAGGGGACGACGCCCTTTTTCACGCGCGCCCAACCGGCAAAGTAGCCTCCGCCGATGCCCAAGTCCGTGCTGCCGCCGACCACGGGTACGACGTTGAGCTCGTTGTGCGGCGAGTCGTCATCGGGATGTCGCGCGTCCGGCGCCGACACGATGGGCGGCGGCTTTTCGGAGTCCGGGCGATTGTTGGAATTGAGCGGATCGGCCGCGCGCGCCGAAACGCTGAAGCTCAAGCTCAAGAGCAGGGCGCGACCGAGGCCGCGCCGAAGAAAGATCGTCACTGCGCGCGCAATGCATCGAGCGTGCCGCGTCGGCTTCGCGGCTTTCAGCCGATCCGGCGGGGCAAGCAACGTGGCGGGTTAGCCGGTGGGCGACGAGCGGCGTCCATTTTGCCCCTGCGAACGCGCGCCCGCACTGCGATTTTAGAGCCGCCATTCGCGGCTGTTCGTGTAAAGTGCCGCGCCATGACGATTCAGGCTGCGGTTGCCGACACTTCCACGAAAACAGTCAACTTCGGTGACAAGACATACAACATCCAGGCGCTTTCGGATGACAGCTACACCGTGCTGCTCGCGGGCATTCCGGTAGGCCGCGTCGTGTATTCCTTCGGCGCAGCGAACGGCGTGCCCGAGGGCGACGCCATGAGCGAGGACGATCTGTACGCGATCGCCGAAGCCTGGTTCGCCGCCGTCGACGCCTGAGCAAAACCATGAGTCATCGCGAAGAAGTGCTGGCCCTCGAGGAAGCCCTGCGCCAAGCGGAGCTTGGTCCCGATCCCGGTTTCTTCGAGCGCGTGCTGGCCGACGACGCGCTGCTCGATGGCCAGTTCGCCAAGTCCAAGGTCGTGGCCGCCCATCAACCGGGCGGCCCGGCCAAGTTCAGCCGCGTCGAGATGAGTGACGTTCAACTCGTCGAGCACGGGCCGGCGGTGGTCGTGACCTGCAACGGTCTGTACGAGGGCCCGGGCGGCTCGCATCAGCTGACCTTCATGCGCGTGTGGCTGAAACAAGCGGGTGGCTGGCAGATCATCGCCGGCTCCACGGCGAGCCAAAAGTGATCTCCGCACGCGCCGCGCGGCGCTCATGAATGCGGTGCGCTTGGATCGCGGCCCCGACGGCCGCCTGAAGGCCTGGGTGTGTGAGCCTTGGGATCGCATCCGGCTGCGCAAATGCGCGGACATCGTGCAAGATCACTTCGGTGGTGAAGCGCGAGACCGCGTGGGCGGCGCTGATTTGGTATTTTGGGACTTCATGGTTGGCAACGTGCTCGTCACGGTGCACTTGGAGCAAGGCACGGGCATCGCCGTGCTAGCCAACGACACCTCTCAACCGAGCGAGGCGCTGGTGCGGGAGATCGCCGAACACTTGCGACAACACGCCGAGCTGTGAGCGCGGCCGCTCAAGCCGGTTCCAGCAGCTCCAGCGCTTCTTGGCGCTTGTATTCGGCCAGCACGATGCCGGACGCCACCGCGACATTGAGGCTCTCGGTCACGCCCGACTGCGGGATGGTGACGCACGCCTCACACAGCTCGAGCACGCTTTGCTCCAGCCCTCGCCCCTCCGAGCCGATGACCAGCAAATCCGTGCTCCGAAATCGGAAATGGTGCAACGACGTAGCGCCTGGGCGGGGCACGGTCGCGACGCGCCGCCCCGAGTGACGACGCAGGACTTCGAGCGGATCGCTCGCGACGCGCAGCCATCGGATCTTGGCGAACGCGCCGGCCGAGACCGTGCGCAGGCGCTGGGCGTAAGATTTGCCATAGCGCTCGCGCACCAGCCGATGCGGATCGTAAACGTGGCACTGCGCGAAGCCGAGCACCTCCAAGGTGCGCGAAAGCACGCACAGGTTTTCGAACTGTTCGGGCGCGTACAAAAATACTTCCATCAGCGTGCCGCGTCGGGCGCGAGTTCGGCGAGACGTAGCCGCGCCGCCGCTACGTAGGCCGAGCGCGGGTAGCTCTGGAGCAGCTCCTCCAGCACCGTTCGTTCGTCCTCGATGCGACCGAGCTTGCGCAGGGCTTGGGCTTGCCCGAAATATGCCTCCGCCTTGGCTTCCGAAGGGCCGATCAAGCGGAAGGTAGCGAACTCTTGCAAGGCGAGCGCGGCCTGATCCTGTCGCAAGTAGAGCAGCCCGAGCACCAAGTGAGTATTGACGCCTTCTTCCGAATTCGGGAAGAACTCTTCAATCTTTTTGGACATGGCGATCGCTCCCGGTGCATCACCGGCGCTGCGCGAGCGCGCCGCTTCAGCGAACATTTCCGTTGCCGACAGGTGACGGTCGCTGGCCGCGCTGGGCGGAGCCGCCACGACGCGACTCGGCTCGGGCTCCGACGTGACGGCCACGAGCCGTTGATCGTGCCTCAGATCTCGGGAGCTCGCTTGGCGCGCGAGCGAGGCCGCGACTTTGGCCGTGCTGAGCGGCCATCGCCAACCAAACACCTTGACACCGGCCGTCGTGATGCCCGCCATGAGCAGCGCGAGAGCCAAGGATTTTAGGCCTTGCCGAATGCGCGGAGCCAACAAGAGCGGCTACGCTAGCACCGTTTTTGTGCGAGGGCGCTTCGGAGTGAACCGGCCACGGGAGGCCCGCGCGCTCACGCCGAGCGACCCGCTGCGCGACTAGCCCAAAGAGAGCAAGGTGGAGCCGGCCTTGGAGGGCACGCTGTCGACCTCACGCGTCAGGTACACCGGTTGCTGCGGTTCGAGCTGGAAGCCGCAGCCGCGATAGAACTCGACCGCGACGGCGTTGTCGGCGCACACCCAGACCACGCCCACGTCGTTGCTCTGCATCCAGGACTCCATGTGCGTGAGCAGTGCTCGACCGACCCCCTGACGGCGAAAGGCGCTGCGCACGCCCACTTCGTACAGGAGCAGCTCTTTGCCTGGGTCGGAGCGGAGTAGCACCAGGCTGCATGAGAGAAAGCCCGTGATCACGGCTTCGTGTTGGGCCACCCAGTGCAAAACGTGTGGGCTCGCCAAGTAGCGTTGGGCTTGACCCGGCTTGAGCGGAGTGAGCCCCGAGCTGCGCCCCTCCAGATCGAAGTCGGCGTCTTCACGAGCCAATGACTCTAGGGTCGCTTCGTCGCCGGGGCCCAGACGCTTGATTGACACGGTCATGCTCCGTCACCTCCGCCCGGACTATACGCCGAGACGCTCAACCTTCGAAGATTTCGTGCTTACCTTCGGTCGCAAATGGCTCGTCGATGTGCAGCTCGCCGGCGGCCGTGAAGCGATACGGAAAACTGACCACGATCGAGTAGTTCTCGCGGTGGTCCAGCTCCACGCACACGGTCGCGCTCGCCGGTTCGAGCGCGACGGCTGACTCGGCGAGGTACACGAGCGCGCTGCCCTTCAGCTCGCCGCGCTGCGCGCCATCACGGAAGCTGCCGCGAAACTCGGCGAGTAACGCGGCGCGCTCGAACTCCGAGGCCAGCGCGGCGTCGCCCACGTCCGCCATGCGATCGTCCGCCGAGAGCGTGCAGCCGAAGGGACGAAGCTTGCGCTGCTCGCCGAGGACGCGCTCCGCCGTCGGCAGCACGGCGCTCATCAGTAACTCACAGTCCTGTTTGCAACTAGGCATGACGAAGGCCCGCGTTTCTAGCACGATTGGCAGACGCGCGCCGTGCATCGCACAGGGTGGGATTGGCAGCCTCGACGGACCACGGTACTTTGGGGAGATGCGCTGGATGTCATTCGGGCGATGCGGGCAATGGCAATGCGTTCCCGTCTTGGCAATGCTGTTCCTCAGCAGTGCCTGCAGCAGTAGCAGCGATGCGAGCGCGTCAGGCGCGGGCGGGGCGGCGACCAGCGGGGCAGGCGCAGGCAACGCGGCTCAGAGCGGCTCGAACGGGCACGCGGGCGCGGGACCGTCGAGTGCCGGTGCCGGCTCCGGACAAGCCGGCGCAAGCTCCGGACAAGCCGGCGGCACACCACTCAGCGGCGACTCCCCGACGGTCGCCGGCTGCGCGATGTTTCCGCCCAATCATCTGTTCAACACGCCAATCGACGGTCTGCCCGCGCACGGCAGCAGCGCTGATTTCATGAAGGCCGTCGGCACCCACAACATCCACTTGGATTTGGGCACTTCGGTCGATCCCAAATCCGACGAGTACTACGGCATCCCGTACAACGTGGTGCACGGCAACTCGATACCCTGGGTCAAGGCCTCGTTCAGCACGACGGACACGGCTGATCTGGATTGGGATCCGACCCCGGAGGCCGATTGCGCAGTCGGCGCCGCGCACACGCTCACCTCACCTTGCACCGAGGACAAAGCGCCCGAGCCGCTGTTCCCGATCCCAGCGACGCCGCTCGTCGAGGGCGGCATCGACACCGATCCGTCGCAACCGTACGCCGACCATCACATCTTGATGCTCGATGCCGACACTTGCACGCTTTGGGAGACCTATCACTCGTATCCCGATCCCAAAGGCGGCTGGGACATCTTCGGCGCCGCGTTCTTCGACCTGAAGTCGAACGCGCTGCGGCCTGCGGATTGGACGTCCGCGGACGCCGCCGGTTTTGCGATTCTGCCGCTGCTGTTGCGTGCCGATGAAGCCAGCTCCGGCAGCATCAAGCATGCGCTGCGCTTCACCATCGACAGCGGGAAAATCAGGAACGAGTACACCTGGCCCGCACGCCATTTGACCTCGAACGGCACGACGTCGCTGACGCTGCCGCCCATGGGTCAGGCGTTCCGCATCAAGGCAAGTTACGCCATCCCCGCGAACTTCAACACGCAATCACGGGCCATCCTGCAAGCGTTGAAGACGTACGGCATGTATCTGGCGGACGGCGGCAGCTCCCTCTACATCCAAGGCGAGCCGAGCGCGAGCTGGGCAGACGACACCTTCGATCAGGTTCAGTCCGTGCCGAGTTCGCAATTCGAGGCCGTCGATTTGAGCGACATTAGCAAGCGCGCCGGCTTCGACCCGAACTCTGCGACCGTGCCTTAGTCTCGCACGCGGTTCTGCGAAGCGCGCTTCGCGCGTTCCGTTGCCCCCGGCGCCTCCGAGACCGGTGCCGCTTGGCGTGTAACGCCGGCTCTGGTACTGCTCGCGGCTTAGAAGAAATGTCGGGCGTGTGCCCGCAAACCAGGACCCCAACAGCATGAAACGAACTTTCCAATGCGCGTTCGTGGCCGCCGCTCTCCTCGCTAGTTCGAGCGCCTGGGCGCAGGATTTCGGCAAGAAGGGCCAGCTCGCGATCAGCGCGGAGCGCCTGTTCGGCTTTACGTACAACAGCTCCAGCGTTCACACGCAGGCGGGGGACCACGACAGCTCCGTCACTGGCTTCAGCTTGCTCTCGTCGACTCCGACGGCCGCGAACCCTGGGTCCGCTTGGGAAGGCTACGGTTCACCGCGCGTCGCCGGTGATTACTTCATCATCGATCACTTGTCGCTCGGCGGCGCGCTCGGCTACGCGCACGTCTCGATCAATGATCAGCCGCCCGCGTTGAACAACACCGAGACCACGACCAGCGGTCATGTGTTCACGTTCGCGCCGCGCGTCGGCTATGCCCTCGCCTTCAATGATCTGATCGGCTTTTGGCCGCGCGCCGGGTTCACGTACCGCGCATACAGCCTCGAGAACGACAGCGCCCACAACTTGGCGCTGACGCTCGAAGCTCCGTTCACGTTCAACGTCTTCCCACACGTCGTGTTTTGGGGCGGCCCGACGCTCGACCTCGGGCTCAGCGGCTCGGCCAGCGTGGACAACGGCAACGGGACCACCGTGAGTAACGATTTTCACTCGACCGAGTTCGGCATTCAGACCGCGTTGCTGGTGTATTTCGACCTGCTCTGAGCGCTGGCGTTTGACGCGGCGCGGAAGGGCCGGTTAGCTTCGGGCATTCGGTGGGCGGCGGACTCCTCGGCGTCGGGTCGCCCCAGTGCCTTATTTTGAGGGAGACGGCCCATGAAGTTCGAAGTAAATAAATTTTTGGCGTTCACCGCGCTGCTCGCTGGCGCATCCGTTGCCGCTGCGGGCTGCTCGTCCGACGATTCGAAGCTCGCCCCGGGCGGATCGAACGGCGGCGAAGCCGGCGAGAGTACGATCACGCCCGTTGCCGGCACTGGCAACCGGACGAGCGAGGCCGGCGCAGGCGGCGTCAGTGAAGGTCAAGGCGGCGCCGTTGACACCGCCGGCGCCGCGGGCGCCAAGGAAGCGCAAGGCGGCGCAAGCGAGGGCGGCGCGAGCGGCGCAAGCGACGGCGGCGCCGCGGGCGCAGCGCTGGTCGGCTCTTGCATTTCCGACGTCGTGGGCGAGGCCGGCGCAAGCTCCGAATTCCCGTGTCAAATCTGGACGGCCACGGACGTGCCGGACTGCAGCGGCGAGGGCACCAACCGCGCCGGCGAATTGTGTCAGCTCTTGGACAACACGGGCGGGTATCGCCCGAACGTACTGGCCGCGTACAACGAGTGCGCAAAGGCGCTCGCGAATTCTTGCGACGTGCCCAGCGTCAGCAACTGCGCGCTCAACTTGATCGGCGACGGCTGCACGCAGCCGACCACCGCCGCCAACTGCGCGATCATCGCAGTGAGCTGTCCGGGGGTCACGCTGTGCACAGGCATCCTGGATCTGGCAACGGCCGACGGGCAGACGGCCATCGTCGGCTGCATGGACCCGTCGAACGAGAACCCGTACACAAAAGCGCCGAACTTGGACTGCGACATGAACCTGCGTTACTGCGCGAGCTTGCCGGTCGTCGCCCAACCGACGACGCTCTGATTCACTCGACCTGTGTGCGCGCGCCAGAAAGCAGGCGCGCGACGCAGTCGTGATCCGAGTACGGCAGTTCGACGCCGGCCACCGTTTGGCCGGCTTCGTGCCCTTTTCCGGCGATCACGAGCACGTCATTCGGGCCGGCCAGCGCCAGCGCGCGTTCGATGGCGCGGGCTCGGTCGAGTTCGATTTGCACATGGGCGCGCCCGCCACGGCGCGCGCCCCGCGCGACGGCGTCGGCGATCTGCTTCGGATCTTCGTCGCGGGGATTGTCGCTGCTGATCAGCGCCCAGTCCGCGCGTTCGCCGACGGCGCGACCCATCGGTTCGCGCTTTGGTTCGTCCGCGCCGCCCCCTGCGCCGAACACCACGATCACGCGCCCACCCTGAGTGAGCGCGCGTGCGGTGTCGCAGGTGCGCGCCAAGGCATCAGGCGTGTGCGCGTAATCGATGGCCACGAGGGGCGCTTCGGACACGACTTCGAATCGCCCGCGCACGACCGGGCAAGCGGCGAGCCCGGCTCGCACGTGCTTCGCGGGGATCCCAGCGCCGAGCGCGGCCAGCGCGGCGGCCAACACGTTCTCGGCGAACACGTGCCCGACCATCTTGGTCGCGAGTTCGCCGCCGAGGGCGTCCGCGAGCGCGGATGGCTCGAGCTCGAGGCGCGTGCCCACGGCGCTGAGCGAAACGCGCGCCGCCGCCAAATCCGGCGGAGTGAGCCGCTCCCCGCGCGAATCCAGGGCGAAGAAGCGGCGCGTGACGTCCTCGGGCGTGACGCGATCGAGGAGCAGCGCGGCGGGATCACAAGCGTTGAGCACGGCCGTGCTGCCTGGCCCGAGGTGTACGAACAGCTGCGCCTTGCTGGCCAGGTAATGCTCCCAAGAGCCGTGGGCCTCGACGTGATCGCGACTCAGGTTGGTAAATACGCCCAAGTCGTAGCGCCACACGCGGGCAAAGCCACGCGCCAGCGCGGCGCTCGTGACTTCGCACACCGCGTGGCGTGCGCCGCGCTCGGCCGCTTCACGCAGCGCGGCCAGGTAACCACGCGAGGTGCGCGGCACGTGCAATTCTTCCTCATCGAGCCAATAACCGAGCGTGCTCTCGGTGAGCACGGAGTGCCCCGCGGCCGCGATCGCGTGCGCGATCAAGTGCGTGGTGCTGGATTTTCCGTTGGTGCCAGTGACGCCAACCGTGAAGAACGGCTCTGCCCATGCAAACGGCGCGCGCGTGGGGCGCTGCACGTGGCCCGCAATGCATTGCATGGCCTGCGCCTCGAGCTCACCGAAGTGGTTCAGCTCGTCCGCGCTGGGCGCGTGGCCCGCTCCGCGTCGAGCAGGCGTCACGGGCCGAGCGTCGCGTCGGCGACCTCGATCAACGGCCCAATCGTGCTCTCGGCCACGCCCGCGGCCTGGGCCAAGCGGCGCAGCGCCTCGAGCTCGCCGAGTGACATGCCCTGGCTGACCAAGCCCACCACCGCGGCGCTGATCAAGCCCTCGCGAGCGACACCCGCCACGGCGAGCTCTCTGCCAACGCGATCGATCTCGGTCTTGATCTGCTCACCTTGCGCCGATGCGAGTGCGCGGTCGATCATGTTTCCGGCGTCGCACTCGGGGCCCGTCGCGC
>FSWQ01002926.1_pt1 | contig 10834 bp, 11 predicted proteins | sample 1637691 | NCBI WGS metagenome assembly FSWQ01 (sample SAMEA3914814, study PRJEB12502) | metagenome | biome: forest; material: soil | place: USA | collected 2011-09-16 | depth 0.1 m | reverse complement strand
CGCCTTCACGGCGTCGAAGGTCAGGAACACGAAACCCGGCGTAGCCTTCCCCGGCGCCGCGATGATCTTCGAATCGCTGAACGGCTGATCGAACACGATATCGAAGTACAGGACGTACGGCGTGCCCGTGCCGCAGAAGCCGCCGCTCGCCGTCGAGCCCGACACCTCGCTGTTGGACACGACAGTGGCCGTAGAATCGCCATATTTGTCGTTGCCGTTCGCGCTGTCGCGCAACTTGAACAGCAAGTTGGCGTTGGTCGTCGCCGGAAACGTGAAGCGCGCCATTGCGCTGTGCAGCGTGGCCGTGAGCTCGGTCTCGATCGCGGGCTCGCCACTTCGAACCGAGTAGTAGCCCGCGGTCCCGACTTCACCCGTATGAGTGAGCGTCTGCTTGGCCGCGTTCAGATCGCCGCTCGGCAGGCCGCCGATGAGCGGCAAGATCGGAATGTCGCCCAGCGCGCCGCTGCAGCCCGGGCCGCTGATGTGCGTCAAGCTAAAGCCGATTAGATCGGTGTTCTTGTAGTCGTAGCCGCCACCGGAGGGGCGGGTGGGCATCGTGTCCGGGCTCCACTGCAGCATGCCAAATGGAGCGTCGGCTCCGGGAAACATGTTGGCGCCGCGGAAGTTGTTCTGAATGTTGGTCGTGCCAACGAGCGTGTTCACGTGGCTCGCTGGGCTCGTGACCCAGTCGACGGCCTGCTCGGGGGCACCGCTCGCGCCAGCGCCGCTTTTGCCACCACTGGTCGTGTTTCCGGCGAAGCCTGCGCTGCCCCCGGGCGTCGTCGCGGCGCCGCCGCTGCCGGACAATCCTACGCCGCCGCTGGCGCCGGCCGTGACGCCTGCCCCCGCCTGGGGAGGATCGTCAGCGCTGTCGCTCGACGAGCAGTGCAGGGCGCTCATTGCCAGCAAAGCTGCGGCTGCCGTTCGAAGCGAGCTCAATTGCATTCGTTGCACGGTCGGGGCAGGCCCCGAAAGCAGACCAAGAAAATTCAAGCACCGGGCGGGCAGCCTTCCGCCGTCTCGAGCCCGTTCGATTCCCTCGCTGAAACCGGGGGCGCCCGCGCCGAGTGGAACCAAAAGCCGTCTCGGGCGTATGGCCTGAAACGAGGAGCGAAGCCCGATCATGTTCTGCCCACCCACCCTTGCCGCTCGCATCGATCGCGCCGAAGCCGCGCTCTGCGCAGCTATCGCCGAGGCCGATTCGCCCGAGGTCGGACCGCGTGGCCGTTTGGCGATGGCCGTCGCAGGCGGCGTTGCCGTGTACGGCGGCCCCGACTCACCGATGAACAAGCTCGTGGGCATCGGCTTCGATGGGCCGGTGGCCACGCACGAGCTGGCCCATGTCGAAGCGCAGTTTGCAGCGCGGAGCGCCGCTCTGCAGGCCGAGGTGTCGACCCTGGCCGATGCAGAGCTGCATGCGGCGCTGTGCGCGCGCGGGTATGTCCCCCACGGCTTCGAGAACGTGCTCGGACATCCGCTCGGCAAGCACCTGGTAGCCGCGCCTCTCGGCATCACCGTGACCCTGCTCACGCCCGAGGAGCACGCGGCGTTCGCGGAGGCGATGGTCGCAGCGGTTGCCACGCCGGATCACGGTGGGGTCGGCGGCGACGCGACGCCTCCGGCGGACGTGATACGGCGCTGGGTGCTGGCGATGTTGCGTGTGCCCGGCTATCGCGGTTACGTGGCGCGTATCGACGGCCAGCTCGCGGGTGCGGCATCGCTACGCATCGACGGCGACCTGGCCCAGTTCGGCGGCGCCGGCACATTGCCCGCGTTTCGTCGTCGCGGCGTGCAGTCCGCGCTCGTCCGCGCTCGGCTCGCAGACGTGGCGAGCGCGGGCTGCCAGGTCGCCGTGGTCGTGACTCAGCCTGGCTCCAAATCCCAGCAGAACGTGCAGCGAGAGGGCTTTCAGCTGCTGTACGCTCGCCAGCTGCTCACGAAGCCCGCGCCCAGCTCGCCGGGCCGTTAGCTAGCGCACTGCTCCAGCCGAACGCGCAGCTGCGCAATGAGCTCCGCCGTCGGCCCGCGCCGGGCCTGTTCGACCAGCGCATCGAGCGCGTCGTCGAGGCCGAAGAGGCGCGAGAGCCCGCTCAACCACTCGGAGATGTCCTCGCTCGGGTGACTCTGCAGCTCTTGCAACACCGTAAGATCGTGGAGGCGCAGCTCCTGGCGGCGGTTGACCCCGCGCAGGAGGTCGGCGCACGTGCAGACGTCTTCCAGGAGCTGCAAGCCCTCGTCAGCGCCTTGGCCTTGCCGCGCCCAGCTGAGCAAGCGCGCCTGCATGCGGCGCAGCAGCACACGATCGGAGACGCGGGCATGTTGGTAGCCGTTCGAAGCGATCAACGTGGCAAGCGCTCCGGCGGCGTAGCGCAACGCCGTCAGAGCGGCGTCGGGCGCGCCGACTTGTGGACGGCGCAGCGAACGCCGAAACTCCGTGTACAAGCGGCGCACCACGAGCGCGCACTCGAGATCGGCAATTTGGCGTTCACTGCGCCAGCCGTCGGCCAGCTCGGGTAGGCTCACGCTACGAGCGGCATCCAGGACGGCGTGTACTGCGCGCCGCAGCTTGCGTAACGCGGTCTCGACGGCGGACAGAGCGTCGTCCGGAGAGCGAGTGCGCGAGAGCTCCGCAGCGGCCCGACTCAGCTCCCAGATCGCCGCAAAACAGATGTCCGCCAGCGATGACGCCATGCGGCCCGGGGCGAGCACGTCGGTTCGAGGCTCTTCGTCGAATTCGAACGAAAGCTCCGCGTCGGGACCGCGATGCAGGCGCTCGAGCGCTTGCAGGTGCGCGAGCGCGCGGCCCAAGGTGTGCTCGAGCGCGCGCGCGGTTTCCAGAGAGGCGGTCGCGTCGTCCTCGATTACCCCGATCTCGAAGCGCACGAGGTCATCACTCAGCGCTACCAGCTCGCTCAGGATCTGCTGACTGTCGAGCGCCGGCTGGCTCGGCTCTGCCGGCGCAGGTTGCGTGACGGGGCGATCCCACGCGGGCCTGCTCTGGTCCCGCGCGGGCATCATCACATCTCCACCATGTGCCGCGCGGTAGCAGCCGCCAAGCTCGCGCGGTCTTCACAAGCCAGAGCGAACGACACGCCGTCGCGCGACCACACGACGATGGCAGAGCCGTCTTTGGCACAGCCGAGCGCAAAGGCCGGCGAGGTTCCGAGCTCGCGGCCCGCCGCGACGATGGGTAGCGCAGAGCGTGCCATCCCGAGCAGCGCGGCCAAGTCGCGATCGCCCGTTTGGGCGACGGGTAGTAGCGGCTCGAGCTCCGCATCGAGCGTGAAGGCCACGCCGCTGCGTCCCGGGCCCTCGAAGCGCGAAAGCTCCGCGCGCGCCTTCGAGCACAGCTCCGGATGCAGCAGCGATACGGTGTCGAACAACATATCGACCGCCCGAAACGTGAACTCGGGCGCGTAGCCTCGCCCGACGTGTGACGCCCAGCTGAGCGGTTGCGAACGCTGACAGAGATGCGCGAGGCACTCCGCGGAGTGTCGACGGAGCGCGCGTTGTAGCTCACCGGGTTGCAGCAGGCCCTGGGCAACCAGCGTTTGACCGAGCAACAAGCCTTCGGTACGACAGCGCTCGTAGGCTCGATCGAGCGTGCCCGGCTCGAGCTTGGAGTCGTGGCGCAGCAGATCGCGCAACCGCCGCTGCAAGCCCTTCGCCGCGACCCAGCAGATGCGCCCGCGCTCGACGAAGATGCCGCCTTGCGGCGAATCCCCGAAGCAGAGCAGCCCCGAGTCGTCGAGGCCCAGCTGTTCGACGTGGCGCATCGTATCGACCAGAGTGGTCCACTCCACTTCGGGCATGTCAGCCCTCCCAAATCGCGAGGTCGATCAGGCTTTCGATGGAACGCAACGCCTGGCGCGCCGAATTCATCACGAAAGCCAAATTGGGCTCCGCGGAGCAAACCAAGATCAGAACCAGCCGCGGTTGTCGTTGCCCACGCGAGAGCACGACCAGCCGTTCCCGGCTCACGAACACGTGCTCCACGAGCGAATCGAGCCCCCCGTCCAAGCTGCGGAAGCCCGCGCCGGAGAAGCAGCGGGCCGCCGAGCGCACCAGCGGTTCGCGATCGAAAGCGCCGCCTTCACCCAGACCACCGATCAACAAGCCCTCGGGCAGCAACGCCAACGCGCCCTGCAACAAGCCAGGAACTGGCTCACAGGCGCGCGCGAGGGACTCGTCGAGGTTCATGGTGCGCCGAGGTTCAGTTCGGTAGCTCGCCTACCGACGAACCGCTTTCGAGCATGCCGAGCGTCGCGGCCAGGCCTCTCGAGTCCAGGCCGCCCTTGTCGAGCACGACGTCGACCTCGAACTCGTTGCCTTCGCGAAAGAGCCTGAGCCGGATGGACGCTCCCGAGCGCTGCCGCGCGGCCAAGTATGCATCCCAGGACGGCGTGATTTGGCCGTCGACTGCGAGCAGCACGTCCCCGTAACGCACGCCGGCTCGGTCTGCGGGGCTGCCTGGCAAACAACCGTATACTGGCAGGCCACCGAGGGCCATCGCAAGCTCGACCAAGTTCGACTTGTTGATCACGCGGGCTCGCTTCCGTCGTTCATTGTAAGAGGAGCTGCGAGAGCAACTCGCCGAGTTGATTGCCCAAGCTCGACCGGTGGTCGTGGCGTTGCACGAGCCGCAGCTCGTTGCACAGCTCGGCGCGGTCCGAGGCCGTTCGATCGCCGAGCAACGTGGCAAGCTCCCGAGCCAGCTGCTCCGCACTCTGTGCGTCGTGAGCTGTCGCATGAGCGGGAACGTCGCCGACGTAGACAGGCTCGCCGCTGTCGGACAAGCCGATCGTGTCCAGCGTGCAGTCCAACGTGAGTGAGCGATCGGCGCACACCGCGTGGGCTTCCGCTAGTGACCGGCTCGCACTCGCCAATTGTCGCGCGGCGTGGCGCGGAATCAGGGTCTCGCAACCGTCGACGAAGAGATCGCGCAGGGAGGCCTCCTGACGCACGATCTGCCACAGTCGAAAGCGGCCCTCTCCCAGCGCCGCCAGTACGATGCAGCGGCGCCGAGACAGGAAGGGCTGAGCGCTAGCGTGGGCTCGCGCCCATCCAATCAGTGCATTTCGCCCTGCTTCGAGCTCGCCGAACAGTGCATGCGCGTCCGAGCGAATGCGATAGCCATTGGCGTTGGCTACCCGAGGGTCGAGCGCATCGCCACCGCGCTCGGCAACCACGCCCAACATCGCATCACGAAGCAAGATCCGGCCCTCGATGGGTGGCCAGATCAGCCCGCTTGGGACGTCTTGACTCGGCAGCCCGCTCTGCTCGCTCGACTTTGCGGGCCGCACGGTGCTCGCGTGCTCGGAAGCCGAATCATTGGCGGCGCTGGCGATCGGCGCGGCCGGAGGCTCTTCGAACGGCGCCGACTCCAGACCTTGCATCTGTGCGAACAGGTCGTTGCCATCGAACTTCAGGTCGGACTCCCGAAGCAGGCCGAGGCGTTGCTCCTCACGTACGCGATCCAGCGCTAGCCGTACGGCAAACACGAACGCTTCGCGGATGCCCGTACCTTCGACTGCGACCGACTCCACGACGGCCACGCGTTGCGACGCGACTTGCCGCCGTACGGAATCGATGTCGAGTGCGTCGGGGGCGTCCCGACGGTTTGCCTGGAACACGACCGCGACGGGCGGCCCATCGCGAGCATCCATGCGCGCACACAGGTCGCGCAGCTGTTGGAGCGTCGCGGTCCATGCGCCGGCCGTCGTGTCGCCGACGAATACCACGACGTCGGCCCGGGCAAGAAGATGAGTGCGCCGAGATAGCCAGCGCTCTTGGCCAGGTACAGTGACGATCTGGCAACGGATCGGCGCGCCGTCGAAGCGCCCGCCGGTGTGCTCGAGCCAGTCGAAATACACCGTGCGACCGTGCTGCTCTTCCGGCGTGTAGACCTCTCGCCCGAACCCCCGCGCCAGCGCCCGAAGGCTGGTCGTCTTGCCGGCCTCGGGAGGCCCGTCGTAGACGATGCCGAGTACGATGGCGTGGGTTTGTTGATCGACGATCGCCAAGCGCTTCTTGCTGCGTGAGCTACGCCAACGTGCCGGCGTGTTTCGCGACCGCGTTACGCACGATGGCGAGGTTCGCTTGGCTGCGGTCCGCGGCTAGGTAGACGAACGAAGTCGGCGAAATGATCTTGATCAAGTGGATCTGATCGCCGAGCGTGAGCAGCATGTCTTCGAGCGTGGTGTTGAGGTTCAGCGCCTTCATGATCTTCAGCTTCTGCTTGACCATCTCGCTGTTGTAGGCACTCGCCGCGGTCAGGTCGAACTCGGTGCGCGTCGAACGCGCGCCCAAGGTCATGCCTGATTCCAGGTCGACGAGAGAGGCCGCAATGAAGCCCGGGATGTCATGGGCGACGCGATCGAACGTTTCTTGAATTTGTTTTTCTGACGGCATTTTCGACTCGATTTCTCAGGTTGACGATGGGGGCGCTAGGACGCTCTGAAACTCAAACGACGAGCTCTTTCTCGATCTCGCGCAGGCGATGACGAGCCATGGCTAGGTTGGCTTTGGTCTTGTCCAGGACCAGATAGATGAACAATGCGTCGTTGGACTGCAGCGGGCGAATCAGGTGATAGGCCTTGCCCAGCGTGATCAGCATGTCCTCGATCGTGTCTTGCAGATTGAGTGCTTTCATCGTCTTGCGCTTGGCGCGCACGACTTCGGTGTTCCCCGCGGCGGCCGCCTCGAGGTCGATGCCGCTGCCACCGATGGAGCCGAGGGTCATGCCGCTATTGCTGTCCACGATGCAGGCGCCGAGGCAGCCATCGACTTCCATCAACTTCGGGAGCGTCTCTTTTGCGTTCGCCATGTTCTTGTTCACCTTCGATTGGGAAATGTGCGCACGCGTGCCGCGCGCCCACTTGTGAGTTGAATGACTACTCTGTGCGCGGGACTCACTCCGCGGCATCGAGAGCTCGAGTCGAGTCGACTCGTTCGCCGTCGGCCTCGGTTAGCGAGGACCATCGGCAGCATCGAAGCTAACGACCTATGGCGAATTCAGACAACTGGCCTCCGGAACAGGCAGCTCGGGCAAACCAATTCAGCTGATCACTTGGCTAGAACAGCAGCCTCATCAAATCCACACGCGAGTCCGCTCCCAATTTTTGCAGCAAGTTTGCTTGATGGAATTTGACGGTGCGCGGGCTAATGGAAAGCTCGAGCGCGATGTCGTCCACGGCGCGACCGTCCATCAGCTTGCCGAACACGGCGCGCTCGCGCTTCGACAGCTCGGCGCGACCTGCTAGCTCGTCGAGGCGCGCTTCGAGAACGGCAGCCAGTGAAGCGAGCGGCAACCGGCGCACGGACACGCGAGCCGCATCAGCGCTGAGCGAGCGCGCGGCGGTGAGCACGTAGTCGGCCGAACCATGCATGCTCACGACGACTCCGCCGCGATCGCGCGCGCCTGGCGACAACGGGCAGGGGCTGCACGGGGCCGAACGAGCGTGCAACACCTCGTAGCAGCGGCCAGTGCCGCCCATGCCCTGCAAGCCGGGCTTCCAAGTCCGTTCGAGTCGGTACTGCCCGGTCGTGACGCCGCTGACCTCGTAGTCGTAGTCGGCGCTCGTATCTTGGCGAACGAGCGGCACGAGCTCTTCGAGCAAGAGCAACACGCCCTTGCCGTCGTCGTTGCCGACTGGGCTCGCATCGAAGCGCGCCAGCGCCGTGCCCTGCGTCGTGCGCACCGCGACTTCGAACGTGCGTAGCGCGCCTGCCAACGCCTTCTCGAACACCCAGCGGCCGGTTGCGGCGGAGGGCGGCGCGATGCAGCGGTCGGCCCAGTCCCCCTGGCCATCCTCGCAGCGCCAGCCCAGGGCTTGGGTGGCGGCAGGCGCCACCAGCAGCAGCTCACCGCGGCCGCCCAACAAGACAGCAGGCAGCTTCGCTCGTTCCGACAGCAAAAACGCAACAGCTGACCAATCCATGATCGATCCGACAGTTATCAAGCCCGCCCCATCGGCACAGCCGGCCGCAGATCAGGCTTCCCGGTCAGGTCGGACCTGTCCGATCGTGCAGCTCATGCAATGACGCGTTTCGAGGGCGGAGTGCTGGACTGCCATGTAGGCAAATACAGACATTCATTCAGCGCTAAACTAGGGCCGAAGTTAGACAAGCTTTTGCCTACATGCGGTCTTCGAAGACTCGATATCCAGGCCCCCCTCTGCCGCACCTGGCTTTTGAGCCAGGTCACGAACGCCAGAGAATTGGCCTCGATAACCTGTAATACTGACTATGTGGTGCAATTTGCCCTACCCCCCGCTTGCCGGTCGAACGTACAGGACCTAGGCAACACGTTCGAGTTGGTGCGCAACGAAACTCAAGGGTGATGAGAAGCCAGCAAGCAGACAAGACGGTCGGCCAAGCACCCCAGCCCCGTCAGAGCGGGATCGTGACCTTGCCGGCTGCCCCGACGCTCGCCGAGCGCCTCCGTGCCGAGCGCCAGCGCGCCTTCGTGGGGCGCTCGGGCGAGCTGCGCGTGTTCGAGCGCGCCCTGGCTGAGTCCACCCACTCGTTGCTGTTCTTGAGCGGGCAGGTCGGCGTGGGCAAGTCGGCGTTGTTGCAGGAATTTCAGCGCCGCGCGCTGGCGTTGGGTCACCCCGTCGCGCTGCTCGACACTGCCCGCTTGGTCGAGCGGGTGACCAGCCAGCAATTGTTTGGTCCTCGCGGTCCCACTCTCGCTTCGCAGCCACAGCCGCGCGCGGTGCTCTTGGTCGACTCCTTCGAAGGCTTGGAGGACGGCGACGGCTGGTTCCTGCGCGAGCTCGTGCCCTCGTTGGCAGGGGACGTGCTGCTCGTCATCGCTTCGCGCGGTGAGGTCCCAGCCGCGCTAGCGCTCGATCCGGCGTGGTCGCGCTTGATGCTGAAGTGCCTGCTCAGCCCGTTCGACGACGCCGAGGCCCTGCAGTTCCTGGAGCTGCGCGGAGTGCCACCGGCGGCGCAGGGCGCAATTTTGGCGCTCGCAGCGGGCTTTCCGCTGGCCTTGGCGATCGCGGCCGATCTGACCGCTCATGCGCCCGACGTACAGTTTTCCTCGGACACGCTGCGAGACGTCCAGCACGCCCTCGCGCGCTTGCTCTGCCCGGATACGAGCACCGCTGGTCAGCAGCTCGTGTTGGACGTGTGCTCGATTGCCCGCATCACGACCGCAGAGGTCGTGGATGACACGCGAATGTCAGCCGGCGCGAGCATCGCTGCGGAGGCGCAGGACCTGTTCAATTGGTTGGCTCGCCAGACCTTCATCGAGCGCACCCCGCTCGGCTTGCGGCCGCACGCGCTGGCGCGGGTCGCGCTGCACGCCCGGTTCCGGCGTGAGCGCCCGCGCCGCTACCGGGCATTGAGTCGCGCGGTGCGCGAGTTCTGCGTGAACGAGCTCGAGTCCAGCACGAGCCCGGGTTACGACTTTCTCAATCTGTCCTTTCTCGATCGCGACGTGCCAGTCGTCAAGAGTTGGCGAGCGCTCGTCGACGCGCTCCGCCCACGCCCGATCGAGCCCGTGCAAAGTAGCGAGCACGCGCAAGTCGTCGAGCTCGTGCGCCGGGTCGAGGGCAACGCTGCGGCGGCGCTGGCCGCAGCGGCCCTGCAGCGCGAGCAAGATCACTTCGAGGCGGTGCGCGGACCGGGCCTCGAGGGGCTACTGCACTTCGAGCGCATCGACACGCACTCGCAGGCGCTGCGCCCTTTGCCTCAGGATCCGGTGGGCCCCTTGGTGCAGCGCTACCTCGCCGAACAGCCCTTGGCCAGCGGCGAGGAGGCGTTGCTCTTCCGTTGGATGTTCGACGCGAGCACTTATCAGAGCCCCTCGGCGAGCATTTTCGGCATCGCGGCTCGCCAAATACAGGTGCTGCTCTCGAGCAAGCTCGTGTACTCCTTTTGCATCTTCCGCAATCCGTCGGATTGGACGGACCTGTGGAAGACTTCGGGCTTTTCCTGGGAGCTGATCGGGCGCTTCCCGCTCGGCGAGCACGAGTATTCGCTGTTCGCGTTCAGCTGGCGAAAGCGCAGCTTGCGCGACTCTCTGATCAACCAGTGGCGCAGCGAAGAAGCCCAGGAGCCGAGCGCGAAGCTCACGCCGTCGTTCGACGAGCTGCAGATCAAGGTGACCGAACGCGTGTCGAAGCTCGCGACCTCGCTCAAGCTGACCCCGCGCGAGGTCGAGATTCTCGAAAAGCTGTGCCTCGGTCAGAGTTTGGAAGAAATCGGGCGGCAGCTGAAGATTCGCCCACGCACCGTGAAATTCCATCAGGAAAATCTGTTGCGCAAGACCGGCGCCAGCTCGCGCGTCGATTTGTTCCGCAAGCTGCTCTAACGCAGCCTGTTGCTCATCAGCGACCGAGGCTTCAGGGCCGCTTCGGAGCACTTCTGTGCATTCGATACATCTCGCGCGCGTGCTGGAACGTACGGCTGCCTTCGAACTCGGCCGTGAACGCACTGAGCGCGGGGATGAGCGGCCAATTCACGCGATGCTCGGGCGGGCGGCAAAACGGCCCGAGCAGCGCCGCGACCGTGATATCGAGTCGATTCGGCGCACCCTCGCCGAAGTAGCGCCGCCCGCTCAGGGCCTGGTCGAACGTGCCGATCGCTTCGCGGAAGCGCTGCTTGGCGCGGGCCACCGCGTCCGGCCGGACGCCGTACAAGTGCCGCACGGCGGGAACCAGGGCGGGCAGAGTCAGCGCGTAGAACGGCTTTGCCCAAGCGGGGCCTCGCTGCGCCCAGAGGTCGATCATGGTGGAGCGTTGCTGGAGCAGCACGTCGTAGCTGATGCGCTGCACTCCGAGGCCCAATGCATGATCGGCAAGCGCCTCGAGCTCGCGGCTCTCGG
>FSWQ01001515.1_pt1 | contig 10843 bp, 6 predicted proteins | sample 1637691 | NCBI WGS metagenome assembly FSWQ01 (sample SAMEA3914814, study PRJEB12502) | metagenome | biome: forest; material: soil | place: USA | collected 2011-09-16 | depth 0.1 m | reverse complement strand
CTCGAAATCAGCCTCGAAGTCGGTGAAGCGCGGTGTCTCCGGGCTACCCAAGCACAAAAATCCGCGGTGACACAGCGAGTCCTTGAACAAGCCGAGGGCGCGGTTTTGCAGATCGCGATCGAAATAAATGAGCACGTTGCGGCACGACACCAGGTGCATCTCGGAAAAGACGCTGTCGGTCGCCAAGCTGTGATCGGAAAATACGATTTTTTGAGCCAGGTCTCGGTTGAAGACGAGGCCGCCGTGTTCGATGCGGTAGTGGTCCGCGAGTGGCTGGCCCGCGCCGGATTGGCGATGGTTTTCGCTGAATGCGGCCAGCCGATCGAGCGAGTAGGCGCCGGCTCGCGCGATCCGCAAACTGTCCGGGTTGATGTCGGTGGCGTGCACGATCGTACGCTCGAGCAAGCCCTCTTCGGCCAGCAAGATGGCGTGCGAGTAGGCCTCTTCACCGGTGCTGCAGCCTGCGATCCACACCCGTAAAGACGGATAGGTGCGCAACAGCGGCACGATGTCGCGGCGCAGGGTCAGAAACGAGGGCGCCTCCCGAAATAGATCACTCACGGGCACGGTCAAAAAGCGTGTCAGGGCGGGGAACACACTCGCGTCGTGCAGCAGGCGCTCTTGCAGGCCGGACAGCGTGCCGCATTCGAAAAACAGCAGCGCTTCGGCCAAGCGCCGTTGCATGGACGACCGCGAATAGCCGCGCAAGTCCCAATGAAACTTGAGATAGATCGCCTCCAAAAACAGGGTGAGCTCGATGTCCGGCGCGCCTTCGAGAGCTCGCAAGCGTTCCTGGACGACGGTCATTTCGGGATCCAGACGCGCAGCAACGAGAGCAGCATCTCGACGTCGAGCGGCTTGGGGATGTAGTCGTTCGCGCCGGCTTCCAGACAGCGCTGCTGGTCGTCTTTCATCGCCTTGGCCGTGAGCGCGATGATCGGCAGCTTGGCCCACTTCGTTTGTTTACGGATGGCGCGGGTTGCTTCGATGCCGTCCATCTCCGGCATCATGATGTCCATCAGCACGAGCTCGAGCTTCGGATCGCGTTCCAACGCCTCCAACGCCTCCAAACCGTTGCGCGCGACCGTGACTTTCATGCCCTTCGGTTCGAGTACGTTGGTGAGCGCGAAGACGTTTCGGACGTCGTCTTCCACGACCAGAATCGAGCGATCTTCGAAAACGGCTTCGCGGTGGCGTACGCGGCGCAGCATGCGCTGCCTTTCGGGGGGCAACGCGGACTCGACCTGGTGCAAAAACAGCGTGACTTCGTCCAAGAGCCGCTCGGGGGAGCGCGCGCCCTTGACGATGATCGACTGCGAATACTGTCTCAGCCGCTGCTCTTCTTCCATGCTCAGCGAGCGCCCGGTGTACACGACCACCGACGGGAACGAATAACTGTCGTCGGTGGCCATGGTTTGGAGCAGGTCGTATCCGCTGCCGTCTGGCAATGCCAGATCCGTAACCACGCAGTCGAACGAGCTCGAACGTAACTGCTCGAGCGCTTCTTGCACGGTGGCGACCGCGACTATCTCCACGTTGTTACCGCCCAGGAGCTGGCAGATGGCATCGCGTTGCACGAGGTCGTCCTCGACGACCAACAGGCGGCGCATGCTGCGCGTGAACTTGCCTTCCAGCTTTTGTAGCGCCGCTTTGATTTGGGCGCGCTCGACCGGCTTCAGCATGTAGCCGATGGCGCCCATTTCGAGCGCGGTGCGCGTGTGATTCTCGACCGAGATCACGTGCACGGGGATGTGGCGGGTGCGCGGATCGCGCTTCAGGCGGTCGAGCACGGATAGCCCGGAGTGATCGGGCAATTTCATGTCGAGTACGATGCCGTCTGGGCTGTGCGCGGTGGCCAGGGCGATGGCCTCGTCCGCCGTCGCGGCGATGGTTGGCTCGAAGTTGAGCTCGCGTGCCAAGGCCGCCACGATCTCGGAGAAACGCGCGTCATCTTCGATGATCAAGATCGCGCTCGGCCGCTTTTCGGGGCTCGGGCGTTCGGCGGCGGCCGGTTTGGACGGCGGTCGCGGAGCGGGCGCTTCACGCATAGCGGGCGCGCGCGTAGCGGTCGGCGCGGGTGCCAACGAGAGCGGCAGTGCCAGCGTAAACGTGCTGCCTTGGCCGGCCACGCTAATGACGTGGATCTCGCCGCCCAAGAGCCGCGCCAAGTCGCGCGAGATGGATAGCCCGAGACCGGTGCCCCCATATTTGCGATTGGTCGTGCCGTCGGCTTGACGAAACGCTTCGAAAATGGCGCCGAGCTGATGCGGCGCGATGCCGATGCCGCTGTCTTTCACCACGAAGCGGCATTGGTTGCCGTCGCTGCCGATGTGCAGCGAGACCGTGCCTCGTGAGGTGAACTTGAAGGCATTCGATAGCAAATTCTTCAGGATCTGCGACAGGCGTTGTCTGTCGCTGCGGAACGTGGCGGGTACGTCCTCTAGCTTGATCAGAAACTCGAGGCCTCGCTCGCGCGCGATTGGATCGAAGGTGCGCTTCAGCTCGTCACTCAGCGAAGCGAGCGAAAGGTCTTCGATGTTCAAGTCGACCTTGCCGGCTTCGACCTTGGCCAAGTCGAGGATGTCGTCGATCATCGCCAGCAGATCGTTGCCGGCGGAGTAGATGGTCTCCGCGAAGCGGATTTGCTCGGCGCTCAGGTTTCCGTCGCGGTTTTCCGTCAGCAGCTTGGCCAAGATCAGCGAGCTGTTCAGCGGCGTACGCAGCTCGTGCGACATATTGGCCAAGAACTCGGACTTGGCCCGATTGGCGCGCTCGGCGTCGTCGGACTTGAGGCGCACGGCCTCGTGAGCCTCGGCCAGCTCTTCGTTCTGCTGGCCGAGCAGGTGAGCTTGGTCGCGCAGGGTATCGTTGGTTTGCTCGAGCTCTGCTTGTTGCTCCTCGAGCTTCTTCTGAGTGTGGCTCATGGCGCGGCCGCGCTCTTCCAACTCCTCGTTGACCGTGCGCAGCTCTTCGTCGTGCGATTTGAGTTCTTCGGCTTGTTGCCGCGTCTCCTCGAGCAGCTCTTGCAGCCGTGTGCGGTAAGTGGAGGCGCGCACGCCGATCGCGAGCGGCTCTGCAACGCGCGCCAAGACATGCAAAGCCGAGCGTTCGACCTGCCTGAAGAAGCCAAATTCCAGCACGGCGTGCACCCGCTCTCCATCGCCCGCCGGCACGATCACCACGCAAGAAGGGCGGCGCGCGCCGAGGCTGGAACGGACGGTGATGTAGTCCGGCGGAACGCTCAGCACTTGCGTCTGTTTCTCCAGGATGGCTTGACCGACCGCGCCCAGACCGGGCGCGAGTGTTCCCGGCGCGTTCTCCAGGTCGAACGCGAACGCGGCACGCCGCTTGGCGGTCCCGTCCAGCTCGACGGTGTAGAAGCTGGCGATCGGCGCGCCGAGCTCGGGCGCCAGGTACTCCAGCACTGATTTGCCGATCTCGCTCAGCGATTGTTCGCCTTGTAAGCGGCGCGCGACCTCTGTCTCGCGGCGCAGCAGTCGCTCCACGTCCTTGCGTTTCTCGATGAACCAGCCGCCGAGCGCGGAGGGCACGATGAACTGCAGCAGCGAAGGCAGTAAATCTTCACGCACTGCGAATTGATGAACGGGTGGCACGTAGTAGTAGTCGAGCACCATCCCGGCGAGCAGGAACGAAAAGAGCCCGGACCAGCGGCCGCCGAAATGAACCGAAATCATGATCGAGGCGATGAAGAACGGCGCGGCAAAGATGCCCGCGGGGATCACCTCGTTGGCGGCAAACGCGAGCCCCACGGCGACGGGGGCGACCGCCAAGCCGCCGAGCAGCGACAGTTCGAAGTGCTTTTGCGGATGCGTCGCGGCCATGATCTGGTCTCGTTACTAAGCGGTTGCCGCGCAGCCCATGCGGCGCGAAAGGGCTCCGTCCAACAGGCGCGAGAGCTCGTCGATGTCGAACGGTTTGGTCAAGACGCAAAGCTCGTCGGCCGCGCCGGCCGAGACAGAGGGAGAGCTGCTCGCGTCGCTTTGGCCGTGCCGCATGTCGCCCGTGAGCAGAATCACGGGCAGCGTCGCGTGACGTTCACGAAGGCGTCGGATCAACGCCTTCCCACATTCACCGGGCAGGTGTAGATCCACCAATGCGGCGTCGATGTTGGTCGAGAGGAGCAGCGCTTGTTCTGAGCTGCTCGCCACAATGACCTCATGGCCCGCGTCGCGCAACACTTCCGTCAGCATGAATACGACGCTTCGATCGTCGTCGACCACTAGGACTCGACTCATTGCGTGACTTCGGCATACCACGACCATGAGGCCCTATTTCAAGCAATTCTGCAGTGACAACTATTGGTCACGGCGACCAAATTTCGCTCCACGAATAGCCAGCGAATCATCGTAGAAACATCGGTTTTGTCGGCGGAAATCGGCAGCCGCTCGGCATGCCGATTGCAGTTGGCAGCGCACCGGCGGCTCGGACGAACATTTCGACTTCGACGCTGAACCTCTCTCAAAAAGGCGGATCGAGATCATGGAAGACGGACACTTCGAAAGCACCGACGATCTGACGCTGTTCTATCGAGCCTGGCGCGCGCACGGGCAGGCTCGGGCCGTGGTGGTGATCGTCCCCGGCTTCAACTCGCACAGCGGGTACTATGCCTGGGTCGCGACGGAGTTCGCCTCTCGCGGCATCACGGCCTATGCCGTTGACTTGCGCGGCCGCGGCAAGTCCGAAGGCGAGCGTTTCTTCGTCGAAAAATTCGCCGACTACGCCGACGACGTCGCCAAGATGGTCAGTTTGGCAAAATCGCGAGAGCCCGGGTTGCCGGTGTTCTTGCTGGGCCACAGCGCCGGTGGGGTCGTGTCGTGCCTGTACGCGCTCGATCATCAGGCGGAGCTCGCCGGGCTCGTCTCCGAGAGCTTCGCGCATCAGCTCCCGGCACCCGACGTCGCGCTCAGTATCCTCAAGGGGCTGAGTCACTTGGCGCCGCACGCGCATGTCCTCCGCTTGAAGAACGAGGACTTCTCGCGAGACGCCCAAGCGGTCGCCGCCATGAACGCCGATCCGCTGATTTTCAACGAAGTGCAGCCGACCTCGACCGTCGCCGAGCTGGTCCGCGCCGATGAGCGACTCAAGCGAGAATTCTCTCAGATCACGCTGCCCCTGCTGATCCTGCACGGCACCCTGGACAAGGCGGCTAAGCCGGCCGGCAGTCAGGCGTTCTATGAGGCGGCCGGTTCCAAGGACAAGACCCTGAAGTTGTACGAGGGTTACTTCCACGATCCATTGCACGATCAAGGCAAGGAGCTGGTGATGGCCGACATCCTGGCCTGGCTCGAGGTGCGGCTCGCTCAGCTCGCGAGCAAAGGTTCGGTATCAGCCGCGGGCGCAGCGCTTCAGCCGCGTTGATTGCCGGCATTTAGTGGGGGTTCGTCCGCGCGGCGAGCCGCCGAGCTGTCTTTCCTTGCAGGTTTGCGGGGGGCGTTTCAGACTGCGCCGTGCCGCGGTTCTACAATGCCCTGCTCGGAGCACTAGCGCTGCATGGCTTGCTCTTGTTGGCGCATGCGCGGCACGCGGCGGTTTCGGCGGTCCGCGTGGCCGAGCCGGCCGCCGAGCAGCTCATCGACATCGACGACGTGCCACTCAGCGAGTCGGCTGCGATCGAGCCGGCGGGGCAGGAGCCGGCCTCGCAAGCTTCGGCCGAGAGCAAGTCGAGCTCTAGCCCCGGAGCGACGGGGCGGCTCGCGCGCAACGAAGCTCGGCTCGCCGCGAGCTCGCAGTCGCCGTCCGTCGCCGACGCGCCGTCGGGCGACGATCCGGCGCTCGAGGGCATTGCCGCGCAAGGCGGCGATGCTGCGCCGGCTGAGCCCGAACACAAGATCGATCTCGGACTCGATGGGCACTTCTTCCTCGGGCCGCCGAGCGAAATGCTGCCGCGCATCCGTAAGCCCGACCCGCGCCCCAAGGCCGACCCGCAAAAACGGCTAGAAAATGCCATGGCGGCGGCAGACGTGCAGCGCGGGCTGGCACGCGGCAATGAGCTGGTTGGGTCGTTGCATGCCGCGGCGCGTGAGGCCGGGCCGCTGCGCGGTGAAGCCATGTTTCGCGTGACCGTGGGCGCCGACGGTGGCGTGCTGAGTGCCGAGCTCGTGCAAGGCGCTGGCTCTGATTGGGCCGCCGCGCTCAACTCCTTTCGGGCGCTCGCCGCGCGCAAGCACTTGCGCGTGCCGCCCGGCGCGCGCGGCCTGCGCGTGACGTTCGCCGTGAAGGCCAAGGTTCAGCGCCCGAGCGGCAAAGAGGTCGAGTCCTCGTCAGTTAGCGCCGGGGAGCCCTCCCTCAACCCGAACGGGCTCGTGCCCCACGGCGACTTCGATTTGGCAGATCTGGGCGGCGGCGGACAACGCTTGGTCTACGCGCGCGTCGTGGCCGAAGAAGTGCTGTAGCTCGAGCTCGGTGCTCGGTGTCAGTCGCTCAACGCTCGTCGTCGGCGACGCGGAGCACGATCTTTCCAAGCGGACGGACCCGCAAGCCATCCAGCATTTCGTGCGCTTGGCGAGCTTCGGACAGCGGCAGCACGGCCCCGGTGTGAGTTTGGAGCTCGCCCGCGTCGAGCTGCTCGGCGAGCCGAGTCAGGATCTTGGTCGTGACGTCGACCAGGATGAAGCGCGCCGTCACGGCGCGCTGGCGCGCTTGATCCGCGTTGGGCTGCGAAACCGACGAGATCAACGTGCCACCTGGCTTCAGGCAGCGAAACGAGCGCTCTTGTAGATCGCCGCCGACGGTGTCGATCACGACGTCTACCGGCTCGACCGCGTCTTCGAAGCGCGTGGCGTGCACGTCGATCACCTGAGCGCCCAGGCTGCGCGCGTATTCGGCGCCGCCCGGCACGTCCGTGCCAATCACGTGCGCGCCCGCGTGCAACGCCAACTGCACGGCGAACGCGCCGACGCTGCCGCCCGCGCCGTGGATCAACACGCGCTGTCCGGCGACGACGCGCGCGTGATCGAAAAGCATTTGATGAGCCGTGGTCGCGACCACGGGCACGGAGGCGGCCTGAACATGGCTCGTGCGATGCGGTTTTGCGGCCATACGACGCGCGTCCGCCAACGCGTACTCTGCATACGCGCCGGTGAAGCGCGGGTTGGTCACGCCGTACACGGCCTGGCCGACTTGGAACTCGCTCACGCCGCGCCCGAGCGCGGCGACGTGCCCCGACAAATCCGAACCCGGCGTCAACGGCAGGGGTTGATCGATGACGCTCTTTCCGGCACGCACCCAGGCGTCCCACGGACCGACGCCCGCCGCCGCCACCTGCACCAAGATTTCGAGCTCGTCGGGTTCGGGACGCGGCAGCTCCTCCAACGAGAGCACGTCGGGGGCGCCGAACTGATGGACGCGGATCGCCTTCATGCGGGTCACCGGGGCAGCGCTCGTTCGCGATCGCTCGAGACGGGCGGAATGCTCGAAGGCCGCGTCGAAGCGCGCGGTTCGTCGTCATTGGGCTCTACCGCGTGCGTCACTTGCAGCCCCAAGGCGCGCAGCTTGACGCGCATGGTTTGTCTGGAAATGCCCAGAATCCGCGCGGCGTCGCGCTGGTTGCCGCGCGTGAAGTCGAGCACCATCGTGAGCAGCAGGCGATCGACCGCGTCGTGCGTCTCGGCGTACAAGTTCTGATTGTCGCTCGTGAGCCGAGCCGCAATCACGTGCCTCAAATCGAAGCCATCGGCGTTGTCGTCGGGCGCGCCGCTGGCCGTCTTCGGTTCGCTCAGCTCGGGCAAGAACGCGGGCAGCAGAATGGTCCCGCTGGCGTGCAGCAAAGCCTGCTTCAGGATGCTCTGGAGCTCGCGGATGTTTCCGGGAAAAGAATAGCCGGCCAAGCGTGCCAGGGCCTCCGTCGAAATCTCGGTCACGTTGCGCCCGAGTTGGCGACTGTAGTGCAGCAGATAATGGCGCACCAGCATGGCCAAGTCGTCCCCGCGCTCGCGCAGCGACGGCAGGTGAATGGTGAACACGCTCAGCCGGTAGTAGAGATCGGCGCGGAACTTCTCGTCCGCTACGCGCGCTTTCAAGTCGCGATGAGTGGCGGCAATCACGCGCACGTCGGTATGGATCGTCTCCGAGCCGCCCACGCGCTCGAAGGTTTGCTCTTGCAGCAAACGCAGGATTTTGGGCTGCAGCGTGGCCGGCATATCGCCGATTTCGTCGAGCAGGATGGTGCCGCCGTTGCATTGCTCGAAGCGGCCGATGCGCCGGCGATCCGCGCCCGTGAACGCGCCCTTCTCGTGCCCGAACAGCTCACTCTCCAGCAGGTTCTCGGGGATGGCCGCGCAGTTGAGCGCGAAGAAGGGTGACTTGGAGCGCGCGCCGTGTTGGTAGATGGCGCGCGCGACCAATTCTTTGCCGGTACCGCTCTCTCCCGTGATGAGCACGGTGACGTCCTGGGCCGCCACTCGACCGATCGCCTTGTACGTGTCGAGCATCGCCGGGCAGCTACCGAAGATGGCGCCTTCTGCGTCGGAGCCGACGGGAGCCTGAGCCATCAGCACCGGTGAGCGCATGCGTGACGCGACCTCGAGCGCCTCCGCCACGACGCGCCGTAGCCGCGCCAGATCGAGCGGTTTGGCCAGGTAATCGAAGGCGCCTTGCTTCATGGCCTCGATCGCGGAATCGGCGGTCTTGGCCATGGTCACGAAGATGACCGGAATGCGGGCGTCGATGGCGCGGATGGCCTGTTGAACCGTGAGCCCGGACTGATCGGGCAGCCGCAGATCCAACAAGATAGCATCCGGGGCGCTGGCCTGAACGCGGGCGATGCCCTCGGCGCCGCTCTCGGCGACTTCCACGCGGTGCTCCGGTCCCGGAAACGCGAGCTCGACCTGCTCGCGGATCAGCGCCGGGTCGTCATCGATGAGGAGGAGGTGAGCCATTGGAGGAGGGAAATCGCTGGACTTCGGCGCCAGCCGAGCCACTGAAAGCACAATACCTGCCAACATCTGCCAAGACCAGCGCGGCCACCATTGTGGGCCTTCGTCGTTACGTGGCGAGCACGAGCGCGGCTCAACGGTTGAGCCGCGTGGCAAGATTTTGGTCAACGCGGGCTCGCGCTGCGACCGATCTGCCGCCGTCGGGATCGGGAACGGTGCCGGATTTCCGGCATGATCGAGTTCGCGTGCACCGGGTCGCCGTGCGGAGACTCTGGCACGCCGCTCGCTCTAGCTCGTGCCGATACCGCGACGCACGGCAGCGCAGGTGAAGGCAGACGCTATCAAAACACTTCGGCAGGACGGTGATCTCGACCCCGCGCGGCGAGCGGGCACGGGGTTCGTGCGGCCGGAGTTCGCGCTCGCGGTCGGCCAACCTTGGTTGCTCGAGCCGTTCTTGCAAGTCGCGCTCGGTCTTGCCGCGGCCTTGCGCCAACTGCACGGCCGCGGCGTGGTGTACGGGCGCGTGCAACCGAGTCGCTTGTGCGCCGACTGGGGCGCAGGCCTGGTGTGGCTCGTGCGCGACGAGGACCGGACGTTCGTCGCGGCGAGCGAGGGCGACGAAGCGCTCCCTTACCTGGCGCCGGAGCAAACTGGACGTACGGGTCGCCCGGTCGACTTTCGCAGCGATTTGTATGCGGCCGGAGTCACCCTGTATGAGCTGCTCTCCGGCAAACTGCCGTTCGACGCCACGTCGCCGGCGGAGTGGGTGCATCGCCACTTGGCGCGAGCGCCCGCGCCGTTGCCCTCGTCCGTGCCCACCCAAATCGCGGCCATCGTCGGCAAGCTGCTGTCGAAGAACCCCGAGGCCCGCTACCAAAGCGCTCTGGCCCTCGAGCTCGATCTGGAGCGCTGCCGCGTCGAGCTCGAGCAGACCGGACAGATTGCCGTTCATCCGCTCGCTGAGCACGATACGGCCAGCGAACTCCGCTTGCCTTCGCAGTTGTACGGGCGAGAGGCCGCGCGCGACCAGCTGCGTGCGGCGTTCGATCGGGTGGCTCGAGGCGCCACCGAGTTCGTGCTCGTCTCGGGCTACTCCGGGATAGGAAAGTCGGCCTTGGTCGAGGACCTGCAGCGGGCACTCGCGCACGAGCCCATGCGCTTGGCGCGCGGCAAGTTCGACCAATACAAGCGAGACATTCCCTACGCGACACTCGCCGAAGCGCTGCAGAGTCTGCTGCGCGCGATCCTGAGCGACCGTGAGAGTGAGCTCAACCTGTTCCGCGCTGCGCTGCGCGAAGCGGTGGGCCACAACGGTCAACTGATCGTCAGTTTAGCGCCGGAAATCGAGCATTTGCTCGGGCCGCAACCCGCCGTCCCCGAGGTTTCGGTCGAGGAGGCCAAGCATCGCTTTCAGCTGCTGATTCAACGCGTGCTCTCGGTGTTTGCGCGAGCCGAGCACCCGTTCGTGCTGTTCTTGGATGACCTGCAGTGGGCCGACCGAGCCACTCTGGATTTGCTGCGCTACGTCCTGAGCGCGGGCGTGCGACACTTACTGCTCATCGGCGCCTATCGCGACAACGAGGTGTGCGTCGATCACCCGCTGCTTCGCATGCTCGAGGAGGCGCGAAAAGCCAACGCGGCGCTGAACCGCATCGTGCTCGGCCCGCTGTCGCTGTTGCACGTCGGGCGCATGCTCCAAGCCTCCCTGCACGAAGAGCCCAGCCGGCTCGAACCGCTATCACAGCTGGTGCACGAAAAGACGGGCGGCAATCCATTCTTCGTGATTCAGTTCATTCATGGCCTGCGCGACGACGGCTTGCTGCGCTTCGACGTCGCGACCTCGGCTTGGACTTGGGACCTGGCGGGCATCGTGGCTCGCGGTTTCACCGACAATTTGGCGGACTTCATGGTCGCCAAGATCGGCCGTTTGCCGAGCGGCACGCGTCAGG
>FSWQ01000318.1_pt1 | contig 10845 bp, 9 predicted proteins | sample 1637691 | NCBI WGS metagenome assembly FSWQ01 (sample SAMEA3914814, study PRJEB12502) | metagenome | biome: forest; material: soil | place: USA | collected 2011-09-16 | depth 0.1 m | reverse complement strand
GGGCGGCCGGCCCCCGCCCGCCCCCGCCACAAGCCATTCTGATGCATTTCGGCGGCGCCGATCTGCTGATGGATATGCCGATCGACGGCGTGCTCAAGGGCTACTCACTCGCGCTCGCGCAAGCGCGCCTGGTAAACCCCAAGGTCATCTTGCTGATCGCTCAGCACACGCCAGAGGGTAAGCCCGCGGTGGTCACGCTGAACGCAGACATCGTGACCTGGGCCGCGCAAAACGGCAGCGCAGCCTCGCCCGTCATCGTCGTGGATCTGTACACGGGCCTCGACCCCGTAAATGACTTCTCTGACGGCGTACACCTCAACGCCAGCGGCTCCGAAAAAGTCGCCACACGCTGGTTCGAAAAGCTTTCGCCGTTGTTCAAGCCCTAGTAGTTACTGAGGCACGAAGAGCACCGGTAAAAGGACGCGCTCGTCCGAATTCTGACGGTGTGTAGCGCGCTCGTACAGCGCTACCGCGTCTTGCAGCACGCGCAAGGCTTGCGGAGTGAGGTCCTCGGGCGCGCGCGCCAAAGCGGTTTGCTCGGCCTTCGTTGCTTGCCGGATGTCGCCGCTCATGGCCGCCGCAGCGGCGGCCGTGTGCCAACATTGCCAACAGTCCGGACCAGCGGTGCGCGCTCGCTCCGCCAGCTCGGTGCCCCTTTTCGCATCGTTTTCCCAGAGAGCCTCCGTGGCGAGCAGATTGAGCTGCATGGGCGACGTCGCGCTCGAGGACAGGTGCGTCAGCGCTCGTGCTAGTCGCTGCTCGTGATCTGGCCAAACGCCGCTCTTCGCATTGTTCTCGTACAGAGCAACGAGAGCGAACCAAAAGTCTGGTCGCTCCGGCGCGGCTTGAGCGGCCTTCTCGTAGGCCATGCCTGCTTCCGCCAGCTTGCCTTCTAGTACAGCTTTGCGACCCAACCAGAACTGCACGTCCGCATCGTCTCGGTTGGCCCGCTCCGCATCAGCGAGCCGCTTGCCTGCTCGTGCGGCTTCGTTCCCAGTGAACGAATCCAAACGGGCCCACCACAGAAGCACTTCTGCATCCGAGAGCGCACGGTTCGTCAGTTGGGGCTGCGGGCTGATCTTCGCGTGGTACTGCCGCCACGGAATCTCTTTCGACAAGTAGGCAGTGAAGTCGCGATCGAGTTGGGCAGCGTCGACCCCCGCGACGACGTCTTGCAATGCCCGCCCGGTGCTCAAACCGTTCGGACTCTCCAGCAGACCGCGGAAGTGCTCAGCGTACGTCGATGTCTCGTGCATCAGCATGTGCACGAGCATCCAGGAAGCCACATAGTTTCGAGATTGAGTGTTCCTGGCCGCGTACGTGAGCGGCACACGATTTTGGCCGCTTTCTGCGTAAAACCCCTCCGAGTCTAGCTCTAGTAGCTGTGACGCCTTGGGCAGCTTCTGGATCGGGATCAGCTCTCCTTGAAACACAACATCGCCCGGCGAGTGACGCACGCTGCCGGCGGCGGCCACATTGTCCGGATCTGATTCGCCCACCACGGGGCTACTCACGTCACCGCGAATAGTCGAATAATACTGAGCCAGCCCTTCGTTCAACCACACCGGCATCGCGCCCAGCGCGACATGGTTGAAGCGGTGGGCGAGCTCGTGCGCAAGCGTGACGCGGCCAAAGGGCGAGACGGTGCCCGAGGTGAGGATCGTGGGTACTGCCTCGATGTCGTTTGGCAGCTCGCTGCGGTACTGGCCGACGATCTGCGCCGGAACGAACGGCTGAAGCTCATCGTACGAACGGAACGAGATCGACTGCGTCTTGAATGACAGACCAGCCGTGGACCCAACCATGCTGGAAACGTGGCTGACTTCCGCGAGCAGCTGGTAAGTGTGCTCGTATTCGGCGAGCACGTTGACCGCGTCGCGCTCCTTCAGATCGGTGATGAGCCGAAAGTGGTCGCTATCCAGCTCTTGCCAGGCATTGCCTCCGGCAGACGCAGGAGCGAGCTCCGTGTGCGCATTGAGACAGCCGCCGCCAAGCAGCGACAGCCCGACCCCCAGTAACCAACCCACCGTGTTTCGCATTTCGATGCGACACGATATGGGCAGTGCGGCTTACAGCCAAGCCCGCAGCTAACTCGGGAAGCGAGCTCCCCAAAAAAACGCGAAACCGATGTTCGAATTCGAACATCGATTTCAGCGTTGAACGGCACGCCTCCGCGCAGCGTGGAGGCGGCGCGCTAGGCGACGATTTCGTTGCTGATGGGGACCGGCTTGCCGGTCAGGTTGTTGCCGAAGTTCGTGGGCGACAACCCGATGTTCAAAGACCCTTCAGGCATACGAAAAGGCCTGACCTAGAATCGACACCAGCTCGTCGATTTCCGATGCCGACACGCGCAGGGAAGGCATCAGCCGCAGCAAGTGCGGGCGCGGCGCGTTCAGCAACAGACCCCGAGAAAAACAGGCTTGAACCAGCCTTTCAGCGCGCGCATCGGGCAATACCAGCGCGAGCAACAGGCCGCGGCCGCGCACGCTGCAGCCATGCTCTTTACATAGGCCTGTTAGGCGTTCTCGCAAGTAGTCCGCGGACGCGCGCACGCGCTCGAGAAACGCCGGCTCTGCCACGATGGAGAACACGCGACGGGCAACCGCGACCATCAACGGGTTACCATTGTAGGTGCCACCTTGGTCGCCCGGAACGAAGCAATCTGCACGCTCGTTCGCGAGAATTGCTGACACTGGCACACCTCCGCCGAGCCCCTTTCCGAGCGTTAGAATGTCTGGTTTTACGGCTTCATGTTCAGAGGCGAACAACGCACCGGTTCGGCCAATGCCCGTCTGCACTTCATCGCAGATCAGTAACAAGTCGTGGCGGTCGCAGAGTGCGCGTAGCTCACGCAGGTAACCTTCGGGTGGCACCACGACACCTGCCTCACCTTGAATTGGCTCGACCATTATCGCGACTGTCTGGGCACTAATGCACGCAGCAATGGCGGTTGCATCACCGAAGGGGGCTTTGACGAAGCCCGGCATCTTGGGCGGGAAGAGCTCGTCCCAGCCGGGCTTCCCGCTGGCCGCCATCAGCGCCAGCGTGCGGCCGTGGAAGCTGCCTTCAGTGGTAATGATTTGGTAAGCACCCTGCTTTTTCAGGTTGCCCCATTTGCGTGCCAGCTTGAGCGCGGCCTCGTTGGCTTCCGCTCCGCTGTTGGCGAAGTGCACTGTCGCCATCCCGGCACGCTCGGTGAGCTCACGAGCAAACTGCAACTGCGGCAAGTTGTGGAACGCCGGGCTCGCGGTGAGCAATATTTCCGACTGCTCGCGCAGCGCCGCTGTCACCTCAGGCGGTGAATGCCCAAGCGAATTGACAGCCCAGCCCTGGACGAAGTCGAGGTAACGAGCTCCAGCGTCGTCCCACAGGTACGAGCCGCTGCCACGCACCATGATGCGCGGCGGGCGAGCGCCCACGCGCATCAACCGGGCGTCTGCCGCGAGCGGGGCCTCGAGCTGCGAGGGGAGATTCGGGCTGAGATCGTGGAATTTCGAGAATGTCACGGCGGGCTGTCCTTTCGGGGCGGTCCGCCATGAGCGCGACGTAACCACCCCTGTTACGGGCGGTTACGCGAATTGCCGAGTCTTGAAGCGCTACGGAATTTCGCGGCCGCCGCAGGTAGCGGCACGGCGAGCGAAACGACGGAAAGCGCGAAGCGACATGGCGCTGCAGAGTATGAGGAACGCTACCTCCGCCGTCAAGCGTTGCTAGTACGGCCGAGCACGCGGCTCCGTCTGCGCGGCTCGCCGAAGCGCGGCCTCACCTCGGAAAGCGCTCCCGAAAGCGCGCGGGACCACGCCCGAGACCACGCCTGTAAGAGAGAGCAGAGCGCGGCGCGTACGCGCTCCAGCGGCGCCGGCCGGCGTTGGTAAGCCAACGCGGTGCCGCGCAAGCCGGGCGCGCCGCGGTTCATCGCTGGCGGCGCGAAGGAAACCTCCAGCGCGCGCACGCCGGCGAGCTCGGGGGCAGTCACGAACAAATCTAGCAGCGCATCGCGCATCGCGTTCGCGTCTTGCCAACGGTCGCACTTGTCGAAGGCCAAGGCCTTGTCTACCAAAGCCTGCAGCTCCAGGCTCGCGTCCTCGAGAATGCTGCCCAGCTCTGGAGCCGCGCGATAGGCCCCGCAGGTCAACTTCTGCACCAAGCTGCGCGCTTCGAAGTGCACTGGCACGCCGGTCAGCAACTCGAACAGAATGGCTCCCACCGCCCAGACGTCGCTTTGCACGCCCACCTCGCGGTTCAGGCCCTGCGCTTGCTCGGGCGCCATGAACCCGGGCGTACCCACTACCTGACCAATGCTCGGCCCCTGCTCAGCCACGGGCGCCTGCAGCAGGCTGGCGATGCCGAAATCGATCAGCTTGACCTCACCGCGACGGGTGAGGAACACATTTTCCAGAGTGACGTCACGGTGCACGACGCCGCGCGCGTGCGTGGGCGCCAGGGCGTCCAGTACGAGCAACGTGATGAGCAGTGCTTGTTCCGGTTCGACGCGCCCTTCTTTGCGCAGCACGAAGCTGGACAGAGTTTCGCCCTCGAGCAGCTCCATGACCAAGAACAAGCAGCCGTCCTTGGCGATGTCGTGATCCAGCACGCGCACGGCGCCCGGGTGATCAACGAGCCCGAGCACGCGCGCTTCGTGGCTCAAGCGCGCGCGCAGCTCGTCGTGGAAAGCGTACTCGGCGTGTAGCAACTTGATTGCCGCGCGGCGCCCGTTACGGTCCGTTGCCACGTAAACCGCGGCCGAGCCGCCAACGCCCAATACCGACTCCAAACGCCAGGTGTCGTTGAGCACCGCGCCAACGCGGTCCAGCGCGGCGAGCGCGAACGCGTCGTGATCGGTCGAGGATTCGTCTGAGGTGGTCATGAGGGCGGTCATGTCGGAGCCACACTGCAACCGATGTGCCGCTCGAAATACCGGCATTTTACCGCTAAAAACCGAAACCCGGCTCGCTTTGACAAGCGCCGTTGTCAATCCGCGCCTTACGATCACGGGGCCCGACGAACCCGCGCCGCGGAGTGCGAGCCCCGCGCGCTCCGCGGCGCTGACGGTTGCCGTCCGACCTGGCTCTGCGCGCCGCCGCGCTTGCAACGCGCTTCTAGCGTGCTCCGGGCCTGCCGGCGCCAATCGGAAAGCGTCGTAGCGAATCAGCACAGTGGCGACAATGCGCTCTGCCTCACCCGTTCGAACATCGATAGACACTCGGCACTTCGGGCACATTCAGGCACGAGTGCCACACGCACACAAGGCTCCGACAAAACGCCGCACCCCACAAATCATGCGGTATCCTCCGCATTTACCGAGCCGCGCGCGAGTCGAGATCGTATGTTGGCCTGGCTCGCGCAACCATGCGCGCGCGCTCGGCTGCTCGACTCACGTTGATCAGTCGATGAGGGTTGCTTCCAGTTTACTTCGGAGGTTTGCGTGACAAAGTTTTCCTTGGTCTCTCTTGTATTGCTTGCAGGTGCAGGCGCATGCGCTGTCGGCTGCGGCAGTGATGATGACTCGACACCGGCCGCGACCGCTGGCACCGGCGGGCAAAGGACCGCGGGCAGCGGCGGCAAAGGCAGCGCGGGCACTTCCGGCAAAGGCGGCGCCAGCGGCTCGCCGGACGAAGCGGGCGCCGGTGGCGAGGGCGGTCTCGGCAACACGGGCACGCTGTATGAGCGCCTAGGTGGTCATGACGGCATCGCAGCCGCCCTGGACGCCATCGTGACGGAGGAGCTGAAGGATCCGAATATCGTGACGTACTTCTCGCAACAAGCGAATCCGTCGCACAAGCCGACCAAGAAAGACATCGGCGAGTGCTTCACGAATTTGCTCGGAAAAGCGGCGGGCGGCCCGGAATTGTATCCGTTCACGACGACCTCCGGCTTCACTTGTCGCAGCATGGCAGCGGCACACGCAACGCTCGGCATCGGCGCAGGCACGTTCGACAAGTTCGTGATGATCGCCGGTGGCGTGCTGGCTGATCTGAACGTGGAAGCGGATGACATCACGGCCATCGCCGGCGTGCTCACCGGCACGAAGAGCGCGATCGTCGACCCGAACGTGCCGAGTGGTCTCGGCCCGTGCAAGTCTCCGGCAAGCTGCTCGGTGCCCGTCGTCGGTGAAGCCGGCGCTGGCGGCGCTACCCAGTAGTCGCTCCACCGTCCACGAAAGGAGAACCAGCATGACGCGCGCGCGATGGATTCGTGTTTCGATCTACGTTGCTTCGAGCTTGGCCGCGTTGACCGCGGCTATCGGCCTGCTACACACACCACTCGGGCGACCGCTGCTCGCCCGCCTGGGCGTGGGCTGTCCGGTGCAGGCATCGCCAGAAGACGCAGAGCGGGCACGCCTCGAAAGCGCACGCGCCACGCAGGGCACAACGGCGAGCCCAGCGCGCCCTGCGCTGGGCTTCGTGCTCGACAAGATGACACTCGCAGACGTGGAGGCGTGGGCGGACCGCAACCACGTCGACTGTGACGAGCAACGCAGCGGCACGCTGCTGGATTGCAAAGACGTGCCGGAGAGCGCGCTGTCAGGGCGCATCGGCAGCCCGATCAACGAGCTGGAGCTGGCGTTTTCACCGCGCACGAAGCGGCTCGTGAACATCGCGACCACCCAATATGACTTGAGTAGCTCGTCCGCGGCCGAGCAAATGACTGCGGTGGTAGCTGGCTTGGAAGATCAGCTCGGCAAGCCCACTCACGAAACTGGGCGGCCCTCCAGTGCCTACCTGGCTGCGGCGCCCATGCGCATCGCGCTGGTCCGTTACCGCTTCACGAACTACCAGGCAGACGTCAGCGCGACGAATTTCCCGGGCCACGGCATGGTGCTGCGTGAGCACTACATGTCGGCGAGCGACTGAAGCAGAGCTAACCCCAAAAACCAGCCGCAAGATCGATGGTCACGTGGCTGATGATGCCCGGTAGTAAGCTCTTGCGCAGCTGCGCCAAGATGCCGAAGACCAAGCCGTAGCCCGCAATGCGCAGCGCCGAGGCCAAGCCCTGCTCGGCGTGGGCGATGCCGAACAGCACGGCCTGCAGTAAGACGCCCCAGTGCGGCGAGCCGGTGAACGCCGTGAGCTGCGTGAGCAGGTACCCGCGATACACGACTTCCTCACAGAAGCCGACGCTGCTCGCGACCAACACCCAAACGAGGCGCTCCGCCCCCGTGCGCGGCAACAGCGCGGCGACCGCGGCGTTACGCCCCGCTCCGAAGTGGTGCGCAGCGAGCGTTTCCAGCACCTGAATCAGCGCACACGCGAGTAACGCGAGCGCGAGATCCGTGCATGCGCGCCTCAGCGTGTGCCAGCGCTCACCGAGCAGGCTGGGCAAAGCGTTGCTGGCTCGGAACAGCCGACACGTGTACAGCACGAGCCCCGCATTCACCACCAGCAGCGGCAAATATTGGCTCGAAATTCCGGCATTTACCGGCTTGGCCGGCACGCTGCCGGAACCCGCGTAGTGCTGCAGTAGCGTGCCGCACGTGGCCACCGAAAGTAGCAACAGCACCAACAGTGCGGTGTGCCAGCGCGGCGCGAGCACCGCTTTGGGTTCGTCAGGCACCTCTTGGCAGGCTCCTTGCTATGTCACTAGTCGAGCGGCGAGCTTCGCACGCTTCGAGCACCCGCTCGACATTTAGTTCTCAATCATCAGCCCAGGAGCCAGCCAATGATCACTGAAGCCATCACCACCGCACCGCCCGTACTCGCCGCCGGTTGGGCATTCTTGTACCTGCTGTTCGGCGGCGGCCTGGGCGGCGCTGCCCTAATTTTCCTCGGCCTAAAGCTGATCGGGCGCTGAACGCGACCCTCCCCCACTTGCGCTTCGCGGGTGGGGTCCGCAGGCTTCGGCAATGCCGGTCGCCGTCGTTACTGGAGCCAATCGCGGGCTAGGCCTCGCCGCCGCAGAATCGCTCGCGCGCAAGGGCTACCGTGTGTGGCTCACGGGCCGTGATGCCGCGCACGTAGAGCAAGGCGTTGCTGCACTACGCGCGCAGCAGCTGAACGTTCAAGGCGCAGCAGTAGACGTGGCCAGTCCAGTCAGCGTTGGTGCGTTCGCGCAGCGCATGGCAACGGAGCCCGTGATTGATGCGCTGGTGAACAACGCCGGTGCCACTTTCAAAGGCTTCAACGCGCAAGTGGCGCGTGACACGCTGGAAATCAACTACCGCGGGGCGGTGCGCGTAACGGACGCGCTATTTCCAAGGCTCGCTCCCAACGCCACCATCGTCATGGTGTCCAGCGGCATGGGGGAGCTGTCCAATCTAGCGCCGGCGCTGCGCGAGCGCTTGCTGGCTCCAACGCTCAGCCGCGCGGATATCGAGCTGATTGCGGAGGAATTTCTAAGCGCGGTAGAGCGCGGCGCACCGGCGGACGCCGGCTTCCCCAGCAACGCGTACAGCGTCTCGAAGGCGCTGATGAACGCGTTCACGCGCGTGCTTGCCCATGAGCTCGAAGGCAGCGAGCGGCGCGTGAACTCAGTGTGCCCCGGTTGGGTGAAAACGCGCATGGGCGGCAGCGGCGCGCCGCGCAGCCTGGAGCAAGGCGCAAGCGGCATCGTGTGGGCCGCAACGCTGGGCAAGGGCGGCCCGAACGGCGGTTTCTTCCGCGATGAAAAGCCGCTCGCTTGGTAGGGGGCGCTCAAGCCCCGGCAGCGCACCTCCCTGCGCGCTGCAGTTCCCGCTAAGCAAGAATTCGCTTCAGGCGCGAAACGGCCTTCACGAACTCATCCTGCTCCGGCGGTTTGCTCGAAAAACGCACGCTGCGGCCGCTTACGGTGACGGTCGCGACGCCGCGCGACTCAATCATTTGACCCTGGTTCGATTCGAACCATGCCTTGGCCTCTTCGTACGTCATATTCCCGAAGCGTAGCACGCCCTTCAGGGCAGCGTGCTGAACACCTGGAACTCGTACAGCGAAGGCCCGTACATAGCGTCGTGAAGCGCTTGGCTCTTCATGCGAATGTAACGCGAAGCGACGGTCGGCGTCGTGAGCGTGAGCACCTGGTAGTACGGGTTACCGCCCGTGAACGCGACGGTGTTTTGGGTCGAAACAGTGGTCCACGCCCAAGCGTCGACGTTTGCGCCAGAACAACTGGCGATGCACGTCTGGATCAGGAAGGACGAGGAGTACGCGGCTTCCCAAACCAATTCCACGTTGGTGATCTTGGCAACGTTGGCGTTACCGAGGTCAACGTAGATCCACTCGGTGGCCACGTTGGTGGATTGCCAGCGCGAGCCAAAGTCATTGTCGATGGCCTTGGCGGCGGTCAGCCCAGTGTTGGTCGGGTTGACCGAGGAGGCAACGGCGGTCCGACCCAGCGCGAGATTGGGACCGAGGTACGTGCCCGTGGTCGTGCTGCTGCCCGCAACCTGACTGTTGTAGCCCTGGCCATTGTAGCCAAGGGCTGCGGCACGAACCCAGTAGTAGTACAGGATGCCCGAGTTCAGATTGGTGATCGTGACGCTGGTCGTAGTGGCGTTCCACGCCGGACCGAACTGCGTTGCAGTGCTGAACGCTGGGCTCTTGCTGACGTACGTGTAGTAGTTCGTGGCGTTCGCGACCAGCGCCCAGGTGAGCTTGATGTTCAAGTCCGTTGGCGCTGCGGTAACCGTCCCGAGCGCCGCCGGCGGCGACAAGCTACGCACTGTAGAGAACAGCGAGCCCAGCGGCGTGCGCCACTCCGCCTGGTAGTACTGCGTGACGGTCGGGGTAATGCCGCTCCACAACACGGTCGGCGTCATCGCGGTCGCAGTGGCACTGGCCAGCCCCACCTGTGAAGTGGCGTGATAGCCGTAGATACCGGTGGTGGCGTCAGGGTCGGTCGTCAGACCAAAGGTATCGCCAGCGCTCTGATGCACGGTCTGGTTGGTTTCGTCCCAGTACAGGTCACCCGCGGGGATGTCGTAAACCGGACCATTGGCGGTCGCCTTGGTCACGGCGCTCTTGCCGATGGCGTTCACTGTCTCGACCCAAACGCGGTACGTCTGCGTGCACTGCAATTGAGTGATCTTGTAGGACGTCGTGCCGGCAGGCACCGTGGCCTGCGGCGTGACCGGCTGGGTATCGTTAATCGACCAATAGATGTTGTAGCTGGTGGTGTTGGCGGAGTTGTCGGCCCATGTCACCGTCTCGTACCAAACGTGCGAAGTGGCATCCACGGACATGCCGGTCGGTGCGTTCGGCTTCACGCCCATGTAGCCCGTAGCAGTCACCGTCGCCCCGGTGCCCGCGGCGTTGTACGGCGCAACCCAGAAGTAATACGTGGTGTACGGCGTCAGCTCGCCCACTGGCACGACATACATGGTCGTGTTGGCGGGCAGCTCATTTTGCGGAGTCGTCGGCACCGTGTTGGTCGTCGAATAGTAAACGCGATAGCCGGTTTCACCGCTGGCCGTGTCGGCCCAGGTCAGGGTCGCGGTGGTTGCGCCGCTCGCCACGGCGAAGCCGGTCGCCGCAGAGGGCACCGGCACGGGCGTCGCAGCGCCAGTGATCGCAGTGCTCACACCCGCGGAGTTATAGGACTCGACCCAGAAGTTGTACGGCGTTTGCGCGACCAGCCCGTCAGCAATCGCCGACACGCTGTCGACCGGCTGCTGCAAGTTGGGCGTCGCCGGCTTGTCCGCCGTCGCGGACCAATAGATGTTGAAGCCTGTCTCGTCTGTGGAGTTGTCCTTCCACAGCAATTGAATCGAGGTAGCGCTGGCCACCTGCAGCGTCAGATCAGAGGGCGCATTCGGAATGGTTGCCGGTGCGCCGCCGCTGCCCGCGCTGCTCCCGCCTTGCGGCATGCCGCCCGTGCCCGCGGTATCGCCGCCGCTGCCGCCCTGCGAAGCGGGCTCGCCTGCGCTGCCAG
>FSWQ01004755.1_pt1 | contig 10848 bp, 9 predicted proteins | sample 1637691 | NCBI WGS metagenome assembly FSWQ01 (sample SAMEA3914814, study PRJEB12502) | metagenome | biome: forest; material: soil | place: USA | collected 2011-09-16 | depth 0.1 m | reverse complement strand
GCGCTCACGATTCGCTCGGGGCAATGTCACGTGCATCGCTACCTGAAGCCGTTGCTAGCACGGATCGAAAACGGCGAAATTGACCCAAGCTTCGTGATCACGCACCGCTTGCCGCTGAGCGAAGCCGCTGCTGGCTACGACATGTTCCTGAACAAGATGGACGGCTGCGAAAAGGTCGTCTTGAAGGCGGCCTGATACGTGCTTGGCCGAGCCGGTTATTTAGCTCCTAACCTGGCGAGCACGTCGCCCGCCAACGGAATGATCGGCAACCACTACGAGCTTACTACGCTTTGGCGAGTGCACGGCTCGCTCGAAGAGGTGAGTGAGGTGTTGGGCGATGCGCTCAGCTTGCCCCGCTGGTGGCCCACTGTCTACCTGCGCGCTGAGCTCATTCGCTCCGGCGAGCCGACCGATCACGAGGGTGGCGTGATTGCTTTGCGCACGCGCGGTTGGCTACCGTACACGCTATGCTGGCGCCTGCGCTTGCTCGAGAACAATGCGCCGCACGGTTTCGCTTTCGACGCTGATGGAGATTTCGTCGGTCGCGGCGTGTGGATATTCAGCGCGGATGGCGACTACGTGAACATCCGTTTCGATTGGCGGGTAAGCGCCGAAAAACCGTTGTTGTTCTGGTTCTCATGGATCCTACGACCAATCTTCGTACTCAATCATCGTTGGGCGATGGCGCGCGGCGAAGAGAGCCTGAAGCTCGAGCTGGCTCGGCGACGCACCTCGCTGGCAAGCAATAACCGTTCTGGCGACGAACATGACAGTGAAGCGCAGGGTATAGAAGCGGAATGAGGCTAGCGGTCGCGCCGCCATTGCTCCCCATGTTGGCTAAGCGCGTGAGCGCGTTGCCGAAGGGTGATGCCTGGATTTTCGAGCCCAAATGGGACGGCTTTCGCACGTTGATTTTTCGGGATGGCGACGAGCTATTGCTGCAAAGCCGCGACCAGAAATCACTCAACCGCTACTTTCCGGAATTGCTGGCGCCCCTGTTGAGCGGGCTGCCGCAGCAATGCGTGTTGGATGGAGAAATCGTAGTGGCGCGAGACAGCGGGCTGGACTTCGATGCATTGCAGCTGCGCGTGCACCCCGCGGCGTCACGGGTGAAGCTGCTTTCACACGAGCTGCCTGCATCAGTCGTGTTTTTCGATCTTCTGTGCGAGGGAGCGAGTGACCTGCGCTGCGAGCCGTTTCATAGCCGGCGGGCGCGTTTGGAAGCCGTGTTGAAAAAGGCCAAGCCGCCGTTGTTCATCACCCCGAGCACCACGGACCGCACGCAAGCGGCCGATTGGTTCGAGCGCTTCGAAGGTGCAGGCTTGGACGGCGTCATGGCCAAGGCCGAAAGCGGTAGCTATGAGCCGAACAAGCGCGTCATGTTCAAGGTCAAACATGACCGTGATTGTGATTGCGTGGTGGCCGGGTTTCGTTGGCACAAAACCGGCGACCAAGACGCCGTGGGCTCGCTGCTCCTTGGCCTTTACGACGACCAAGCAGTGCTGCAGCACGTGGGTGTCTGCGCCAGCTTCAGCATGGCCAAACGCCGCGAGCTGGTGAAGTTCCTTGCTCCGTATCGGAAGCACGCGCTCGAGAAGCACCCGTGGCGAAGCTGGGCCGAAAATGACGCCAGCGAAGGCGGCGGCGATCAACGCATGCCTGGCGGAAAGAGCCGTTGGAGTCAGAACAAAGACCTGTCGTGGGAGCCGCTTCGCCCGGAGCTGGTGCTCGAGGTCGCGTACGACCACATGCAAAGCGGGCGCTTCCGGCACACCGCTCAGTTCCGCCGCTTTCGCAGCGACAAGCCGGCGCAAGACTGTACCTACGCGCAACTGGAGGTGGTCGCCGCGCAGGAGCTGTCGGAAATTTTTCGCAAGTAGCCGCGATCAGCGCTTCGGCTTGCGGGCACTGACGAGTGGCTCTTTCGTGCGCGACGTCTGCTTGCCCTCGGCGCTTTTCACACTGGCCGCCTTCGCGCGTGAGGGCGCTACGCGGGGAGCCTCACCCGTCATCTTTCGAAAATGCGGCGGCCAGGGGGCATCAGCGAGGCCCGAGGCCTCGTCACGAGCGGCTAGCTCCAGCAGGCTCTGCAGGGAGCCGGCGTCGCTATCGATTGCGGCATGCGGGTCGCCTCGTTCTGCGAAGCGCTGCGGCGCCGTGAGCACCGTAAAATCAGCGGGATCGCAGTCCGGAACGTCCGCCCAAGCGAGGGGCATGGACACGCGCGCGTCCGGCACCGGCCGCACGGAGAAGGCAGCTGCCGTGGTGCGATCCTTGGCGTTCTGGTTGTAGTCGATGAACACGCCGTGGCGTTCCTCTTTCCACCATTTCGAGGTCGCAAGCTTTGCTATGCGGCGCTCCACCTCACGAGCAAGTGCAAGGGCTGCGCGCCGCACCTCCGTGAATGACCAGTGCGCTGCGATGCGCACGTTCACGTGCATGCCCCGAGAGCCACTGGTCTTCGGATAGCCGACAAGACCGTGCTCAGCGAGTACTTCGCGCACGGCGAGCGCCACTTGGCGCACGTCCTGCCAGGCCACACCGGGACCCGGATCCAGATCGACTCGCAGCTCATCCGGATGATCCAAGTCCGAGCGGCGCACGGCGTGCGGGTGAAGCTCGATGCAGCCCAAGTTCACGACCCATGCCAACCCCGCAGCGTCGTTCACGACCAGCTCCTCTGCGCTGCGACCGGAAGGAAACGAAAGCGTCGAGCTCGCGAGCCACGTAGGGCGCGGCTCCGGAGCGCGCTTTTGATAGAATGGAGGCGCTTCGGCCCCGTTGACGAAACGCTTCAACACGATGGGACGGTCGCGAATACCAAGCAGAGCGCCTTCCGACACGCTCAAGTAGTAACGTACGATATCCAGCTTAGTGAGCCGAACTTGCTTGGAGAAATACGACTTTCCGGGGTGCGTGATGGTCACCGTGTGCCCAGCGATGGCAAGCTGCTCGGTTTCGGAATCACCGCTCATGACCTGCCTCCACGGGTGGGATGCACCAATGCCGCGAAGCTGTCCGCGGGCTCTGTATTCAGGACCTCTGAGCGACGTAAGCCGCCGCGGCGCGCCATGGTCACCCCGTAACCGAGGATGCCCAGGCCACGTGTGGAATGCGCGTCCACGGAAATCACGAACGGGATCTTGCGCTCGCGTGCGGCCGGGATCCACTCGGGCGGCAAATCCAAACGATGCGGGTCTGAATTCAGCTCGATGGCGCCGCGTGAGCCCGCGAGTGCATCCAGCACCGTAGGGACGTCGCAGTCGATGGCGTCCCGATGATTGAGGATGCGCCCCAAGCCGTGGCCCCAAATCTTGAACACCGGCAAGGACATGGCCCGGGTGAGCCGCGCGGTCATTGCAGCCCTGTCCATGCGGTGTCTCGCGTGAATGCTGGCGATCACCACCTCGAACCCTTCCAGCACCGAATCAGGATAGTCCAGGCTGCCATCTGCCAAAATGTCGGCTTCCGTGCCGCGTAGGATACGAATCGGCGCCTTTTCCTGTGCGGTCGCGATCTCTTCCCACTGTCGTTTCAAGCGATCGAGCGAGACGCCGTTGGCGTAGTGTGCGCTGGGCGAGTGGTCCGTAATGGTGAGGTACTTCATGCCGAGCGCGTGCGCTGCCGTCGCCATCTCAGCGATGGTATTTCTGCCGTCGGAATAGGTAGTATGGCAATGCACCATACCTCGAATGTCTCGTTCCGTGACTAGCTGCTCGAGGTCAGCCAAGGCTGCGGCGGACAGCTCTTCCTGCCCGTTGCGGCGTTCTGGGGGGAGCACCGGTATGTCGAGCGCCGAGTACAGCTCGTGCTCGCTCGCGAACGCTCTTTCGTGAGCGTCGCTCCGCGACTCACCATTCCAACCCTGAAGCGCAAAGCCGCGCTCCGCTGCGCGCGCCTGCAAGGCGGCAACGTGCGCGTCCGTGCCCGTCTTCAGCACGACCGCATTCCCCCAGCTGTCTGGAGTGGACGAATGAAGCTGCAACACGAGCGCTTCACTCAGATACGCTCGCGCACGCTCCGGCTCGACACGAAGCACCTGCCGCATCGAAGCTAGCCGCCGAATGACCTCGTGCGCATCTGCCGATACGACCCACTCCAGCGCGCGCACGGTCTCTTGGCCACGGCGCAGATCGCCCACGAGTTGCGCGCGCTCGACGTGCCGACTGAGCTCCGATTCGAAGATTGCTGCGCGCTCGAGCGCTTTCGACAGTAGCGTAGGCAGCGGCATTTGCTCCCCCCGGCTCCGCCAACGTTCACACGCTTCGAGCAAATGCTGCTCGGTCTTTGCACCGAAGCCACGAAGTGTTCGGACGCGCCCCTCGAGGCATTGAGCACGCAGTTCTTCGACCGAGTGAACGTGAAGCCCATCGACCAACGTCCGCAGCCGTCGTGGTGTCATCCCTTCGAGTTGAATCAACTCGCTTGCGCCTTGCGGCTGCGCAGCGCGTAACCGGTTCAGGAATTCGGAGCTGCCGGTGTTCGAGAGCTCTTCAATTTGGCCCGATAGCGTCGCGCCGATCCCCTCCAGCTCTTCGAGCCGACCCTGTTCGACGAGCGGTGCCAAATCAGCCACGGTGTCGGCGACATCAGCGGCCCGTCGGTAAGCATTGACCTTGAATTTTTGCGCATTCGCAAACTCGAGCAACGCAGCAATCTCGCGCAGCGCGCTCGCGACCTGGCTCGTGTTCTGCACTGAACCTCGTTGTTATCGTCGCCTGTGGCGTCCAAAAATGACGTTCAGTGCGGGGCTGACACACGGCCCCCCTCAACGCGCCTCGCATGCCTCGCATCCCGAGACTTCCGAAGACTGATGCCGATCAGGACCAAAGCGCCAACAACGGCGAAGCCGAGCGCGACCCCGCCCAATGACAGCAGCAGAACTCCGAGCGTCGTGATTGCCGCCTGCAAGAACATCACGGCGACCAGCAAGAACACGACCGCGCGCCCCGCCGAACGGGCCTGCTCAGTGACTTCTTGCTTGGCCAAAGCGATCTCGGTGCGCGCAAGCTGCAGCGCATCGTGAATCGTTTTTTCGAGCGCTTGCGCGACGCTCGGCGGATGTTCGGACCCAACCTCGATCGTTTGCATGGCAGGCACCGCAGGATGCAGGCGTTGTGCCAGTGACCGCGCCTATGTCAGGGGAATCGCGGACACCAGAAACCAGCCCGGGCGGCGCGGGACTTGCAGCGCTATGGACAATGCACTCATCCGCGATTGGCCCGCTTGGTTGGTCCTCACTTGTCTTGCTGGGAATCACGATGAGCTCGGCGTGCAGCAGCGACAAGACTGCACAGCCTACGGACAGCGGCGGCCTCGGCGCTTCGGCTGACGTCGAAGTCACCGGGCACATCTTCAAGGCGCCTCAGTTGCCACCGCCTGACGTGGATAAGATCAAAGTGCCGAACGGCTTCGTTGTGTCGAAGGCCGCAGAGGGCTTGGGCAACCCGCGAATCATCGCGGTAAATGACGATGGCACCATCTATGTCACTCGCCGCGATCAGGGCGACGTACTGATGTTCAAAGAGGGCAGTGATGGCAAGCTCGACGCGCCAGTGCTTGCGGCCTCACGCCCCGGCGTGCATGGCCTCGCCTTGTATGAGGGCAAAGCTTACCTAGCAACGCCGCACGAAATTTTTCGCGGGGACATTTTGGCGGATGGCACGTTCGGGCCGCTGGACATGATCATTCACGACCTGCCGGACGCGGGCCAGCACAACACTCGCACCGTGCAAATCGGCCCCGACAAGATGATGTACATCAGCGTGGGCTCCACCTGCAATGAGTGCAACGAGCCGAATCCTGAGAACGCGACCATCTTGCGCGCCTCGCTCGACGGCAAGCAGCGCGCGGTGTGGGCATCCGGACTTCGAGATACCATTGGCTGGGGATGGCAGCCGCAAACTGGCGAGCTTTGGGGCATGGACCAAGGTATGGACTGGCTGGGCGATCAGGTTCCGCCAGAGGAGCTGAACAAGATCGAACGCGGCAAACGCTACGGTTGGCCTTTCTTCTGGGGTGACAATCAGGTCAATCCACACCTGGATCCGCCCGCTACTCTTTCGAAAGCGGAGTGGCTGAAGTCCGTCACGCCAATCGCTCTGGGTTACACATCACATGCCGCGCCAATGCAGCTGTCGTTTTACGACGGTGCTCAGTTCCCGACGGAATACCGGGGTGATGCGTTCGTTTCGATGCGTGGCTCGTGGAATCGCAAGCCAGCATCGGGCTACGAGGTCGTGCGCATTCACTTCCAGGACGGGCAGGCAAAGTCGATCGAGCCCTTCGTAACCGGGTTCATCACCTCCGACGGGGAGCGCGGGCGCCTGTCTGGCAATGCGGTGGCAAAGGATGGCTCGTTGCTATTCACCGACGATCGCAACGGCGTGCTGTACCGGGTGACGTACACCGGCACGCCGAATGGCTTGCCGCCATCAGCCGTTCCCGATTCTTCGATGCTCGAACAAGCCGCGCGCGGCAACGGAGTGCTATTGGCGATTGATCGACCCGAGACCGCCGCTGATGGCAGCCTCACGGTCACCTCACCCGCCTTCGAAGATGGCGCGGCAATCCCCGTCGTTTATTCGGCATACGAGCAGGGCGCGAGCTTCCCACTGAGCTGGAAAGCAGGCCCTAGTGGAACGCAATCCTACGTTCTCATCGTCGAAGATCCCGATGCGGCAATGCCCAAGCCATTCGTGCACTGGGTGGCCTGGAACATTCCGGGTGACGTCACGAGCCTGCGCGAAGGCTTGGCGACACTGGACCTTCAAACGGACCCGCCCGGTCTGCGCCAAGGAGTGACGTCCCGCGGGACCGTGGGCTTCGTTGGTCCGCGTCCGCCGGCGGGTGACGCCGCACACACCTACCACGTTCAGCTGTTCGCACTCGACACCCCGTTGGACGTACCGATCACAGGCGCGGACCGCGACCAGGTGTTGGCCGCGGCTGAGGGTCATGTGCTGGCAAGCGGGGAGCTCACCGGCACGTTCGCGAGGCCGGAAGGACAAGTCAGTCGACCATGAGGTCTGGGTCGGGCCGGCAGGGGCGCGCAGCGACGCAGCCCGTTTCGCTTGCGGGGAAGCACGTCGCAACGGAATTGGACGGCATGATCGCGCAATCGTTCAACGACGCCTTGCGCGGCTTGCAGGACGACGAGCAAACGAACGACGGGCGCGTGCATGGCACTCGCAAACATCTGAAGCGCCTGCGAGCGTTGGCTCGACTTCTAGATGCGCTGGAGAAAGAGCGCCTTTCTGACGCGGACCGCTTTGCGCTGCGTGTCGTGGCGCGCAGCCTGGGCCGGGTGCGTGCTCCGGCGGCAGAGCTGGCGGCCTGGCGCCGCTTTGCTACGTCACTCGATCCCGCCAGGGCTGCAGTCGTTGATCAGCTGCTCGAAAAGAGGCGCCCCCCAGCGACTCGCGTGCAACGCCGCCTGCAGCGCAGTGAGCGAGCTCTAGCCGGCTTGAAGCAGCTAGTGACGACACGCCAGGCCATGGTCAACGCCTCAGAGGAGTACGATCATGATGCGTTCTTGCGGAACTTGCGGCGCGGGTATCACAAGTGCCGGCGCGCGCTGCGGCGGGCGCAGGCCGCGCCCGGTTGGCAGCGGCTGCATGCGCTCCGCCGCGCCTCTAAGTACCACCGCTATCAACTTCAGTTCTTGGAGCTGTTCTTCGCTCAACGCATCAAGCCGGAGCGCTCGAAGGTAGCTCGCCTGGCTGACAAGCTGGGTGAACACCACGACCTCGGTGGCATTCAGCGCTACCTGACGGCTGAAGCAACCTTCCAGCAACAACCAGGCGCACCCGCAATGCTGAAGCAACTGCGCCGGCGCATCGCGGTCATCGAAACGCGGTGCCTCGAGCTGGCGGGCAAGAGCTTTCGAGAGCGCCCGGGGGCGTTCGAGGCCCGCATACGTCGCTACTTTGACGACACAAGGCTCCCCTTGCCCAATTCATTTGGCATGCTGGCTGCATTCCGGGGCGCTGCTTCGTTGTGAGTCCACGCATGCGGATACGCATGCAGAAAGTGATGACCGTCATGAAACTACGAGATTTCTCGGTGAGTGATCTAATGACGAAACATGCTGTCGCCGTCCGAAGCGGCGAAATGCTGAGCGTTGCCGCCAAACTGATGTGGGACAACGACTGTGGCATCATTCCGGTGCTGGCTGACGAAGGCGACCAAGTCGTGGGCGTGGTGACCGATCGCGATATTTGTATGGCGACTTGGTCGCGCGACTCGGCGCCGAGCCAAATACGAGCTGGGGAAACGATGTCGCGCGATCTCGTGTACTGCATGCCTGATGACAGCATTCAGGCCGCCGAGAGCACGATGCGCTCTCGCCGAGTTCGTCGCCTGCCAGTGCTTGACGCTTCCGCAAACTTGCTGGGCATGCTGTCGATCACGGACATCACGCGAGCGGCGGGCCAAAAATCTACTGCGCGACCAGGCTTCGAGCTTTCTCCCGAACAAATCGTGGACACAATCACGATGATCACCGCAGCGCATCAACCGTTGGCCCAACGCCAGGAAGCCCGCGTTCAGGAGTGGTGAGCGTTGCGGCGAAGAACGTTCTGCCAGCCACTATTTGACTGGCGGCGGCTCCGGCGTTTCGGAGTCGATTTGAACGCAGGACGCGAGATCGAAGAGCATGAATTCGAGCAAGCGCTCTTGAGCGGTCAACGGTGCGTTGTCACACTCGCTGGGAAACACGGTGTCTCCGGAAACGTCATTGCCAGAGGCGGCGTTGGCGGCGCCGGCAATGTGGAAGCTGCTGTACAGCACGCGGCCACATTGCTGGTCGGCCGGAGTGCCCAGCGGTGTATTGAACGTAAACGTTTGGAGCGAAGCTGGCGTGCTCGAATACAACCAGCGCTGCGTCGGTGCGTTGACCGCGAGCGAGCGGCGGTACGTGTCTTTCAGCTCGATCTGTCCTGGTTGAGTAGTGGCTCCCAGCCCAACTAACCAGTCAGCGAGGGCTTTGCCCTTCGGGAAACTGGTGTCGACGCTGGCTTGTAGGGTGTCGTAGGGCTCGTCTTGGCTGGGGTCCGGTACCCACTGCGCCGTGGCGCCAAAAGGTGAGCCGGAATCAGTGATCCAGCTGTAGCTGAGATCGGTCGTGAACACGCGACCACCCGCGTTGGCGTACGCGGCCACCGCAGTGCGCGCCGAGGGCGCAGATTTCTTCGACCCTCCGCCTGCCGAGTCCGGTGTGGACCCGCAAGGCAGCAGTACCAAGTCGTAGCGCTTGAGCTCGTCCGCGTTGGACCACAGACTCGCACCGTTGGGCGCGCTCGATGATAGTGTTGCGCCGTCGCCGCTGAACACGTGCACGCGACCCGCTTCGCTCGGCAGCGTGAATTCGGAATCGTCGATGCCGATCTTGCGCAGGATGCACTCTTCCGGATCGTACGGAGAAGTGACGAGGCCCATCGCGGGAATGTCGCCCTCGGACTTGTTGCGCGGAAAGCGAGTGAGCTCCGCGGGCATCGGGTTATCGACGCAGGCCGTGATTTGGGGAATGATCACTTGGCGCCGCCAACGCCCCAGTTGCACGACCAGCGGGACGTTGCTGCCTGCGGGCACGCCGCTGAGCACAAACTTGCCGTCCGTACCGCTGAGCGCGGCCGCCACAGGGTTACCACTGACGTTACCGCAGTGATCGCAGCTAACGCCCACTGAAAACGGCTCCACGGTGCTGCTCGGCACGTAAACGACCGCGTTGTACAGCGGGTCCGCGTTGCTCTTCGCGGGCGTGTGCACGATGCCGCTCACCGTTGTCTGCGCGCCAGCGGGGCAATCGACCCATTGGCACGACGGACACGCGGCGAGCGTGGGGTGCGTCGACGTCACGTTACTTGCGCCACCAACGTCCGTGTTGAGGCTGAGCCCACCGCCTCCGCCGGTGCTCGGAGTTAGCGTTCCGCCACCGCTTTGGCCACCTTCAGCGCTGCGCGCGGGCGACGCTCCGAGGTCGCTCGTATTGGACGAGCACGCAGTCAAGCGAACGAGACCGAATAGCAGGCACGACCCGACGCGGTAAAAGGTCATGGTGGAGGTTGGTTTAGCGGCGCTCGGAATCTCGAAAAAGATTTAGGAATTTTTGTTTGGAATTCTCGTCGCGCAACCCAACTGAGGGTGATGAGCCACCGTTTCATGGCGAGCGATCAGGTGTTCCGCTCTTCCGCTGCCGCGCTGGCATTGCTGAGCGCGTTCGCTGCAAGACCAGCGCCGGCGCAAACCAGACAATTTGCACCCAGTGTCACGCTACGCGCCATGACGCATTTACCGTTGGGCGTTCCGGCAGGCTACGTGCTCACTCGCGGCGGCTTCTTTCATCCATCGTGCGTGCTGACCGTGCACGCCGACGAAACCGTAGGGGCTGATCGCGTGATCCGAGGACCGGCCGGCAGCGAACGGCGGCGCGTTTCGGCTTGTGCCTACCCACGATTCAGCGCGGCGGGCGCACTGCGCGTGGCGCGCGCTCTGCCCTCCGCAAACGAAACGCCGCTACTCGCGCCGCCGCACGCGCACGCGCCCTCGAGCTATGACGGCTGGATCCTATCCTGGGACTATTCTGGTTCACTGAATGCCGGACAAACCGTAACGGTCAGTACGGATGTCATCATACCGCCCGAACCAACGAAGACCGGCAACGACCAAGACGTGGCCTTCTTCAACTCAGTCGAGACCAATTTGGGTACGACCGATGACATTCTACAGCCCGTGATCACTTTCGGTGGGTTCGGTTCGTACTGGGCGCTCGAGAGCGAGCACTGCTGCGTGGACGACAACGACATGCACTCCGACCCAATCAAGGCGCACGCGGGCGACCTGATTCGC
>FSWQ01003758.1_pt1 | contig 10854 bp, 7 predicted proteins | sample 1637691 | NCBI WGS metagenome assembly FSWQ01 (sample SAMEA3914814, study PRJEB12502) | metagenome | biome: forest; material: soil | place: USA | collected 2011-09-16 | depth 0.1 m | reverse complement strand
GCGCTCCCCCGATGATCGCTTCGCGACCGTGCGTGAGTTCTCGGCCGCCCTCGAGCCGCTCACCGGCGCGTCACGCCGCGAGATCAGCCAGTGGGTCAGCGAGCTTGCCAGTGACGCGCTCGCCGAACGCACGCGCATGGTCGCGCGGCTCGAGAATTGGTCGGAAGGCCCGCAAATCCCGCTCAGCAGTAGCCCCTTCGCCTCCGAGATGCCGCCGCCCGTCGCGCCCATCGCAGCGGCGACCCCGCACTGGCCAGAGCCGGAGAGCGATCACATCTCGACCGCATTGCGCACCAACCTCAGCGTCAATGAAGCCGCGCTGGCCAAGGCCGCCGCGCAGCGCTCGACTCGCTCGAACAACCTGGTCTGGGTGTTGATCGCGATCGTGGTGGCGCTAGCGGTCGGCTACGTCGCGCATCGTTGATTGGCGCTCGGAGCATTCTCAGCTCCGGGCGCGCTTCAGAAGGCGTAGCCGAGCGCGCTCGTCACCACAGCGATCGTGCGCTCTGGTTCGGGACCACCACAAGGGACGGTTTGCTCGCGCGCGCCCACGCAGTGTGGCGTCCCCATATACAGCGCGCTCGCAGCGCCGCCTGAAATACGCACCATGAGCCCCGACGGCAGGCGTAGCTCCCAGCCGAGCTCGAGCTGCACGAATGACGTCAGCCGAGGCACGGTGTCGGCGTGAAAGCAGCCGTCCCCCACGCGATTGGCCTCGCCCTCGCATAACCAGGTACTGAAGACGTCGGGGAAATCGGCGTATTGCCCGCGTGAGAACGCCGTCTCCAGGGTGAGCGCGCTCAACACGCGCCCCTGCTGGCCGATGCGTGCCACCCAGGGCCGAAAGCGCGCGTGCGCTTCCCACACGGGTCCGTGGATGCCCAAGCCCGCACCGGCCCCCAGCGCCAGCACCTCTCCGACGTTGTAGTCCATCGCCAAACCCAACACGCCAACCGTAGTGCCGAAGCCGAAGATGAGCTCGAGCTGGACGGGTCGATCGTCGAAGTGCGGTGAAGCTTCGCGGGTCCGCGCGCTCGGCACTGACTCTGCCGCGTGAGCGTTCCACGCAGGGAGTACGAGCATCAGCACGAACGCGAGTCGCGCTGCGATCTTCACCCCCGCTGCGCCGTACCGTTCGAGCATGGACTCGACCGCGGATGCAGCGCGCGTGCCATTGATTCACTACTCGCTTTCGCGGCCGCGCAGCGCGCACCGAGCACTGGAGTGTGCCGTGGGGGCACACTGTCTGTGAAATTCGCGGCCGGATTGGGAGTGCGCCGTCACCGCGTTCAGCTGTGCCCCCGAACGCTTACCAGCCGCCTTCGTCCTTCTTTTTCGCGGGCGGCGCGGCCGCGGGCGCTGCGGCGGCCGGCGCTTCCGCGCCCGCTTTGTCGCTCGTGGCCGCCGGCGCAGCGGGCTCGGGGGCAGCCTCGCTCTCTTTCTTGGGGCAACCAGAGAGCAGTCCAAGGGCCGTGATCAGCGCGCAGATGCGGGACACTTCGACGAGTCGCATTCCAATAATCCTCCGGGGCAGAGACCAGCACGACCCTACCGGGTTGAAAAGCGAAAACCGAGCGAGCCCGTGGTATAGGCATTCCTTGGGCGATGTTGGGCGATGGCGCGCAAGCGGTATCTGATCATCGGTGACGGTGCGGCCGGACTCACGGCCGCGGCGAGTCTTCGAATTGCGGATCCGGAGGCCGTGATCGGCGTGTTCAGCGACGAACCGGTGCCGGGCTATTATCGCGCCGCCCTGACCAACTACCTGCTCGGCGAGCTGCGTGAAGATCAGCTGTTCGCGGTCGCGCCCGACTTTTATCAGACCTACGGCATCCATCGCATTTTCTCGCGCGTCGTGGGCGTGGACGCGGCGCGCTCGGCCGTCTGGTGCAGCACGAGTCCCGAGCCCGCGGGCTACGATCAGCTGCTCGTAGCGGCCGGTGCGCGCGCTCGCGCCCCGAGCTTCGAGGGCGCGCATTTGCCGGGCGTGCTCACTCTTCGCACCATCGCCGACGCACGACAAGTGTACGACGCGGTGCGCTTGCGCGGGCTCAAGACGGCCGTGGTGCTCGGTGGCGGCGCGCTCGGCCTGGAGTGGGCGCATGCGCTCCTCGAGCACGGCGTGAAGGTCACGTTGATCGAGCGTTCGCCCCGCTTCTTGCCCGGCGCTTTGGATGAAGTGGCGTCCGATTTGCTCGCGACCCGTCTGCGCAAGGCGGGCATCGACGTGCTGTTCAACGACGAGGTGCGCGCCGTGCACCCGGGGCCGCGCGGCGTCGCGGGAGTGACGCTCGCTTCGGGGCGCGGCCTGCCGTGTGAATTGGTGGCGGCGGCGCTGGGCGTGGTGCCCAACACCGAGTTCTTGGCCAATACCGGGATCCAGCTCGCCAAGAACGGCGCGCTGGCCGTCGATCCGCGCATGCAGAGCTCGCTGCCCGGCATTTGGGCCGCGGGGGACGTGGCCAGCGTGGCCGGCGAGTGGCTCGCGCTATGGGAGCCGGCGCGCTTGCAAGCCCGCGTCGCCGCGCAAAACATGCGCGGCGGCAAAGTGGAGCACCGCCCGGGCGCGCACTACTTTGCGACGCGCTTGTTCGATCTCGATTTTGCGCGCATCGGTCACATCGAGCGCCGCGACGGCACGACCGAGCTCGTCGACTTTCCGCGCGGCACGGGGCAAATCGCGTATCGCAAATTGGTGTTCACGGGCAACCTGCTGGTGGGCGCGCTGATGATCGGCGAACGAGCGCTGCGGGTGCGCGCCATCGGCCGCAACATGAAGCGCCTGATCGACGCGGCCGTCGACGTGAGCGAGATCAAGCATCGCTTGCTCGAGCCGAGCTTCGACGTCGAAGCCTGGCTCGAGCGCAAGCGCCTCGTGGAGCGACCCGCGCCGCCGCGCAAGACCACGCTGTTTGCCGAAGCGAAGATCAAGCGCACCCAAGCCATCAGTTTGGGCAGCGTCCTGGCCCGGGTGCCGGGGGCGGCGACGGGCGCCATGGCCGAGTTCGAAGTGTCCGCCGCGGGCGGCACGAGTGCCGGCACGGTCGTCCTGAGAAGCGCCGCCCTAGCCGCGCAAAGCGGCGCGACCACCGCCATTCCGAGCGGCCCGCGGCGCACCAAGATGCTGTCCATCGGTCTGCCTGCGGAAGCCGCGCCGGAAGGTCGCAGTAGCCTCGCGCCCATCGACGACGCGCGCTTGGAGCTCCAAGGGCATGCCTTCCCGATCGTGCTCTCGGTGACCAACTTGGGTCAATCAGCCGAGTGCCAAATCCCGCTCCGCGATCCGGCGCTGAGCGCGTTTCACGCGCAGCTGGTGCGCCACGCCGCGGGCCTGTACGTGCGGGATTTGGGCAGCCGCAGCGGCACGTGGGTAAACGGCCAATGCTTGTTCGGACCGCACTCACTGCGCGACGGCGATCGCCTTCGCCTGGGCCAGCTCGAGCTCGTGTTCCGCTCGAGCGCGCTGCCGCGTGAGGCGGCCGCCAGTGAGCAGAAGAGCGTGGCCGGTCCGCGCTTGGAGGTGCGCTCGGGCGGCGCGCTCGGCTTGAACTTCGCGCTCGGTCCGAACCCGGTGCTGCTCGGCGGCGGCCCCGAGTGCGGCATTCGACTCACCGACCCCAGCATCAGCCCGCGCCACGCCGAGCTGCGCTTCACGAGCAGCGGGCACCTGCTCGTGGATCTGGGCAGTCACAGTGGCAGCTTCGCGCGCGGCGCGCGCCTACCGCCAAACCAACCGCTGGCCCTGGCCGAGGGAGACTGGCTGCGCTTCGGCGCGGTGGACGTGCTGTACACGAGCGCCGCGCGGGCCGATGTGCTGGCCGGGTTACGCCCGAGCGCGCGGCTGATCGTGACCTCGGGCAGCGATTCCGGTAAAGCCGCCAGCGTGGGCGAACGCTTGCTGGTCGGGGGAGAGCCGGGCTCTGGCCTGCACTTGTCCAGCGTTTCGGGCCCCCAGCTCGAGCTCGCGACGCACAACGGTAAATTCTGGATTCGTGATTTGAGCGGTGGCCGCGCGTTTCGCGCGGGCTCGCCGATCGCGCGTGAATTCAGCGAAATTCAGCACGGTGATCTGCTGCTATTGGCAGGCACGGTGATGATTCGCTTCGAGGAGGGCGCATGAACGACGCCGAGCAACGCCTGCGCCTGCGCGTCGAGGCCGAATCGATGGCCTGCATCGGCTGTAACGATTGCCTCTTGGCGTGCCCGATCACGCAGTCCAAAGCCGTCACCATCGGCGAGCTCAACGCCGCCATTTTTCTGCCCACCATCGAGCACCGCCACGTCGCCGATTTCGTGACCGCGTGCACGCAGTGTAAGCAGTGCGTCCCCGCTTGCCCCGCGGATCTGAATCGCGCTGAGATGGTGCTGTTCAACAAGCTGAAGGTCGAAAACAGCGTGGCTGACTTCCAGCTCTCGCTGCAAGCCCGCACCAGCACGTTCCCTTCCGGCATTTCGCTGGACGGGCTCGCCCAAAAGCTGACCCAGATCGAGCTATTTGCGGGCGCCAACGCGCAAGCCTTGCGGCGCCTGATCTTGAAATCCACGCTGCGCTTGCTCGTGCCGGGTGAGGAGCTGTGCCAAGAGGGCGAGTTCCACGAGCGCTTGTGCATCGTACTCGACGGCTCGCTCGAGCAAACCTCGCGCGGACCGCGCGGCGAACGCATTCACATCTTGGTCATCGGCCCGGGCACGTTCTTCGGCGAAATGGGCGTATTGGCGGATGCGGCGGAGCCCTTCGGCGTCACCGCGCGCGAGCGCTCGGTCGTGCTCTCGGCGCCCAAGGTCGCGGTCCTTTCGCTGATGGAGCTGTGTCCGGATTTCGGCGACGCGCTGCAGTCGCTGTACGCGCGGCGCGCGCTGTTCAGCTACGCCAAGTTACCGAAAGGCCTGGGCGCGCTGCCCGAAGCCGCGCTGGAAGAGCTGCTCGCGGGCGCCGAGCTCGTGCTCGTGCCGGCCGGCTCGGTGCTGTTCAGCGTGGGCGAAGCGCCGCGCGATTTCTACCTCGTGCGCAACGGCTTTTTGCGCGCGCGGCGCGACGCGGCCACCGGACCACTCGTGCTGACTTACTTCCGCGAAGGCAACGTGTTCGGCGTGCTCGGACTATTGCATCGCGATCCCGCGCACCGCTACACCGTCGAAGCCGTCAGCCGCGCCGAAGTGATCCGCATCCCAGGCGCGCTCTTGGGCCAGGTGCTGGCGCGTCACCCGGCGGCGTATGGGCCGCTGTTGAGCGGCTTCGAAGCCGAGCAATTGGCGCGCACGCTAGACGTGGGCTCGCTGCCTCCGCCCCCGGTGAGCGTGGATACCGGCGGCATGGCAATGCGCCCGTCCCTACCCGCGAGCAGCAGCTCGCGCTTCGGCGAGGACACGCGTGCTCCGCTCGCCGCGGGCGTACTGATGGAGGCCGGCCTGGCTAGCGGCCGCGAGGTGTTGGTCATCGATCAAGAGCGCTGCACGAGCTGCGGCAATTGCATCGACGCTTGCGGGCGACGCCACGGCTATAGCCGTCTGCAATTGCGCGGCATTCAAGTCGACACCTACATGTTCCCCACCGCCTGCCGCCATTGCAGCGATCCGGCGTGCTTGATGTGCAGCGTGAACGGCATCGTGCGGCTGCCCAGCGGCGAAATCAAAATCGTCAAAGACAACTGCATCGGCTGCGGCGCGTGCGCCGAGCGTTGCCCGTATGGCAACATCAGCATGCACCCCGTGGTCCAGGAAAAGCCCGGATTTTTCCCGAGCTTGTTCGATTTTTTGGCCGGCAAGCGCGCGCGCAAAGAGGCCCACGACGCGCTCGATCCGAAGGTGCAGCGCATCGCCGTGAAGTGCGATTTGTGCGCGGGGCACCACGACTACGCGTGCGTCACGGCCTGCCCGGTGGCCGCGGCATTCCGCGTCGATCCGGGGCGCGTGGTCGTCGATCCGAATCAAGGCTTGTGATTTGGCGGCGACAGGTCTCACCCGCCGGCTGCGCTTGTACGAGCGGCATTGGCCGTGGCTGACGAGTTCTGTACTCGCGGCTCTGGTCAGCGTTGCCGTCGTGGCCGTGCTCGACGCGGGTCTGCTGGAAGACTACGAGCTGTTTCCCAGCATCACGCGCGGCTACACGTTCACCGGCGTGCTGCTCGGGCTGAGCTCGCTCGCCCTGTGCGCGCTCGCCTTCTTCTATTCGCTGCGCAAACGCGGGCTGCAAGAGAAGCTGCCCTTCGGGCGCAGCACCATGACCGCTTGGCTGTGGGCCCACGTTTATTTCGGCGTGCTGGCGCTGTGTACGGCCGCCCTGCACGCTGGCTACGGGCTGATCTCGCTGCGCTTTTCCGCGGGCAAATTGGCCTTTTTCGCGCTCTTCGCGGTCGTGGTCAGCGGCCTCGTTTGGCGCGTGATCTACGCCCTCGTGCCGCGGCTCGCGGCGCGTGAGGTCGGCAATTATTCGGCCGGCAGCAGCAACGCGCGCGCCGAGTCACTCGCGATCGAAATCGACAAGCTCACGGCCGGCGGTTCGCCGCGCTTTCACGAGCTCAAAGCCTGGGCGCTCTCTGGCACCCCGAGCGACATTCAGATCCGGCAAGCCGCGGCCAGCCTGCCCGCCGAAGAACAGCAGCGCTTCATCGACGTGGCCGCGCTCAGCGTGGTGCGTGAGCAAGTACTGGAGCGCGCTCGCAAACAAACCCGCTACGGCCGACTGCTGCAAGGGTTACGCATCGCGCACGTGCCGTTCAGCGTGCTGTTTCTGTTGGCCGTGCCCGCGCATTTGTTTTTCGCTTATGACGTGCCGGCGCACGCGTTGCCGCTCGGCGCGGTCTCCGGCAGCAGCCTGGGCGGCTTCGAGAGCTCGACCCGATGCGCCGATTGCCACGCGCGTGCCGTCAGCGAGTGGCAGCGCTCGATGCACGCCCACGCCATGACCAGCCCGGTGATGGTCGCGCAAAACAACCAAGTATTGGCCCAAGTGCTGGCCCAAGCGGCCTACCCCGACCCCAAGCGCATTTGCATCAATTGCCACGGCCCGATTGGCGCCGCACTGACCAACGGCAGCACCTTGCCGCTCACTTCCGACTCATCGTTCGCGGAGAGTGCATTGCTCAACGAGGGCGTGTCGTGCGCGGTTTGCCACCAATGGAACGGTAAGCCAGAGACCGCGAGTGGCGGCCTGTCGCGCTTTCAAGACGGGCTCGCGCCGGGCCACCTGTATTTCGGCGCGCTGAACGATACGGTCGGCAATGGCTTTCACCACAGTGAAGCCACGGACACCTTCAAGCAGCCAGAACAACTCTGTCGCAATTGCCACTCGGTGCAATACGACAAAAACAACGACGGCCAATTGCACCGCGGTACGGACTTGGTCCTGCAAACCCTGTTCGACGAATGGCAAGACTATCGCAACGCGGGCGGCAGCGCGGGCTGCGTCGATTGTCACATGCCGCTCCTGACCGAGACGCGCGCCGCCGAGAACGCGCTCATCCCCTTCGAACAAGACAAACCGGCCAAGCCGCGTAAGATCCACGATCACTCCTTCGTCGGCGCCGACTACCCGCTCGACGACCGCGCCGCGCGCGAACAGCTGCGCCCGGCGCGCGAAGCGCTGCTGCGGCAGAGCGGCACGCTCAGCTTGGTACCAAACTCTCTCCAGCTCACGAGCAACGCGCTCAGCTTCGCGATCCAGGTGAGCAACACCGGCACCGGCCACAACCTGCCCGGCGGCTTCGCCTTCGTCCGGCAAATGTGGCTCGAAATCACGCTCTTGGACGGCACCGGCCGCGCCCTCGCAGGCTCCGGTCTGCTCGCCTCGGCGAGCGATGATCTGTGCGACAGCTCGCTGCTCGACGACGCGCGCAATCCTCAGCGCGTGTTCCTCAAGGGCTGCGCGCGGAGCGATCCGCTGCTCGTCAATTTCCAACAAATGTTGATCGACGATACTGAGGTCAAGCACGGCCCGAACGGCGCCGTGCTCTTGGATCGCCGCGGCGAACCGCTGCTCGAGCCGACCCCGAGCGGCAAAGAGACCGTGATCCAGACGCTGACGGCCGGCCCGGTGCCGCGCGTGCGCCCCGTCGATCACCAGCCGACGACCGCGCTCGCCCCCGGCGAGGCCCACGCCTTCCCGTACCGCTTTCCCGTCAGCGCCGCCGGCACGCCCAAAACCGTGCGCGTCCGGCTGCTATTCCGGGCCAGCCCCCCCTACTTCTTGCGCGCGCTGGGCGTGGCCACGCTCGTCGACAGCCTCGAGGTGAACGAAGTGGCCCGGCTCGAACTCCCGGTTCAAGCGCCATAAATCCGAAGCTTGGGGGCGCTCGCGATCCAGCAACGCACCTCACAGCGTCGCCTCATCGCCGCGCGCCCCGAACCCAGAGCGAGTCGTTAGAACGCGCCACCGAGCGCCAAGTACGGCAGCGGCAGGAAAACGCCGTGACCGAAGATCGGCGAGAGGCCCGTCCGCAGCACGAAGCCGCCCTGCGGCGGCTGCAAGCGATAGCCAAAGATCATATTGCCGAAGAGCACCGTGGCGCTGGCGCTGCCCGACGTCGCATCGTTGGTAGAAAAGACGCTGGCGCCCGCGCCCGCATGCAAGATCGTCGCTCCCGCGCCGATCTCGAAGATGTTCTTCTTCGAGCCAAGGCCGAGATACGTAATCGTGAGCGGTACGGTGATGAAAGAGACGTGTTCCTCCGCGCCGCTCTGACCGTCACTCGAGCTCGAAGAGCTCGACAGACTGAGGTAGCTGAAGCCGACGCGGCCCGCGAAATCACCAAAGATCCGATCGTAGTTGAGCGAATACAGGAAGCCCGGTCCGAGGCCCTCGATGTACAGCGAATTGAAAGCGGTCCGCTCCACGGGCGGCGCTTCCTGCGCGTAGTAACCAGGCGGAGGAGGCGGATAGCCGCCCGGAGGAGGAGGCGGATAGCCGCCCGGCGGAGGAGGCGGCGGGGCGGCATCGCTCGGCGCCGCGCCGTCCGCGGGGGCAGATTGTGCACTCAGCAACGCCGTCCCAAGCATCAACCCCATGAGTGTCGTAACGAAATACCCACTACGCATATCGCCCCTTTGTCTGCGTCGACCTGACGCTAAGCCAATCACCGTAACACCGGTCTCAGAGCAGATCTACGCTCGTCCCGCCTCCCGGCTTCCTCACGGTCGCGGCTCCGATGCGCTCGAGATGAGCGAGCACCTGGAGCACGCAGGCTTCATCCCAAGCATCACCCAAGATCTGAAGGCCGACCGGCATGCTACTTCGGTCTACACCGACCGGGGCCACGCCCGCCGGCGTGCCCGTCACGTTGGCAAGGAACGCGAATCGGCACAAAGCGTCGAGCAACGGCGGATCGATGAAGCCCGAGCGGGACTCTTCATCGCTCACTGGCGGTGCGCCGAGCGCGGTCGCGGGCATGGCCAGTACGTCGACCTGACGCAGCACCTCGGCCAGCTCCAAACGCAGCGCGGAGCGGACGCGTTGCGCATCGACGTAGTCGTCCGGCCGGAAGGTCTCTAGGCCGGCCAGGAACAACTGCATGTCCTGGCCGAGCTCATCCATATGCCGAGTGCGGATCTCGGTCATGGCCGCGAATGCCTCGACGCCGATGGTCAGGTAGCCAATCGGCGCGGCGTAGCGCGAAAGGCGCAGCTTCACCGGCACCAGCACGGCTCCTTCGCGCTCGAGCGCGTCGAGCGCTTGGCGGCCTGGCCCGGCGACGTCATCGTCGAGCGTCGCCCACTCGGCTTCGTCGACGCCGATGCGCAAGCCGCGCACGCCACGCGCGAGCGCTCGCGTGTAGTCACCGGGAGCACTCGGCAGCGCCACCGCGGATGCCGGATCGCCCGCGTCGGCACCGGCGGCGTGCTCGAGGAATAATGCGAGGTCGCGCGTGGACGTCCCGATCGGCCCGAGGTGCACGACCGACATCGCGCCCGGCAAGCCGTGACCGGTCTGAGGCACGCGGCCGTACGTCGGCTTCAGGCCGAACACGCCGCACAGCGCCGCGGGGATGCGGATCGAGCCGCCCCCGTCACAACCGAGTGACAGCGGCGTCACGCCGGTGGCGACGGCCACGGCCGAGCCGCTCGAACTGCCGCCCGGCAAGCGCCGCGGATCGTGGGGATTGCGCGGCATGTGGCGGTTGGCGTTGCCGCCCATGGGTGAAAGCCCGAACTCGGTCATCGGCGTTTGGCCGATCACGATCGCGCCCGCTGCGCGCAAGCGCCCGACGGCAACCGCGTCCGCGCTGGCCAGGCCGCGTTGCAAGCAATTGGAGCCCATGCGCGTCACGAAGCCGCGCGTGTCGATCTCTTCCTTCACGGCGATCGGCACGCCTTCGAACTCGCTGCGCGCGCGGCCCTCGGCGAAGCGTTGCGCGGAGTCACGCGCCGCGCGCAACGCTTGTTCGTCATCGTAGCCGCACAATGGCCCGACCGTGGGCGAACGCGTGGCCAGCGCGCGGGCGTGCGCGAGCGCGCGCGTCACGACATCGACCGGGTCGGCCGCGCCAGTCCGATAGTGTTCGGCAAAGCGCTGTACCGAATGTGGCCATGCCAGCCCTCTTTGGGTGCCGAGCTCCAGATCCAGCGATGCGCGATCGTGACGCGCGCGTGCCGATACCGGCGCGTACGAAAACGCCAGCGACGCGCGCTCTTCTTGGCCGAGCGCGCGCAAGGCATCGATGCCGAGCTGAGCTCGGAAAAGCCGGGCCAACGGCGCGCGTGCCGGCGTCTTGCGCACTGCGGTGACCAGCGCGCTCAGAGTACGGCCGGAGATTCGGCCCAAAGGAAGAGTCAACATGGCGGCGCCCATGTAGCACCGCTCCGAAGGCGCCCGAAAGCGTCTTCGAAGCGTAACTTCATCGGCTCGTGCCGGTAAGGTTT
>FSWQ01004320.1_pt1 | contig 10860 bp, 10 predicted proteins | sample 1637691 | NCBI WGS metagenome assembly FSWQ01 (sample SAMEA3914814, study PRJEB12502) | metagenome | biome: forest; material: soil | place: USA | collected 2011-09-16 | depth 0.1 m | reverse complement strand
GGCCACGCTCGTGTACATGGTGCCCATGGGGCGCATGCCGGAGTGGGCAGTAGTGCTGCTGCTGGCGCGCGAGATTTCGGTCACCAGCCTGCGCAGCATTGCCAGCAGTGAGGGCGTGGTGATCGCCGCGGGCGACGACGGCAAGAGCAAGACGGCGCTGCAAATGGTCGGCATCTTGGCGCTGATTTTGGGCTACCCGTACCACCTGAGTCTCGGCCCGGTCGACATGGGCATCGTGGATTTGGTCTACGTGGGCCGCGCGTTGGTCTACATTTCCCTGGTTTTCTCGATCCTGAGCGCGCTCTCGTATCTGCGGCTGTTTGCCGCCGCGGTGGAGTCGAAAGACCGCCGTCGGGAGTGAACCCGGCCCGCCCGTGTGTGGCGTGACAGGCGCCGAAAGCCCTGGTAGGAAGCCCGGCAGATGCGTCCCTTCACCGCCCGCCGTTTGGCTCTTGCCGCTCTCGTTCCCGCGCTGCTCGTGCTCAGCGTCATCCCCGGCTGTTCGAATCAGAGCGAAGGCGAACGCTGCACCGACGACTCCGACTGCGACTCGGCGTTGACGTGCACCGCCTCCGCGAAACTTCAGAGCAATTCGGATGCCACGGATCGCTGCTGCTACGCCAGCGGCCGCGTCACGGACTCGCGCTGCGCTGGTGTGGGGTCGTCCTCCGCGACGGGCAGCGCGGGCGCGGCAAGTAGCGCGGGCGCTTCGAGCACTGCCGGCTCCACGAGCGCGGACGCGGGCGCGGCCGGTCAAGCGATGAGCGAAGTCGCTGGGGCGGCCGGGGGCATCTGAAGTGCCGTCCGGGTCAGCGTTGGCTGCCCTGGGCCAAGAAGCGCTGCTGCTTGCAGTAGCGGTGTCTCTCCCGGTGGTCGCGATCGCGGCCTTGGTCGGTTTGTTGGTCGCGGTGCTGCAGGCCGCCACCCAAGTGCAAGACGCGACCATCGCGCATTTGCCGCGCTTGCTCGTCGTGGCTGTGGTGCTGGCGCTGATGGCGCCCTGGATGGGCTCGGAAATCGCTGCCTTCGCGCTGCGTGCATTCCACGGCGGGTGAGCCCTCGTGGCCAGCTCACCGAGTGACCTGAGCCCTGACCGCGCCGGCGAACGGCTGCGCGTCGCGGGGCGCGTTAGCGCCGTTCACGGCGCCGAGTGCGACGTGGCCGACGCTTTTGCCGCGCTACGCGTGGTGCTGCAGGGCGCGGATGCGCTGTCCGTCGGTGATCTGGTGATCGTCGAAGGCCGTTACGACGGCCGCGCACTGCTCGAGGCCGCGCTGCTCGAGCGAACGGAGTACGACGAACCGCGCGGTGACGGCGATCTCGCGCGCTTCGCCTGGCACGGCGTGGGCGCGCGCTTGCAAGCACGCGCGCGGGCACTCAGCGCAGTGCGCGCCTATTTTGCGCGTGAGCGCTTTCTGGAAGTCGAAACCCCGCTGCGCGTGCCCGCCCCGGGCGTGGATTTGCACCTGGACGCTATCCCGGCTGCTGGTGGCTACCTGATCACTTCCCCTGAATTGCACATGAAGCGCCTGCTCGCGGCCGGCTTTCCGCGTGTCTTTCAAATGGCGCGCGCTAGCCGGCGCGACGAGCTGGGCCTGCTGCACGAGCCCGAATTCAGCATGCTGGAGTGGTACCGGGCCTTTGCCGGCTTGGAGGAAGTGCTCGCGGACACCGAGCAGCTGCTGCGCGAAGTAGCGCTGAGCGTGTCCGGCAAGCCGACTTTGTTCGCCGCCTCTGGCCAGGCTTACGAGCTCACTTTGCCGTTTCAGCGCGTCACGGTGCGCGAGGCATTTCAGGAGTTCGCCGGCATCGCGGATGCGGCGGATCTCGCGCACACGGACGAGGCGCGCTACTTCGAGCTGCTCGTGTCTTTGGTGGAGCCGGGCTTGGCGCGCGAAGCCCGGCCGCTATTTTTGTGGAAATACCCGGCGAATCAGGCCGCGTTGGCGCGACTTTCGCCGACAGACCCGAGCGTCGCGGAGCGCTTCGAGCTGTATGTGGCGGGCGTTGAGCTGTGCAATGGCTTCGACGAGCTCACGGATGCGACGGAGCAGCGCGCGCGCTTCGAACAGGACGCGGCGCGGCGCAGCGCGGAGGGCCGCGCCACGTACCCGATGGACGAGCGTTTTCTGACGGCCCTGCGCAGCGGCATGCCGCGCGCGGGCGGCAACGCGCTCGGCTTCGACCGACTGCTGATGCTGGCCACGGGCGCGCGGGAATTGGCCGAAGTGCTGGCCTTCCCCGCGCGCGTGATCTGAGGCGAAATACGCTGGCTTACGGCGCGCCGATGGGCGGCGGATCCGTGCTGCTCACGCTCGCGGACAAGAAGCGCACGACGTCCGCGTTGGCGCTGGGCACGTCGAAAGCCACGAAATGGCCGTCGTCTTTGGCGGGCGGTCCGTACTCTCTCACCCCGAGGGTATATTTGACGGCCGCCACCGTGACGTTGCCGGAGGCACCGACCGGTTGCGTCTTCAAGCCAGGGACGGCTTCGAACGGAACTGCGCTCACGTCGGCCTGAACCATGTCCAGCTGGCCTGCGATGGCGTATTCACGCAGCGTGACGGGCGGCGCGTACGTGTCGCCCAGGCCGTAGGTCTGGAACACGTGCTTGGGGTCATGCCCGGTTTCCGGGGTGCGCGTGATGCTGCGCGCGAAGTTCAGTGGATCCGCCGGGTCAATCCATTGCTGCAGCAGCGACAGCACGGGGTGCATTTCCGGTAGTGCATCCACGTTGGCGAGCTCCGGATCCTGCAGGATGAAGGGCAAGGCGCCCGCGATGTTGACCGGGTTGGTCTTGCTGATCAGCGCGAACTTCAAGGACGCGCCGTTGCCGGAGAGCACCACCGAGCGCACGCCGTCCGCGTACGGCATGGCCAGGCTGCCCTCCGTAGAGCCCTGGGAATGCCCGAAGAACGTGACGCTGGCCTTGTCTAGCTTGATCGCGTCGCCGCCGGACTGCTCGGCAGTGAGCGCGAAATCTTCACGCACCAGGCGCAGCAAGCTGAGCTGATCCGCCGCGCCTTGCAGCGGGTTGCCGCGCGCCGCGTTCGGGTTGGAGAAGTTGAAGAACAAGTTGTTCGGCGATTCCTGGGAGCTGCCGCGGCGCGGGCCATGCTCCACCTGATCGATGCCGAGCACGGCAAACGGCGTCGGGCTCTTGGACAGCACGCCTGCCGTCGTGCTGCTCATGTGGCTGCGGAACGAGCCGCCCGTGCCGTGCGCAAAGATCACGACCGGCCAACCTGCGTCAGGCATCGTTTTGCCCTTGGGGATGGTCAGGCCGAGGCACACGTCCTCACGCGGCGCGTTCGCCGAGAGCTCGATGTCGCCGCCGTCCGCCGGGGTCAGGTAGGGCTCCCCGTCCGGGAAGCCTTTTTGGAAAATCGGCAGCGAGACCAGCGCGTGGTACTCGTCGTACGTTGCGTTCGCGGCCCCGCAGGCACGGTCTGCATCGGCCTGCGGACACGGGGATTTCACGTCGATTGCGCACTTCACCCAGCCCTTGGTCGTGGGCGCGGGTTGAGCGGCGACGGACGCGGCCAGATCGCTCATTTGGTCGCGAATGGGACCTACGGTGATGACCGACACGTTCAACACGCTTGCCATGCTCGGCGGAGCCGTGACGCTGTGGGCGGCGACGAAGTCGCGAAACGGCTTGTAAGCGACGTAGGGCGTCGCAAGCTTGGGATCCGCGGGCGGATCTACGGAGAGCAGCGCGTCCAAGTTCGGCGCGCGTTGGATGAGCCCGCTGTCTGCAGCCCTGATCGCGGTGGACAGCCAGAAAGCGTACGTGTGGCCCGGTTGCAGCGGGCGGCCGTGGGCGCGCTCAATCGAGAACCAGTTGTCGCACACGTAGTGCGTCTTCGTGCCGCTGTACGTGCTCTGCCAATTGCCCGAGTCATCTTGACCTGGCTTCAATCCGGGCGTGATGTCGCTCAGGTGAATGTTGGCTTGGGTGAGCGTTGCGCCGTCGATGCCGCCCGAGAAACGGAACGTGACCGTCGGGTACGCGCCCCAGCTGTGATCATGGGCGACCAGTGCGTCAACATACAGCTGCACGGGATCAGCGCCGAATAACCCGGCGCCCGGCGTGGGGAAGCCGGTCAAGTTCAACACGCCTTTGCTGCTCACGCGCGCGTCGTTCGGGAAGGGCAAGCGGAAGAAGTCCGCTTCGTCCGCATCAGCGGCGCCGGGCACTTCGAAATATGCGCGTACCTTGCCGGTGGTGGGTTTGGCGCAGGTGACGCCCGGCCACATCTTGGGGATGAGCGACGTGGTCGCGCATGCGCCGTCTGCGCAACCGAGACCCGCGTAGCAGTCGGCCGTGCTCGCGCACTTGCCGCCAATGTCCGTGTCACCCTCGGGGATGCACTCCAGTGCCAAACCAACTACGCCGCAGCGCAAGCCGGAACCGCAGTCCAGATCCGTGGAGCAGCTATCGCCCGCGCTGCCTTTGCCGGCAGGCGCGCACTTGCCGCCGAAGCATTGCAGGCCGTCCGCGCACTCAGCGCCGATCACGCACGAGCTGCCGAGTGGGCTGGCATGGCCCGGCGCGCACTTCTTGGCCTCGCAGCTGAGCCCCGCGCGACAGTCGGTTTTGTCCGCACACTTTTCGCCGCTCGCCGCGCCGGGGGGAACCACGGTGCCACCGCCGGTACCGGCGCCGTTCTCGCCCGCGTCACCACCGCTGGGGTTGCCGGCGCCGGCATCGCCGCCGCCAGTGCCGCTCGTGGGCATGCCGTTACTACTGCCGGAAACCCCGATAAAGCCACCGCTGGCGTCGTCACTCACCGTCGGCAACGACGGGAATGAACAGGCAGCGAAACTTGCGACATACCCGAGCCCCAGCCCCAACACCCAATAACGATTTTGCATGTACGCGCGAACCCTTATCACCCGAAAAGCTAAAAAAGCGGGATCGAACGAAGCTATCTGAATCCCCCGCTCTGTTCAACGCTAGCCCGCACCGGCCGCACAAATGCCTAGCTCAGCGCCTTGCTAGCGCTGTGATTCCGCCCGCTAGCCCGCCGTTCTGGGCGTTTTTCGTGTTTCGCGCGCGCGACGCGCTCAGTCGTAGCGGAGGATGGACAGGCAGGGCGCGGGGGCGAGCCGTTCACGGCCGCCGAGCGAACCGAGCTCGATCACGAACGCATACGCGATCACGAACGCGCCTTGGCGATCCACCAGCTCACCTGCGGCAGCGGCGGTGCTGCCCGTGGCGAGCAAGTCATCCACCACCAAGACTTGCGCGCCTTCACGCAGGGCGTCGCGGTGCATCTCCAGCTCGCTCTCACCGTACTCGAGTGAATAACTCACCTTGTCCGTGCGATGCGGTAGTTTGCCTGGGCGCCGCACTGGCACGAAGCTGGTATTGAGTCGCGCTGCGAGCGCCCCACCAAAAATGAAGCCGCGTGATTCCACGCCGACGACGGCGTCCACCTGCTCACCCACGAAGCGGTGCGCGATGGTATCCAGCACGATGTGAAAGCCGCGCGGGTCCGCCAGTAACGGAGTGATGTCCTTGAACAGCACGCCGCGCTGCGGGAAGTCCGGCACGTCGCGGATCAGGTTGCGCACGTAGGCTTGTGAATCGAACAGCGACGCGGGTTCGACTCGTTGTGACTTGCCTGGCGAGAGCTCGGCCGCCTTCTTCAACTCGACACCACGCGGCGTCGGTTGCGAGCGCGCCGGCGCCGGCTTGTTCGGTTTTGCGAACGTGCCTTTTCTGACCGCCATGGTTCGAGCTTAGTCTTCTCGGCGCAAACTCACAATTGCGCAGCGCTGCGACGTTCCGCTCGGCAACGGCGGGTTGCCGGCCGCTACGGCAGATCGCCGAGGATCCGCGCCACGAAGTCACCTGATTCACGGGCCCAAAGGTCGAGCGACAGCGGCGTGATGCTCGCGACGCCTGCATCGAATGCTTCCGTGTCCGAGCCCGGTAGCGGTTCACTTTCGGCGCTCGGGCCGCCCAGCCACATGTATTCGCGGCCACGCGGGTCGCGTCGGAAGTCGACTTCGTCCTGATAAATGCGGCGACCTAGGCGTGCGGCGCGCACGGCTGTGTAGCCTTTTGGGACATTCAGATTGAGCAGCAGCGGCGCTGTGACGGGGTGCAACAAGATTGATTGCACGACGCGCCGCGCGAGCGCGCTCGCGGCGTCCATATCCGCGTCGAACGGCGTCGACACGGCGAGCGCGGGAATGCCTTTGAGCGCGGCTTCTCGCGCGGCAGCCACGGTGCCGCTGTAGAAGACGTCATCGCCCAGATTCACTCCGTGATTCACGCCCGAGACGACCATGTCCGGCCAGCGCGGCAAAATTCGCGTTTTGCCGTGCAGCGCGATGTACACGCAATCCGCCGGGGTGCCGTCGACCGAGAACACGCCCGGTGTGGACTCGAAGAGGCGGAGCGCTCGGTGCACGCTGAGCGCGTGGCTCGTCGCGCTTTGTTCGATTTCCGGCGCGCACACGATGACTTCGGCGAACTCACTCAGCGCGCGGCGTAGCGCGTTGATGCCGTTGGCTCGGTAGCCGTCGTCGTTGCTGAGCAGGATCAGTGGGCGCACCATGGCCTCAGGCTATCACCGCGGGCAGCCCGTGGACGCCCCGCCTGCGATCGGAGTATCGTCGTGCGGGTGACGGAGGAGGCCCAAGGCGATCAGCTCGTGCAAGTGCTACGAGCGTTGGTGGAGCAGGAGCTCAAGCGCCGCGGCCAAAGCGCCTCAACGCGCTTCGAAGCCAATTGTTTGATTGTCGGTCGCGGGGCCGCCGAGGCGCGCGCAGACATTGCGGGCACGCTCGCGCAGTGGTCGGAGCTGCCGGATGATCTTCGCGACAAGCGCATCGCGCAGATCGCGCAGCTGCTCACGCCGGGGCAGCTTGCCGTGCCGGGCGTGCCTCGCACGCCGCCTACCCGTCGCGCGGGCTGGTCTTCCGTATTCGCGCCCGCGCTGGTGGTGCTGGTCACCGCGGGCGCCTTGCTGCTCGCGTTTCGGTATCTGTCGCCCAATGGTGCCTCTTTGCTGGATTCGCTGCGCGGACTCGGCGGCGCGCCCGGCGCAGGCAGCGCGCTGACGCTCCCCCCGCCGGATCCGGATCGTGAGCGCGCGCTGTTGGCCGGCACGGCATGCGAGCGATCACTGGCGCGCGTGGCTCGCGGCGCGAACATCGGCCCGGCTGACGTGGAGGGCTGGGTGGTGGAGCTCGTGCTCTTGCGCCGCACGGGTGGCGCGAATTTGTCGACCTCGCCCGCCCTGGCCAAGTTCATCCAAAAGAAGCCGAGCAGTTCTGGCTCGAGCGCAAGCGTGGTGGCGTGGCCCGGCGCGCGCGCACTGGCCGCGGCCACGCGCTTCGATGCCGAGGTCGCCGTGCGCGCGGTCCCAAGCTTGGGTGAGGCGCACTTGGCCGGTCTCAGCCTGGAATTTAGCGGGCCGTACGTGGTGCCTTACTTCACGGAAGACCAGCGTGCCGATTACTTCATGCTCGCGGACGCGTTGGGTGAAGCGCTGCAAGTGACGGACGGCGCGCTGTTCGCGCACTGCGCCGGCGCGGACGGTCACCACATTGGTTCTTGGTTCCTGGGCGCAACACCGGGCGCGGCAGTGTCGTCCGTGGTGTACTTCATGGCTTTCTTCAGTGAAGCGCCATTGCTGAAGACAGACGTGCTGGGCACGGCTAATGCGCCGGCGCGAGCTGACCGCGCCTTCGACCTGATCAGCAGCGCCGCCGCGGAGTTGGATCGCAGCGCAGCGGCAACGCTCATCGGCGGTGAGCTCGGGATGATCTCGGGGCGGCCCAATCAACCCACGCGGCTCACTTTTCCATTTCGAGACGCGAACCGCGCAACGCGCGCCAGCTTGAATGCTGCGCGCGCGTTACGGCTCGCCAATCAGTAAGCGGTTGCGGCTCAGCTCGCGACGCCGAGCACGTTCTTCAACTCGCCCGAAGCATTCAAGCTCATCACGATGTCGCAACCGCCGACGAGCTGACCGTCCACGTACAACTGCGGGAACGTGGGCCAGTTGGAGTACTCCTTCAGGCCCGTGCGCAACTCTGCGTCGGACAAGATGTTGACGTCCTTGAACGCAACGCCGTTCTCCTTGAGCAAGCCCAGCACCTGAGCGGAGAACCCGCACTGCGGGAAGTTCTTGTTGCCCTTCATGAAGAGCACGACTTTGTGACTCTCGACCGTGCTCTTGATGCGCTCACGTAAGGCTTCGTCCATCTGATCCTCCGCTGACTTTGGCCCATGCTTCGGGCGTATAGGTATTGAGTGCGAGCGCGTGAATGGCGCCGCTCATGGCCGCACCAAGTGCGCCATACACGAGTTGATGTTGCTCGATTAACGACTTTCCAGCGAAAGCGCTGGATACGACGCGAGCCTTGTAATGATCCTGAGTGCCCGTCAGATCCACGAGCTCCAGCTGTGCGTCACTGAAGCGTGCACGGAGCAAGCGTTCGACCTCGGCGGGTTCGATCATACGAGGGGCTTTTGTGACGCAGCCACCCCCGAATGTCAACTCCTGGGCCGGGAGAAAGCCGGCCATTTAGCGGGTTTTTGCGTCAATCCTTGGGCGGCAAGGGCGTGCTCAGGTGGATCTCGCGAATGGCGTCGCGGAAGCGCACCTCCAGCTCTGAAGCGCGCATGTTCAGTTCTACGAGCTTCTTGGTCAGCTGATCCAGCTTCGTAGTCACCTCACCCAGGCGCTGGGTGAGCTTGGCGCGCAAGTCCGCGGCCTGCTTGTTCTTCTCGATGGCTTCCAGGCTGAGCCGCGTTTCGCGCGCGGATTTTTCCAACTCTGCCTGGCTGCGAGTCAGCGCATCGCGTTCATCCACGGCTTTCTTGAGGCCTTCGCGCTGCGCCCAGGCGCTGGTGAGCGCAGCCACGAGCGCGTGATCAGCGCGCGGATCCGCCAAGTAACCGCGCACGGCTTCGTCCGCCAAGGGTGAGAGCCAATCCGTGTTTTGTTGGCTCGGTTGGCGTTCTTCGACCGTCAGCTCGGCGCGGCCGGCGGCCTGTACGACAATGGGCACGAGCGCGTTGCCTGCGCCTAGGTTGTCTTCAGTGCCAGCTGGCGGCTTGTACAGCCGTGCCGAGCTCATGCGCGGGTGGCGCACGAGCAGCTTCGCGTTCGTCTCGCCGCCGTTCTTGATCTTGTACAGGGTGCGCGTGACCGCGTCGCGCTCGATCACGATCTCACCGGCTTCAATCTTGAATAGCCGCGCGCCGAGCTCCGAGTTGCTGCGCTCGCTGTCCACGGCCAAGCTGCGTTCGAGCGCGAACGGCACGGTGGCGGTGGCCTTGGGCGGCAGCGGATCCAGCATGCCTTGCCCGAGAAAAGCGCCCTTTTCGAAGACGGCGATCGGGCCGCGTTCGAGTAAGCCGTTGGTCGCGTTGCTGAAGCGAGCAACGCGAAACGGATGCGAAGTGGAATCCGGCACGCCGCCGTCCGGCGCAAACAGGTACACGGCTTCGCCGGGCACGCGCTGGTTGATCAAGAGCACCATGGTGGCGCTGGCGTCCGGAATGGTAACGCGAACTGGGATTTGATAGCGCGTGGATCCGGATTCGACGGCCACTGCGGCCAGCGCGCTGATGCGCCGTGGCGCGCTCAGGCCGCCCTTGCCGATCTGTTCGAGAGAAGCGGGCTCGTCTTTGTCTTGTGCCGCGGCGTACGAGTCGCGCATCACGGGCGCTGCCGACGGCGTGCTCGGCATGGGTCTGCGCGCTGGCGCCACTTTCTTCGGACTCGCGCGGCCGGCGCCGTAACCGCCGGGGCCCGCGCTAGAGGCACTGCCAATACTGCGCAGATCTTCGGCCTCGGCCATGGGAGGGGGCGCCGGGGGCGGCGGAGCGGCATCCACGGGCGGCCCCACGCGATTCACGGCGCCGCCTTCGCGCTCGTTCAAGGACGTGACGCCTTCCGGAACGGCCGCAATCACCTCACCCGTGTCGGTCACTACGGGCCGCGGCGGCGTCACCGGATCGCCGAGCGTGGATTCGAACGCCAAGGGCGCGCCCGCGACGAGCGACAGATCGACGTCTTTCCAATCCTCACCGGACAGATTCTCGACGATGCCCCACGCTTGCAAATCTGCGCCGCCGTCCTGCACGACGATGCGATACGAGGGGCGCCATACCGGCGTTGCCGCAACGTAGCCGACGGCCAAGTCATGTTGCTTGCCGTCCAGGCGCAAGATCACGTCACGTAGCTTGCCCTTACCGGTATCGCGCGCGTCGAACGGTTTGTCCGGGTGCTCCCACGAATCCAGCAAGCGCATGAACTGCGGGTCCGGCGCGTTCGTGTCGTCACCCGACACATCGAGCGGAAACGAGGCCGCGTGCACCGAGCTGCCGCCGCGCTCCACGATGGCCAGCGTGGCCAAAAAATCACCGACCATGCGTTGTCGCATGCGAAACTGCACCGACTCACCCTCGACCTGGCCCGCGCGCTCGAAGTAACCGACGCCATTGCGGTACACGACCACCTTGCGTAGCGGCAAGCCATCCGCGATCAAGTTCGGCCCGCGCGCGCAGCCTAGAGCGGTCAGCGAGGTAAGTAGAGGCAATGTAAGTAACGCAGTACGGGACAGCGTGTTTTGCTTAGGCATCGGTTCTCCGGACCGCAGGGTATACACGATGCGGTGGCAGGGGTATCCTCGGCAAATCGTGAACGACGCGCCTCGCTCCCCGCCGGCTCCGCCACGCCCACCGCCGCCGAAGCGGCCAGCAGCGGGAGCAACAACGGGTGCTCCGCCTGCTGTTGCCGCACCGCCCGCTGGCGCTGCTCCTCCGCCGCGGCGTCCTCCATTGCCGCCTCCAGCGGCAATGACTGAGGGCCAGAAGGACACGCTCGC